>Ga0196970_1000142_pt1 | contig 110233 bp, 115 predicted proteins | sample S1v_513CmetaG_FD_148672 | JGI IMG/M metagenome (GOLD analysis project Ga0196970, IMG submission 148672) | Soil microbial communities from Anza Borrego desert, Southern California, United States - S1+v_5-13C | ecosystem: Environmental > Terrestrial > Soil > Desert | place: USA: California...
TGCCGCCGCTGGGCGGCGCTCGCCGTCGAGCGCCGTCAGCGAGCGACAGTTTCTGCTCGCCAACGGCGACGGCCCGGGTTCTACCAGGGTGAACCCACGTTGGCCCGGTCGGTGTCGTGAAACTCGTTTTTTTCTCCTCTTTGTAGCCATTCCCGAAGCGCCCATACCTGAACGACCTGTGGTGCCTCCTGGGAGAGCGGCTCACCCGCCAGTTGACAGAACTCGTCTTCTCCCTTTGCTCGTTGTGCTCCACTCGGCTGTCTGAAAACCCGTCTGTAAGGCTTTCCGAGGCACCCCATGGAAGGCCGATCTACGAGGCGAGCGGGGTGGACTCTGCCACGCCGACGCCGCCGCCCCGGTGGTGGTCGGGAGATCGGCACGACGATCGGGGCGCACCGGTCCAGGCTGCATTTCGGTCTTCTTCGAGGGTCCCGCGGGACGGGGGCGAATAGTCGCCAGGAGCCTGCCCGATTGAGGCAGGCCTGTTTTCCGTGGTTTCACATCGGATTTTCTGGTCATCCGTATGAACTGCGGTACAGAACCAGTGGGGTGCTGAACGGCGTCAGCCATGCCTATCACCCGTTGGAGTATATTGGGCAATGACAGCATAGCGCAGCAACTTGCATCTATCAGCTCTACTTGGAGTCAATTCCCATTTCACCCTGGTCAGCTGTATCTCGCAATGAAAACCAGGAGAAAACGATAGAAACTGACGGAGACTGGGGGACGCAGGTGGTTCTGACGGCAGAGCCTGCACTTGGCGGTGTTACCCGTCACTTTCCGGTGTTTTCTATCGTTTTTCGGTGTCGATTGCCGGTGGTTGTCAGAATCGTCCAGGGCATCTCCCCTGCCGATCTCGCGGGTCACTTCCCGTCACGAACGCTCGTTTGACCGGACCTGCTGTCGTTGTCAGCCGTTTGGTGCCGATCTCTCCCGGTTACCGTCGATTCCTGTCACCTAATGCTGGGGCGGCTACGTTGGGCTTCAGTCATGACGGTTCTGCCGACCATGCCGCATATGGCGTTAGCTCCACCTGACTTGCGCCTCCCTTCAACAAATTGTCCTGCTCCCGCCCATTCTGCCGGCCCTGTGGGATCGGTGGCTTCGTACGGTCAGTCTCTCCCCACGGAACTCCGGTCAGACGTGGGGAAAAACTCACTCAGAGCCCGAGGGAGGTGCACAGGTCGAGTGGTTTCGGCCGTCGAAGGCGCCATATCGACCACGTAGCAGCGCCACGGCGGGGTGATTCGGGGTGATTCGGTCAGTCTTTTCCCGAAGTGCATCGACCCGGTGCAGGCAGAAACTGACCCAGAAGCCAGTCGCCGGACCGGTTCGGCAGGCGCGCCTGTAGCGCCCACCAGATCAAAGCGAGTGGCCAGCCATGCCGCACCCTCGTCAAGCCAGCGCCATTTCCATGCCTAGCCAGTGCCGAACCAGTCGGGTTCTACGAGACGCAACCCAACGCTCTTCTTCCCGCCATGGGGTCATGATCGGGTGCAGGTCGTCATAAGGTGAGGAGGAAGAGGAGTCGCAACCTCCTTTACAAAAACGGCCATGCCCGACGCATAATTCGCCTCGATATGCGAGAGAATGATTACCACTAATGGCGCGAAGGGGATGCTGGATGAACACGCTGATCCATGAGTTTATCAATTATCTGAGCGTAGAGCGGGGCCTGGCTATGAATACGTTGGAGTCTTATGGCCGTGATCTTCGCCAGTACTCCCAGTTCCTCGAAGAGGACCAGGCCGACCTGCACGCCGTCTCTCGCAATACGATCCTCAACTATTTGATGTTCCTTCAGGAACAGGGGAAGGCGACGGCCACAATCGCTCGCCGCCTGGCCGCCCTGAAGGCCTTCTACCAGTTCCTGGTCCGGGAGAAGCGGATCGGGACCGACCCCACCGCCAACCTGGAGTCGCCCAAGCTGGAGAAGCGGCTGCCACGGGTGCTGACCGTGACCGAGGTGGAGCGGCTCCTGGCCCAGCCCGACAGCAGTCAGCCCGCCGGGCTGCGCGACCGGGCAATGCTGGAGCTACTCTACGCCACGGGCATTCGGGTCTCCGAACTGGTCTCCCTCGAAGTGGCCGATGTGAACCTGGAGGGCGGCTACATACGGTGCGCCGGCAAGGGCTCCAAGGAGCGGATCGTGCCGCTGGGCTCCCTGGCGATCAAGTCGGTGCGAGAGTTTCTGGAGAACGGCCGGATGCGGCTGGTGAAGGACCGGGACGAGTCGGCGCTCTTTGTCAACCATCACGGCCACCGGCTGACCCGCCAGGGGTTCTGGAAGATCGTGAAGCGCTACGCCGACGACGCCCGGATCGAGAAGGAGATCACACCGCACACGCTGCGCCACTCCTTCGCCACGCACCTGCTGGAGAACGGGGCCGACCTCCGCTCGGTCCAGGAGATGCTGGGGCACGCCGATATCTCGACCACGCAGATCTACACCCACGTGACCCGTGGCCGGCTGAAGGAGGTCTACGCCCGGACGCATCCGCGGGCGTAACATAGACGGGGCCGCTCCATCGAGAGCGGTCCTTTTTTGTGGTATCATATCCGATGAAGGTATGGAAAACGAAGGAGACGCCACCATGACCAACATCAACCGCGTGATTCTGATCGTCATTGACAGTGTAGGGATTGGCGCCATGCCCGATGCCCCGGAGTGGGGCGATGCGGGCTCCAATACGGTCGGGAACATTGCCCGGCGGATGGGGGGGCTCGCGCTCCCCAACCTGGGGAAGATGGGCCTGGGCAACCTGCTTGAGGTCCCCGGCACCCCGCCCGCCCTAACGCCCGCGGGCGCATTCGGCCGCATGGCGATCCACTCCCACGGCAAGGATACCATGACCGGACACTGGGAGATGGTCGGGATCAAGCCGGAGGCGCCCTTCCGGACCTACCCGGAGGGCTTCCCCCAGGACCTGCTGGACGAGTTCTGCCAGCGGGCGAATCTGAAGGGTGTTCTGGGGAATGTGGTGGCGTCGGGGACGGAGATTATCCAGCAGTTGGGCGAGGAGCATATCCGCACCGGCATACCGATCGTTTACACATCCGCCGATTCGGTCTTCCAGGTGGCGGCCCATGAGGAGCATTTCGGGCTGGACCGTCTCTATGAGGTCTGCCAGATCGCCCGGGACCTGCTCCGGCCGCCGCACCGGGTGGGGCGGGTGATCGCCCGGCCCTTCGTAGGCGAGAGCGCGGCCACCTTCAAGCGGACAGCCAACCGGCACGACTACGCCCTGGTACCGCCGCCCATGCTGCTGAACCAGGTGCAGGAGGCCGGCCTCTCGGTCCTGGCGGTCGGGAAGATCGGCGATATCTTCACCGGGCAGGGGATCACCTGGGGAGAGCACACGAAGGATAACGCCGACGGTATCCGCATGATTCACGACTGCATGGATCGCCAGGAGCCGGGGCTGATCTTCGCCAATCTCGTCGACTTCGACATGCACTTCGGCCACCGGCGCGATGTCCCCGGCTACGCCCGGGCGCTGGTCGAGTTCGATGCCGCCCTGGCGGGGATCCAGGCGAAGTTGGGCGATGGCGACGTGCTGGTGGTCACCGCCGACCATGGCAACGACCCGACTCATCCGGGGACCGACCACACCCGGGAGTATGTCCCGGTGCTGCTGCAGGGCCAGGGGATCCGGGCGGGGGCCGATATTGGCACCCGGTCGACCCTGGCCGACCTCGGGGCGACGGTAGCGGATCTGCTGGGCGTGCCTTACAGCGGCATGGGCTCCAGCTTCGCCGCAGCGATTCGGGCGTGATCAGCAGAAGACCCCCAGCCGGGCGACGGCTGGGGGTCTTTGCACTAACCGAGGAAGAGCGATCCGCCGAGGCCCACGCCGGCCATGCTGCAAGATCCTGCCGAATCAGAGACGCCAGGTGCGGAGCATGATCCAGATTCCCCCGACCAGCACCAGAACCGGCACCAGCAGGACCACTGACCAGACCAGGCCGCCTGGCAGAAACCCCGCCAGGCCCGACCGGCCAGCACCCGCCCAGAGCGGCAGGGCGGTCCCGACGAGCACCGCGGCGGTCCGGGCCAGGGACCACCAGGCGTTGGACTGGGCGGCGGCCGGAGCGGCCATTTCGCTGCGGGGGGCGGCCCCAGCCTCGGGCTCCTCGGGCTCCTGGTCGGCGGTGGCGGCCGCCACGCCGAACCCACCGAAGATCCCCCCGGTCAAGGCCAGGAGGGCGTAGCCCATGACCTGGAGCGCCTCCAGGGGCGAGAGCCGGGCGGCCAGGCTCCCAATGGTGGCGGAGAGGCCGACCAGAATGGCCGAAGGAACCGCGATCGATGTGAACTTGGCGGCGACCAGCTTCGGAGTGGGCACCGCCGCAATCTGGTAGAGGGCGATTGTGACCCGCTCCTGCTCGAAGACCCGGACCACCCAGTGGCCGAAGGCCATGAACCAGGCCAGGAGCGAGAGCGATCCGACATACTGCACCAGCCGCTCCATGGGCGCTCCTTCCATGGCCCGACCGGCCAGGAAGACCCCCACCGTCCCGGCGGCCCAGATCATGAGCTGGATTCGGGCGATCTTGGAGCGGGAGAGCTGGAGCCACTCGCGCGAGAGGACAGCCCGCATGACACCATCCACCGCGATCGGCAGCCAGCGGGAGCGGCCGGGCCGGTCGGTATCCTGCTCGCCCAGTTCCACGACGCGGTAGAGCCCCTGCCGGTAGAGGTCCTCGACCCAGCCGGGGGCGAAGGCCAGGGCGAAGGCGAGCATGAGGCCGGGCAGTCCGGCGGTCAGCAGGAGGCCAGCGATCACGCCGGTGCGGTACTGGCGCATGAGGAGGGCCAGGTCGGTCACGCTCCCCCCCTGGGCCAGGTAGATAATCGCCCAGGTGGCCGCCGCCAGGGTGAGCCCGCCGAAGAGGAAGGAGCCGTTGCGCATGGTCTTCGGGCTGTACCGGCTCCAGAAGGTAAGCAACAACAGGCCGGCCAGGTGGGCGACCATGCCCACCGCCAGGCCGGCGGCGAAGAGGAGGAGCAGGGCGGCGGGCCGGCCGCTGCCGGGCACGACGCCGGAGTAGGCCCAGGCCCAGAGGAGGGTGGTCCAGGAGCGCTGGGGGACCGCCTCGATCACCCGCCCCAGCAGGAAGGCGAGGGGGCGGGCGGGGCTGATCTGGAAGAGCGGCACCAGCAGGCCCTGGTAGAGCTGCATCTGGCCGCGGGAGAAGCCGAACATGAGGCCGAACCAGCCCATCTGCAGGGCGATGAGCGCAAGCATGCCCGCTAGCCCCTGGGCGGCTGAGGTGGCGGCCATAGCGGGCGCCCGCTGGGCGATCACGTAGACCATCAGCGCCTGGAGGGCGAAGAAGATCAGGCCGGACTTCATCCGCGAAAAACGGAAGAGACGGTTGTAGGTGGAGCGCCATCCGGAGAGGGCGATTGCCCAGGAGAGGCGGAGCAGTCCGCTCATTCGCCATCCTCCTGTGCGGGGGAGAGGTCGGGGGCCAGGTCATCGCCGGTCAGGGTGAGGAAGATCTCCTCCAGGTTGGCCTCCGGCTTGCCCGCCTGGGCGGCGAGCTCGGCCTTGGTGCCCATGGCGATCAGCTCACCCCGGTGGATCAGTCCAATCCGGTCGGAGAGCTCCTCAGCGATCGAGAGGATATGGGTGGTCAGCACCACCGCCACGCCGTCGCGCGCCCAGGCCTTGACCAGGTCCTTCACCTCGCGGGCGGCGCGGGCATCCAGCCCGTTGGTCACCTCGTCCAGCAGGAGCACCCTGGGCCGGTGCAGGAGGGCGGTGGCGATCGCCATCTTCCGCTTCATGCCCAGGGAGAGGTCCCGGATCAGCGTGTCGGCCTTGGGGGCGAGGCCGAGAAACTCCAGCAACTCCTGGGTGCGCGCCTTGCCCTCGGCCCGGCTCATGCCGTAGAGGTCGGCCATGAACCAGAGAAACTCGCTGGCGGTCAGCAGTTCGTGCAGGATCGGCGTGTCGGGCACGTAGCCGATCGCCCGCTTCGCTTGCGCCGGCTCCTTCCAGACATCGTGGCCGGCGATCAGAACCCGCCCGCTGGTCGGGGGAAGGAGGCCGACCATCATCTTCATGGTGGTGGTCTTGCCGGCTCCGTTGGCGCCAAGGAAGCCGAAGATCTCGCCAGGCTGCACGGCGATATTGAGTCCCTGGACGGCTTTGACCTCGCCGTATTCCTTGCGCAGCGCCTCCAGCAGGATAGCGGGCGGCTCTCTCATATCGTTCAACTCCATCTCTGTGCTGTTGTTCCGACGAACCGCATCATGTCGCAGGTGCGGCTGATTTCGGGGGATGATGATGGGAATCGGTATCGGGTTGGGCAGACTAGGGCCAACATGGTCCCATGTCATGAGGAGGTCAAGAACGATGCGCACGCGTGCCACTGCGCTGCTGGCCACAGCGCTGCTGCTCCTGTCCCAGGTACCCCTGGTCCGTGCCGATGACCACCGCTGGGCCCCCGCTGTCGGGCTGGAGGATGGCGACCACCTCGCCGGACCGGCCACGCCCGCTGTTGCTACCGCACCCGCCCCTGCCCAGGGCGATCCCGTCAAGATCACGGCGCCATCGGCCGTGCTCATGGAGGCCAGGAGCGGGCGGGTCCTCTACCAGAAGAACGCCCACGAGCGGCGCAACCCGGCCAGCGTCACGAAGATCATGACCTTGATCGTCGCGTTTGATGCCCTCCGGGACGGAAAGGTGAAGCTGGACGACAAGGTGACGATCTCGGAGGATGCGGCCGAGCAGATCGGCACGATCATCTTCGCCGATGCCGGCGAGACCTTCACCCTGGAGGAGCTGCTGCTCTCGGTGGCGGTCGGTTCCGCCAACGACGCCGCCGTTGCGGTGGCGGAGCATGTCGCAGGCTCGGTGGATGCCTTCGTCCAGCAGATGAACGCCAAGGCGAAGGAGCTGGGCATGAACGACACGCAGTTCATGAACCCGACCGGCCTCTCCGCCGATGGCCACATGACCTCGGCCTACGATATCGCTCTCATGAGCCGCTATGCAGCGGTTCACTACCCAGAGCTGGTGAAGCTGACATCGGTCTATGGGGCGGATCTGAAGGTGCCCTGGCGGAACAACGGCCCTACCTTCCGGCTCTGGAACAACAACAAGCTGCTCACCTGGTATGAGGGAGCGGACGGCCTGAAGACCGGCTGGACCGAGCTGGCGGGGTATTGCCTCGCTGCCACGGCGGTCAAGAAGGATGTGCGGATGATCTCGGTGATCATGGGGGCGGAGTCGCCGAAGGTGCGGAATGCCGAGGCCGCCCGCCTGCTGGATTACGGCTTTGCCAACTACACCTCGGTGGAGCTGGCCAGGGCCGACGCAAAGTTCGGCCCGGTCAGTGTGGCGCGGGGGAAGGTGCCCAAGCTGGAGGTCGTGCCGCGGGGGCTCTTCGGGGTGAGCGTGGCCAAGGGGGAGAAGGCGAAGGTGAGATCGGAGGTCCGGCTGCCGAAGCGGCTGGAGGCGCCGATCGCCAAGGGGCAGACGGTGGGTGAGATCGTCGCCCTGCTCGACGACAAGGAGATCGCGAAGATGGACCTGATCAGCCCGGTCGCTGTGGAGCGGGCGAACCTCTGGGAGACGGTGCTCCAGCACGTCAAGGGGGTCTTCCAGTTTAAATAGAGGGGATCCGCTTGTGGGAAGCCCGCCGGCCGTGTGCTGGCGGGCTTCGACGCGCCGTGGCGAATCGGGTCGAAACTTGACGACCGAAAGAGAGGGAAAATAGGCAGGGAATGGGATTCTTGGGAGGAAACTTACCCATGGATGACGACCCAGTGTGGGAGGGTGAGTTCATGGAGCTTCAGCAGTACGGAAACAACGTTGTGGTGCGGCTGGCGGGAGAGTTGGACCTCGTGGCGGCGGCGGCCTTCAAGGAGGCGGTTGACGACCTCCTGGACCGGCGGCCAGGCACCTGCCTCTATGTGAATCTCGAGCGGGTAACCTTCCTGGACAGCGCCTTCTTGGGGGCGCTGCTCGGGCGGTACCGTCGGATCAGCCAGGCCGGCGGGCGCATGGGGATCGTGGGGGCCCCCGGCGCCGTGAGGCCGACCCTGGAGCTTTCGGGGATCTTCCGGACCATGGCGGAGTACCGGACCGAGCAGGACGCACTGGCGGCGGGGTAGTCTGCGGCCTGGTGGCCGCGTGGAGCGAAGGAGTGAGCGGTATGGTGACGCAGAACCGAGTGACCGTTGATCTGGCCTCGATTCCCGAGAACGTGGGGGTGGCTCGCCTGCTAGCGGCAATGATCGCCGCCCAGGCCGATTTCACCATGGCCGAGGTGGACGAGGTGAAGCTCGCCGTCTCCGAGGCGGTGACAAACGCCGTGGTCCACGGGTACGGCGGGCAGCCGGGACACCTGGTGCGGCTGGAGATCCGTCTGGAGGAGGGGCAGTTAGAGGTCGTGGTGGCGGACACGGGGCGCGGCATTGCCGACCTGCAATTGGCCATGCAGCCCGCTGTTTCGTCGGACCCAGAGCGCATGGGGCTGGGTTTCTGCTTCATGGAGTCGCACATGGATTCGCTGCAGGTGGACTCGGCCCCAGGCCGGGGCACCCGGGTGTTCATGACCAAGCGAGCCAGCGCTCTCCACATGGCCGGGGCGAGTGCGAACTGAAGGCCATGAACAGAGAGCAGAACTTGGAGGAGCGCGGCTGGCCCGACCAGGAGGTCCGGGAGCTGGTGGCGCGGGCGCAAGGAGGCGAGCGGGAGGCGCGCGACCGGCTGGTGGAGGGGAACCTCCGGCTGGTGCGCAGCCTTGTCGCCCGCTTCAGCTCGACCACCGCCGACCCGGAGGACCTGTTTCAGCTCGGGTGCATTGGCCTGTTGAAAGCGATCGACCGATTCGACCTCTCCTACGATGTCCGCTTCTCCACCTACGCCGTCCCGCTAATTCTGGGGGAGATCCGGCGCCACCTGCGAGACGACGGCCCGGTCCGGGTCAGCCGGGGGCTAAAGCAGTTGGCCCAGCAGGCGCGCAAAGCGCGGGAGCGACTGGCGGCAGAGCTGGGGCGGGACCCGACCGTCAGCGAAATGGCGCGAGATCTCGGTGTCACGCCCGATGAGCTGATCGAGGCGCTGGAAGGCGCCCGCGCTCCGGCCTCGATCCACCAGACGGTGCACGAGGGCGACGGCGAGCCGATCTACCTGCTCGACCAGCTCGCCGCCGAGGACGGACAGCGCGAGGGGGTCTGGCTGGATCGCGTCGCCCTGCGGGAAGGGCTGGAACGACTGGAGCCGCGGGAGCGCATGGTGATCCTGCTCCGCTTCTTCCGCGACAAGACCCAGACCGAGGTGGCCGGCATGCTGGGGTGCAGTCAGGTCCAGGTCTCTCGGTTGGAGCGGCGCGCCCTGGAACGAATCCGTGAGATCGTCAGTGCAAGTTGAGGGGGCCGGTTGGGCATCCTAGCGGCGAGGTGTCGTTCCATGATCATCCTGCGCAGCCAGAATCGCTTCCGTATTGGCCTCTTGCTGGGTCTCGTGTTGCTCTCAATCTGGGTGGCGCTCGCCTACCACCGCTGGGAGATGGAGCACCGGCTCCCGCCGGCCGGCGCACGGTTGGTGGTGGCACCGCAGCCAGAAAGCGGCGGGTCTGCCGCTGGATCGCATAAAGCGGAGCGCCCGTGGAAGGCTAGGAGCAGGCCGCTTTGGCCTATCCGAGGATCCTTCGGGTAGGGGTCCGTCTCCCTGGCTCGGCTGGCGGGCTCCTACTCGGTGGGTTCCGGTGCGCGCAGAGGCTAGCAATGAGAACGGAGGTGCGAGCCGATGCAGACTCCGGTCCGGGTGATCCTGATTACCGACGGCGACAAGGTGGCCCGGCGTGCGGCTGAAGAGGCGGCGCACCAGCTGGGCCTTCGCTGCATATCGGCCTCCGCTGGCAATCCCACACCCTTGACCGGGCCTGAGCTACTCGCCCTGATCAAACAGGCGGTCTACGACCCGGTGATCGTCATGGTAGACGACAAGGGGAATCCCGGCCGCGGACCGGGCGAGGAGGCGCTGGCCCATATCTGCCGCAGCGAGGAGGTCCAGGTCCTGGGGGCGGTTGCCGTTGCTTCCAACACACGGCGGGCCCGTGGGGTGCCGGTCGACCTCTCAGTCACCCGTGACGGCCGGGTGGTGGAGTACCCGGTGGACAAGGAAGGGCACCCGCGCATGCGCGACAACGTGCTCCGGGGCGACACGGTAGATGCGCTCCGCGATCTGGACGTACCCCTTATCGTCGGGCTGGGCGACCCCGGGAAGATGGACGGGGCAGACTGCCGGGAGGATGGCTGCGAGGTCACGACTCGGGCGATTCTGGAGGTGCTCACCCGCACCATCGGCCTGGCCCCAACCAAATTGGATGGTGAATCCCCTGGTTTGTAGGAGAACTAGTGGCATATTGGACCCGGCCATTTTTCGAGATGGCCGGGTTGTTGGCGCGTTGACATGGCCTGAAGAGAGGTGTTATCGTTATACCGATTTGGTACCTGTGTGATCTCTATATTGTCTAGGCGTAATTTTGGCGGGTGAGACCGTCCAATCTGGGAGGATGCGGCATGATGCACTACTACGGCACCGCTGGAAAGAACGAAGAGGGCACCTTGACCGTCGGCGGTGTCGATGTCTCCAGCCTGGCCCGAGAGTTCGGCACCCCGCTTTACATTATGGATGAGGCGTTGATTCGGCAGAACTGCCGCGCCTATGTGGATGCCTTTGCCGCCAGCTACCCTCACTTCGAGGTGGCCTACGCCTCCAAGGCCTTCCTCTGCACGGCCATGGTCGCTCTGGTGGAGCAGGAGCGCATGTCGCTCGATGTGGTCTCGGGCGGTGAGATCATGACCGCACTGCGGGCCGGATTCCCAATGGAGCGCACCTACTTCCACGGCAACAACAAGAGCGTCGAGGAGATTGAGCTTGCCCTGAAGGCCGGTGTCGGCCGGTTCGTGGTCGACTCGATTCACGAGCTGGAGCTGCTGAACAAGGTGGCTGGTGAGATCGGCCTGCCGGCTCGCATTTACCTTCGCCTGACGCCCGGGGTCGGCGCTCATGGCCACCACTATATCTCCACCGGCCAGCTGGACTCCAAGTTCGGCCTGGCGATTGAGTTGGGCCTGGCCCGGCAGGCGACTGAGCTGGCGCTCTCCCTGCCCAACATTCAGCTGAAGGGCTTCCACTGCCATATCGGGTCGCAGATTCTCGACCTGGAGGGCTACAAGGTGGCCGTAGCTCGGATGCTCGGCTTCATGGCCGAGGCCAAGGCTGACCTGGGCTTTGAGGCGACCGAGCTGAACCTGGGTGGCGGGCTGGGCGTCCGCTACACCGAGGCCGACACCCCGAAGCGGCCGTCTGAGTTGATCGCGGTGCTGGCCAGTGCGGTGAAGGCGGGGTGCCAGGAGCTGGGGCTGCAGCTGCCCAAGCTGATCATTGAGCCCGGCCGCTCGATCGTGGGCGAAGCGGGGACCACCCTCTACCAGATCGGCACGGTGAAGGAGCTTCCGGGCATTCGGACCTATATCTCGGTCGATGGTGGCATGGGCGACAATATTCGTCCGGCGCTCTACCAGGCCGAGTACGAGTGCGTGGTGGCCAACAAGCTGGAGTCGCCTGCGGAGAAGGTGGTTACGGTGGCTGGCCGCTACTGCGAGTCCGGCGACAAGCTGCTGATCGACGTGAAGGTGGCGAACGATGTGGCCCCCGGCGACCTGCTGGCGGTCTTCACCACCGGCGCCTATAACTACTCCATGGCCTCGCACTACAACCGGTACCCGAAGCCGGCGGTGGTCTTCGTAGCCGACGGCAAGGCCGACCTGGTGGTCCGGCGGGAGTCCTTCGGCGACATGTCGGCCAACGACGTGGTGCCGGAGCGATTGGAGTCCAAGGTTTCGCGCTAGGCCTGAAGCGGCGAAAGCGCCGGGGCCCCCTGGGTGGGGTCCCGGCGCTTCTATACGTTCATGCCTACTTGGTCGAAATGTGCTGCTTGGCTAGCCGTGCTCGGTCGAGGGCCTCGTCGGCGGTGTGGCCCAGAACGTTCAGGTGGCCCATCTTCCGGTGGGGCCGCGGCTCCCGTTTGCCGTAGAGGTGGAGCTTGACCCGGCGGTCGGCCAGGGCGGCATCAACACGGAGGGGGTAGTCCTCGCCCATCAGGTTGACCATGGCGACGGGCGTGAGCAGGTCCACGGCGCCCAGGGGTAGCCCGCAGACCGCCCGAATGTGCTGCTCGAACTGCGATGTGGCGCAGGCGTCCATGCTATAGTGGCCGGAGTTGTGAGGCCGAGGGGCCAGCTCATTGACCAGGAGCCGTCCGTCGGGCAGGGCGAACATCTCCACCCCGAGGAGCCCGACCAGCTTCAGCTGGCTGGCGATGCGAGTCGCCAACTCCTGGGCCCTACGGGCGGTCTCCGGGGAGACTCTCGCCGGGACGATTGAGTAAGCCAGGATATTCAGCTCATGAATATTCTCCGCCACCGGGAAGGTCACGACCTCGCCCTGTGGGTTGCGGGCGACGATCGCGGAGACCTCGCAGGCGAAGGGGACGAACCCCTCCAGCACCAGGGGGCGGCCGGCCAGTCTGGCGTAGGCAGCCGGGGCGTCGGCCTCGGAGCGAATCACCACCTGGCCCTTGCCGTCATAGCCCTCGGTTGCGGTCTTCAGCACGCAGGGGATTCCCACGGCGGTGAGGGCGGCCGCAAAGTCGGCCTCCGAGTGGACGGGCCGCCAGGGGGCGATGGGCACGCCGGCCGCCTCCAGCGCGGACTTCTCCTGAATTCGGTCCTGGCTGGCCCGCAGGACATGGACCCCGGGGTGGACGGGCCTGGCAGCCGCCAGCCGCTCCAGCACCGCCGGGCTGATATTCTCAAACTCGTAGGTAATCAGATCGGCCAGGTCGGCCAGCGGCGCCACAGCCTCGGGGTCGCTGAGGGGCGCAACCACCACCTGGTCGGCCACGGCGGCTGCGGGGCAGTCTGGATCCGGGTCGGCGACGACCACGCGGTAGCCCATCGCCCGGGCGGCCAGTCCGCTCATGCGGGCAAGCTGCCCCCCGCCGACAATCCCGATTACGCTGCCCGGGGCGATCATAGCTGGCTCTCCTCGACCGCCTTGCGCTGCCTGGCTCGGTATGCGGCCAGGTTGGCCCGAATCGCGGGGTACTTGTTGCCCAGGATCTGTGCGGCGAGAATCCCGGCGTTCTTCGCACCGGGCTTTCCGACCGCCACGGTGGCAACCGGGATTCCGCCGGGCATTTGGACAATGGAGAGGAGGGCGTCCAGCCCGTTCAGGGCGGTCGCAATGACAGGGACGCCAATGACCGGTAGCAGGGTCTTCGCTGCGGTCATGCCGGGCAAGTGGGCGGCACCACCCGCCCCGGCGATGATCACCTCCAGCCCTCGCCCCTCCGCCTGCTCGGCGTAGGCGAACATGGCGTCAGGGGTCCGGTGGGCGGAGACGATCTTCAGCTCGAACGGGACGTCCAGTTCCGCCAGCACATTGGCGGCCTCCTGCATGGTCTCCAGGTCCGAACGGCTGCCCATGATAATGCCGACCAGCGGTGCTCTCTGCTCCATGATCGCGCGGACCTCCACTCATAAAAAATCGAGAAAGCGGCCCTAGCTGGGCCGCTTTCTCACTGCTCTGGTGGGCGGTACTGGGATCGAACCAGTGACCCCTTGCGTGTGAAGCAAGTGCTCTCCCGCTGAGCTAACCGCCCAGTGCATGGCTCATTATAGCGCATGCCGGAGCGAGGCGCAAGGGTCGGAAGTGGGCAACGATGTCAGTTCTTGAGCCACAAAACGGTGGGGTGCAGTGAGTCGCCGGGCATGACCAGCGGCATGGGGGCGGCACGGTTTCCGAGCATGACGGCAAGGTGGTAGGGACCGCCGTCTGCCCCCACTCGCACGAGCGATTCCGCTCCCAGCCGCTCCATGGCGGTGGGCTCGCCCTCCTGATCGTACTGGAAGAGGGGTCTCAATTGGGTGGAGCTGGGACCCAACTCCCGCACCACCTCTTGAAAGGCCAGTGGCTCCGGGCTGCCGGTCATGGTGGGCCAGACGGCGTGACCCAGCAGGTGGGTCAGCGCCTTGACCCGGGCGAGGACCGGATCGGCCTCCCCGGCCAGCCCGATCCGGCAGGCGTACTCCTGGGTGAGCAGGAAGAGCAGGAGAAGCGGGAGGCCGTCGCCCTGGAAGGTGCCCTCCACCTGGCTGCTGGCGGGTGGCCCGCCCAGGCCGGCCAGGGTACGGTTGGCGAGGAGCATGTCCTGGTCGGGGATCTGCAGCGGCAGGTGGAACTCGTCCGCAGCGTGCCGGCAAAGCCGGCGGAAGCCGTCAAACCGGCGAATCAGTACACCACCGATATACAAGCGCTTCTCGTTCCTTTCATCATGAGTCATGGGGTGGATCTCGCGGACAGAGGGTGCCCGTCTCCCTTGAGACGAGCACCCGTGCCAACCCGATGCGTCTAGATCTCGGCGGAGAGATACTCCTGGATTCGGGCGCGAATATCCTCCACCACGTCGCGGCGACCGGACTGGATCGCAAAGGTGAGGGCACTCCTGGCGCGCTTGTAGACCTCCTTGCGCCCCTCGGCGGCGTCTACCGTGGCGAGGAGGCAGGCGCATTCGGCCAGGACGGGCATGTCGCCAAGCTCCCGCGCCAGGGCCATGGTGTTGGTGGCGATCGTGCGGGCCGAGGACCACCGCCCCATGGCGATCTGAACCCGTGCACGGGTGATTCCCAGGTGGGTGCGCCACCACAGCCCCCGCAGCCCCGTGGCGAGGGAGGATTCGTCTACCTTGGCGAGCGCCTCAGCGGCCCGCTGCGGTTCGCCGAGCCGGATCAGCGCCATGGCCTGACGCCGGTAGATGTCCGCCAGGAGGCAGCGGCTTTCGTCGTCGTTGCAGAGTCGCTCAGCCTCCAGCAGCTTCTTGACCGCCTCGCCATTCTCCCCGCGGACCATGTCGATCTGGGCCATACCCTGCAGGGCGAGCACCTTGCCGTAGGAGAGCAGCACCGGCCGGTTCTCCAGCACCTGTACCACCAGGCGGTAGCACTGCTCGGCCCGGTCAAACTCGCCGACCTGGTAGCAGGCGCTGGCCAGGTTGCAGAGCGACTGCACGCGGAGCGCCTGCTCGTCCAGCCGCTCGGTGAGGCGGACCGCCTCCTCGCCGTGGAGGACAGCCTCCGGGGCGGGGCGCTTGATCCCCTCCACGAAGACCCAACAGAGCATGTTGTGGGTCTTGGCGCGGGTAAAGACCCCAGTCTCGGGCTGCTCCAGCAGGACGTGGCCGCGCACCAGGACCTCGTCAAACCGGCGTTGGTCCAGGAGTTGCAGGAGCCGCTCATACTCCTCCAGTCCCCATGTCTCCGGAAGGTTGTGACCGAACCGGTCCACCTTGACCCCTCCCCCGACTAGATCCTGTTCCTAGTATACCCAGATTCTGGTAGTCTCGCAAGGGGAAAAGGAGGGTTTGGGAGGCGAATGGAAAAATAGATAGGGAGCGCCGCAGGCGTTATCAACCGAACGATGGGGAGTCGTTGTCAGAGCATGCAGATCATCATCCCCCACACGAACACGGACCTGGATGCGATCGGCGCTGCGGTGGGCGCACAGGTGCTCTACCCGCACGCCAAGATTGTCCTGCCCGGCACGCCCAACCCGCTGGCGGCGGAGTTTATCTCATTGCACCGGTACAACCTGCGGGTCCTGACCGCCCGCGATATTGACCTTGGCTCGGTGCGGCGGGCTGTGGTGGTGGACACCGCCGATCCCGCCCGGCTGGGCTCCTTCCAGCCGATCCTTGCGGGGCTGGAGGTGCATCTCTATGACCACCATCCGCCGGAGCCGGAGGATCTCCAGGGAAGCCTGGAGGTGCGGGCGCTGGTTGGCTCGACCTGCACCTTGATCGCGGAGCTGATCGAGGAGGCCGGGGCGCCGCTCACCCCCTTTCAGGCGACGGCCATGCTGGTGGGGATCTACTCGGACACCGGCTCTCTCAGCCTGCTGGGCACGACCGACCGGGATGCCCGGGCGGCGGCCTTCCTGCTTTCGAAGGGCGCCAGCCTGCAGGCGGCCTCACGCTTCATGGAGGTGACGCTGACGCCCGCTCAGCACGCCCTCATGCAGCAGATGCAGAGCCGCGCCCGGTGGCTCACGGTGGGCGGGGCGCGCATCCGGCTCATGGAGGCCGATATCGACGAGTACGTGGGCGGGCTGGCCCTTGTGATCCACCGGCTGCAAGACCTCCAGCCGGTGCCGGCGCTGTTCGTCGCCGTGCGCATGGCGGACCGGGTCCATCTGGTGGGCCGGTCGGCTGTCCCCTGGGTGGAGACGGCCCGGATTCTCGGCCACTTTGGCGGCGGCGGGCACCCTGCGGCCGCATCTGCCGTGGTGAAGGGGGCGACTGTGGCGGAGGTGGTGGACCGGCTGGAACAGGTGCTCCAGCAGGAGGTGGAGCGGCCGCTCATGGCGCGGGATGTCATGTCTACGCCGGTCAAGACGATCACGGCGCAGAAGGCGATCCGTGAGGCGGAGCGGCTCATGCTGCGGCACGGCCACACCGGTCTGCCCGTGGTCGACGCTGCCGGTCATCTGGAGGGCGTCGTATCGCTGCGTGACGTGGAGAAGGCTCGCCACCATGGCCTGGAGCATGCGCCGGTCAAGGCGGTCATGAAGAGCCGGGTGGTGACGGTCTCACCGGAGACCGGGGTAGATGAGGTCCAGGAGTTGATGGTGGAGAAGGATATCGGGCGGGTGCCGGTCGTGGAGAACGGGAACATGGTGGGGATCATCACCCGGTCGGACCTGTTGGGCTTGCTTTACGGTGGACCCACCCCGCGCTGGCACCGGACGCTCTACGCCCCCACGGAGACGGCCCTGGACAGTGGCGCCTCTGCAGCCATGGAGGCGATGGAGAAGGCCAGCCCCGGCCTCCGGGCGCTGCTCCGGACGGTCGGGCGGGTGGCGGAGAGCCAGGGGGTGGCGGTCTATGCCGTGGGCGGCTTTGTGCGCGACCTCTTGCTTGGCCGGCCCAACCTGGACTTTGACATTGTGGTGGAGGGCGACGGGATCGCCTTCGCCCATGCCCTGGCCGCCGCGCTGGACGGGCGGGTGAACGAGGTGCCCCGCTTCGGCACGGCGCATATCTACACCACGCCAGACGACCCGGACCTCCCCACCCGGATCGACGTAGCCACCGCCCGGCGGGAGTTCTATGTCCATGCGGCGGCGCTCCCGGTGGTGGAGCACGCTGACCTGCGAGAGGACCTCTACCGGCGGGACTTCTCCATTAATGCGATGGCCATGCGGCTGGGTCCCCTCGGCCCGGTCGGGCTGACCGACTTCTTCGGGGGCTTTCAGGATTTGGCGGATGGCCATATCCGCATCCTTCATACCCTGAGTTTCGTCGAAGATCCGACTCGCATTCTGCGGGCGATTCGGTTCGCCCACCGCTACGGGTTCCGGCTGGAGCCGGAGACCGAGGCCTGCGCCAGGTCTGCCATTCGGGAGGGCTACCTGGACCGGGTCAGTCGGGAGCGGCTGCGCAACGAGCTGCTCCTGCTGCTGCAGGAGCGGGCCAGCGGCGGGGCGCTGCGATTGCTGGGCGACCTGGGGCTCCACGAGCACCTGCTGCCCGGGGCGGCGGTGGGCGAGGAGCAGCTGGGGCTGGTCGATCAGGTGGAGGGGCTGGCCGCCCTTGAGCCAGAGCTCTACGCAGCGGCGAAGCCCTGGGTGGTCAAGTTGATGCTCCTGCTCTACCGGCTCCCCCTGCCCGAGGGGCTCGCCCTGGTGAAGCGGCTACGGCTGAAGCGGGAGGAGCAGCAGCCGATCTTGCACGTGCTGACCTGCTGGCAGATGGCCCTGGACCTGACCGCTGGCGCCAAGGGGACCGCGGCAGATGTGGTCCGTGTCCTGGGCGACTGGTCGCCGGAGGGGCTGCTCCTGCTCTGCCTGTTGGGCGGGCGGGAGCGGGTGTCGCGGTACTGGCGGCAGTGGCGGCAGGTAAAGCTTGCGATCAACGGCGCCGACTTGCGGCGGGCCGGGGTGCCGGCTGGCCCGAAGATCGGTCGGATCCTGGCCCGGGTGCTCTCGGACTGCTTGAACGGAAAGGCCCCGGACCCTGCGACGCAGATGACCCTTGCGCTCCGCTACGCCGCTGAAGAGGAGTGAACCAGCGCTTGAACTTCCCCAGCCTCCAGACGATTGTGATGTCGATTCCCGGTGTGGTGATCGGTTTCGCCTTCCACGAGTTTGCCCACGCCTGGGTTGCCACCTGGTTCGGCGACGACACGCCCCGTGCCCAGGGGCGGGTCACCCTGAACCCGATGGCCCACCTGGACCCGCTCGGGACGATCCTCCTGTTGCTCGGTGCGTTCGGCTGGGCGAAGCCTGTGCAGATCAATCTGAACCGGGTGAAGCCACGGGTGCTGGGCGATATCGCCATCTCCCTGGCCGGGGTGACCATGAACTTCCTGCTCGCGGTGCTCTTCTTCTTCCTGGCCTTCCTGGCCCAGGCGGGGGTCTTTGGCTTTCAGCATGAGGTCCTCTCGCTGACCCTGGTCCAGGTGGGGTGGATGAATACGATCATGGTTGGATTCAACCTGATCCCGCTCCCCCCGTTTGACGGCTTCCACGTGGTGAAGTACCTCTTTCCCGCCGGGTCAAGCGAGTTGGTGGCAAAGCTCTACCAGTTTGGTCCGTATATCGTGATCCTGCTCTTCCTTACGGACATTGCCGATCGCTTCCTCGACCCGGTCTACGAAGGGCTCCTGACCGCGGCCATGGGGATTGCACGCCCGGTGGCTCTCTGGCTGATCTCCCTTTTCTAGCGGCGGCCTCACAAATGGTGGGGCCTACTTGACGGAATGCTAATCCATGTAAGAAACTGATAGGGCTGTGTTTTTCTCGTCGAACGGAAAGGGGGGAGCGGGATGGCGGAGGGAGAGCGGAAGGGGTCGCCGGAGGGCGAGCAGCCTGTTGCTCTGGCTGTGGCCGAACAGGCGGCCGGGGCTGAGGCGTATACGATCAGGCTGGAGAACTTCGAGGGCCCTCTGGACCTCCTGCTTCACCTGATCCGGCGGGAAGAGATGAACATTTACGACATTCCCATTGCCCGGATCACGGAGCAGTACCTCGCGGCGATCGAAGGACTGGTGGAGAGCGACATCGACCGGGCCAGCGAATTCCTGGTCATGGCGGCTACCCTGCTCGGAATCAAGTCCCGCATGCTCCTGCCCCGGCCACCCAAGCTGGTGGCGGAGGAGGAGCCCGAGGAGGAGGGCGTCGACCCGCGCGAGGAGCTGGTCCGCCAGTTGGTGGCCTACAGCCAGTTCAAGCAGGTGGCTGAGGATCTGAAGGACCGAGAACTGGCGATGTTCAAGGTCCACACCCGGCAACTGTTCGTGGAGGAGCCCAGCGGGCCCCGTCCGCTGGAAGGGCTCTCCCTGACCGACCTGGTCAAGGCGTTCCAGGAGGTCCTGAAGGAAGAGTGGACATGGCGCGAGGTGCCGCGCGAGGAGATCCCCTTGCGCGAGAAGATCCGGGAGATCAACTTCCGCCTGTCGCGGCATCCGCAGGGAATCCGGTTCCGGGATCTCTTTACCCGCGGTGGGACGAGGCTGGAGGTGGTGGTCACCTTCCTGGCGGTGCTGGAGTTGATCCGGCAGCGGAAGGTGGTCGCGCTCCAGGAAGAGCTCTTCGGGGAGATCATGATCCGGCGCGTGCTGGTGACCGATCTGGCCCCATCCACTTCGGATGAGGAGGAGAACGCATGATCTGGAATCACGGCAAGAAGATTCTGGGGGCGCTCCTGCTCGCTGCAACGGAGCCGCTTTCGATCAAGAAGATCGCCGAGGTGATCGGCCTCGACGAGAAGGATGCCCGGATCCTGGTGGAAGATCTGCAGAAGGATATCGAGGCCTTTGACAAGGGGCTGCGGATCAAGGAGATGGGCGGTGGCTTTGTCTTCACGACGGATTCGTCGGTGGCAGAGTACGTGGACCGGCTGCTGCAGCCGCGCTCCAAGGGTCTGTCACACGCCGCACTGGAGACGCTGGCGATCATCGCCTACCGGCAGCCGATCACCAAGGCGGAGATTGAGGGTGTCCGTGGGGTGAAGGTGGACCGCTCGATCGAGACGCTGGTGGAGCGCCGTCTGGTGGTGGACGTGGGCCGCAAGGAGGCCCCGGGGCGGCCGGTCCTCTACGGGACGACCCAGGAGTTCCTCAAGTACTTTGGGCTGAAGAGCCTGAAGGACCTGCCGGCGATCGAGCTGGACACCTCGCAGTCCGGGTTGATCCTGCCCACCCGCCCGGAGGACGGGGCAGGGGCCGGGGGCGAGGGTGAATCGGCGGATGAGGCCGCAGGGGGCCGGAATGCACTGGCGGAGTCGGAGGGGGAGGAGTAGGGGCGATGCGGTTTGCTGGTCACGCCTTTGTGGATTGGGATGACACGATTGCGGAGAATATCCGCTATTTCCGGGAGGCGGAAGAGCAGACCTCTCGTATGATCGCCGAGGCGACGGGGGTCCCGCAGCCGGTTGTGGCCCGCCGCGGCGCCGAGCTAGATGTGATCGTGGCGCGCCGGATCGGCCTGGTCCGGGAGTCGTTGGCCACCGCCTGGGTGGAGTGCTACCACGAGTTCTGCGCCCAGCAGTCCGTCTCGCCGGTCGCCGGAGTCGAGGCGGAGCTGCGCCGGATCTGTGACGAGCCGTACCAGGTCCGACAGGAGCTGTTGCCCGGCGGGCCGGAGATCGTGCAGTGGCTCCACGCCAATAACTTCGAGGTGACGATCTGGACCGCCGGGGTCCAGGAGGTGCAGGGCCGGAAGATCAGGGAGTCCGGGCTTGCGGGCTGGGTGCACCGGGAGGCGATCGTGCTGGAGAAGACGCCGGAGCGACTGCGTCAGCAGATCGGCGACCGGGATCTCTCCCGTTGCTTCGTAGTGGGAAACTCGGCGCACTCGGACATCCGCCCGGCGCTGGCGGTGGGGATTGCCGCCTACCACCTGGATGTGGACACCTGGGCCTATGACCATTTGAAGGTGGACCACACCGATCCGAACTATCACCGGTTGGAGCGGATCACCGATCTGCCAACCTTGCTCGTCAAGCGTTTCCGCCTGGCGGTCTAGACCAGAGAGCCGTAACAGAGGGCGCCGCCGTAGGGGTGGCGCCCTTTTGCATGGAGTGCGCCGGATCTGGAAAGACTCTCCTCGCAAGCTGGAGGAGGGTGGGAGCGTTGGCCTGGCTCATAGGAGGCGCTGTGGCGTTGCTGTTGATCGGGCTGCTGCCGATCCGGGTGCACCTGGCCATTCGCCAGGAGGGCTGGCAGGCATCGGCGGTGGTGGAGGCCAAGCTGCTCGTGATCCGCCTGATCCGGAAGGAGATCGATATCTCGGCGAACGTCGAGATCGCGATGGAGCACATGTGGAAGCGGTGGCAAGCCAAGGGTGAGCCCGTGAAGCCGGACCTGCTGGAGACGGTGAGCAAGGCGCCCCGACGGCGGTTGGTGCGGGCGCTCCTGCCCGCCCTGCGGCTGCTGGGTCGGTCGACGCGCTGCTCCCGGCTTCATATTCGGGCCGAGGTAGGCGGGAGCGACGCCATGGAATCGGCCTTGCTCGCTGGCGCGCTCTGGAGCAGCGGGGGGATGCTGCTTGGCTTCATCAGCCGGATTGTACGGGTAATGCCCACCGCCCCTCGGCTCACGGTGGTTCCGAACTATGAGCGAGCGTTCTGGCGCATGGAGGTAGACTGCATACTTGCCCTGCGGCTGGGAAACGCTATCACCGCAATCGTCAGACTGCTGCGCCAGGTGGTGACGCGGGAGAAGCTCCTGGCCTGGGTGCGGGACAGTCTGCGCAGGAAAGGGGATCAAACCAGTGGCCGAACACCCGATTCAAGGCCTCATGAAGACGGCCATGGAGAGCCTTAAGGATATGGTGGATGTCAACACCGTGATTGGCGATCCGGTGGAGACGCAGGACGGGACCGTGATCGTGCCGGTCTCCCGGGTTGCCTTCGGATTCGCGGCCGGCGGCTCGGAGTTCTTGCCGGAGACGCCTGCCGTCGCCGAGGAGGCGGGCCACCCATTCGGTGGCGGCAGCGGGGCGGGCGTTTCGGTTCAGCCAGTGGGCTTCCTGGTCGTGTCGAAGGACCAGATCCGCATGCTCCCGGTGGATGGTGGCCAGCCGGTCAACCGGATTATCGACATGGCGCCGCAGATCCTGGAGAAGCTGAAGGGCGGAATGGGCAAGGCGAAGGGCGGCGATTGCGCTGCAGACCCGGACCCAGGCGCCCAGCGGACAACGGTAAACTGAGGCAAGGGCCGTCTCACTTCGGTGGGGCGGCCTCTTGCCGTTTTCGCCAATCTTTGCGTGACATAGCAAGGCGACAGAAGGCTCACCCTAATGCCGAGAGTATCTGCCGGATGAGGGGGGAGCGCTGTGCGGAGCATGTGGAAGGGATCGATCAGCTTTGGGTTGGTGACGATCCCGGTGAAGCTGTACGCATCAACCGAGTCGAAGGATGTGCGCTTCAACCTGCTGCATGAGCCCTGTCGGACACCGGTCCAGTACCGGAAGTGGTGTCCGGTCTGCGACCGGGAGGTGGCGCAGGAGGAGATCACCAGGGGGTACGAGTTCGAGCGGGGACGCTATGTGACGGTGGATGAGGATGAGCTGGAAGCGATCCCGCAGGCGGCGAAGCGGACGTTGGAGATCGTGGGCTTTGTCAACCTTTCGGAGATCGACCCGGTTTTCTTTGACAAGACCTACTACCTGGAACCTGGGGAGGGTGGGGCGAAGGCATACGCCCTTCTCCGCAGGGCCATGGAGGAGACGGGCCGAATCGCCCTGGCCCGTGTCGTGATTCGCACCAAGGAGTCGCTGGCGGCCCTGCGGGTCTTCGACGGCAAGGTCCTGGCCATGGAGACGATGCACTTTCCAGACGAGGTCCGGTCGGTGGCCGGGCTGACCGGGGTGGTGGAGCCGGAACTCCGGCCCCAGGAGATCGAGATGGCGACCAGCCTGATCGAATCGCTCTCCATGCCCTTTGACCCGACGCAGTTCGAGAATCAGTACCGGCAGGCGGTGCTGGAGTTGATCGGGGCGAAGGTGGCGGGGGAGGAGGTGGCGCAGGTGGCGCCGGCCCCGGAGCGGGGGCGGGTGGTCGACCTCATGGAGGCGCTGCGGGCCTCTCTGCGGGCAGGGTCGCCCGAGGGGGCGGATGCCCCTGGGGCGGCGGCCGCAGTTGCTGCCGCCGGGCCGGTGCCAGGGGTGGCGGCTCTCCCGGCGCCGGGGGCTGGCCTGACTCCGCCCGGCGTCGTGCCGGGGGTGCCAGCGGGCTTGGTGCCTGGGGCGCCGGGTATGGCGGTGCCCGGCCCGCCACCGGGTGTCGCTCCGCTGCCTGGCCTGGCCCCCGTGCGGCCGGCTGAGCGGGCCGAGGAGCGCCCCTAGGCATGGATATCCCCTTCACGCCCATGCTGCTGGAGCGGGCGGAGAAGCCCTTCGCCGATCCTGCCTGGCTTTATCAGATCAAGTGGGATGGGGTTCGGAACATCGCCCTGGTGGAGAACGGCGGGGTGCGTCACTGGAGCCGCCGGCTGCGGGAGCGGACAAGCCACTTCCCGGAGTTTGCGCCGCTGGCGTCGAGTTTTGGCGGGCGCCGGGCTGTGCTGGACGGGGAGATCATTGTCCTGCGGGGCGGCAGGCCAAGCTTCTCGGCGATCCTGGAGCGGGACCTGGCTGGAGGCGCCCCCGACCCCCGGAAGGTGGCATTAACCCCGGCGACCTTCATGATCTTTGACCTGCTGGAACTGGGCGCTGAGCGGCTACACGACCGGCCGCTGGCGGATCGCCTGGCGATCCTGGCGGAGGCGGTTGCGCCGAACGAAGCCTGGCAGGTCGTAAGCTCCTTCCCAGGCCGTGAGGGTCCGGCCCTTTTTGCAGCAACTGTGGCCAGCGGCCTAGAGGGCGTGGTGGCAAAGCGGCAGAGCAGCCGCTACCTGCCCGGCATTCGGAGCAGGGAGTGGCTGAAGGTGAAGCGCAGGGGGCAGATGCTGGCGGTCGTGTGCGGCTACACCGATACGCCCGGCCGGCCCGGCGCTCTCCTGCTCGGGGCGTACCAGCAGGGCCGGCTGCGGTACATCGGTCGGGCGGGGTCCGGGATCTCGGGTGCGGATCTGGCGGCTTTGAAGGTGCATCTGCCGCCGGGTCCCTGTCCGTTTGAGCGGCTGCCGAACCTCAGAGATCGGTTCGCCGGTGCGCCCGGTCCAGTTGTTTGGGTAGAGCCGCGCCTGACCGTCCGGGTCAGTTTCACTGAGTGGACGGAGGAGCAGCGGCTGCGGGACCCCGTGATCGACGGCTTTGCGACCGATCCGCCCGATTCGGCTATCATCCCCTGAATCGAAGAGGAGGGGTCCAGCGTGGAACATCCTGACCGTCTCGAGCCCGTGGGAACCGATCTGCGAAGGGCGCCGACCGGCGGTCCGGCCTTCGGGGCCACCCAGGAGCCAGAGTTCGTGACCGATGGACAGCCCATGCCGCCGGCGGAGCCCCGGGGCGGGGAGGTGATTGGCGCCACCACGCTGGATGACCCAATCCGGCCGGAGGTCTATCCTGACGCCATCCACGGTGATCGGGGTGCGGTCACCCTGGTGGCCGTCTTCGAGAATATGGAGAAGGCGAGCGCCGCGGCCAACGACCTGCAGCGGCGGGGGATTGAGGTGGGCATGGTCTCCCGCCGGGGCGACGGCCCGGAGCAGGGGCTGAGGCCCGGGAACGTGATCACTGGCCCCGGGTATGGGCTGTCGGCAGAGAACCACTCGCCCCCCAAGGACAGGCCGATGGGCGCCGGCGTCTCGGTCGGTGCGACCCTGGGTGCGACGGCGGGCCTGCTCTTTGCGACCTACATCTTCCCGCCATTCGGGGGCGCACTGGCCACCGGGTCCCTCATCTCGACCTTGACGGGCGCCGGGGTCGGTTCCTTCCTGGGTGGTCTCTTTGAGTACGGCGCCGCTGAACACGGCGATGACGCCTCGCTCTACGCGGGACAGGTCCGCCGGGGCGGCGTTCTGCTGCTCGCTCGGGTTGGTCACGCTGAAGCGGACCGGGTTCGCCTGCAACTGAGCGTCTGGGACCCGCTGGAGATCCGGGTGCAGTAGCCCATGGCAACATCGGTCAAGACACGGGTCGATGTAGCGGGGCGTAGCCTGGCGATCTCCAACCCCACCAAGCCTTACTGGCCGGAGGATGGGGTGACCAAGGCCGAGTTGATTGAGTACTACACCCGCATGGCCCCGTATTTGCTGCCCTACCTGGCGGGGAGGCCGGTGGTTCTCACCCGCTACCCAGATGGTATCCACGGCAAGTGGTTCTACCAGAAGGATGCCCCGGAGGGCTTGCCCGACTGGATACCGACCTGGGCGGCGCCCGCCGAGGATGGACGCGTGCTGCGGTACATGCGGCTGGAGGAGCCTGCCGCCCTCACCTACGTGGCCAACCTGGGGGCGATCGAGCTTCATCCGTGGCTCTCAACGTGCGCCCGGCCCGATCAGCCGGACTGGGCGGTGATCGATCTGGACCCATCTGACGGGGTGCCGTTCCAGGAGGTGCTGGTGCTGGCCCGGCTTGTCCGGCAGATCCTTGCGGCTGTCTCGGTGCATGGATTCCCCAAGCTCTCCGGAGCCACAGGGATTCACGTGTACTGCCCGTGCGGCCCCGGGTACAGCTATGCCGAGACCCAGGGGTTTTGCGAAGCGATTGGGCGGCTGCTGCTGAAGCTGCACCCGGGACGGGTCACGCTGGAGCGGCTGGTGGCCAAACGCAGCGGCAAGATCTACGTGGACTATCTGCAGAATCGGCGGGGGCAGACGATCACCACGGTTTACGGAGTGCGCCCTCACCTGGGCGCACCGGTTTCGTTCCCAGTCACGTGGGACGAGCTTGAGGGCGACCCTCCACGCTTCACAATCCGAACAATCGGGAGGCGCCTCGAAGCGGTGGGTGATCTCTTCAGCCCCATCCTTCACGTCCACCAGGACCTCCGTCGGGCGACAGCCGCAATCCTGGGTCTGATCGAGGCAACTTGAACCGGCTACCAACTCCATGGCGAGCAGCGAAGCAACCCCAAGGCGCTTCGCTGCTTTTCTCGTTGCTCCGCCCGTGTCCAGCCACCTGGGAAGAGAACTGCCAGCAGCCTTCCGCATGACATAAAAGGTTTACAGAACGTATAATTGCAGACGAACAGATAGCGATGTCCAACCGCTCGGAGGTGGATTCGTGAAGGCAGGTCGCTCGCCGTGGATCCTTGCAGTAGGAGTTCTCATGGTCCTCGCCCTTGGCACAACTGTCCTGGCGGCTCCATTTGGGAGCCGTAGTCTCTACGCGGGCCGCTTTGGGTCCGACGTGGCCGAGCTTCAGCGCCGGCTCAACAGCCTTGGCTACGCAGTGGGCACGGCAGATGGTATCTTCGGTCCGCGCACGCGAGCCGCCGTAACGCAGTTTGAGCAGGAGACGGGCCTTGTGGCCGATGGTCTGGTCGATCAGTGGACCTTTCAGGCCCTGAATCGGGCCGATGCCTATGAGCGGGCCAGCGTCTACACGGTCAAGGAGGGGGAGACGCTCTCCCAGATTGCGGTAGCCCATGCGACAACTCGTGAGACGCTGATCTGGCTCAACCAGCTGACGGATCGTACGGTGAATCCGGGGCAGGTCCTGCGCATTCCGGCGCCGGAAGAGGCGGTCACCCTCCCACCTGCCACAATCCCCGAGGCCCCGTCGCCCCCGGCCCCAGAACCCCCGGCAGAGCCCGAGAGCCCGGCTCCTGAGCCCCCAGCTGAAGAGCCAGAGCTCCCAGCAACTGAACCCGAGAGCCCGGCCCAGGAAGCCCCCGCCCCGACCCCGGCCGAACCGCCCGCCGTAGAGCCAGAACTCCCGGTGGAGCCCGAGGCGCCGGAGACAGACCCCGCCGTGCCGACCGATCCGGCCGAGGTGCCGCCGGCGGGCGAACCGAATGAGACACCGCGACTGCAGCCAGGGCATGCGCAGTGGATCCTGCCCGGCCTGATCCCCCTGGACTACCTGGTCATGCTCCCGCCCACCGAGCCGGTGGAAGAGCCCACGCCGCTGCCCGCTGACAAGCCGCTGGTGGTCGGCTACTACGCTGAGGATTGGCAGGGCGATCCCCGGGCGCTCGCCTCTCTGAACGAGGCCGGCGAGCGTGTCGACATGGTGATCAACTTCCAGCTACAGATCGATGCGGCTGGCAACCTCTCCACCCGCACCTATCCCGAGCTCATGAACACCGCCAAGGAGCGGGGGATGCGGGTCCACGGCCTGGTCCACAACTACCACTACAGCGGCTTCGATCCCGGTGTCGCACAATCGGTCCTGGGCAACCCAACCGTTCGGGCCCATGCGGTCGAGCAGATGCTCAAGGCAGCTCAGACGCTGGGGCTAGACGGTATCGATATCGATATTGAGAATGTGCCCCCCGCACAGCGTGACAACTACACGGCCTTGATCCGTGAGCTCTCGGAGCGGCTGAAGCCGGAGGGGCTGGAAGTGACCGTCTCCATTCCGGCAAAGACCTGGGATGACCGAAAGTCATCCTGGTCCGGCGCCTTCGACTACGCCGCCCTGGGGCAGTATGCCGACCGGGTCGCCATTATGGCGTACGATGAGCACACCCCAGGCTACAGCGCCGGCCCGGTCGCATCGGTCGGATGGGTCGAGAAGGTGGCCAAGTACGCCAGCAGCCAGATCGAGCCGAAGAAGCTCCTGCTGGGCATGGCTACCTACGGGTATGACTGGATCAAGGGGAGCACTCGAGCCCGCGGCCTCTCCGTTCCCCAGGCACGGGCACTGGCCAAGCGGACCGGCGCTGCGATCCAGTGGGACCCCGTCGCCCAGGTGCCCTGGTTCAGCTACTGGGAAGGCGGGGTGGAACGGGTCGTCTACTTTGAGGACGAGCGCTCACTCGCCCCGAAACTCGACCTGGTGACAAAGTACGGCCTGGGCGGCATCGCTATCTGGCGCCTCGGGCTGGAGGAGCCGGCGATCTGGCCCGTGATTGAGGAGAAGCTACGGTAACGCCGAAGAGCGCCCGCTGCGGTAAACGTCGGGGCGCTCTTCCCGCGCCTGTGCCACTAATGGCTGCCGGTCTGCGACGGACGGGGCGGATCGGCGGCCAGCATGTCGCTCAGTGTGACCGGCTGGAGGCCGCGCTCGATTATCAGGTCGATCGCCTGCCCCAGCGCCTGAACCGTGTTGGGCTTGGGGTGGAGGAGGATCAGGTCCCCGGCCTTCGCCTTCTGGAAGGTGCTCAGGATCATCGCCGGGGTGGTCGACTCCCGCCAGTCGATCGTGTCCAAGGTGTAGAGGACGGTCCGCATCTTCAGGTCAGCGGCGGTCCGCACGATCTCGGGGCTCACCTCCGACATGTGGGGGGCGTAGTAGCGCACATCCTGCCCGGTGATCGCCTTGATCGTGGCGACCGATTGCTCGAGATCGGCCCGCAGCTTACCAGCTGCGGCGAGCGCCTTCGGACCAGAGCTGAGCTTGTGACCATGGGTAGCGATCTCGTGGCCATCCTGTGCGATCAGCTTGAGCAGGTTCTTGTTCTTCCCCGCCCACGTACCCGAGACGAAGAAAGTGGCCTTCACCTTCTTCTCCCGCAGAATGCGATGGATCTTCGCCAGTTCAATCTCGCCCCAGTCCACGTTGATCAGGAGCCCCACCAGCGGCTTCTCCCCATTGCCCTGCCGGATCACCCCCTGGGGGTAGTCAGAGAGGCGGCGAGCGGCGGGCAGGGCCCGCTCCACCGGCTCCACAGCGGCCCCGGGCGGTGCGACCGCCAATCGGAGCCAGGTCATCTCGACATCGAGTGCGTACCCGTCTGCCTCCGGGAGCACATAAGCCTGGCCGGCGGCATCGGTAAACTCCCGGGCATCGACCGGGGGCGACTTGTAGGTCGAGGCCAGCAGTTCGAGCATCTGCCGGGCCTCCGGTTCGGTCTTGCCCGAGAAGTCGAGTCCGAGCATGGTCACCCCCTCCTGGACCTGGGGGGTAACCTCGCCCCCGGTCGGGAGGTGGCTACGAGACGGCCAGGCCAGCAGGATCAGGAGCAGCACCAGGAAGAGTGCAAGCGACCAGCGGTTGATACGCCACACGCGAAAGTGGGCACGCACCTCACGTTCCACCCTGAATCACCCTTTCTGCCAAATCGACAAAACGGTATGTCCAGGGCTGTGTCGCTATGCGCCCCATGCTATAATGGTTTGGGTTTGGCCATTCAGAGTGCTAAAAGAAGAAGTCGGAGGTCGTTTGCGTGCGTCAGCGCAACACCCGGTATAACATCCTCAACGCGATCGCCGCCTCCGTGGCCTTGAGCATGATTCAGCCCTATGTCGGGATCCTGGCGATCAAGCTGGGGGCGGACAACCAGCAGCTCGGGTACCTCTCCGCCTGGCCCAACCTGCTCTCTGTGATCGCCGTGCTCGGGGTCGCTGCCGCCGTAGCACGCTCCAACCAGAAGAAGCGGCTGATCGCCGGCATCTTCCTGGCAGGCAGGGCGGCCGCACTCGGCGCCGCAGCCGTCCCCTTCTTCCCGGAGGCGACCCGGGTCTGGGCCCTGATCGGTTTCTGGGTCCTCTCCGTCTTTCCCACCTCCGCCGCCGGCACGGCACAGCAGTCCTTCCTGGCCGACGTCTTCCCGGGCCATGAGCGGGCTCGGGCTTTTGCCGCGCGCCAGTCCTGGTCCACGGGCGCTGGCATGGTCGTGGTCATGGTGACGGGGTGGCTCCTGGACAGCGTCTTCCCGGAGCCCCTGGGCTACCAGGTCATGTTCGCCGGCTCCTTCCTCTTCGCGATAATCGAGGTGCTTTTCTTCCTGCAGATGCGGGAGGAGGAGCGGTCGATGGAGTCAGAGCCAGCGTCTCAGGCCCGGCCGGAGGCGGAGAGCGGCGGCTGGCGGACCTACCTGCAGGTCTTCCAGCACAAGCCCTTTGTCCAGTTCCTCCTGGTCTCCGTGCCCTTCCACTTCACCTGGCAAATGGCCTGGCCGCTCTTCACCCGATTTCAGGTATCGGAACTGGCGATCTCCAATACCATGCTTTCGCTGGTCAGCGTGGCCAACTCCGTCGCAATGATGCTCAGCTACCCACTTTGGGTGAAATGGGCCGAGCGCAAGGGACACGCCGCCATGATCTTTCAGGCCGCCATCCACCTGGCCCTGGCCCCGGTGTTGACCGCCCTGGTGCCCAACGCCACCTGGCTTGTGGCCGTCAACCTCTTCACCGGCATCGGCGTTGCTGGCGTCATGCTCCTGGTGCTGAACAACCTGCTCGATGTCTCCCCCAGCGAGGGGCGCCCGGTCTATCTGGCCGTCCACTCCGCGCTGATCTCAGTCTCGGCCACCATCGCCCCCATGGTCGGCGCCTACATGATGGATACCTTCCCCGTCCGCACCGGACTGATGATTTCGACTGTTTTCCGAGTCCTCTCCGCCGTGCAGTTTTACTTCTGGAATCGGCGCATCGTAAAGGGGAAGGGAAACGCTGCTAGCGCGGCGAATCGTACGTAAATCCGATATCTGCCGGATAGGAGGGACCTACCCCTATGAAGATGATCGTGGCCGTCGTGCGCGATGAGCTTGCACACAGCGTTACCGAGGCTCTGAACCGCAAGGGTTTTGGCGCCACAAAGCTCGCCTCCACCGGCGGCTTTCTCAAGGCCGGCAACACCACCTTCCTCGTTGGTGTGCCCGCTGCCCAGCTGGACGAAGCGCTGGAGACAATCCGGGCGGCCTGCCCGGCGCAGCGCTCGATCCCGGGTGACCTGACCTTCGCGGAGGGCGCCCTGAAGAGCGCCGCCGCCAGCCCGGAGAAGCAGGCGCCAGGGGCGATCAGCCTCAGCAGTGCGACCGTTTTCGTGCTCGACGTGGAGAAGATGGTCAAGGTATAGGCGACATGAATTGAAACCGCCACTCCCGGCATACCCATGATGGGGTTAGGGGGTGGCGGTTCGCATTGATGAACATCATCTGGCTGGGACTGATCCTGATCGGTGTGGCGGTGGCGGCCTTTACCGGCAGGGCCTCTGCCGTGACCGACGCCGCCTTCGCCGGCGGCAAGCTGGCCATTGAGACGATCATCGGGCTGGCCGGTCTCATGGCGCTCTGGATGGGGATCATGAAGATCGCAGAGAAGAGCGGGTTGATGGAGGGGATCGCCTATCTCCTGAAGCCGGTGGTCCGGGTGCTCTTCCCGTCCGTGCCGGGCGAGCACCCTGCGATTGGGGCGATGCTGATGAACATCTCCGCCAATATGCTGGGCCTTGGCTCCGCGGCCACCCCCTTCGGCCTGAAGGCGATGCAGGAGCTCCAGGAGCTGAACCCGGACAAGGAGACCGCCTCCGAGGCCATGTGCACCTTCCTCACGCTGAACACCGCCTCGATCACCCTGGTGCCCGGCACGATCATCGCCCTGCGAGCCACCTACGGCTCGGCCAACCCGGCCGAGATCGTGGCCGCGACCCTGCTCGCCTCCCTGGTGGCCGGAATCGTCGCCGTGGTCATGGACTACTTCGTCCGGACGTACAACCGGCTGCGCGGGAGGTGAGCCAACCATGTCGCTCCTCGACTCGGTTTCGCTCTGGGCGGTGCCGGCTATGCTGGCGCTGATCCCCCTCTGGGGCGCCATCCGCAAGGTGAAGGTCTACGAAGCCTTCGTGGAGGGGGCGGAGGAAGGGCTGGAGGTCGCCGTCAAGATCATCCCCTTTTTGATCGGGATGCTCATGGCGCTCTCGATCTTCCGGGCCTCCGGGGCGATGGAGCTACTGGCGCAGGCGATCAGCCCGGTCACATCGGCCCTGGGCTTCCCCTCGGAGGTCCTCCCGCTCATGATCGTGCGGCCCCTGTCGGGGGCGGGGGCGCTGGGGGTGACCGCCGACCTGCTGAAGACCCACACCCCGGACTCGTACATCGGGCGGCTGGCCTCGATCATGCAGGGCTCTACCGATACGACCTTCTATGTCCTGACCGTCTACTTCGGAGCGGTCGGTGTGCGCAAGATCCGCTATGCCGCGGGCATCGGCCTCGCAGCCGATATTGTCGGATTTCTCGCAGCGCTCTACGCCTGTGACTGGTTTTTCCGCTAGGGCTGTGGTAAGAATAGGAGAGGAACGAGAAGCTACAGAGGAGGCTCCATTCACATGAGTGTTGAAGCCAAGCTCCAGGAACTCGGAATCGTTCTTCCAGAAGTACCCAAGCCCGTCGCAGCCTATGTCCCCTTCGTCCAGACCGGGGACTTGGTCTTCACCAGCGGCCAGATCGCCGTTGAGGCCGGCGCCCTCAAGTTCAAGGGCAAGATCGGCAAGGAGCTCACCCCGGAGGAGGGGTACCAGGCCGCCCGGCTTTGCGCGACCAACACCCTGGCGGTTCTGAAGTCCGCCGTCGGTTCGCTCGACAAGGTCGAGCAGATCGTGAAGGTGGTTGTCTTCGTCAACAGCGCCGACGGCTTTACCGGTCAGCCGGCGGTGGCGAATGGCGCCTCTGAACTCTACCAGCAGGTCTTTGGTGACGCCGGCCGCCACGCCCGCTCCGCTGTGGGCGCCCCCGAGCTCCCCCTGGACACGGCGGTCGAGGTGGAGGTTGTGGCCCGCATCGCCAAGTAGGGTGGCGGGAAACGCTACGTGCAGGCTGCCCGGTGCAGCCTGCTCTTTGCTAGGGGCGGAAGAGCCCCGACAGGTCGATGATATACCGCCCCGGTGCGACCACCTCTGCCGCAAGGCTGGGGTTGTCGAGAGCGAACGCCAGCGGTTCGCGGTCTCCTCGCAGGAGTAGGGCCTCCGCGTGCTCCTGAAGGCCGCTCAGATCGAGGAAGAGGTTGGTCCGAATCCCCCAGATCAGCGGCCCCGCCCCACTGAGATCCGCATCGGTCAAGAGCGACGGGCGCGCACTGTTCGAGCCGAGGCCGAGCACCTCCAGATCCGCCTGGCAGATATGGGTCCGCCCGGTGGCGGCCAGCCGCCCCCCGGCGCCGATCGTGAGTCCGAGGTGGTATTCATCCCGCCCGAGGGATCGGCGAACACTACCGGAGGATGTGGCGATCCAGGTCTCGAAGAAGGTGCCTAGCCGGAGCGTGATCGGGCGGCGTGCGATCAGTTCCAGGCCGAGTTTCAACGGTACTTCCCCCCTTGAGAACGGCGAAGACTCTGCCGCCCTCTCGGCGCAGTACCCCACTATATGACCCGCAAGCGACGTTGGTGAGGTGGAATCACATGGCAGACAAGCCCCGGAACACCGGGCGTCCCGCCGGCCCCAAGGCCGGATCTGATCGTGGAGCCCGACCGGGCGAGCGGCCCCGCAGTGGGGGCCGCCCCGCCGGCAAGCCTGAGAGAGGCCCGGCAAAGCCCCGCCAGACGGTGGGTGGCGTGGATCTGGATGCCCTGGAGCGATTGGAGCAGGAAGGGTTGCTGAACGCAGACGGTCGGCGCCTGCGCGACAGCGCAGGTCCGGCTGACCCCGGGCGGCGCACCCGCCCAGGGGGCGGTTTCCGCCCGGCGGGCGGGCGGACCACGCGCACCCCAGGGGCCGGGCGCGGCCCCCGACCCGAGGGTGACGTCCGCCAGCGCGGCGACGAGCGGCCGGCGCGCCAGGGTGGCGGCTTTGGCGCCAGCTTCGGCGGCTACGAGTCGGTGGATGAGCAACTGGCTCGCTCGGTTGGGCGAGGCGGCCGCTTCAGCCCCAACCGCCGCCCACGCCCCACCGTGGAGGAGGATGACTTCTTCGCCGAAGGCCCGCGCCCGGTCCGGTCTGCCGACCGGCGCAAGGGCGAGCGCCCGCCCCAGCCCCAGCCCCGCCAGCAGCGGGGCGACCGGGCGAAGCCTGAAGGCCCCGAGCGGGGACAGCGCCAGCCACGTCCCACCACGCTTTCAGGCCGGCGGGGCGCCCCCAAGCCCGCCCCCGGCCCTCGCAAGCTGAGCGCCGCTGAGGCCGAGATCGCCGAGCGGCTCCACAAGGTCATGGCCCGGGCGGGCGTCGCCTCCCGCCGCCACAGCGAGGAGTTGATCCAGGCTGGGCGGGTGACGGTCAACGGCCGGGTGGTGACCGAACTGGGCACCAAGGTGGTCGCTGGCAGGGACCTGGTCGAGATCGACGGCCGCCCCCTCGGCAAGCCCGAGTCCTTCGTCTACTTGCTGCTCTACAAGCCCAAGGGCTACGTGACCACCCTCTACGACCCGCAGGGGCGCCCCAAGGTGACCGACCTTCTGGGCGATGAGATCGGTGCGCGCGTCTATCCGGTGGGCCGGCTCGACTACGACACTGAAGGGTTGCTCCTGCTCACCAACGACGGCGAACTGGCCAACGCCCTCATGCACCCGGCCAAGCAGGTGAAGAAGACCTACATCGCCAAGGTGCGCGGCGTGCCTGGCCCCGCCAAACTGCGGGCGCTGGAGACCGGCATCGAACTGGAAGATGGCGTCACCGCCCCCGCTGACGTGAAGATGATCGAGGTAAAGGCGCCCAACGCTGCCACCGTCTCGATCCGCATTCACGAAGGCCGGAACCGGCAGGTCCGCCGCATGTTCGAGGCGGTCGGTCACGAGGTGATCCACCTGAAGCGGACCACGCTGGGGCCGCTCCACCTCAAGGATCTGGCCGCCGGGCAGTGGCGGAACCTGACCAGCCAGGAGATCAAGGATCTCTACATGGCGGCGGGGCTGCGCTACCGTGCGCCGGGGAGCGACAGGTCTCAGTAGGATTTGGTTAGCGTGGCAGAATATCTGCGCCTGAACTGAAAGGGATCGACCGAAAGCAGCCCGAACTAGTGGGAGATGGATCATCACCGATTCACCCTACCAGGAGGGCTGCTTTCTTGTTTAGATCGAAGACAACACACCGGGCGTTGGTCGCCCTCTCTATGCTGTTGCTCACCGTTGTGTCGGGCTGTGCCAGGCCGCCCGAGGCCGAGAAGGAGCCGGAGGAACCGAAGTTCCAGGGCGAACTCTCCCTCTGGATCGCTGGGGGGCTGACCGGCTTTCCCGGCCGGCTAGAGGACGGGTGGGCCTCCGAGCGAGCCAGGGCCTTCGAGGCGCTTCACCCCGGCATTACCGTCTCGCTGCGGCAGTTCGACACCGGGGAGGAGCTAGAGGCGGCGCTGTTGACCAGCAGCGCACAACTCCCCGACCTGGTCTTCGGACGCCCCATGCCCGGGTTCGGCGACCGGCTCGCGACCCTCGACCCGCTGCTGACTCCCGAGGTCACCGGCGATCTCCTGCCCGGGGCGCTGGCGGCGTTCCAGTCTGGGGGGAAGAGCTTTGGACTGCCTGTCCTGGTTGAGGCGCCGGTGCTCGCCCTGAATGGAGCCGCCTTCGGGCAGGCCGGCCTTGCCCTGCCCGCAGAAGGGCGCTGGAGTGAGGAGGAGTTTGCCCAGGCGCTGGGGAAACTTTCGGGTACTGGCCTTTTGGCTCTTGGCTTTTCCGTTACACCGGAGTACCATGAATGGTGGCCCCTGGCAGATGGCCTCCTCACCGCAGACCAGAAGGCTGCACCCGGCGCCCAGTCTGGCCTCCGCCGACTCGCTGAGTGGCGGCAGAGCGGGCTGCTGGCCCCCGACCTGGCGATGCTCTCCCAGGCCGAGGCCTACCAGCGTTTCGCAGCAGGGCGCATGGCGATCCTGCCCGTCTCCCTGCCCATGCTCCCGCTCCTGCGGGCGGACAAGGTCGATCTCTCGGTCGCCGCCTTCCCGGGCGGCAAGACCGCTGGCTATGTATACGGGTTCACCTTTGGCAAACAGGCCGACACCACAAAGCTGAAGTCGGCCCTCGCCCTGGCGGAGTTCATTGGCGCCCCGGACCAGCAGGTCCGGCAGGCTCGGGCCACCGGGCTCCTCCCGGTGCGCAAATCCGCCGGCAACCCCTTTGACGGCGACCCGCTCCTGACCCGTGCCTGGCAGGTGACAACGGCTGTCCAGCCGCTGCCTTCGGGCCCCGTCTGGGACCAGGCGCAGGAGCCGATCGCTCGTGAACTGCTGCTCACCCTCACCGGCAACAAGGAGCCGGCTGCGGCGCTGACGGCGATCGAACAAATGGCTACGACGCCCCGGTAGGGGCGATTGATAGCGGGCCGGGACCGCCCCGCCCCAAATACTCCAGGGCTCAAAGGGCCAAAGGAGGAAGTTCGCAGCATGGCCAAGGTTACGCTCAAGAACGTGTACAAGAACTTCGGTGAGGTCAAGGTCGTCAAGGATTTCAACCTCGAGATCGCGGATCGTGAGTTTATCGTCTTCGTCGGGCCGTCCGGTTGCGGCAAGTCCACGACCCTCCGCATGATCGCAGGTCTTGAGGAGATCTCCGAGGGCGAGATCTACATCGGGGACCGGCTGGTGAACCACGTCGCCCCGAAGGACCGTGACATCGCCATGGTCTTCCAGAACTATGCACTCTACCCGCACATGAACGTCTATGAGAACATGGCCTTCGGCCTGAAGCTGCGGAAGTTCTCCAAGCAGGAGATCGACAAGCGGGTCAAGCATGCTGCTGAGATCCTCGGTCTCGAGAACCTGCTCGGCCGCAAGCCGAAGGAGCTCTCCGGTGGCCAGCGCCAGCGCGTTGCCCTGGGTCGCGCCATCGTCCGCAACCCGGCCGTCTTCCTCATGGACGAGCCGCTCTCCAACCTCGACGCCAAGCTCCGTGCCTCGATGCGCACCGAGCTCTCCAAGCTGCACCAGAACCTGCAGGTCACCACGATCTACGTCACCCACGACCAGATCGAGGCCATGACCATGGGCGACCGGATCGTCGTCATGAAGGACGGCATCGTCCAGCAGGTCGCCCCGCCCCAGGAGCTTTATGATCGCCCCGCCAACCTCTTCGTGGCTGGCTTTATCGGGTCGCCGACCATGAACTTCCTGAAGGGCACCCTGAGCCAGGACGGCAAGACCTTCGACGGCGGCACCTTCAAGCTGGAGTTGCCCGCCGATCTCGCCAACGCTGCCCGCGCCTACGCCGGCAAGAAGGTGACCCTGGGCATCCGCCCGGAGGATGTCGAGGCCGATCCCGCCTTCGTCGAGTCGCATCCGGGCGCCCGGGTGCCGTCTAAGATCGAGGTGGTGGAGCCCCTCGGCTCCGAGATCTACCTGTACCTCTCCACTGGCGAGAACCAGATCACCGCTCGCGTAGAGCCGCAGCTGCGGTTCAAGGCCGGTCAGGATATCACGCTCGCCCTGAACACGGACAAGGTCCACCTCTTCGACGGGGAGACCGAGGTCGCGATCCGCTAAGCTTTCCGTATGCACACGAGGCCATCTCCAGCAGGGGATGGCCTCGTTTCGTAGAATCGCTTTCTTGACGCCCTGCTGTTTGGCGGGGTATGATGCTGGAGATCATTCCCTTTGACCGCCAGCAGATGCAGCCCCCGCGAAGGAGGTCACCGCTGCACCATGTATACCGTTCAAACGTTTGTTCATACAAAGCTATTTGGGAACTATCTTGCCGAGACCAAGCCTTTGGAGTACCGCCGCCAGGACTGGCAGCAGCTCTCCAAGGGGCGCGAGCGCTCCGTGCGCTTGATCGTGAAGGCGATGCTAGGTGTACCCAGCGCCCATGTGGGCGAGAATGAACATGCCATGTGGTGCTTTCAGTTGCCCAAGGGGTCGCTGATCGTCTTCCACCTGCACCGGGGCACGGTCTGCGAGATCAATACCAAGGTGGTGGACGAGCCAGAGCTCCAGGAGGCGATCGACTTCCTCCTGGAGGAGATCGCCAACCGCCTGAAGCTCGTCTAGCAGGGGTGACCGGGGGGGGGGGGCGGCAGACGCCCCCCTTTTCTGTGCCCAAGCCCCGCTGGTCGCCTACGCCTCTCCCCGGTGCCTCTGGATAATCTGCCGGGCCTCCTGCACCCGCTCGTCGCTTGTGACGACCGTCAGGAGGAAGCGCGTTTCCTGCCGCAGGTCCCCGGAGAGACCGTGGACCGCAGGGTCAGCCCCCAGAAGGATCGCCTCATCGCCATCGATCCCGACGCCCGGTCCGTTCATGATCTGGTCGACCAGGCTCGCTGCGCCCCGCCCTGGGTTTCGCAGGTCTACCCCAGGCTCGGGGCTCAACTCGCCAATCCGGTCGATGGCCGCCTCGCGAATCCCCGCCTGCTGCAGCTCATCCAGGGCGGCCTTGGCGTCATTCCAGTGATTGAACATCCCAAGAATCGAACGTTCACCTGGGTTCAACTTCATGGGTTCGCCCTCCCCTCAGGAATAGGGTGACACGGCGGGTGAGCGATCATGCGACCCATATTGCGAAGGAGGATTCGCCACATGAACTGGTGGGAGGAGACCGAGGCTCGGGCGCACCGGGCCAGGACGCCGGCCGCTCTCGCACAGACGCTCTGGCAGCGGTTCCAGGCTGCCGCCATCGACCCGGATCTCGCCTTTCTGCCGGCCTACGACCTGGCTCAGCTTCACGACCTCTGCGCCGACTTCATCAAATTGGTGGATGGCCTCCTGACCGTCCGCGACGGCGACCTGGCCGCCATTCGCCGCCAGGGGCTCGCCCTGGTCCGATGGGCTCGCAACGCCGCCTTCTGGACCCAGGCCACGGCGCCCGCCTACAATCAGCTCATGGATGGTCTGGACCTGGAGGTCGGTGAGCTGGCGGCCCGTGAAGAGGTGGCTGGCGAGGTGGCGGAGGCGCTGCCGGAAGAGCAGGCCAAGCTGGACGGCCGGTATCGCAACTGGCATCTGCTCTTTGAGCGGCTCGACCTGAAGCTGGCCTCCGCAGGTGTGGAGGAGCGCACCCAGCGCGGCCTGGCCCGCGCCCTGGCCCGGGTCTATGAGGAGTGCCTTGTCACCATTCGGCTGATTGGGAGTATCGAGAAGGAGGCGAACCCCCGCTTCCGGCCCATGGCCCGGTTGCTCCTGCAGATCAACACCACCTGGCACTTTGACCTGGGACCCTACCACCTGGGCCACGGCGAGGTGCGGGCGAAGAGCGGCGGCGTTCCAGGGCTGCAGACCTGGCTCCTCCTGGCTTTCCAGAGCCTGGGCTGAGTGCCAATCCTCCCCTAATGTTAGAATTCTCTTAACCTTGACAGAAAGTACAAACAGCCGTATGATAGAAGGTAGGTCCGTGACTCTTTACTTACCATTTGGTTGTTCTATTCAAGGGCGATTCGCCTTTTGACCAGTTAGGTCTATACGAGGTCTTATCTCGTGTTTTGCTCATAGTGAAACCCCTTAGGCGGTAATCCGTCCAAGGCTTTTAACATACAGGCAAAAACCGACCTGGTCGACAACCCGCTGCGCGACCCTTCTGGAGGCGTAGTGTTCGCATATGGTGAGTATCGGATGAACGGGCCGTTTGTTGGTCCGTTTTTTCTTTTCCCATTCCATGCATGCAATCTTGTGCCTCACTACAAGCTGGCAGGAGGTGAACGCAATTAGCGAAGTGATTTTTGTCATCGTCGGACTAATCGTCGGTGGCGCCGCAGGCGTTGCCGTCGGGTATCAGTGGTATCAGCGGGAGGCCCGCAAGAAGCTCAACTCCGCCGAGGCCCGTGCGCGTAACATTGTAGATGACGCGCTGCGGGAGGCGGAGGCTAAGAAGAAGGAAGCCGTTCTGGAGGCGAAGGAAGAGGTCCACCGGCTGCGCAATGACTTTGAGCGGGAGCTCAAGGATCGGCGTGCGGAGGTCCAGCGCCAGGAGCGGCGGCTTCAGCAGAAGGAAGAGACCCTGGACCGGAAGGTCGAGTCGCTCGAGCGGAAGGAGGAAGGCCTCAGCCGCAAGGAGCGGGATCTTGACCGGCAGCACCAGCTGGCGCAGGAACTGGTGGGCAAGCAAATGGCGGAGTTGGAGCGCATCTCCAACCTGACCATGGAAGAGGCTCGCCGGATCTTCATCGCCCAGGTGGAGCAGGAGGCCCGGGCTGACGCAGCCCGCCTCATGCGTGAGATCGAAACTGAAGCGCGGGAGAGCGCCGAGAAGAAGGCTCGCGAGGTGGTGGGTATCGCCATCCAGCGGGTTGCGGCGGACCACTCCTCCGAACTGACTGTCTCTGTGGTTCAGTTGCCCAACGACGAAATGAAGGGCCGCATCATCGGGCGTGAGGGCCGGAATATCCGGACCCTTGAGACCCTGACCGGCATCGACCTGATCATTGATGACACCCCCGAAGCGGTGGTTCTCTCGGGCTTCGACCCGGTGCGCCGCGAAGTGGCCAAGATCGCCCTGCAGAAGCTGATTCAGGACGGTCGGATCCACCCGGCGCGCATCGAAGAGATGGTCGAAAAGGCCCAGCGGGAAGTGGAGACCCGGATCCGCGAAGAGGGCGAGGCCGCCTGCTTCGAGCTGGGAATCCACAACCTGCACCCCGAGTTGATCAAGCTGCTCGGTCGCCTCCGCTTTCGTACCTCGTACGGGCAGAATGTCCTCAAGCACTCGGTCGAGGTGGCTCACCTGGCGGCGGTCATGGCGTCCGAACTGGGCGTCAACGTCGAGGTGGCCAAGCGAGCCGGTCTGCTGCACGACATCGGCAAGGCGGTCGACCACGAGATCGAAGGTTCACATGTGACGATCGGTGTCAGCCTGCTCCGCAAGTACAAGGAGCATGCGGACGTGATCCACGGCATGGAGTGCCACCACGGCGACGTGGAGCCCCGGTCCGTGGAGGCGGTGCTGGTCACGGCGGCCGACGCCATGTCGGCGGCCCGTCCCGGTGCTCGCCGTGAGACCCTGGAGACCTACATCAAGCGGCTGGAGAAGCTGGAAGCCCTGGCTGACGGCTTTGAAGGGGTCGAGAAGTCCTTCGCCATCCAGGCCGGGCGCGAGATTCGCGTCATGGTCAAGCCGGAGAAGATCGACGACTACGCTGCGATGAAGATGACCAAGGAGATCGCCAAGAAGATCGAAGAGGAGCTCGAGTACCCGGGCCAGATCCGCGTCGTCGTGGTGCGGGAAACCCGTGCGGTCGAGTACGCGCGCTAAAGCGCCGAACCCTTTCGGGCAGATCATGCGTCTACTATGGTGAGAGCAGGGCGCCGGCGGCGAGAGCTTGCTGGCGCCCTCTCTATGGAGTAGCGGACAAGGAAGGTGACGTGGTTGCGCTACCGTACAAGTGAGGCACCAAATCCCCGGAGTCTTCATCTACTGCTTAGCTTTGCCGTCCGGTATCCGGAGATCAGCACAGTCCGGTACGATCCGCGTCAGCAGACGCTTAAGCTGGGCTTCCTCCTGCGCGGGGAGGTCACCAAGAGCGAGTTTTCCCAGACCGAGCGGAAGCTGCAGGAGATGTTGGAGATCTACCACCTCCTGGAGCAGCGCCAACCATCGGTCGTGGCGATCGCCCAGGATTCGCTCGGCGAGCTGACAAGCCTCTCCCTGGAGCGGGATATCGCCTCCCTGAAGCCAGAGGAGCTCTATACCGTCGTCGAGTTCGTCCGGGGTCGGTTCGCAGATCGGGTGATCACCGAGGAGATCGGGGTCTACGGGGAAGAGGATATGATCGCACAGGACGAAATGATCGAGGAGATGCTCGAGTCCCTCTCACGGGGACGGACCGGCTCCAATCTGATCGCCATCCGGGAGGATGGGCGGCTGATGTTCTTCCACAAGTGATTGGATCCACGGCCCTCCGCTCGCATTCTCGGCGAGCGGACTTTTTCTTTTCCGGTTATTCGAACATTTATCCGTCATCTTACGTGTATATGAGTAGAGGCACATCTTCTCAAGCGCAATGGAAGGGGGGAAAGCGCGTTCCGGATCCACGCAACGTCGGACCCATCGGGTATAATGGAAGAAGTGCCCTGGTGCAGGTGAACGGTCACCTGAGCCTAGACAGGAGACAGGCGATTTGGGAGGAACGACGTTGCGGATTCTCTTCTGCGGTGACGTGTACGGGCGCCCTGGGCGCGAGATTCTGGCGAAGCGACTCAACCCGCTGGTGAAGGAGACGAAGGCCGACCTGGTGATCGTGAACGGTGAGAACGCCGCTGGCGGCGCCGGGATCACGGGCCAGATCTGCCGGGAGCTCTTCGCCCTCGGGGTGGATGTGATCACCCTGGGGAATCACGCCTGGGATAAACGGGAGATCGCCACATATATTGATGAGGAGCCCCGGCTAATCCGGCCGATCAACTTCCCACCGGGCACGCCCGGAGCGGGATCGGTCGTCGTCCGGCGTGACGGGAAGCCCGTTATGGCGGTTGCGCAGGCGCACGGCAGGGTCTTCACGTCGCAGCTGCTGGAGGATCCATTCCGCGGGCTCGCAGAAGAGGTGGAGCGGCTCCGCAAGCTCACGCCGGTGATCGTCGTCGACTTTCATGGGGAGGCCACATCGGAAAAGGCGGCCATGGGTTGGTATCTGGACGGCCAGGTGAGCGCAGTGATCGGCACGCACACCCACGTCCAGACCGCCGACGAGGTGATCCTTCCCGGCGGAACGGCCTACCTGACCGATGTAGGCATGTGCGGCCCCTGGGTGTCGGTGATCGGCGCCGAACGGGAGTTGGTGCTGGAGCGGTTCCTGACGCAAATGCCGGTCAGGCTCGAGGCAGCAAGGGGTCCAGCCATCCTTTCCGCCGTCCTTTTGGAGGTGGATGAGGCCACGGGGAAGGCCAAAGGGATCCGGAGGATTCTTGAGCGAGAAGTGGCAACAGAACCACTTGATAGCGTGTTTGGAAGATGGTAGGATATTGCTAGCTCAACAACCAGCTGCGACCAGTGGAGGGGACATTGGTTATGGAAGTATTGAAGGTATCGGCGAAGTCGAGTCCGAACGCTGTGGCGGGAGCTCTGGCAGGGTGTCTGCGGGAGCGCGGTGCCGCTGAGATCCAGGCAATTGGGGCAGGAGCGCTGAACCAGGCGGTCAAGGCAGTGGCGATTGCACGTGGGTTTGTCGCACCGCAGGGCGTTGACCTGATCTGTATTCCGGCGTTTACGGACCTCCAGATTGACGGCGAGGAGCGGACTGCCATTAAGCTGATTGTCGAGCCTCGCTAGTCGCCAACTTCATCGGCCTGGGCGATTTGGGGATCGCTCGGCCACGTGCGCAAGCACATAGCCGCCCGGCATCCGCCGGGTGGTTCTTTTTTTCGTTCATCCGCCGGGGCCGGAGAGGATTTGAGGTGCCAGATGGAAAAATGATTAGGTGGGTTAAGTATTAGCAGGGGAGGGAGCCGTGCCGCTGTGGCGGCGTCCGGCGAAAAACGTGGAGCATCTGGCCAGAGCGATGGAACTACATCGAAGCTATCCGTTGGTGGACGGGCACGCAGACTCGATTCTCATGGTGCTGGATGGCAAGCGTACCCTGGTGGACGGTTCAGACCTGGGGCACATTGACTGGCCGCGCGCCAAGGCTGCGGGTGTGACCTGCACGGTCCAGGCCATGTGGCCGAGCCCCGCCCAGTACCCCGTCGCCCCCAAGCGGGTGGGCGAGGCGATCGACGCCATGCTGCAGCAGATTGCGGCGGGAGAGGGCGTGCGGCTGGCCCTTCGCGCACAGGATATCCGTGAGGCCCACACCAAAGGCGAGCTGGCGGTCCTGATCAACATGGAGGGGGCCGAGGCGATCCAGGGCTCCCTCGGGCTGCTGCGCAACTACTACCGGCTGGGTGTCCGCATGATGGGCCTGGTCTGGAACCACCGGAACGAAGTGGCCGATGGTGCCGGGGAAGAGGGCTCTGGCGGCGGGCTGACCAAGTTTGGCCGGGAGGTCGTCCGCGAGATGAACCGGCTCGGCATGCTGATCGACCTGAGCCATATCACCGCCCCCGGCTTCTTTGAGGTGCTGGAACTCTCGGAGCAGCCGGTCCTCTTCACCCACGGTAACTGCCGTGCGCTGCACGATCACGCCCGCAACCTGACCGACGAGCAGATCAAGGCGCTGGCTGCCAGGGGCGGCGTCTTCGGGATCTCCTTCGTCAACACGTTCATGAACCGGGAGACGGCCACGCTGACGACCGTGGCGGACCACATTGACCATGTGGTCCAGCTGCTCGGGAACTGCGACCACGTGGCCTATGGCTCCGACTTCGACGGCTGCCAGCCCCCGCCCGGCCTGGAGGATGTGACCCGCCTGCCCCACCTCACGGCAGAGTTGCTGGGTCGGGGCTACAAGGAGAGCGATCTGGCCAAGATCCTGGGCGGCAACTACCTGCGTGTCTTTGAGCAGGTGCTCCGCTAGCGCCCACCTGCCGCACCTGCTCCTGACTGACCAACCTGAGGAGGACTCTACGTGGACGTTCGTGTTGTGAACCAGAACCTGACCCAGGTCCAGGCGGATGTACTGATTCTGCCCCTCTTCGAGGGCGCTGCCGTTGCAGCCGAGATCGACCAGGCCATGGGAGGCCTGATCTCCCAGGTGATGGGGGCCAAGGACTTCACCGGCGAGTCGGGCCAGATCACCGTTCTTTACAGCGGCGGGAAGATCGCCGCCCGCAAGCTGCTTCTGCTTGGCATGGGCAAGGAGTCGAAGGTTGAGCACCGCTCGCTGCGCCGGGCGGCTGGCGTTGGCGCCCGGGCAGCCCGGGAGAGCGGTGCCAGCAGCATCGCCTTTAGCCTGCCTGTCCTGGGCAACATGAGCGAGGCCAAGGTGGCCCAGTTTGTCACCGAGGGCGCCCTGCATGGCCTCTACCGCTTCCAGAGCTACAAGTCGGAGCCGAAGGAGAAGTCCCAGGTCTCCAGCATCGCCATCCTGGGCGGCAGCGAGGCCGAGGCAGGGGTGGCCTGCGGCCAGGCGGTGGCGGAGGGCGTCAACCTCGCCCGCTCCCTGACCTGGATGCCCGGCAACCACCTGACAGCGACGATCCTCGCTCAGAAGGCTGAAGAGGTCTGCCAGGCGGGGAACATTGAGATCGAGGTCTTCGACAAGAAGGGGTGCGAGGCGCTGGGGCTCGGCCTGCTGCTGGCCGTCAACCAGGGCTCCAAGGAGGAGCCGCGGTTCATCGTCATGCGGTACAAGGGCAACGGCGGCAAGGGTCCCTGGCTCGGGTTCGTCGGCAAGGGGATCACCTTTGACACCGGTGGAATCTCGATCAAGCCGAGCGACGGCATGTGGGACATGAAGGACGACATGGGCGGCGCCGCTGCCGTGCTCGGCTCCATGGCCACCATCGCCCGGTTGAAGCCGAAGGCGGACGTCCTGGCGGTCATCGCCGCGACCGACAACATGCCCGACGGCGACGCCTACAAGCCCGGCGACGTGATCGTTGGCCTCTCTGGCAAGACGGTCGAGGTCCGCTCCACCGACGCCGAGGGCCGCCTGGTCCTCGCCGACGGCCTTGCCTACGCCGTCAAGCAGGGGTGCGAAAAGCTGGTCACAGCGTCTACCCTGACCGGGGCGGCGAATATCGCCCTCGGCCCGATCCGCTTTGGCATTGTCTCGAACAACGACGCCTGGGAGGAGCAGATCTTCAAGGCCGCCGAGACCGCCGGCGAGAAGGGCTGGCGCCTGCCACACGACGAGGAGTACTACGACCTCTTCAAGTCCCCCATCGCAGACATGTCCAACACGGGCACGGGACGGTCGGCAGGCACCACGGTGGGCGGCCTCTTCCTCATGAAGCACGTGGGCGAGACTCCCTGCGTCCACATGGATATCGCCGCACAGATCTGGCGGCACTCAGCCGACAAGTTTGAGGACGTAGGAGCCACAGGCGCCGGTGTCCGCACCTTTGTCCAGGCAGCGATCGAGTTCGCAGAGGGGAAGTAGCGCATGGTCCGTATCCCGATGCCGCCGCCCCAGGGGCGGGCGGATTTGCACACGCATACCACCGCCTCCGACGGCACACTCAGCCCCCAGGAGCACGTGAAGTGGGCGGCCAGTCAGGGACTGGCCGCTGTGGCGATCACCGACCACGATACGATCAAGGGGTGGGATCAGGCGATCGCCGCATCCCGTTCCCTGGGCATTGAGATCGTGCCGGGCTGTGAGCTCTCCACGGAGGTAGGGAAGGCAGAGGTCCATGTGCTCGCCTACTACTTCGATCGGACAGAGCCCTCCATGGTCGCCCTGCTGGAGCGCATGCGCGGCGGGCGGAGGGCCCGGGCGGCCGAGTGCGTGTCGAAGCTCCATGCCCTGGGTTTCACGGGGGTCTCGCTGGAGCGGGTCATGGAACTAGGCGGTGAGTCGGTCGGTCGGCCCCACGTCGCCCAGGCCATGATCGAGGCCGGGGTGGTCCGCACCTCTGAGGAGGCGTTCGAGCGCTATCTCACCCATGGAAAGCCTGCCTACGTCCCCAGGCCGAAGCTGACCCCCGTCGAGGCGATCGAGGCGGTCAAGCAGGCGGGGGGTGTGCCTGTGCTGGCGCATCCGGGGCTGATTCGCAACGACAACCTCGTCCGGGAGATCCTGCGGGCGGGGGTGCTCGGGATCGAGGCCTACCATTCGGACCACGGCGAGCAACAGCGACAGTTCTACGCCCGCTGGGGTCTCGACTCAGGACTGATCGTAACCGGGGGCACCGACAGCCACGGTCCCAACGGCACGCGTACCGTTACGCCCGGCACCGTCAACGTCTCCATGGAGGTTGTGGCCCAGCTGAAGGCCGCCAGTAGCTGGTACCAGCGGACAGGCGCTGCCGGACTCCTCTGAGAGCCCCCCCAGGTGAAGGAGAGAACCACATGGCCAACCGAGTAGAACTGGAAGCGTTTCATCCACACGCACTGGAGTGCCTCCACTTTGGGCAGGAGGGGGCACATCCGCATGTCTTGATCACCGCCGGCATTCACGGCGGGGAAGCGACGGGCATCTGGGTGGCCAGGCGCCTGGTGCAGTGGCTCGGTGAGAAAAGCCTGAAGGGCCGAGTGACCATTATACCGGTGGCCAACCCCGCGGCCTTCCGCAAGCTGAACCGGGTCTCGCCCTACGACGAGCTGGACCTGAACCGGATCTTCCCGGGCGAGCCCGAGGGCACCCCCAGCATGGTCCTCGCCTCACTCCTCTGGGAGCATGCCAAGCAGGCCGATTATCTCGTCGACCTGCACTGCTGTGGAATCTTCGGCTCGGACTACACCCTTGCACTCTGGCAGGAGTTCCCCTTCGCCAGGGAGCTGGCCAGCATGATCGATATTCCCGTTGTCGTCCAGTCGGGCGGGACCCGCAACCAGCTCTTCGTCGAGGCATGTCACCGGAATATTCCCGCGGTCATTATCGAACTCGCAGGCGGTCAGTTCGGCTCTGGCGGTGGTCTTCTGAACCGCCGCTCCGGCGAGCAGGGCTTCGCAGCCGTCTCGAACCTGCTGATTCGGTTGGGCGTGGCGGAGGGTTCGGCGCCTCCGGTCGAGCCCCGCTTCTACGACCGGATTCGCGATATCCGCAGCACGAAGCCCGCCCTCTGGACGCCGGTGGTGGCTCCGGGGGCAGCGGTGACCGAGGGACAGGTGCTGGGCGACCTGGACGGCGAACCGGTACGCTCGACCGCTACAGGGATCGCCATTTCGGTGCGGTCAGACTCCTACGTCTTTCCCGGCCACTCTGTGGCAGCGGTGGCGCCGCTCGCTCCGCTGGAATAATGTAGCGCCTCCCCCGGTACACTAGGGGTGACCATTACCTGCCAGGGGAGGACGGCAGTGGAGCAGAACGAGCTACAGGAGCTGCGCAGTCGTGTGCGCCTGCTGGAGGAGCGACTCCAGGGGTTGCGAACGAGCCGGCGAATCCTCATGAACCTGGTCGCGGCGCAGGAGCGGGAGAAGCGGGGCCTGATCCAGCGGTTGGAGGCCGAGAACGGTCGGCTGCAGCGGCAGTCCGCCCGCTACGCCAAGGCCGTGCTGGAGCGAAACATTCGGATCGTCCGCCTGGAGGAGACCCTCCGGCAGGCCCACGATCACTCAGCAGAGGCATAGAGAGAGGCCCCGGCGCCAGTCCGGGGCCTTTCGGCATATCAGGGTCGGGCTTTGCGGTCGGCTCCAGCATGTTCAACCGTACGGAACTCCCTGTGAGTAACGGGCGGCTCGGGCTGGCTCTCCCAGTCAAAGAAAGGATCACCCGTGAAGGCGGGGGCGTCGTCGCGCCAGCCGGACGGGGCCAGTTGCCGAAGACTGAGCGGAGTGCCGGATCGCCTGGGCGTCATACGTCGATCTGACACGGGTCCACCTCCCATAGCGCTTGGGGACGAAGGAGAACGGGGCTAGTTTGTACTTCATCTGAACCGTTCATGCATCTGCCACGTCCAACCAACAAGAGGTTTCAGCCGATTGAAGCAGTGAATGCCTAGAGGGGGATCATTTTGGAGCAGGTGAAGGTAGCGGCTGCCCTGGCTGAACGGGTGCGTGCCAACGTGCAGCAGGTTATGGTTGGCAAGGAATCCGTGATCGAGTTGCTCCTGGTGGCGCTGGCGACGGGCGGTCACGTCCTCCTGGAGGATGTGCCCGGCACCGGCAAGACGATGATGGCCAAGTCCCTGGCCCGGTCGCTGGACGCCACCTTCCGGCGGATCCAGTTCACCCCCGATCTGCTCCCGTCCGATGTGACCGGCCTCTCCTTCTACAACCAGAAGGCCGGCGAGTTCGAATACCGCCCAGGGCCGATCTTCGCCCAGATCGTGCTGGCCGATGAGATCAACCGGGCAACACCCCGGACCCAGTCTGCGCTCCTGGAGTGCATGGAGGAGAAGCAGGCGACCGTCGAAGGCGTCACCCGTGCGCTCCCCCGGCCGTTCCTCGTCCTCGCCACGCAGAACCCGGTGGAGCAGGAGGGGACCTTCCCCCTGCCCGAAGCCCAGCTGGACCGCTTCCTGCTGAAACTCCCCGTCGGTTACCCCGCCGCAGACGAGGAGATGGCCATGGTGGACAAGTTCCGGGAGCGGAACCCGTACACCGAGCTGAAGTCGGTCGCCTCGGCCGATCAGATCATCGCCCTGCAGGAGGCGATTCTGCAGGTACACGTGAGCCGCCCGGTGCAGCAGTACATGGTCGATCTGGTCCGCGCCACCCGCACCGCCACCGGTGTGGAGTTAGGGGTGAGCCCGCGCGGCACCCTTGCGCTCTTCCGGGCCTGCCAGGCGCTGGCGGCCCTGCGCGGCCGGGAGTATGTCCTGCCAGACGATGTCCAGCACCTCGCTGAGCCGGTGCTGAGCCACCGCATTGTCGCCTCTGCCCACTCCCGCCTGCGGGGTCAGGGTGTGAAGGACGTGCTGACCAAGGTCCTCGCTTCGGTGCCGGTCCCGGCTGAGCCGGGAGCGAGGGGGGCTTCGTAGTGGACACCACCCGCCAGGAGGGAATGATCTGGCTCGGGATCGCCGCCCTCTATATCCTGGCGCTTATCACCGACAACGGACTCCTCCTGGTCATGGCCGTCCTTCTGACCCTGGTGGTCGGGACCGTCATGCTCTGGGGGCGCTTTGCGCTGGAGCGGGTGGAGTACCACCGCTCGTTCGGCCGAACCCACTGCTTCGCTGGCGAAGAGGTGGAACTGACGGTGGAACTGACCAACCGGAAGCTCCTGCCCCTCTCCTACCTGACGGTGGATGACTCGGTGCCCGAGTCGCTGGAGTTGCGGGCCCAGAAGGTGCTCTTTCACCGGAAGGGGCGCTCGGTGCTACGGTTGCTCTTCAGCCTGGCCTGGTACCAGAAGGTGGTGCGCCACTACAAGGTGAGGGCCACCCGCCGGGGCTTCTACCGGCTCGGCCCGGGCACGATCAAGGGTGGCGACCCCTTCGGTTGGGTGGATGACGCCATCCCCATTGATGAGTCGGATCTGCTCCTGGTCTACCCCAACACCATGCCCCTGGAGCAGGTAGGGCTCCCCTCCCGGCGGCCGTTTGGTGACCTGAAGTCCAACGACAAGCTATTTGAAGATCCCATGCGCTTTGCCGGCGTGCGGGAGTACCAGCAGGGAGACCCGCTGAACCGGATTCACTGGAAGGCATCCGCGGCCTCCGGGCGGCTCCAGGTGCGGCAGTTGGACCCGAGCGCCAGCCTGGGGCTGGCCATCTTCCTGAACACCTGGTCCTTTGACCACTTCTGGGAGGGAGATGATGTCTCCGCCCTGGAGGCGGGCTGCACCCTGGCGGCATCGGTCGTGAAGTGGGCTACGGAGGAGGGGCTGGCGGTCGGTCTTTACGCCAACGGCCTGATCTACCAGTGGGGTATGTCGCTCCGCCTCCCGCCGGCGCGTGGAGAGCAGGTGCTCCAGCATACCCTGGAGGGGCTGGCTCGGTTACAGAGCGGCTCGCCCCAGCCGATCGATGAACTGATCGCCACTGAGATGCAGACCCTGCCGTACGGTACAACGGTGGTGGTGATCACCCGGCAGGTTGGCGATGATCTCGCCGCCCAGATCATGCGGGTGCACCGCTCTGGGCGACCGGTCACCCTGATCGTCACCGCACCGGAGCCTCAGGCGTTACCGTACCTGCCCGGCGTGCGGATCTACGAGGTGGGCGGGGAGGAGGGGCTACATGCTGCCGTTCTTGCGCGATAGAGGGGCGCTGCTGCGCTGGCTCCTCTCCGCCCTCGTCGAGACGGCGGTGGTAACCCCCTGGCTGCTCCTGGTCTACGCCTCGACCGGTGGCGACCAGTGGCCCAGCGCACTCCCGGGCGCATGGTTGCCCCTGTTGGTCTTCCTCGCCGCCAGCCTCTGGGAGGCCGGAGACCGGCATGAGGACCCCCGCCGGCGTCTCTACGCCTTGGGCGCCGGGGTCCTGGTCAGCTACCTGCTCGCCTACCAGGCCGTTCCCGCGGCTGTGCGGATGGGCGTTCTCCGCCCGAACATCGCCATGTTCTTCATCCCTGTGGCGGGCTACCTCTGGTACCAGGGGGCAAAGAGCGCGATCGAAGGGGTGGAGTACGGCCGGATCTTCACCCGCTTCTCCCAGCAGGTGGGCCTTCTCCTTGGCGGGATGATCCTGCTCATGCTCCTCGGTGAGGCGGGCAACCCCAAGGTTCAACTCCTGCTCTACTGGTCGATCATCCTGCTCTTCGCGGCGGGGCTCACCCTGGTGCTGATCACCCGGGACCGGGCGCTCCGCGTCGACCAGGCGAAGATGGGGGAGAGCGGAGCCGGAAGCGGCACATCGCACGTCATGATCGCCGTGGTCGGGACGCTGACCGTCCTGACCCTCGCGGCCTCCTATCTGCTCTCCGTGGACCAGCTCATGGCGGCCATGCAGGGTCTCGGGGCGCGGGTGGCCCCGGTCTTTGACTGGGTCTTCAAGGTGGCCATGCTGATCATCGTGCGCTGGCTGATCCTGGTCAGCCCGCTGATCAACATGATCCTCGGTCGGCGGGTGGAGCAGGCGGAGGAGACCGAGCAGGCGGATTCCGAGGTCGAGACACCCCCACCGCCGGAGCTGGCGGAGACAGGGCTTCCGATCGATATCACCCCGTACCTGAAGGGGCTTTTGGTCGCCCTGGTCCTCTTCTTCGTCGTCAAGTATCTCCTGCAACTTGCCCGCATGCGCCGGCAGGCCGCGGCCGAGTTCGAGGAAGAGCGGATCAGTCTCGGCTTCTGGCGATCGCTCTGGGCTGACCTCATGGCGCTTTTCCGGCGTGGAGGCCAGGGGCTGCAGCCCGCCCTCGACCAGATCGGTGAAGCGCTGGGTCTGGAGAACCCCCACGATCCACGGGCGCTGTTCCGCCGGCTCCAGCGGTGGGGTGCGGAGCGGGGGCGGCCGCGCGGCAACGCCGAGACGCCTACCCGCTTCGGCCAGGCCCTGGGCCAGCTCCGGCCGGAGGCCGAGCGGCCCGCCAACAGCGTGACCGCCATCTACAATCAGGCGCGCTACGGCCGGCAGGAACCGGATCCCACCGCGGTTGAGCGAGCGCGCAGCGACCTGGACCGGCTGGAGAAGGGCGAGTCCTGACCCGCTACCCCGTTCCCGTATCAAACCTCTTCCCAGGGCAGGCCCCGTGTTCTATACTGAATACGAAGGGTATGTGCTTCGTGCATTCCCGGGAGGCATGTTAGAGACAGGGGGGTTGCCCATGCTGCTCCATCACCTGATCACATTCTGCCGTGTCGTCGAGGAGGGCTCCTTCACCCGGGCTGCACAGGTTCAGAACCTGACCCAGCCATCGATCACGAAGCAGGTTGGCGCTCTGGAGGACCATCTCGGGATCCAGCTCTTCACCCGGCACGGCAAACAGGTTCACCTTACGCCTGCGGGTGAGCTGGTCTATGAATACGCCCGCCAGGTCGTTCACCTGGTCCACGAGTGCGAGTCTGCCGTGCAGGAGCTACGCTCCCCCGGTAGCGGTCATATCACCGTAGGTTGCGTCCATACCATCGGCCTCTTCACCCTGCCTGACCTGCTGGCGGAGTATGCCCGAGAGCATCCGCTGGTCAAGATCAACGTCAAGACCGGCAACAACATTGAGACCGTCACCATGCTGTTGCATGGGGAGGTGGACCTCGGGTTGATCACCACCCCACAGGTGCACGAGCGGCTCGAGTCGGTCCCGCTCTATGAGGACCCGCTGGTGGTGGTGGCCACGCCGCACTTCGCCTCAGACCTTCCGCCCACGCTGTCCGCCGCCGATCTGGCCCGGCAGCCCATGATCTGCTACGTGCGCGGCTCCCGCTTCCGGATCACCACCGATCAGCTGTTGGAACAGATGGGGATCAGCCCGAACGTAATCATGGAGTTCGACAACCATGAGGCGATCAAAACCATGGTCCGACTTGGCTTTGGCGTAGCGCTTGAGCCCGTTTCAGCCGTCCAGAAGGAGCTGGAGGCCGGGGAGTTGGTCCAACTGCAGGTGCCTGGGCTGCCCAGCAGCAGCCGGACGACCTCGCTGATCCTTCGCCGGGACGAGCGCCGCTCGCCCGCCGTCAACGCCTTCCTCTCGATCCTGAAGCGCCGGTACAGCATCAAGTAGCCTGCGATACGGTAACAACGAGTGCGGTCATGAAGAGAGCCAGGGGCAGATCTGCCCCTGGCTCTACTGCATCGCTGGCGGCTGTTCCTGAGGCGGGTCGGGCGAGAAGCCCACCGGGTCGCCCGCGGTCGCCACATTATGGCGGAGGAAGTGGAACAGGTCCTGGAACTCCCAGGAGCGGTGAGTCGTCTGCTCGCTGAACTGGTAGAGGCGGCGGTCGTCACCGTCATGGACCACGTCCAGCTCGAACAAGATTCGATCGTCCGTGCGCAGGGGCGAGTTCAGGACCTCCAGCTCCCAGTTCACCTTGTCATAGAACGACTTGAGTTGGGCAAAGTTCGCCGGCGACAGTTGCCCGCTGGCGTGCTCGACCGCGAGGCTCTCATAGGTCCAGCGACCTTCCCGGTCTACGGTCAATTCGAACAACCGGACCTTGGACAACAGACCTGTGGCTCTCAGAGTGATCCACACGCACACGTCCCCCTCAATCACTGGTCTGACGGTAGTCTGCGCATTCGCGTGAAGAGGTATACGGAAAATATTGTCGAGCGACACCAATTGGAGTATAATCAAGTTAATCGCTGGAAGAAGGGGAACCTTCTGCTAGCGGAAGAGGAGGGTATGGAAATGGCTAAGACTCTGTATGTGGGGAACCTGCCGTGGGCCGCTACCGACGACGACCTGGTTCGGGCTTTCTCCCAGTATGGCCAGGTCACCTCTGCCCGGGTTGTGCGGGACCGAGAGACGGGGAAGTCCCGGGGATTCGGGTTTGTCGAGGTCAACGACGAGCATGCGCAGGCCTGTGTAGACGCCCTCAACGGCGCGGAGTGGGGCGGCCGCGCCTTGACCGTCAACGAGGCGCAGCCGCGCACCAACAGCGGTCGCCGCGGTCGGTAGCAGACTGACAGACTCCCCTCCCAACCTGGGCAGACTAGCCGGGAGGGGGTGATCGCGCTGCCAAGCAACAAGATCGGCAAGCTAAAGGCTGGCCAGGGCCTCCGCCGCATCCTAGCACAGCGTCGCGGCGGCTGGCGAGATGCAGATGCCAAGGAGAACTTTGAGATTGGAGCTGAGTTGGAACCCCAGCAGTCGAGCCCAGGAAAGCCCTTGCGGTCCAGCCGTTGGGGCAATCCGCACCGATAGGGGGTTGCAATTTTTGTCGAAACAGCGTACCCTGTTTAGTGGTTAGCGGATTGGAGAGCGGTTGCGCAGGATGCCTGGTTTCTGGGTGAGTCTCGCGTCTCCCTCCCGACTGCGATCCAAATACCCAATGATGATGGGAGAGAGAACGATGACGAAGACCCTGTACTTTGGCAACCTCCCCTGGGCTGTCACCTCGGAGGACCTCCAGAACGCCGTTTCTCAGCATGCTGAGGTTCTCGGCGCCCGTATCGCCACCGACCGGGAGACCGGCCGCAGCCGTGGCTTCGGGTTCGTTGAGGTTCCCGCTGACGCCGCCCAGGCCGTTATCGACGCCCTGAACGGCGCCGAGTGGGGTGGCCGTGCCCTCACCGTCAACGAGGCTCAGCCCCGCCCTGAGCGTGGCCCCCGCCGCTAAGCGGTCGTGAGGAAACACCCGGTGCACCAGCACCGGGTGTTTTTTTGTCGATAAACCAGCCCCACACCCTAAGGTGCATGCCGTAACGCGATCTGCTTCGCGACCACCATCGCCTGACCGGCGGCGGTGACCAGCGCCTGGAATGGGGGGAGGGTGCAGACATCGCCAACGGCATAGACGCCGGGCAGACTGCTCTGCCCCGTCCGGTCGGTGAGAATGTAGCCCTCATCCGTCAGGTCAAGTTGGCCATCCACCAGGGTGGTATTGGGCCGGTTGCCGATATAGATGCAGACCGCGTCCACAGTGAAGCGCACCAGCTGATCCCCCTGCTCGGCCGTGATCACGGCCTCGTTGCCATTCACCGTGACGTGTTGGACGCGGGTCCCGTAGTGCAGCGCGATCCGACTATCGGCGTGGATCGGATCGGTAAGGGAGGCGCGCGCCCGCAGGCTCTCCCCCCGGTGGATCAGGTGGATCTGAGCCGCCGCGCCCCGTAGCATGAGGGCGTTCTCCGCCGCCCGGTCACCCCCGCCGATCACGGCGACCCGCCTTCCTTGGAACCAGGCGTAGTCGTGGGAGGGGCGTCGAACCAGGTGCGCCCGGTAGAGGTCCGCCTCTCCCGGAACCTCAAGCTGGCGGGGGGTAATGCCCGTTGCAATCACCAGCGCCCGCCCCGCAACATTCCCCCGAGCCGTAACACAGCGCCGGTTCGCAGCGTCAATGGTCTTGACCGGGTTGTCCAACTGGAGGTCAGCCCCCAGTTCGGCTGCCTGGCGTACCAGCCGTTCGGCCAGCGCCCCGCCCTCCGGCAGGTCGAGGCCGGGGTAGTCGACAATCCGCCCCCGGATCATCGTCAACTGTCCGCCCGCCTGCATCTCCCGTTCGAGCACCAGGGCCGAGAGCCCCAAGCGCCGGGCCCAGATTGCCGTGGAGAGCCCGGCCATGCCCGCACCGATAATCACCACATCAGGGATGTCCGATTCTGCCATGGTCGATCCCACCACTTCCCGTTGATCCAGCACTTGCAGTATGCGCAACCGACCGATGCCCTGTCAATAGATGCGCACGGGCAACTCCCCCAAAAGAGCACTTGACTAATCTGCTCGGGAATGGTACGACTGATCGGGTAGATTTTTGGAGAGAGTAATCGCAACCGGGTTCCGTTAACCTCCCCTTTTAGGAGATGTACGCGTGCAATATCCACTTACACCCGATATCAAGCCCGAGTTCTGCACCTCCGGTAGCTTCATGCGCCTTCCAGCCATGCGGGAGGGCGCCCGGCTGGCCATTCTCGGCATGCCCTTTGACACCGCCGCCTCCTTCCGGGTAGGGGCCCGCTTCGGCCCGCAGGCAATCCGGCAAGCATCCATGCTGCTCTTTCCATTCAACCCCGTGCACGCCGTCTACCCCTTCGAAGAGACCCGCACCATCGACATTGGCGACTTGGCCGTCATTCCCCACAACATCCACCGGTCGTATGAGATCATGAGCGCCGCGGTGGAGGACCTCATGGCCGCCGGCATTGTGCCGATCGGCCTGGGCGGCGATCACTCGGTCACCCTGGCGGAGCTGCGGGCGGCCCGCAAGGTCCACGGTCCCGTGGCCCTGATCCACCTCGACAGCCATACCGACACCTGGGACACCTACTACGGCGAGAAGTACTGGCACGGCTCGCCCTTCATTCGAGCGGCCGAAGAAGGGCTCCTCGCCGAGGGGAAGGTCTTCCAGATCGGGATCCGCGGCACCCTGAACCATCCCGGCGACATTGATGCCAGCCTCGACCTGGGCTACAACCTGATCACCATGCGGGAGCTGAAGCAGCGGTCGATCGATGATGTGGTCGCCCAGATCAAGGCCGCGATTGGCGATACCCCATGCTTCTTCACCCTCGACATCGACTTCGTCGATCCGGCCTTCGCACCGGGGACCGGCACCCCTGAGGTCGGCGGCTACACCTCGTCCGAGACCCTGGAGCTGGTCCGGGCCTTGACCGGCCTGAACTATATTGGGTTTGACATCGTCGAGGTGCTCCCGACCCACGACCACGCCCAGGTGACCGCCCTGTTGGCGGCAACCCTGGTCCATGAGTTCGCCAGCCATGCCGCCCTCGGGCTTCGGGCCAAGGGGCAGGCGCATCTGGTCGAGGCCTAGACCAAGAGCCAAACAGACCGCCCGGCTTGAGCGCCAGGGCGGTCTTTTCTCACCGCACTTGGCGCCAGGGACAAGGAAACCGAACCCACCCGTAGAACTGTTAGGCGAATAGCATCTCCAATTCACACGAGGAGGATTTTGCCATGCGCCTGCTCACCCGCTCCGATTTCGACGGCCTCGCCTGCGCCGTGCTGCTAGACGAACTGGGCCTGGTTGATGAGCGGAAGTTCGTCCACCCCAAGGACGTGCAAGATGGCCTGGTCGCTGTGACCGAGAATGATATCATCGCCAACCTGCCCTATGTGGAGGGGTGCGGCCTCTGGTTCGACCACCACGTCTCGGAGGAGGAGCGGGGTTCGCTCAACAAGAGCTTCAAGGGCGAGAGCCGTCCTGCCCTCTCCTGCGCCCGTGTGATCTACGACTACTACGGCGGTCGGGAGAAGTTCGGCCCCCATTTTGATGACCTCATGGCAGCGGTCGACAAGGCCGATGCCGCCCTCTTCACCCCTGACGAGGTGCTGAACCCAACCGGATGGGTCCTGCTCTCCTTCATCATGGATCCGCGCACCGGGCTGGGGCGTTTCCGGGACTACCGGATCTCCAACTACCAGCTCATGGAGGAGATGATCAAGTACTGCCGCACCATGAAGGTGGAGCAGATCCTGGCCCTGCCCGACGTCGTGGAGCGGGTGCAGCGGTACTTCGAGCAGGAGGCCGGCTTCCGGGAGATGTTGAAGGCGCATACCCGGGTTGAGGGGAATGTGATCATTACCGATCTGCGCGGCGAGGAGACGATCCTCTCGGGCAACCGCTTCGTGGTCTACGCCCTCTATCCGGAGCAGAACATCTCGATCTGGTGCATTGACGGCAAGGGGAAGCAGAACTGCGTCTTCTCCGTCGGCCACTCGATCATTAACCGGACCTCCAAGACGAATGTGGGCTCGCTCATGCTGAAGCACGGCGGCGGCGGGCACCGTATGGTCGGCACCTGCCAGGTCCCCTACGATTCGGCAGATGCGGTCATGCAGGAACTGATCGCCACCATGCGGGCGGATGGATAGCGAGAGAGACGGGGCGCCGCAGATCATGCGGCGCCCCTTGTTCTGCTTTCGAATGCCTCCGGCCCGTTCGGGTAAGGGGAGCTTCCCAGCTAGACAAGACCAGCCTCACGCGCCCGCAGCGCCGCCTGCGCACGATCCACCACCTGCAGCTTGCTCAGGATGTTCGAGACATGGTTTCGCACTGTCTTGGGCGCGAGGTAGAGCCGCTCCGCGATCTCCTGATTCTTCGCCCCCTCGGCAATCAGCACCAGGACCTCCCGCTCCCGCTCCGTCAACTCGGGAAAGACCTGGGCGGCAGTGGGGCGCATGTTGGCGAAGAACTCCATCATCCGCCGGGCGATGTTCGGGCTGAAGATCGCCTCGCCCCGGCTCACCGCCTGGATCGCTCGCAGCATCTCTACATGGTTGGCGCCCTTTAGCAGGTAGCCGCGGGCACCAGCCCGCATCGCCTGGAAGACGTTATGGTCGTCATCGAACATGGTGACCATGAGAATCCCGATATGCGGGCTCTGGCTCGTGATCCGCCGGGTCGCCTCTATGCCGTTGCAGCCTGGCATCTGCACGTCCATCAGCACCACGTCCGGCTGCAGTTGCAGCGCCAACGTGACCGCCTGGTCGCCATCACCCGCCTCACCCACCAACTCCATCTCAGGGGCTGCGGTCAGGAGGGCGCGGATCCCGTCGCGAAAGAAGATATGGTCATCGGCCACCAGGACACGGATCAGATCCATCGGCTTGCTCGCTCCTTCACTGGGTTGCCGTTGCCAGGAGTGGCAGCGTGGCCACCACCCGCGTCCCGCCGCCAGCACAACTCTCAATCGAGAGGGAACCCCCCACCTCGGCGGCCCGCTCCCGCATGGAGGTCAGTCCGACCCCTGTGCGCCCACCCGGAACCAGCCCCTGGCCGTCATCCGCAATCGACAGGATGATCTGCCCATCGGATCGCGTCAGGCTGACCCTGGCCGACCGGGCGCGGGCATGGCGGATGATATTGGTCAGTGCCTCCTGACAGATCCGGTAGATCGCCACCTCGACCGCTGCAGGCAAGGGCGGAAGGTTCGGCGGCGACTGTACCGACACCGCAAGGCTGCCAGCGTATTGGGCGGCTGAATCCTGCAGGGCGCCGATGAGCCCGAGTTGATCGAGAGCCGGTGGCCGCAGGTTGTAGACCAGGCGGCGGATCTCGGTCAGGGTCGACTCCACGTCCCCCTCCAGTTCGGCCAACAGGCCGTCAACGGCGGATGGGTTCACCTGCCCCAACATGCGGGCGGTGCCGATCTTGAGACCGAGTGCGGCGAGCCTCGGGCCCAACCCGTCGTGCAGGTCCCGGCGGAGGCGGCGCCGCTCCTCTTCGACCACCGAGACGAGCCGCTCCCGGGACCGCTGCAGGTCGGCGTGCAGCCGCACCCCATGGACAGCCACCCCCGCCTGGCGAGCCAGGTCCTCCAGTAGCCGCCGGTCGGCCGCGGTAAACGGCTCGTCCGGTGCGCGCGGGGCTACCAGCAACTGCCCCAGGGTTTCGGACTGGTAGACCAGCGGCAGGTCGATCACCCCCGCGGGTGCACTCCCTGCGGCCGCTGCGATGGCGAACCCATCCTCCTGGCGCAGGGCAATGCCGGCGTAGGGGAGGCGGAGCACGTCCCGCACCGTGAGAACGATCGAGGAGAGCACCTGATCTGGCGCCATGGTTGACTCCAGCCGCTTACCCAAGCGGGAGAAGGCCTGGTAGGGATCATCGCGCTCGCCGTAATGGATCCGGTTGACCCAGTACTGCAGCCGCTCTCGAATTGGTTGGAAGAGCACCGCCACCAGTCCGGTGCCCACCAGAGAGACCCAGAAGTCCCCCCATGCCTGAAAGAGCAGGCCCAGCCCACCCACCACCAGCACGTAGATCGCCACGACCGACGCGGTCAGACCTGTGTAGACCAGGGTCCGGCGGATCAGCAGGTCGATCTCCCAGAGCCGGTGGCGGAGCACGGCGAAGACAACGGCGACCGGGAAGATCATCATCGCCAGGTAGCCGGTGGTACCGGTGACCAGGAAGGCGGTGATCCCAGGGAGGCCCATGAGGGCGGTCGCCTGAAAGACGATGGCGAAGAGGAGGAAGGTGACCGAGAGGCCGCCCATGAACCACTTGGCCTGTTGCCGCTCCACAAAGCCGGAGATCCGGCGGTACCGGTAGAGCTGTGCGTAGATCGCCGGGACCATGAGCAGGAGGAGGGAGCCCACCTGTACAGCCGGGGGCCAGCCGTTGAAGGCATAGGGTTGGTCCGCCGTGGGAAAGAAGAGGAGGCTATACGGCAGGACGATCGGGACCAGCCAGCGGCTCCAGCCGGGGGTGAAGCGCCCATCGGGGAAGAGGTAGGAGCAGAGGAAGAGCGAGGCGATACCGGTCCAGCCCAGGAGCATCTGTGGGATTGCCACGATTGCGGGCAGTTCGGAGAGCCAGGGGCCGTCGGAGGTCCAGAAGCCGCTGCCGGTGCTGATCAGCATGAGCGACACGAAGAGGGCAAATCCCTGCCTGGCCCGCAGGTAGATAATCACGCCAGCACCAATCCAGACCAGCCCCACCAGGATCTCCAGACCCGTGAACCAGCCCGCGAACTGGGCGCGGCTGAGGCCGATCGCCTCCAGTTGCGGCAACAGCGCGGGCGTGAGCCGGGGGTGAGAGCAGGTGAGATACTCGCAGAAGGAGTAGAAGCGGGCGTAGCGCAATGGGGTGAGCCCTATGAATAGAGCGATCCCCAGGAGTCCGAGAGCCCCTACCAGCCTGCGCATCCCTTCACCTGCCCTCGCCGGAAGATTGGAGATACTTCGATAGGCGGTCTGCCAAGTCCTCTAGGGCTCCACGATCAGCGTCGCCCTCATGCCCTGCCCACTCTGCTTGTTGTAGTGGGGCACGCAGTAGATCGTGTAGGTACCCGGCTTGGTCGCCTTGAAGACCGCGACATTGGTGGCGCTCGCGGGCATGGCCGCGTGGACCTCCAGTTCATCGATATCGAAGGTGTGGTTCATGGCGTCCAGGTTCTCCAGGCGAATGGTGACCAGGTCGCCGGCCTTCACCCGGATCTCCTGCTGGAGGAAGGTCGAGTTCTGCGTCTGCATGGTCAGCATCTCCTGGGCAGCCTCCGGTGCGATTGCGGCCGCCGCACCCTTCTCCGACATGGTAGCGACGAGGGTGGCGCCTGCCCAGAGGGTGAAGAGGCCGACCAGCACCCCGGAGAGCCACCGAGGGGCGTGCCGCTCCTCGCTCCGGTAGTTCTGCCAGGTGGCGGCAGCGCCGGTGACCAGGGCGACCCCGGAGCAGAGTGCGGAGAGCATGACGTGCCCGTAGCCGGGATCGGTGGGATCGAAGAAGACCACCTTGACCACGCTGGCGTTGGCGACGAGGACGATGGCGCCAAGAGCAGCAGCCAGGGAAGGGGCCCAGCGGAAGCCAGCCATGACCAGGGCGGCTGCCGCAAGCAAGAGGAGGCCGACCACCACGATAACCGGGTCCGGCTTCAACTGAACCGCAATGGCAAACAGGGTCAGGGCAGCGGTGGTGACAGATGCGGCCGCCACCTTGCCAAGAGGGGAGACCGGAAGACGCTTGAACATATGCGGAACCTCCTTGGGTAAAGCGATTGGGAGACGGTCTTAGCCTACCTTCCCAGGCGTCCCTCTCGCATGAGGGTGGAGCCATCTCCCTTGTCCCGATCGACGCGGGACATTTTCTGGGACAAGCGACCGTGGTAAGCTGTTAGTAGGGGGGTGAGTCGATTGTGCCGTAACATAAGGACCCTGCATAACTTTGAGCCGCCGGCCACGGAAGATGAGATCCGGGCGGCGGCGCTCCAGTACGTGCGGAAGATCTGCGGGTTCACCCGCCCATCGGCTGCGAACCAGGAGCCGTTCGACCGGGCGGTGGAGGAGATCGCCCGGGTCTCGGCGACCCTGCTGCACTCCCTTGAGACCACCGCGGCGCCCAAGAACCGGGAGGTGGAAGCCGCCAGGGCAAAGGCCCGCTCGGCCCGCCGGTTCGGCTCGTAGGTGTACGGCTCCCGAATCGCTGTAAGCGCCTGGCGCTCCCCCGCTTAACCCCTCAATCGTCTTGACAAAATTGAACGTATAAGGCCGCTTGAATGAACGTTCAATATTTGTTATACTGACGCTAGTCCAGTATGAGGGGGCGTTTGGCCATGCCAAACGGGAAGAAGAATGGGGTTCGCGGGATCCTGGCAGAGGTTCGGGAGGCGGCGGCAGCCGCGCAGGAGGAAGTGCTGCACAAGCGGATGCGTGAGGCCCTGATCAACAGCCAACCCGAGGACGTGGTCGGGGTGGACTCAGAGGGGGAGGTTGTCAAGGGGAACGCCCAGCCCTCCACCGGATGGCTTCACAGTCCCGCCATGATGGAGTTCCTCGCCACCGCCTACAAGCGATTGGTCAGGGCGCAGAACCTGGCGGGAAACCCCGCCAACACGGTCGCCAAAGTCCACGCCAAGCTGATTCGAGGGACCAAGTACCTGGTGATCAAGCCAGCGCCGGAAGAGGACCAGACCGCCATTCCGGTCAAACGCCACGGCTCCTCGACCTTCTTCAACCTGATCGACCTCCTTGGCCCCGAGAGACTGGCGGTGGAGAGCGGGTACCGGCAGAGGTACGTTGTGGCGTGGGCCCCGCAGGAGAGCCCCCACTGGCCCGCCCTGGCGATTGATCTCGGGGATCCGAAGGAGCGGGAGCGGGAGCCCGACGAGGAACAGGCAAAGGCTGGGACCCGGTCCCAGGACAAGGCGAAGACCGGAGCCAGGAAGGCGGCAGCCAACAAACCCCGCACCGGCACTGCCGACACATAGGAGGTCCCGATCATGTACCTGCGCGAGATCACCCTTCGCCGTGAGGCGATACCGTCCCCGGGGCGGTACCCGTTCAGCATCCCCGCCCTGCAGTTTGACCAGGTGGCGCTTCACGGAAGCGTCACCTTCTTCGTGGGCGAGAATGGCTCCGGCAAGTCGACCCTACTGGAGGGCATCGCCTACCAGTCGGGTTTTGCCAGCGCTGGCGGCAGCCGGAACAACCGGTACGAGGTCGACGCCGCCGACTCCGCCATCGGCCCGTACCTGCGCCTGAGGTGGCTACCCAAGATCACCCAGGGCTTCTTCCTGCGGGCCGAGACCTTCTACCACTTCGCCTCTTACCTTGACACAATCGAGCGCGAGGCCGGGGGCGCCCTGCGGCACTATGGTGGCAGGTCGCTCCACGCCCAATCGCACGGTGAGGCCTTCCTCTCGCTCTTCCAGCATCGGTTCGGCCAGCGGGCCATCTACCTGCTGGACGAGCCTGAAGCCGCCCTCTCCCCGGCCCGACAACTCGCTTTCATGCGCATCATTCACGATCTGGCGCCCACCGCTCAGTTCATCATCGCCACGCACTCGCCGATCCTGCTCGGGTATCCTGAGGCGCAGATTCTCCAGTTCGATCAGGTCGGCGTCACCCAAGTGTCCTACGAGCAGACCGATCACTACCTGATCACACGGCGTTTTCTGGAGCGGCGGACCGAGGTGCTCACCGAGCTCTTCCGGGAGGAGTGAGCGGTCGCATATTCTGAAGATTATCGGCAGCGGTCACGGTCTTCCTTACGGAGCGTGATCCAGCCGTAAGGAGTGATTGGAATGCGATCCAAGGTGAGACGGCTGCACCTGATCCGCAGGAGTGCTGGCGTTGCCGTTCGCGGTGATTGTCGCGCTGCCGAGGATTCAAGGGTACGTCGCCAAGGTCTTCTCGGATCGCTATCGGACCCAAGCGCTGTCGCATACCAGTGGGGCTGCCTCGACGGAGAGCCAGCGCGGCCAAGTCTCCCGAAGTGGTTGATCGAAGGTCTCGCCGTATTCGTGCCGGATCAGATCAGCCCAGCGGCGCAGCGCAGACGGGTGCAGCCTGGAACGAGTCGCTAGCGGGTGCGGCAGATCAGGGATAGTGCGCCGGATCGTCGCCCTTTTTACATAGCCCCTCTTTGTGGTACACTACCAGGAGTAGTGATCGGCAAACCTACCCAGTGGGGGCTGAGGATAGATGAGTGACGAGAAGAAGCACGACCAGACCGAGCAGGACCTGAACGCCGTCCTGGACCGGGTGGAGCAGCTAATGAAATCCGGCTCCCTGGAGGAGCTTCCCATGAGTAAGCAGCCCGGCGACGCCGCCGAGTTGGTCCGGCTGGCCACCGAGCAGGACGCCCTGGGCGGCTTTGAGCACCTGGAGTCCGACCCCGCCAAGGTCGCTGCTATGCAGATCGACCCGGAAGCGGCAGCCCGGATCCACGGCAAGCCGAGTCCCCGGGTTCACATTGAGACCTACGGCTGCCAGATGAACGAGCACGACAGCGAGATCATGCACGGCATTCTCAGTCAGATGGGCTACACGAAGGCCAACGGGCCGGATGACGCCGACGTGCTGCTCTTCAACACCTGCGCCGTTCGCGAGTCGGCTGTGGAGCATGCCTTTGGCCGGATCGGACAGCTAAAGCCGCTCAAGTACACCAACCCGGACCTTGTGATCGGGGTCTGCGGCTGCGTCCCTCAGGTGGAGGGGCAGATCGACCGCATGAAGCGGCTCTTCCCGTACCTGGACCTGATCTTTGGCACCCACAACATCCACCACCTGCCCCTGTTGATCGAGCGCGCCCGGAACGAGCGGGAGACCGTGGTCGATGTCTGGGAGGCGATGGGCGAGGACTTCCCCGAGGTGCTGCCCGCCGCTCGCGAGGGCGACCTGAAGACCTGGATCACCATCATGTACGGCTGTGACAAGAACTGCACCTACTGCATCGTGCCCACCACCCGCGGCACCGAGCGGAGCCGCCCCCACGAGGTGCTGCTGGCCGAGGCGCAGGAGCTGGGGCGCCGGGGCTTCAAGGAGGTCACCCTGCTCGGCCAGAATGTCAACGCCTACGGCAAGGACCTCTACGGCAAGCACGGCGAAGCGGCCTTCGACTTCGGCGACCTGCTGGTCGAGCTTGACCGGGCGACCCCGGGGATCGAGCGAATCCGCTTTACCACCAACCACCCCAAGGACTTCACCCGGAAGATGGTGGAGCAGATCGCTCAGTCCCAGAAGGTCTGCGAGTGGTTCCACCTGCCGGTGCAATCCGGCTCAGACAGCGTCCTCCGTCGCATGAAGCGCTCCTACAATCGCAAGCAGTACCTGCAGCTGGTCAGGTGGGTGCGCGAACTGATCCCCCACGCCGTGATCACCACCGATATCATTGTCGGCTTCCCCGGTGAGACGGAGGAGGAGTTTCAGGAGACGCTCAGCCTGGTGGAAGAGGTGGGCTACGACGCCGCCTTTATGTTCATGTACTCCGAGCGGGCCGGAACCCCGGCGGCAGATATGGAGGACCGGCTGACCGTTCCCGAGAAGAAGGAGCGGCTCCAGCGGCTAATCGACCTGCAGAACAAGCATTCCCGCCTGCGCAATGAGGCGCGGGTGGGCACGGTGCAGGAGATCCTGGTGGAGGGGCTGGACAAGGGCAAGCCAGATGTGGTCTTCGGTCGCACCCGCGGCAATATCCTGGTCACCTTCCCTGGCGACGAATCGCTACGGGGGGCGCTGGTCTTCGTGAGGATCACGAAGGCTGGGACCTGGACCCTCGAAGGGGAGATCGTGGAGGCGCCGGTCGCCGCCCGCTGAGCAGGGATATGTGACAAAGGGGTCGAACAAGTGCAGGGATCGGCCGCGCGAAACCCAGGCCGTTCAGATAGATGGAGGGAAACCCCTGTGACCACCACGACCACCAAGAACGTATGGATGCTCGCACGCGAGCTGGCGGAAGCGATAGAGGAGTCCCCGGAGCTGCAGACCTACCGGCGGACGGAAGATGCCGTCCTGGCCGACCCCGGCGCCCTGGAGCTGATCCGGGAGTACGAGGCGGCGAAGCGGTCGGTCAAGATGTCCAAGACCAGGCCCCCCCAGGATCAGATGCTCCTGGTCAGCCGCTTCATGGAGATCGAGGAGCAGTTCAACGCCCATGAGACGATCCAGGCGTACTGGAGCGCTCGGGTCGCCCTGGATTCCTTCCTGGACAAGGTGAACGCCGTGGTCACCTTCCCGATCACCGGGCAGGAGGAGCCGAAGGTGAAGGGCGGTGCTTGCGGCTCCGGTGGCGGCTGCGGCTGCAGCTAAGAGAAAGAGCGACCCCCTGTTCGGGAGGGTCGCTCTTCGTTTGCTTACGGGGTCAGCAGGGGGGCGTGTCGCACGCCGCTCCGGTAAGATCCTGCCCGTGCAGGACCACCTTGTTGCGGCCGGTCCGCTTCGCCGCGTAGAGTGCGCGATCGGCGGCAAGGATCAGGTCCACCTGGGTCATGCCATCTTGCGGGTAGGCGGCGACACCGATCGAGATCGTCAGGCTAAAGTCCAGGGGACGGCCCTGTTTGGAGATAAACATATGCGTTGCGACCCGTTCCCGGATCCGGCCGGCCACCATGGCAGCCACGCTCCGGTCCGCATCTGGCAGGACCACGGCAAACTCCTCGCCGCCGTAGCGGAAGACCTGGTCCATTCCCCGGCAGGAGAGGCGGAGGAGCTTGGCCACCTGCTCCAGGATCACATCGCCCGTGGGGTGCCCGTAGGTATCGTTCACCCGCTTGAAGTGGTCCAGATCGAGCATGAGCAAGGAGACCGGGCTGCCCGTGAGCTGTGCCTGGTTGACCATGGCCGAGACCTGGTCCATGTAGTGCCGGTAGTTGAAGAGCCCGGTGTGCGGGTCAGTGATCGCCAACTGACGGGTATGCTGATGCAGCCGGGCATTCGCCATGTATGACGCCGCCTGCTCGGCCACGGTGGTCAGCAGGGCGACATCGGTCGGACCAAATGCGTTGCGGAGCTTCGCCTCCACGTTCAGCACGCCCAAGGTCTTGCCTTCCCAGGTGAGCGGGACGGCCAACTCCGACTTGGCCCCCGGCACGCCGGAGACATACCGCGGATCGTTGGTCACATCGCCCACGCAGATCGGGACACCCGACTTGAGGACCGACCCGGCGATCCCCTCCCCGGGCTTCAGGTGCATGCCCACCTGGGCCTCATAGCCGATCGCAGCGGCCAGGATCAGGTCGCCCGTGGTCTCATCGACCAGGAGGATCGCTCCATAGTCGTAGCCCCAGAGCTTGCCCAACTGCTCGAGGATAATCTCCATCAACCGGTTGCCATCTAGCGTGGTGGAGAGGGAGAGGGCGATCTGGTGAAGCGCCCCTAACTGCTGCTGTGCCTGCCGGAGGTCTGCGTTGATCGCCGCCATCTGCCGGGCCTGGCGGGTCAGATCGCCCACGTAGTAGCCCAAGACCAGGGTGGCCATGCCTGCCCAGCCAAAGCCGGCGAGAACCAGCGGTTGCTGGAGGAGCGATCGGCCGCCGATCTGCCAGAGGCCGTATGCCTGCCCAATCCCGGCGAGCAGTGCCATGACCACACCGCCCCGGACCTCCCAGGCGCGGGCCGCTGCCACCACCGCAACGCCCAGCCAGACAGAGTGCCAGTGCGAGGGAAGGAGCGAGACTGAGACCAGGTAGATAACCACCGCCGCCGGGGCCAGTGCCCACTGTAGGGTGCGCGGTTGGTCGGGTTCCGTCACCACGGTTCGCTCCTTCCTCCTGGTAAAGTCTTAACAGCATATCATTAGACACAAACGCCGCACCTTCCTCCCTGCCGCGCAAAACCTCTGTCTGAGACGGAGGAGAGCGGGCGGTCGCCATCGAAAGACGGGGAATGGGTTAGTGCATGGTTGAACGGGATGAGGAGGGTCAACGTGGACGCGTCCCAGGCGACACCGATGTTTGCCCAGTACCTGCAGATCAAGGAGCAGTATCCGGACTGCATCCTCTTCTACCGGCTGGGCGACTTTTACGAGACATTCATGGCCGACGCCGAACTGGCGGCTCGCGAGCTGGAACTGACGCTGACCGGGCGCGATGGCGGCAAGGCCATGGGGCGGATTCCCATGGCCGGCATTCCCTATCACGCTGCCGAGGCTTATATTGCACGGCTGATCGAACGGGGGCACAAGGTCGCCATCTGCGAGCAGATGGAGGACCCGAAGCTGACCAAGGGGCTGGTGAAGCGGGACGTGATCCGCGTTGTCACCCCCGGAACCCTGGTTGAGCCGCGCCTGCTCCAGGAGAAGCAGAACAACTACCTCTGCGCCGTCACCTTCGGCAAGACCGGCTTCGGCCTGGCGGTGGCCGACCTCTCCACCGGTGAGTTCGCCGCCTGCGAGCTGGGCGGCGCCGACGGTCTGCGCCAGGTGCTGGATGAACTGGGCCGGCTGGAGCCGCGCGAGGTGATCCTGGAGCCGAACCTGGCCGCGGAGCAGCGGCTGATCGGTCCGCTGAAGGCTACGGGGATCGCGGTCTCGACCTTCGACGCCCGCCACTTCACCCATAACGATGCCTACCGGCGGCTGCTGCAGCACTTCGGGGTATCGACCCTGACCGGCTTTGGCTGCGAGCACCTGCCGCTGGCGACGGGAGCGGCCGGCGCCGCTTTGGCCTACCTGGCGGAGACCCAGAAGACCACTCTCTCGCACATCTCCGGGCTGAATATCTACTACCCCGGTCAGTTTATGATGCTCGACCCCGCCACCCGGCGGAACCTGGAGTTGACCCGCTCCATTCGCGACGGCGGCCGCCGCGGCACCCTGCTCTGGGTGACCGACCGGACCGTCACCTCCATGGGCGCCCGTCTCATGAAGGGCTGGCTGGAGCGGCCGCTGCTTGACCTGGAGCCGATTCTTGCCCGGCATGAAGCGGTGGCTGAACTGGTCAACAAGCCGGTCCTGCGGGCCGACCTGCGCGCCCTCCTGCAGGATGTTTACGACCTGGAGCGGCTGGCCGGACGTGTCGCCTACGGCACGGCGAACGCCAAGGACCTGATCGCCCTGAAGAGTTCCCTGGTCGCCCTGCCCTCGATCCGGGTAGTGCTGGAGGAGGCGTCCGCCGGGCGGCTGGTCGGGCTGCGCAACAGCCTCGATATGCTGGACGATGTCCGCGATCTGATCGAGACCGCTATTGCCGATGAGCCGCCCATTGCCCTCACCGAGGGGGGCGTGCTGAAAGATGGCTACCACGAAGAGGTGGACCGGCTCCGCAAGGTCGCGCGCGAGGGGAAGGGCTGGATCGCCGCCCTGGAGGCGCGGGAGCGGGAGCGGACGGGGATCAAGTCACTGAAGGTGGGCTACAACAAGGTCTTTGGCTACTACCTCGCCGTGACCAACTCCAACCTGGCCATGGTGCCGGACTCCTACATTCGGAAGCAGACGCTGGCGAATGAGGAGCGGTTTATCACCCCGGAGCTGAAGGAGTTGGAGGAGAGCGTCCTCGGCTCCGACGAGAAGCTCATGGCCCTCGAGTACGAGCTCTTCCTCAGCGTCCGGAACCAGGTCGCAGCCGAGGTGGTCCGGATTCAGCAGTCGGCCCACGCCGTTGCCGAGTTGGATGTCCTCTGCTCCTTCGCCGAGGTGGCGGCGCTCTATGGCTATGTCCGCCCGCTCATGGACGGCTCCAGCGTCCTCGACCTGCGGGATGCCCGCCACCCCGTGCTGGAGCGGGTCATGGCTGAGGGCTCCTTCGTGCCGAACGATACGTATCTGGATACCGATGAGAACCGGCTGGTCCTCATCACCGGTCCGAATATGGGCGGCAAGTCCACGGTCATGCGTGCCGCGGCCCTTGCGGTGATCCTGGCCCAGGCGGGCTGCTTCGTGCCGGCGTCATCCGCCCGGATCGGTCTGGTCGATCGAGTCTTCACCCGGGTCGGCGCCTCCGACGATCTGGCAACCGGGCAGTCGACCTTCATGGTGGAGATGACCGAGGTGGCGAACATCCTGCATGCTGCCACCGACCGGTCGCTGGTCGTGCTGGACGAGGTGGGGCGGGGCACCGCCACCTTCGACGGCCTCTCCATCGCCTGGGCGATCACCGAGCATATCCACCAGAATATCCGTTGCCGGACCATGTTCGCGACCCACTACCACGAGCTCTGCGAGCTGGAGGCGATGCTGCCCGGCGTGGTCAACTTCTCCATGGCCGTGGTCGAGAAGGGCGAGGATATCGTCTTCCTGCGCAAGCTGGTCCGGGGTGGGGCCGACCGTTCTTACGGAATCCAGGTGGGGCGGCTGGCCGGCCTGCCCACCGCCGTGGTCGAGCGTGCCCACGAGATCCTGCTCACCCTGGAGGAGAACGAGGGGGAGCGGAAGTCGAAGCGGGAGGTGGCGGCACAGAAGCTGCGCCAGAAGCCTGCGGTCCAGCTTACCTTCTTTGAGGAGAAGAAGCACCCGGTGGTGGAGGAGTTGCTGGGGCTGAACGTCCTGGCGCTCACCCCGATCGAGGCGCTCAACCTGCTCTACCAGTTGCAGGCCAAGGCCAAGGAGCGGGCGTAAAAGAAGTGACCCCCCGTGAGACGCTTGAGCAGAGCGCCACGGGGGGTTACGTTATTCGACCTTATTGGCGTGCAGTTTGGCGTCCGACTCCCAGAGGAAGATCGACCAGTCGCCCTCGGCATCGCCGCCGGAGCCGGTGATCCGGTTGGACGTCAGCTTCGCACCGGGCACATCGACCAGGTAGATCCCGACCTGGTTCTCAGCCAGCCGGTTGTTGGTCACCTTCACCCCGCCGCTGGACCAGAGGAGAATCCCGGTGGACGACCAGTCGTCCCCGTTGTACCAGTGGCCGGTGATCGTGTTGTTCACCAGCGTTCCGGTGGCGCCGGCGGTCAGCTGAATCCCGGTCTGCGCAATGTACGCGACCGGGCCTAGTCCATCGACCGTGTTGCCGGTGACCTGGAAGTCGCCGTCGAAGAGGGCCATGCCCCCCTTCTGATAGCGGGAGAGATGATTCCGCTGGATCGTGGCACTGGGCAGGGTGCCGTCCGGCCCCTTCCGGACCAGGATCGCCACCCCGTACTGCATGCCGTCAAACGGCTTCGATCCAATATCGTGGATGGTGCTGTCACGGATCGTCAGGTCGGCCCCGTGCCCGACGATCCCGTACCAGGTGGCCCCGTAGATCTCCGCGTCGGCCACGGCTCCGGTGCTCCCGCTGGAGAAGTAGACGCCGATATCGCATCCGGTCGCATCCACCGTGCCGGTCACCGTCTCCTCCGGATCGACCAGGCGAGCGCTCAGCAACCTGCCGCCGGCCTGGTATCCGGTCACCTGGCAGGGATCAGGGGTCTCGGCCGAGGCAGGCAAGGGGAGGACCGTAGCCAACAGGAGGCCGAGCAGGAGCAGACCCCGCAACCGCCTCGGAGCGTTTGCCATAACCGTCACACCTTTCTATACGAAGAAGTATGACAGGGTTCGGCGAGCGTGCGGAATATTCCTGCAGGCTTAGATCGCCGGCAACTCGGGCAGGAGAAGCGAGACGGCCGGGTCGAAGAGGCCGGGCCCAGAGGACTCGCCCTCGCGGTAAAGCGGGTAGGGTGACAGGACCAGGGCTCGGCCTCGGGCAAGGCTCGCAATCACCGCGTTGTGGGTGCCGTCGACCAGGCCGATCTGGAGCGGTTCAGCTCCCTCGTAGCAAAGCTCGAGCACGTGGGCCCGCTCCTCTTGCGCGTAGCGCCAGGCGGCCTCGTAGCTGGTGGGTCGGCTGGCAAGCAGTGCGAGCAAGGGCTCGGTCCAGTCGGGGCAGTAGAGCACGATCGCTGCTTTTCCCGGGCCACTGAACTCGGCGGCCTGGGTCGGCAGGTAGGGCTGGGGCTCTGGCACAGACGCCACTCCCTTGCAGATAGTTGGCTCTAGTATAAACCAAGTAGTTCCCCATGCAAATGGCAGCATGAACCCCGGACCGTAACGGGTCCGGGGTCACTAGCGTTCTACCCAACTCGATCCAGGCTCCGCAGCGCCTCCAGGAGGCCGGGCTCATTGTAGGCGTGGTTTGGGGTGGGGCCGGTCTGGGTGTAGCGGATCCGGCCAGAGCGGTCGAGCAGGATTGTGCCGTGCTGGAGCATGAGCCCCAGCCAGACCCGCTCCAGGCCCAGTGATCGATAGGCCACCTGGTCCGGGTCGGCCAGCACGGGAAAGGGCAGGTCGAACCGCTTGACGAGGGACTGGGCATCGGCCGCAGATCCGGGGCCGATCACCACGAGCTTCGCCCCTGCCGCCTCAATCTCGGAGCGCTTCGCCGCCAACTGGCGGACATGCTGCCAGCAGCCCCGTCACTGAAAGGCCCGCATGAAGAAGAGGACCACGTTCTGACCGTCTATGTACTGGGACAGGGGAACAGAGCGACCGTCTGGGCTGAGAAGGTTCACGTCCTGCACCTGCTATCCCTCCCGTACCAGGTAGATGATCCCCACGGCTGAGACCAAATGCATAAGGTTGAGCGTAAGCTTGGTCGCCAGGTCTGCCGGGCCGAGCATGGCAAAGGGCATGGCGAACGAGGCGATCAGGATCACGATAGCGAGGATCAGGAAGGCGTTCGGGGAGAGCCGGTTCAGCCACCGGTAGACCGGCACAGCCAGAAGGGCGGGTAGCAGGCTGGCGATCACGATAAAGACCGGGTTGAAGTCGCCCAGTTCCATGCTGGGTGGGGTTGGGGTCAGGAAAGAGACAGCCAGTGCGTACTTGGCTACGGCCCAGACCGCCAGGTTCACCACCGTGGTGATCACCCCGGCGAGGAGGCCCTGGCGCAATCCAACCTTCTTCTCGGGTCCAGCCGGCAGACTCGGCTTCGCTGACATGAGAACATCCCCCTTTATTCTCTCGGTACCTAACGAATTAGACGGCGAGAGAGGGGGATGGGTGACGGCTGTTACGAGCAGGAATCGTCGGTGACCGGGCCAAGGTTCTCGGTCATGCGCTGCAGCCACTCCCGCAGCAACGACCGCTCCGCCGGGGTGAAACCGCCGAGCAACTGCGCCTCGACCAGGGCAGCCTTCTGCCCGATCGCTTCGTTGATCGCATGGCCAGCCTCTGTTGCATAGAGCGCCTTGACCCGCGCATCGCCAGAGGTCACCTCCCGCCGGACGAGACCGCGGGTCACAAGGCCATCCACCAGGCCGGTCAGGGTGGCCGACGCGATCTGCAGCCGCTCCTGCAATGCCCGCTGCTCAATACCGTCCTGCTGGAGCACCTGGCGGAGCACCTCGAACTGGGAGCCGGTGAGGTGGTGCTCGACCAGCCCTTCATCTAGCGCCTTGCGGGTCGCCAGGTAGGCTCGCTTCAGCCAGAACATCGGACTCTCCAGATACCCCGCCATGAGCATCGCCCACTTTCTTTCGCTACCGAAGAGAGTAGCACCCGCACGGCGGGGAGTCAATTGGGGAGGAACTCGGGCGATCAGCCGCAGAAAGGCTTGCCTACCGGAGATTCTCATGCGACAATGGGACGGTGGGAAATTCCTAGAGGAGTGAACGTGACACGTGGCGTGGTATGTCTATGTTCTCCTGGCCCTGGCAGGGGCTGGCATCGGTATTCTGATCGTCCTGCAGACTCCCTGGTGGAAGGTTCGCAAGTACGCCCTTGATATCAAGAAGATCTACGACCGGCATAAGCTCCAGGAGAAGGCGGAGGCGGTTCAGTCCCTCGGCCAGAACCCGAATGCCAACCCGGTGCTCATGCGCAAGCCGATTCGGGAACTGACCGCTACCTACGAAGCGTTGATCGCCGACCTGAACAAGATGAAGGTGCCCAAGAAGGCGGAGACCCTGCACTCCCTCTCTCTGGGGGTGGCGAAGGAGTCGCTGCAGATCTACCAGATGGCCGGTGTGGGCGGCTTCCGCCAGAAGGCCCTGGTCGACCGGCAGAAGAAGGTCCAGTCGATGGAGAAGCAGCTCCAGGCTGAGATGGAGAAGCTCTACGGCAAGCCCAAGGAGAAGAAGTAAGCGGCGAGCGACCCGGGCGGCGCCCCCCTGACCGGAGGGCGCCGCTTCGTATGAAGGGGTGAGATGCGTGAGCGTTATCCGCCTGTTGGATGAGCGGACGGCCAACCAGATCGCCGCCGGTGAGGTCGTGGAGCGCCCCTCCAGTGTGGTGAAGGAGCTGGTGGAGAACTCGCTCGACGCCGGCGCCCGCCGGATCATCGTCGAGGTGGAGGGTGGCGGTCGGGATCTGGTCCGGGTGACCGATGACGGCTGCGGCATGGTGCCGGAGGATGCGACCCTCTCGCTCCAGCGGCACGCCACCTCCAAGATCCGCACGGCCGACGATCTGAACGCCATTGGGACCATGGGCTTCCGGGGGGAGGCGATCCCTTCGATCGCCTCGGTCTCCAAGTTTGAGCTGATCACCCGCCCGGCGGATGCCCTGGCGGGCTATCGGGTTTACGTGGAGGGCGGGAGCCTGCTGGAGGAAGGGGAGTTCGGCTGCCCGCCCGGCACCCGGATCACGGTGCGGGACCTCTTCTACAACGTGCCGGCCCGGCTGAAGTACCTGAAGACCAACGCGACCGAGAACGGGCAGATCGGCGATATGCTGACCCGCCTCGCACTGGCCAACCCGTCGGTTGCGATCCGCTTTCACAGCGGACAGGCCCAGGTCTTCGCCACCCCGGGCACCGGACAGGTGCTGGATAGCGCCACCGGTCTTCTGGGCCGGGAGGTGGTGAAGGAGTTGCTCCCGGTGGACTACCAGGACGGCTCGGCCCGTGTCTGGGGCTATATCGGACGGCCCTCGGTCGCCCGCGCCGGGCGGAATCACCAGTACTTCTTCGTCAACCGGCGGGCGATCCGGACGATCAATGTGCGCTACGCCCTGGAGGAGGCCTACGCCCACCTGCTGCCCAACGGACGCTACCCGGTCTGTATCCTCTTTATCGAGGTCGAGCCGAGCGAGGTGGATGTGAACGTCCACCCGGCGAAGGCCGAGGTCCGCTTCGAGCGCGAGCGAGAGGTACGGGGGGCGGTTTACAAGGCGACGAGGCAGGCCCTGGGAGCGTCGCTTCTGATCCCGGGGACCACGATCTCGCCCGATGGCGAGGTGAGCGTGCCCGATCGGGCGGGGGAGAACGCTGCGGTCCAGCAGGGGATCCGCGGCCCGGTCAGCAGCGAGGGTGCGCCCGGGTCTGGTCCCACCAACGGTGGTCCGGGAGGATGGGTCCCCCCAGGGGCGACCCGTCCGGGTCAGGGTGGGGGGCGGGCCACCCCTCCGCCATGGGCAGCGGGTGACGGTGGAGCGGCCGGGTCACGGGAGAGCGGTGCATCTGGCCCACGGCAGGTATCGTTCCGGCTGGATCCGGCGCAGACTAGCAGGGAGGATGCGGGGGCCTACACCCTGCCAGCCGGCGGCCTCCAGGCGATCCTGGAGGGTCGCACGGGGAGCGCGGGTTTGGTGGCAGAACCGGATGCTGATCAGGTCTGGACCACCGATCCACTGCCACAGGCGGGGCATGAGCTGATCCGCTCGCTCCGCCCGCTGGGGCAGGTCCACCGTTCTTATATTGCCTGCGATGGTCCCGAAGGGCTCTACCTGGTCGACCAGCATGCCGCCCATGAGCGGATCTTCTTCGAGCGGCTCTACCATGCCGCAGAAGAGCAGGCGGGTCCGGTCCAGCCGCTGCTCTTTCCGATCACCCTGGACCTGACCCCGATCCAGATGACCCTCTGGCAGGAGAACGCTCAGATCTTCCGGGAGAGCGGCTTCGAGGCGGAGCCCTTCGGCGGCACCACCCTGCTGATTCAGGGGGTACCGTCGGGGTTGGGGCAGGATCATGTGGCCCGGCTGGTCTGCGACTTCCTCGACCGGCTCCAGGAGAACCGGGTGGCTCCCGGCAGCCCGGTGACCGAGCGGCGGCGCAAGGTGGTGGCGGCGATGGCCGCCTGCAAGGCAGCGATCAAGGCGCGTGACGCCCTTCAGCCGGAGGATATCCGGGCGCTGCTGAACGACCTGGCCCTCTGCGACTCGCCCACCACCTGCCCCCACGGGCGGCCAACGGTGATCTGCCTGGGGATTGGCGAACTGGAGAAGAGGTTCAAGCGATGAAGCTACCCCTGCTTGTCCTGGTGGGACCGACTGCGGTGGGCAAGACTGCGATCTCCGTGCAGGTAGCCAGGCGGCTCGGGGCGGAGATCATCTCCGGCGACTCCATGCAGGTCTACCGGGGCATGGATATCGGCACCGCCAAGATCACCGCCGCAGAGATGGAAGGGGTCCCCCATCATCTGATCGATGTAAAGGCACCGGATGAGGAGTTCTCCGTGGCCGAGTTTCAGGAGCGGGTGGACCAACTGGTCCGGGAGATCCTGGACCGGGGCCGGCTGCCCATGCTGGTCGGTGGGACAGGGCTCTATGTCCGTGCGGTGACTCAGGCCTACCTCTTCACGGAGATGGAACCGGACCTCGACCTGCGGGAGCGGCTGCGGCAGGAGGAGGCGGTTCACGGACCCGGCCATCTCCATCGCCGGCTGATGGCGGTCGATCCGGCGGCGGCGGGGCGTCTCCACCCGAACGATACGCTGCGCCTGGTCCGGGCGCTGGAGGTCTATGAACTGACCGGCGTGCCGATCTCTGCCACCCAGACGGCGGCCCAGTCGGAACGGCGGTACGACGACCTGATGATCGGGCTGACCGCTGACCGGGAGGTGCTCTACCGGCGCATCGACCAGCGGGTGGATGCGATGCTCCAGGCCGGTTGGGTCGATGAGGTCCGCTCGCTGCTCGGGCGGTACTCTCCGCAGGAGCGGTCGCTGGGTGCGCTCGGCTACAAGGAGCTGGTCCTCTACCTGCGAGGGTTACTGACCTGGGCGGAGACCCGAGAGCTGATCAAGCGGAACACCAGGCGGTTTGCGAAGCGGCAGATCACCTGGTTCAAGCGGGAAGAGCATCTCCACTGGCTGGATCTGACATCGGCCGAGGCGCGGCAGCGGGCAGCGGAGGAGATTCTCCGGTTGGTGGAAGGAAAATGGCCACGCGGTGTGGAAGCCGCTCATCGGCCCTAGAGAGAAAATCAGGGGGCGGTATCCCATGAACAGAGCGCAGATCAATATCCAGGATACGTTTCTCAACTTGCTCCGCAAGGAGAACATCCCGGTCACGATCTACCTGGTGAACGGCTATCAGTTGAAGGGCCTGGTTCGGGGGTTTGACAACTTCACGGTGGTGCTGGAGTTTGAGGGGAAGCAGCAGTTGGTATACAAGCACGCCCTCTCTACGATCCAGCCCCTGCGAAATGTCCCGCTCAACCTGGCGCAGATCATGCGCACCGATGAGCCGGAGGAGTAGGGTCAGGCCCGGGGAGATTGCCCCGGGCCTTTTCTATGGGTGGTGTGGGGCAACCAGCAGCGGACCGGGGGCTGGGCCGGCGGCCATCGTCAGGGCCTGCTGGAGCACCGGCCAGTTCTGCACAATCTGCTGATTGGAGAGTTCGGTGAGCCGCATCACCTGCTGGACCGCGGGGTTCTCGGCAACCGCTGGCGGGAACTGTGCGGCGGTCGCGAGGGCCGCCTCCCGGTTCTGCAGGAAGCCAGCCAGGTTCGTGCCAAGGCTCCGCAGAGCGCTGGGGTCACCCTGACTGAGCCGGATCATGGCGCCCATCGCACCGATCTGGTGGTGCAACTCGTTCAGCTCGATCAGGCTGAACTCCTGGAACGTCGGGTCCTCCCGGAGCTGCGGGTCGGTCAGCGCATCCACATGATAGCTGTGGGCGACCGCCGCTACCGGCAGCCCCTCACTCATGAACTGGACCATCGCGCGCCAGGGCATCGGCTGCCCGTTCGTCCCGGGGCGATGATTCATGGGGTACCCGTTCATCCCGTTCGTGTTCTGCACCTATGTTGGCCTCCTCATCCGCTCCTTGATCGCTCCATGTTATGTGGACTGGGATCAGTTTGCGCGCAAGAACCGGATAGCGGGTCCACCGATCCTGCTGGTAGGCTGGAGGCAAGATGAGAGGAGGAGTCAGCATGGATGATGCACGATGGCGAGCGGTTGTGGAGCGAGACCGCACGGCCGATGGTCAGTTCTTCTACGGGGTCACCTCTACCGGCATTTACTGCCGTCCCTCCTGCCCGTCCCGGCGGCCCAGACCCGCGAACGTGCGCTTCTTTGAATCGGCGCATGATGCCGAAGCGGCGGGCTTCCGCCCCTGCCAGCGGTGTGCGCCGAAGGAGCAGAGCACTGAGCAGCGGGTGGTGGCGGCAGTGGTGCGGGCGATTGCGGAGGCCGAGGGGCCGCTCTCCTTGCAGACGCTGGGGGAGCTGGTGGGCATGAGCCCCTACCACCTGCAGCGGCTCTTCAAGCGGGCGACCGGGCTGAGTCCGGCGGCATACGGTCGGGGGATGCGTGCCGAGCGGCTGAAGGCAGGGCTGCGCGAGGGTGCGACTGTGGTTCATGCCTCCTACGAGGCCGGCTACGGGTCAAGCCGTGCGGTTTACGAGGAGGCGGCCGGTCGGTTGGGCATGAGTCCCGGCGCATACCGGCGGGGCGGGGCGGGGGCGCAGATCCGCCACGCCTGTGTCGAGAGCCGGTTGGGCTGGATCCTGGTGGCTGCGACCGAGCGCGGGCTCTGTGCCCTCTGGTTTGGCGATTCGGCCGCGGCCCTGCTGGAGCAGTTGGCGGCGGAGTTCCCGCGCGCGGAGCGGGTGGAGTCGCCGGAGGCAGTGGCCCCGTTTGTGGCGGCGGTTCAGGCCTACCTGGAAGGGGAGTCGGTGCTTGCCGGGGTGCCGCTCGATCTGCTGCAGGCGACGCCCTTTCAACAGCGGGTCTGGGAGGCGCTCCGGTCGATCCCCTATGGCGAGGTGCGCTCCTACCAGGAGGTGGCGACAGAGATCGGCTCGCCAACCGCCGTGCGGGCGGTGGCGAGGGCCTGTGCCTCCAACCGGGTGGCGTTGGCGATCCCGTGCCACCGGGTGGTGCGGAGTGGTGGGGAGTTGGCCGGGTACCGGTGGGGTGTGGAGCGGAAACGGGTCCTGCTGGAGTCAGAGGCGGGGCGGTAACCGATCCATCTACCCCATGCCCATGTGGTTGTTGGCCTCGCAGGAGAGGTGCCAGGTGCGGACGGTGTAATCCTCGGTACCGCTGGTCACGAAGGGATCGGCCTGGGCGATCGCCTCTGCCTCGGCGAGGGAGCCAGCCCGAACGATGATCATCCCGCCCTGACCATCGGCGAAGGGGCCGCAGAGGATCAGCCGCCCGGCTGCATCCAACTGGCGGAGGTGGGCGACGTGGGCGCGGATCAGGGGCTCGGAGAGCCGCTGGCCGGGCCGTTTGGTCAAGGTGATCACGTAACGGGTGAAGTCGTCTGGCGCACCCTCGGCTGAGCGGTCCGCCTCATCGGGACCTGGTTCCGTGGGCAGGGGCGAAAAGCGGTCGGGAAAGGGGAGTTTGCGCATCGAGACCCTCCAATCCTCTGCGGTATAGGCTGAGTGTACACAAGAGTGCGATGGCGCAGCGGTGACGGTGGTCACCGCTGCTTGCGCGACACGAGGAGGGCGCTGCCCAGGATCAGGCCGAAGCCCAGGAAGGAACCGGTGCCAAGAGGCTCGCCGAGGATGAGCGCCCCCCAGAGCATGCCGAAGGCGGGCGAGAGATAGGTGACGAGTGTGGCCCGGGTGGGTCCGGCGGTCTGGATCAGGTAGAAGTAGAGCCGGTAGCCCAGTGCCGTGCAGAGGAGGGCAAGGGCCAGGACGCTTAGCACCACCGGGAGCGTGGGGAGCTTGTGGGGCCAGGTGAAGGGTACCAGCGGGAGGAGGAGCAGACTGGCGCCGAGCTGGCTGTACAGGGAAAGCGCCTGCGAAGAAACCCCGGTAGCTGCCCGCTTGGTATAGGTGGCAGCAAAGCCATAGGAGAGGGCAGCCAGCAGCGAGGCGGCGGTGGAGTAGAGCACCGCAGGGGTGGGGGCGAGCGGACCGATGCCGACCAGGGTCATTACCCCGACCAGACCGAGGAGGATGCCCGCCACGGTTCGGCCGGTCAGTCCCTCAAGACCCCAGCGGGCGGCCACCAGGGCGCCGAAGAGCGGGGTCGTGGCATTCAGGGTCGCGAGGAGCGATGCCGGCAGCGAAAGGGAGGCCGTTGCGATCAGCAGAAAGGGTAGTGCTGAGTTCAGGGCGCCGATGATCAGGAACGGACGCCAGTGGGTCCGGAGCGGTGGCAGCCCTTCGGTGACAGCGGCGTGGACGAGCAGGGCGAGGCCCGCCAGGGAAACCCGCAGGGCGATCAGGAGGACGGGACCCAGCACCGGTGAGGCGATCCGCATGAAGAGAAAGGATCCGCCCCAGAGGGCTGAGAGCAGCAGCAGGGCACCGGTCTGACGCATCGACATAATCAGGTCTCTCCTCCTCAGGTTTGCTTACCCTGAGGGTAAGGGGCGGAGGGCGTGCCGGGCTATCCGATTCTTGCGGTCAGAGTTACGCCTTCGTGTGTACGTCCAGGCCCTCTCTGGCGTATGCTGATGCGCGAGGTGGAACGCCATGGTGTTGAAGGCCAGACGGCCCACGCGGATCGATGAGATCAGCCTGTGGCTCCGGCGGGGGGAGATCAGCCCGGAGGATGCCCTGCAGATGGCGGTTGACCTGCGCCGCCGCAAGCACTCCCCGACACCCGCCGGTCCCGGCGCCGCCGAGGATGCTTCGGAGCGGGAGCGGCGGATTGGCGTGATCCTGGCCGAACTGGACGGTCTGGTGGGGCTCGGTGGGGTGAAGCAGCATGTGCGGGAGATTAAAGCGTATACAGAGATCCAGGTTAAGCGTGCCCGGCACGGGCTACAGAGCGAAGCGACTGGCTTACATATGATCTTCACCGGCAATCCGGGCACCGGCAAGACGACCGTGGCCCGGCTGTTGGGCCGCCTCTTCAAGGAGATGGGTGTCCTGCCGAAGGGGCATATGGTGGAGGTGGAGCGGGCTGACCTGGTGGGCGAGTATATCGGCCACACCGCACAGCGGACCCGGGAGGTGGTGAAGCGGGCGGTGGGTGGGGTCCTCTTTATCGATGAGGCCTACTCGCTGGCCCGGGGCGGGGAGAAGGACTTCGGCAAGGAGTCGATCGACTGCCTGGTCCGCTCCATGGAGGAGCACCGGGGCGAGCTGATGTTGATCCTGGCGGGCTACCCGGAGGAGATGGAGTGGTTCTTGTCACAGAACCCCGGGCTCCGCTCCCGCTTTCCGTTGACAATCCCGTTCCCGGACTACTCGGTAGATGAGCTGCTGGCGATCGCCGAGAAGATGTGGCGGGAGCGGGAGTATGAGCTCTCGCTGGATGCCCGCGGGGCACTGCGCCAGATCTTGCGGGGCCGAACCTGGCAGACAGCGGGGGAGGAAGGGAACGGCCGGGCGATCCGAAACCTGGTGGAGCGGTCACTCCGGTGCCAGGCGCTCCGGCTGGCCGGTCGGGGTGAGGTGAGCCGGGAGGAGTTGATGGCGATCACCCGGGCCGACCTGGAGGATGCGATCCGCCGGGAGCAGGTGTGGTGAGCGGTAACGGGTCCGCGGGATGACGCGGACCCCTCTGTCTTGCCTGCGTCCTGTGGCAGAGGGGGCCCTGGACTCAGGGGCGGAGGTAAGTGAAGAAGGTCCGCGGGATGACGCGGACCTTCCCCATAGCCGTTGCGCTCAGCTAGTCCTCGCCCTCCGTGGGGTCGTGCTCTTCTGCCGCCGACACATCGCCGGAGTTCTTGATCGCCTTCAACTCCGCCAACTTGGCCTCGAGTTCCGCTTTGAACTTCGCCTCCGCCTGGGCCTGCTTCTTGGCCTTGGTCACTTCGCGCGTGGCCCTCACCTTCTCCAGCGACTCGGGGGCCATCTGACCGATTGATTCTGTCCGGTCAATCCGGAGGCTCATCTCGAGACCGGGTGCGGTGTAGCCATCGTCCAGTTGAACCGGCCCCTCGGTCGGCCTCAGCACGTAGTACTCGCGCTGACCCTCGGGGACGGTGCGATCCAGCCCGGTGAAGGGCTCGATCAGGTTGATTAGGAGCCGGTTCCGGTCGTACGTGACCGGGAAGCCGGCGTTATCCTCCTTCTTCGTGGGGAGCAGGTAGAGGCTGGTGTTGTCCTCGTTGAAGCCGATCCGGACCTTGAGCGGCCTGGGGGTTCCCAGCTTCATGCCCATGGCGATCTTGCCGAAGGTCCGTGTCGAGATCACGCTGAAAGAGGCCATGGCAGGGCTGACCATGGAGAGCTCGTAGGCCAGCTGGTTCTTGCGCACAACCGTGGTCTCTCCGGGCTTGATGGACCTTGCCTTGATCGGCGCAGCACCAGACACCGGCTTCGCCGGGGGTTGCCCATGTTTGGTCGCTTCATCGGCGGCCTGCTTCCCGGCTTCCTGAATCGATTTCACGTCACTCGGAGACAGCTTTTCGGTCTGCTTGCCAGCATTCGTCTGACCGGACTTCTTCGCGGGCATGCTCTTCACCACTCCTTTTTCTGCCCCATCCGAGGGTCTTGGTGAAGAAGATTCGACTAGATCAGACAGACTCCTGCTGCTGTCGACAAAAATATTTTGAAAAATGCATCGGAAGGCGAACGTTTCGGTACACCCAAGGGAGACAACCGAGATACGTGACAAAATGGCGAACGGGCAGAGCAGAGTCCGGGGAGATCGGCCTGGTCGAAATCGAGGCGCCGCCTGACGTTCGTCCCGAACGCAGGCGGCGCCTCAAGCATCATTACCGCTGGACGATCTCCCGCAACGCGTCCCGGATTGGCGTTAGGGGCCGGCCCAGTAGCAGCTCAAAGTCGTCGCTCTGGATGGCGAGGGCGCCTTCCCGGATCGCACGCTGGACGGCCACGAGGATCGGCACCATCGGATCCGGCACACCGGCATTCTTCATCATTTCGGCATACATGGCGTCGTCCACCTGGAGCACGGGGACTTCGCCGCCCCACACGGCTGCGACTTCCGCTGCCAACTCCTCCTGCGTCAGTAGCCTGCCGGAGAGCTCGTAGATCGCATTCCGGTGCCCGTCTCCGACCAGAACGGTTGCCGCAGCCTCGGCGTAGTCACGGCGGGTTGCCCAGCCGACCTTCCCCGAGCCGGCCGAAGTCACCCAGGGGGCCCCGCCCAACACGGCCTGAATCGTACCACCCTCATTCTCCAGATACCAGTTATTGCGTAGGAAGCAGAAGGGGGTGCCGGTCTTGCGAATCGCCTCTTCCGTAGCCCGGTGCGCGGCGGCCAGGAAGAACGAGCTTTCGGCAGCATTCGCCGCACTGGTGTATGCGATAAAGTCGACCCGAGCCCGATGGGCGGCCGCAACCGCCGCGGTGTGCCGGCGGATCTGGCTCTCGTCGTCGCCACCGGTCGAAATCAGCAGCAGCCGGTCGACACCGGCGAAAGCCTGATCCAGCGATTCCGGCCGATCGAAGTCGCCCGGGCGGACCTCGACGCCTCGAAGGCGGAGCCCTTCCGCCTTTTCGGGATTCCGGACGCTGACCGCCAGACGTTCAGCAGGTACGGACTTGAGCAGCGCCTCTACCACCAACGAACCAAGCTGCCCAGTGGCCCCTGTGACGAGAATTTTCATGACCATTCCTCCACGCAGCGTTTGATACAGATGAAACCACCGATATTCCGACCAATGCCAACGCGGTAGAGCCCTCATTGATCAGACCTTACCGGTCGCCGAACTCACCGCTGGCGCCATTCCGCTGTCACAGGGGTCGAAGCCGTGAGCGGGGGCGGTGCCGAGTCATCAGTCGTTATCGCACGAATGATGAGACTCCTCCCTGTGTTCCTTGAGTTCGTGACCACTTCTTTCTGATCTCACGCCGTACAACCGGCGCTACATCCGTGGCCAAGAGCTCGATCGCCGTTGCCACCTTCGATAGCGGTTGTCCGCCCATGTCGAACTGGCCCATGAACCGACTATGGCCAAACAGCTCATGCTGGTACAGGATCTTTTCAATAAGTTGCTGTGGACTCCCGACAGCGAGTATCTCATCCGGAGCCGTCATCGCCGCTAGATCCGACCGGGATACCCAGAAGTGCTGCCCTCGCTCCTTCATGAAGTAGGAGATATAGTTGACGTAGTGGGGATAGAACTCATCCAGCGCCTGCTGCGACGTCTTCGAAATGTAGGAGTGGCCCGTGACGGATACTCGTAGCTTTGACGGATCGTGGCCCGCTGCTTGCGCCGAAGCGCGATAGAGATCAACGAGGGGTTTGACTCTACCCGGATCTCCGCCCAGGAGTCCCAAGGCCATATTCAGTCCCAGTCTCCCTGCCCTGGCTGCACTCTCTGGGGTACCACCGACCCCAACCCACACGGGGAGAGATTTCTGCATGGGGCGCGGAGCGATCGCTGCATCAATCAACGCCGGGCGGAACTTGCCGGTCCACGTCACCCGTTCCTGTACATTCAGCTTTAGGAACAGGTCGAGCTTGTTGGCAAACAAGTCATCGTAATCCCTCAGATCAGCGCCGAACAACTGGAAGGACTCCAGGAATGCGCCCCGGCCGACGATGATCTCTGCACGTCCACCTGAGATGAGATCCAGTGTGGCAAAATCCTCAAAGACCCGAACCGGGTCTGCTGTGCTAATCACCGACAACGTGCTTGTCAGCCGGATCCGTTTCGTGGTCTGGGCGATCGCCGACAGGATCATGGCATACGAAGAGGTCACGAAGTCCAGGCGGTGATGTTCACCGATTCCGAACACGTCCAGACCTGCTTCGTCTGCTAGCTTGGCAGCGGTCATGATCTCTTCAATCCGTTTACTAGCACTTCTGATCGCACCAGACGGTCCGGGGATTAACTCGCCCAAAGAGTAGATCCCGAATTCGAACTCCGCACTTCCGTTGTCGTGATTCTGCATCTGTCATGCCCCCGGCTTGCAATGGCTAGAGCGGACGAATGAACCAACGGCCATAAGCTACAAAGACTGCCAGGACCAACAGGACGAGGTTGAGGACGATCCCGTGGGTCTCGCCCCGCCTGGCATGGAATCCCGCCGCAAGGACCATGATGAGTGCGATACCCGTTGCTGCGAGCGGCGTTAGCCACGGGAACAATCCGGCGGTGGCAGGAAGCAACAGACCCACGCCACCAAGCAGCTCGGAGATGCCGATGAATGTGACCAGCCCTTTCGTTACGTCCTTGACCCAGGGCAGACTGGCCTTGGCCCGTTCATACTGAAAGCCCTTCGTAACTCCAGCCATCAGGAACATTGCTGCCAATACGACCTGTACGCCCCACAGTCCAGTGTTCATCCAGTCCATGTTCCGAACCCCTTTGCCAATATGGTTGTGCCCGTGTCTCATACTGTGCCGTTCATCGTCACAGTACAACCCAAATGAAAATGCAGCCCGGTCAAGCCAAACTGCAATTCATCTAGGCACATTATATGGCGTAAACTATGTCTTATGCAAGCACAGTTTCTCGACTCCAGCAACAAAATTGCTAGAGATCGACCTTCCGGACCAGGTCGGCAATAGTAAACCGGCTCAGGAAGTCAACAACCTGTTCCTCAGCTTGCTCCAGAATCACACCGAGGGCCAGATCCAGTTGCGCTCCTCGCGGACCGCAGTCGGGTTCATCGTCGCACCCTTCCGTAGCCTGAACAGCGGTAGTCGTAATAGCGGTGTAGACGTCGCCCAGGGTAATGCGGTCCGCTGACTTCGCCAACTGATAGCCGCCCACGCGACCCTCGCGGGCTTCGACAATCCCCGATTGCACCAGCGGAGACAGCACTCTTCGAAGAAAGGTCGAATGCGATTGGACCTGGGACGCAATCTCTGCACTGGGGCAGACCCCTTCAGTGAGTGCGAGCAACACAAGGATATGAACGGCAACACCAAATCGCGGCGGAGCGATCCCACCTGCTCGGGAACTTGCGGTCATGATACGTCGCCTCCCAGTAAAGTGTACACGACGTGGTTGCAGTTGAGCAAGGCGCTAGCCACAACAGGGGGCACAAGAGCTATCGGACCAATACGTTATCCCTTTGCGAGGAGCGGGTATCCCTTTGCGAAGAGCGGGTATCCCTTTGCGAAGAGCGGGTATCCCTTTGCGAAGAACGGGTATCCCTTTGCGAAGGGCGGGTATCCCTTTGCGAAGAGCGGGTATCCCTTTGCGAAGAGCGGGTATCCCTTTGCGAAGAACGGGTATCCCTTTGCGAAGAACGGGTATCCCTTTGCGAAGAGCGGGTATCCCTTTGCGAAGAGCGGGTATCCCTTTGCGAAGAGCGGGTATCCCTTTGCGAAGAGCGGGTATCCCTTTGCGAAGAACGGGTATCCCTTTGCGAAGAACGGGTATCCCTTTGCGAAGAGCGGGTATCCCTTTGCGAAGAGCGGGTATCCCTTTGCGAAGAGCGGGTATCCCTTTGCGAAGAGCGGGTATCGCACTGCGTCCGGCTGGGTCGGCAGCGCTGGGAACCCTTGTGCGACACAATCCTGGTGCCCCCCCTTGACAGGAAGGGTCGTCCAGCAGTAATTATTAATTGACCGATCAGTAAGGGAGGCGTAGCATGTGTCCCCACGTCCCAAGAATCCACCTGCCGATCGGCGGCACGAGATCTTGGAAGCCGCCCTGCGGCTCTTCGCACAGAAGGGCTACAGCGCCACCACAAACGCCGAGATCGCCCGGGAGGCAGGGGTGACCGCAGCGGCACTCTACTACTACTTTCCCAGCAAGGAGTACCTCTTCCGCACCGCCGTTACCGAGATGCGCAGCGACCTTGAACCTCGGGTCCAGATGACCTCCGGCGATTCCTTCCATGTCGATCCCCAGACGCTGGTTCCCCAGGTGCTGCAGGGTGTGATCGACTTTTTCAGCCAGCCCAGGACCCAGGCGATCCTGAAGATCGTCATGGCCGAGGGGCAGCGGGACCAGGCAATCGCTCGAATCTGGGAGGAGAAGATGGTCTCCTTCGTCCAGGCAATCCTGCCCTATCTGCAGCACCACATGCAGACCGGGCGGCTGAAACCCATGGACCCACGCGTCTTCTTCCTGGCGCTTCAGGGACCGCTCATGGCCGCCGTGATTCTCCGGGATATCCTGAAGATCCCCATGCTCCACGACTTGAGCAACGAGATGATCGTGCAGGGGGTTGTCCAGACCACCTTGCCCGGCCTGCTGACAAAGCCTGAGTAGGAGGAGAACCCCATGCTTCAGCGGATCTTCGCCCTGGCCCGTAAGGAGTTTATCCAGATCCGGCGCGACAAGCGAACCCTCGCCATGATGATCTTTATTCCGTTGCTCTGGTTGGTCCTCTTTGGCTATGCCTTCTCCTTCGATATCGACGACCTCTCCGTCGCCCTCGTTGACCTCTCCGGGACAGAGACCGGAGCAAAGGTGGCGTCGGCCATACGAGAGTACGAACGGTTCGACGTGATCGACCTGGCGGATGCGACCGAGGCGGGCATAGATGATGCCTTCTATCGCAACCAGATCAAGATGGCGATCTTTCTGCCCCCCGGCTTCGGTGAGGCCGGCAGCGACGTACAGATGCAGGTCTTGCTGGACGGCTCCGATCTCTTCGCCGCCCAGACCGGCGCCCGGCTGATCCAGAGCGCCATGGAGCCGGTCCAGGCCGATATGCGGCTGGAGGCGACCGAGCGGTTCCGCGAGGAGCTGACTTCTCAGCTGAAGGCACAGGCGGAGGTGCGCACCCAGGCGCTCCTGGAGCAGGTCCCCCCGCAGTTGCAGCCGCAGCTTGGCCAGGCGCTTGCCGCCGCCACGCAGGCCCCGGCCCCATCGATCGACCTGGGCGCCATCGCCCCGACACCCACGGCGCCTGAGTTGACGATCCTCTACAACCCAGACCTGAAGTCGGCCCCGGTCATGATTCCCGGCCTGCTCGGCATGGTGGTGATGTTCATGACCACCCTGATGACCGCCATGGGTGTGGTCCGGGAGCGCGAGCACGGCACCATGGAGCAGTTGGTGGTCACCCCGATCCGCCCCTTCGAGCTGATGATCGGCAAGATCATTCCCTATTTCTTCGTGGGCGTGCTCGATTTCGCCCTGGTATACTTCGCCGGTGTCTACCTCTTCGACTTGACCTTTGCCGGCAATCTACCGCTCTTCATGGGGCTGAGCCTGCTCCTGGTCTTCACCACGTTGGGACTCGGGTTGCTCCTCTCCACCGTCGCCCAGAATCAGCAGCAGGCGATGCAGCTCGCCATGATGATCGTCATGCCACAGGTGCTGGTCTCCGGCATGATCTTCCCGCTCACCTCACTGCCAAAGGTGATCCAGTACATCGCCTACCTCTTCCCGTTCACCCATTACGTTCCCATTGCCAAGGGGATGTTTATCAAAGGGCAGGATCTCTCTCTGCTCTGGGTCCCCGCCACAGTGCTCGCCTTCTATTCGGTGGCCGTGGTGACCGTGGCATCGCTTCGCTTCCGCAAGCGGCTGGGTTAGGGGGGAGAGCGAATGAGCAGTCCGGCAATTGAGCTAATCGGTGTATCGAAGCACTTCGGTGCGATCTCGGCGGTCAGTAGTATCGACCTGGCGGTCCACCCCGGCGAATTGGTCGGCCTGGTGGGTCCCGATGGTGCGGGCAAGACCACCCTGGCCAGACTGGCAGCCGGCGCATTGGCGCCATCGGAGGGGCGGGTGGAACCCGAGTCGCGCGGCCGGGTGGGTTACCTGAGCGGTCGCTTCAGCCTCTACCCGGACCTGACGGTCTGGGAGAATCTCCACTTCTTCGCCCAGGTCTACGGCATGACCCGGACCGAGGCGGCGGCGGAGGGGAGCCGTCTACTCCAGTGGGTTGGCCTGGACTCCTTCCGGGACCGGCTGGCTGGCGCCCTCTCCGGCGGCATGCGACAGAAGTTGGCCCTGGTCTGCGCCGTCGTCCACCACCCACCCACACTGATCCTGGATGAGCCGACCACAGCGGTCGACCCGATCGCACGGGCGGAGTTCTGGCGCCTCCTGCAGGAGCAGGCACGCCACGGCAAGGCGGTCCTGGTCACCACGCCCTATCTCGATGAAGCCAGCTACTGTGACCGGGTGGGGCTGCTGCACCGGGGCAAGCTGCTTGCAGTAGGGCAGGCGACAGATCTGACCCAGCGTCTCCCCTACCAGATGATGATGCTGACTGCCCAAGAAGCGGGCGGACGGCCGCGCCGGGGAGAGTTGGTCGCCGTGGCCGAGTCGCTTCCGGGCGTGGTCTGGACCCAGCCCCTGGGTACCGGCGTCCGGATCGCCCTCAAAGGGGATCGGCTCCCGGACTCCCCGGCGGGTTACGGCCTCGCTCCGGTCGCATCCACCCTGGAAGATGCCTACCTCTGGCTTTCAGACTACGCCGCGGAGGTGATGAAGCGATGAGACTGGCGATCGAGACGAAGGGGTTGACCCGTCGCTTCGGCGAATTCACAGCGGTGGACCAGGTTTCGCTCCAGGTGGCGGAGGGCTCGGTCATGGGGCTTCTCGGCCCGAACGGGGCGGGCAAGACCACCTTGATCCGTCTCCTGTTGGGACTCCTGGCGCCATCGGGTGGGGAGGGGTGGGTGCTGGGGCACCCGCTGGCAACGGAAGCAGAGGCGATCCGCCAGCGTGCCGGCTATATGTCCCAGCGGTTCAGCCTCTACAATGACCTGACGGTCGCCGAGAACCTGAGCTTCTACGGGCAGGTCTACGGGCTGAGGGGGAGTGACCTGGCGACTCGCCGGGAGGAGTTGCTCGGTTGGGCTGGCCTGCTTGATCTGCAGCGGTCGATGGCCGGGGAGCTTTCGGGTGGCCTGCGGCAGCGGCTCGCGTTCGCCTGTGCGATCATGCACCGGCCGCCGCTACTGCTCCTGGACGAACCGACCTCCGGCGTTGACGCCGTCTCGCGCCGGAAGTTCTGGGACCTGATCTACGACCTGTCTGATCGTGGGACCACCGTTCTGGTGACCACACACTACATGGATGAAGCCGAGTATTGTGACCAGCTCGGCATGGTCCTGGCCGGACGGCTGGTCGCCGCCGGGACACCGAATGAGCTCCGCCAGGCTTACGGCGACGGCGGAGGATTGGACAGTGTCTTCGTCAACCTGGCGACGGCGGGCAAGAAGTAGGGGGCGAGAGCGCATGACGATCCTGCGGGCGATCGGAAACACGGCATTGGTACCACTGCGCACGATACTCCCACCCGGCTCGGCGGAGATCCTCGTGAAGTTGGAGTGGGAGAACCCCACCGGCAGTATGAAGGACCGCATGGCGCAAGCCGTGATCGAGCAGGCGGAGAGGGATGGTCGGCTCCGACCGGGCGGTTCGGTGGTCGAGTACACCGGTGGCAGTACCGGTGCATCGCTGGCCCTTGTCTGTGCGGCGAAGGGCTACCGGTGTAGAATCGTTACGTCGGACGCCTTTAGCCAGGAGAAGCGGGACCAGATGGCTGCACTCGGTGCAGAACTCACCCTCGTGCCCAGCGAGGGCGGGCTGACCACCAAGAAGCTGATCCTGGAGATGATCGAAAAGGCCCGACAACTGAGCCAGGAGCCGAACAGCTACTGGACCGACCAGCTGAACAACCAGGACAGCATTGCGGGGTACTACCCGCTGGGCGAGGAGATCTGGTCCCAGACGGGTGGCGCGATCGACGCCTTTGTCCACTCGGTGGGGACGGCGGCCTCCCTGCGCGGGGTCGCGACTGTGCTGAAGCGGCATAAGCCAGGCGTGAAGATCGTGGCGGTTGAGCCAGCGGAGTCCTCGGTGCTGCTGGGTGGTCAGCCGGGTCCGCACAAGATTGAGGGGGTTGGGATCGGCTACACCCCACCGCTCTGGGATCCCGGCGTGGTGGATGAGATCATCCCCATCGCCACCGCCGATGCCAAGGCCATGGCGCGCCGGCTGGCGCGGGAGGAGGCGATCTTCGCGGGGACCTCATCCGGCGCAAATCTGCTAGCGGCCATGCAGGTGGCGGAGCGGCTGGGGCCGGGGGCCAAGGTGGTCACGCTCATGGTGGATTCAGGTCTCAAGTACCTGAACACCGACGTCTACCGCCAGGGATAAGGCCACCGATATGCCAGAGACCGCGGTCGCGACGACCGGGGTCTCTGGCACAGCTTTTGGCGCCACTCGTCAGTCGCTGAGATCCGAGCCGTTGCTGCGGATCACCTTCTGGTACCAGTGGAAGGACTGCTTCCGCACCCGTCGCAGGTCCTTCAGGTCAAACTCATCCCGGTGGACATAGACGAAGCCGTAACGCTTGCTGATCCCCTGGTGCGTGCTGACCAGGTCGATCGCAGACCAGGGACAATAGCCAAATAGCTGTACACCATCGCTAATCGCGAGGCGGGCCTGTTCGAGATGCTTGCGCAGGTACTCGATCCGGTACGGATCTCGGACCAGATCGCCCGGCTCCAGCTTGTCATAGGCGCCGAGGCCGTTCTCGGTCACGATCAGCGGTAGGCGATACCGCTCGTAGATCTCGCGCATGGTGTTGCGGAAGCCGACGGGATCGATCTCCCACCCGAACTCGGTCTTCTGCAGGTGCTCATTCTTGTGCCGCATGAAGAAGCCGGGAATGCCGGCCATGAGCTGTTGGTCACCGGCGCTGCCGACCGTCTCATCGGCTGCGCTCGCCCGCACGGTGGCGGTGGCGTAGTAGTTGAAGGCGATGAAATCCGGATTTGCTCCCTCTAGAACCGCCAGGTCGCCATCCTGGATCGTCGGCGTGATCCCCTGCTCCTCCATGTAGCTCCAGGCCACGGCGTTGTAGCGGCCGAAGACGGCCATGTCCAGGTAGAGCCAGTTGCGGATCGAGCTGAAGTTGTGGGCTGCCAGCACATCCTCTGGGCGGGGGCTGGCCGGGTAGACGGCAGAGATGTTGGGGGCCGGGCCGATCTTCGCGTGGGGGAGCATCTTGTGGCAGAGTTTCATCGCCTTCGCCTGAGCCAGGAGCATGTGGTGGTTCTGCTGCTGCAGATCCTGCTGTGTCACCTCGGCGCCGGAGGTGCCCAGGGCGCTGCCATGCAGGATCATCATGTTCTGCTCGTTGATCGTCAGCCAGTAGGTGACCCGGTCGCCAAAGTGGCGGAAGAGGGTCTCGGCGTACCGCTCGAAGGCATCGACCGTGGCCCTGTTCGACCAGCCCCCCTGCTGCTGGAGGGCGTACGGCAGGTCAAAGTGGTACATGGTGACGATCGGCTCCATGCCGTTGGCGCGGACCGTATCGATCAGGTTGCTGTAAAATGCTACTCCCTTGGGGTTAAGGGCGCCGGTGCCCTCGGGGTAGATCCGGGTCCAGGCGATGGAGAAGCGGTAGGCCTTCAGGCCCATTTCGCCCAGGAGGGCGAGATCCTCCCGATAGCGGTGGTAGTGGTCAGCGCAGACCCGGAAATCGGTGACCCCCTCGGGGTACTTCGCCATGTCAATGACAGACGGTCCCTTGCCATCCTCATTCCAGGCGCCCTCGACCTGGTAGGCCGAGGTGGATGCCCCCCAGAGGAACTCCTTCGGGAACGGTTTGGGTTGTGCGTGCTTCACGGTTGATCCTCCTGACGGTTGGCTTGTCTCCGTCTAGGATGCGCTGTTGCGATCGCAACGAAACAGGCGGCAGATCGCACTGGCTGGTAGGAGAGGCCAATTCTTGACAAATTCCCGCCACCGGTCTACAATAGAGAAGATTTCACTGGAGAGAGGGGTACGTGCTGTGATCAAGCTGAACAAGGTCCGCATGAGCTCGCAGAATACGCCCTCTCAGGTCTGCCCTCGGTAGAACCGCACTGTGCGCGTGCGCTCGACCGCGGCCCTGACTGGGCTGCGGTCTTTTTGTGTCCCTTTTTGACCGCAGTCTGCCCAGGGCCATACGGAGGCCCTGAGAGGAAGCGGCTCCCTGAACAAGATGGCAGACAGGAGGAACCTACCTATATGCATGAGATCCAACCGAACGCAAACGGCCCGCGCCAGCGGGTCTTCCTGGTCGGGGTTGAACTGCCCGACCGGCTTTCTGGCAACTGGTCGGCAGACGAGTCGCTCGATGAGTTGGAGCGGCTGGTTGACACCGCCGGTGGTGTGGTCGTCGGCCGGACAATCCAGGCGCGCTCCCGGCCCGAGGTGGCGACCTACATTGGCTCGGGCAAGGCGGAGGAGGTCGAGACGCTCCGCCGGGCGATGGAGTTCGAGATGGTCGTCTTTGACGCCGAGCTGACCCCCGTGCAGCAGCGGAACCTGGAGGAGATTCTGGGCTGCCAGGTCCTGGACCGGACGGCGATCATTCTGGATATCTTTGCCCAGCGGGCCCGGACCCGTGAGGCGATGCTCCAGGTGGAGCTGGCGCAGCAGAACTACCGGCTGCCCCGGCTGACCGGCAAGGGGGCGGAACTCTCCCGGCTCGGCGGTGGTATTGGGACGCGCGGCCCCGGCGAAACGAAGCTGGAGGTGGACCGCCGGCGGATCCGGGATCGGATCAGCGCCCTCCGCCAGGACCTGGATGAGATCGTAGCCCACCGGACCCGGCTCCGCTCGGACCGGGCGGCGGGCGGCGTGCCGGTGGTCGCCCTGACGGGCTACACGAACGCTGGCAAGTCGACCTTGCACCGCGCACTCGCTCAGTCCGACGTGCTTGCCGAGGACCGGCTCTTCGCCACGCTCGATGCCACCACCCGCCGGGTAGACCCGGCAGAGGGCGAGCCGTACCTGTTGGTTGATACCGTCGGCTTTATTCACAACCTGCCCACCTTCCTGGTCGCAGCCTTCCGCTCAACCCTGGAGGAGGTGAGGGAGGCGGACCTCCTGCTGCATGTGGTGGACGCCTCCCACGAGAAGCGGCAGGAGCAGATGGAGACGGTCCAGGCGGTCCTCGATGAGCTGGGCGCTGGCGACCGGCCGATGCTGGTCGTCTACAACAAGGCGGATCAGACCCAGCCGGGCGAACTGGAGGCGCTCCTGCGCCACACCCCGAACTCGGTGGCGGTGGCCGCCGCGATCGGACAGAACCTGGATGGGCTGCAGCAGGCGATCCAGCAGGCGCTCTCCGCCCGCCGCGAGGTGCTGGAGGTGGTGATCCCCTACCGGCAGTCGTCGTGGGCTGCCTGGGCCCACGAGCGGGGCCGGGTCCTGTCGGAGGAGCACCGGGAGGATGGCACCTTCCTCAAGGTGGAGTTGGAGCGCTCGCTTGCGGGCCGGCTCAGGGCTGCCCTGGAGCGGGGGTAGGGGGAGCCTGCACTGCCAATGGCCATGGGCTGCTTCAACCCGGAGCGATATCGACCTGCTAGCTGCGCGGGAGCGGCGCATTGCGGTACGCATTGCGGTACGCATTGCATAGTTCGTGAGCATCCACCTGATCCTGCATGGTGGGTGCTCACTTTTTTTTCGCCCCAATGAACTCTAGACCGATCACAGACGTCGGACCAGCGGGTGATGCAAAATGAACGATAACATGATCGAGCTGTCGCACGTATCGAAGTCCTTCCAGAACCGCTCGGTCCTGCGGGACCTCACGTATTCGGTCCGGCGGGGCGAGATCCTCGGCTTCCTCGGCCCAAACGGCTCGGGAAAGACCACCACGATCCGGCTCATGAACGGTGTGATCAGACCCGACGGAGGAGAGATCCGTATCGGCGGGTTTGACCCCATCCACGATGGTGATCAGATCCGGCGGATCAGCGGGATCCTGACTGAGTCCGCCGGCTTCTACCAGAACATGACCGGCCTGCAGAACCTCCGCTTCTTCGCTGACCTCTATGGGGTGCAAGATCTCAAACGGCCGGCAGAGTTGCTGGAGGAGTTTGGCCTCGCTGACGCTGCGACCAAGAAGGTGGGCACCTACTCCACGGGCATGAAGAAGCGGTTGGGTCTGGCCAAGGCGCTCCTGCACGATCCCGACATCCTCTTCCTGGACGAGCCAACCAACGGGCTCGACCCGGAGGGAATTCGCATGGTGTTGCAGCAGATTGCCGAGCTGAACCGGCGGCGGGGCACGACGATCATCCTCTGCTCCCACCTGCTCCAGCAGTTGGAGGTGGTCTGCCAGCGGTATGTCTTCCTGCTGGGCGGTGCGGTGATCGAAGAGGGGACGCTCGCCGCGCTTGAAGCGAAGTACAACCCGACGATCACGCTGGAGGTCGAGACCGACCTCACCCTCGCCGGTGGTCAGTACCGGGGGTTGCCGGCCCGCCGTGTCGATGCAGGTCGGCTCTCGTTCCAGCTACATTCCCGCGATGAGGTTCCCGCCTTTCTGCGTGCGCTCGCGCAGGACGCCAACCTCTACAGCGCAAGCCAGGTGAACCAGGACCTCGAGTCGCTCTACTTCCAGATCCGGGAGGCGGTAAAGAATGGATAGGCGCATGAATCAGCGTGCGATCTGGGCGATTGCCCGCAAGGATATCCAGGCGATTACGGCCAACTTCCAGGTCTGGCTGCCCATGCTGATCATCCCGATCTTGTTGGGTGTGGTCATGCCGACGGTAGCGGTCCTGGTCCTGGCTTACGCGATCGACCTCTCCAACCCATCGGAGGATGTCGTCACCCTGCTCAACTGGCTGGAGAAGATCCCCTCGGGCGGCCTGAAGGCGACCCTGGAGTCGTACCCGATCGTGAACCAGCGGTTGATCTACCTGGTTGCCAACTACATGATCTCCTCGTTCTTCTTGATCGTCCCGCTCATGACCGCATCGGTCGTGTCGGCCGATTCGTTCGCGGGTGAGAAGGAGCGTGGCACCCTGGAGACCCTGCTCTTTGCCCCGGTCGACATGCTCTCGCTCTTTGTGGGCAAGGTGCTGGCGTCGCTGATCCCCGCGGTCGGCCTCTCCCTGGCTACCTTCCTGCTCGCGGCTGTCACCATGAACGCCGCAGGTTGGCCCCTCTTCCACAGCCTCTTCTTCCCGAACATCAACTGGCTACCGATGATCCTCCTGGTGATCCCGATGATCAGCCTGCTGACGATCCTCTTCAACCTGTTTGTCAGCGCCCGGGTTGCGACCTTCCAGGCGGCCTACCAGATGGGCGGCATGGTGATCCTGCCGGTCCTGCTCCTGATTGGCGGTCAGGCGACCGGGGTGATCTTCCTCGACACGGTCGTGGTGACGGTGATAGGATTGGTGCTCGCAGTGATCAACTTGGTGGTGCTCCAGCAGGTCTTGAAGCGGCTGGATCGAAACCTTCTCTTCGCAAGCCAGATCAAGTAGGGCTTGACGCAGCGCCTCGGGGAGATGTTTCGGTGACCAGCACGGATCACGCCGCTCTCATCGCGAAGGCGCAGGGCGGTGACTCTGTCGCCCTCGCCCGACTTCTGCAGATCCACTACCTGCCGGTCAAGAAATACCTGGTCACCGTCACCTTCGATCGGAGTCTGGCGGAGGACCTCACCCAGGAGACGATGATCCGCGCAATCCAGCGGCTCCGCCAGTTTGGTGGTCGCTCACAGTTCTCAACCTGGCTGATCGCCATTGCGACCAATCTCTATATGGACTGGCTCCGAAAGCAGAAGCGGGAGCGGCGCCTCACAGAGGATGCGATCCAGTCGCGCTTGCTGGAACCGGCGGAGGCCGGGCCCGAGGGCGAGGTGCGTGACCTGCTGGAGCGGCTGCACGAACTGCCGCGCGAGGTTGCTCTGCCGCTGGTCCTGAAGCACTACTACGGCTACACCTACGAGGAGATCGCCGAATGGATGGCGATCCCGGTCGGGACGGTCAAGTCCCGCATTTTCAACGGCATTCGGGCGTTGCGCACAGCGAAGGGGGGAGACCATGGGCAAGGAGAATGAGCGGCTGGAGCAGTTGCTCCGGGAAGGGCTGGATCGGGTTTCAGACCTGGGCGATGAGCAGCCGCCGGACCTGGGCAACCTGCAGATGCTGGTCGCAACCGTCCAGGCGGAGCAGAGGCAGCGCCTTCGGGCCGACCTCTTGAAGTTCTGGGGTGTGGCTGCGGTGCTCCTCACTGCACTCCTATTTGGCTTCATGCGCAGCCCAACCGCCTTCCTGTTCTTCCAGGGGGCCGCCGGCCTGCTCTCGCTGGTCGGGGTTGGGCTCTGGTACGCCAGCCGGAAGCAGGTGACGGAATGAGTCCGAACCAGTCTTACACGCTTACCTGGTGGCAGTGGTTATTGCTGGCCTGCCTCATGGCGGCCCAGGGAACCTGGCTCTTCCTCGATGCCAGAGAGCGTGGGGCCAGGGCGTGGCTCTGGGGCCTCTGGGGGCTGATCCAGTTCCCCACGCCACTCTTCTTTTACTGGCTCCTTGTGCGGCGCAGGCGCAGATAGCAAGAGAGGCCGCCCCCGGTGAGTGGGGCGGCCTCTCGTCTTACCACGGAAGCGGACGGCGGCGCTGAAAGAAGCCGCCGGTGGGACCGTCTGCGGGAAGGGTCGCAAGCCAGATCGGGGTGTCGGCGCCCTCGGCTGGGGAGAGCTCAGCGTTGGGGCCGCCCATCTCGGTCTTGACCCAGCCCGGGTTGCAGGCGTTGACCAGGATCCCAGTGCCCTGCAGTTCCCGGGCCAGACGAACGGTCAGCATATTGAGCGCTGCCTTGGAGACGGAGTAGGCCGGTTGTGGCCCGCCGCCCAGTCCAAGCGATCCGTAGTCGCTGGAGAGGTTGACGATCCGACCAGATCCCTGGGCCCGCATGAGCGGAATCACGGCCTGGCAGAGCCGCCAGGGGCCGAGCAGGTTGGTCTGAAGCGTGGCCTCGACCAGTTGCAGATCGATCGTGAGCGCACGCTCGCCATCATCGTTCAAAATGGCGGCGTTGTTCACCAGGACATCGAGCCGGCCGTATTCGGTGCAGAGCCGTTCGGTCAGGGCAGCGACGGAGGCCATATCGGTCACGTTTAGCTGGTGCGGGTCGACGGCCAGGCCTCTGGCACGCATGGGGGCAGCGGTTGCGGCAGCCTTCTGTAGATCCCGGGCGGTGAGCAGGACGCGGTACCCCCGCTCCGCCAGCCCCTCTGCAATGGCAGCACCGATCCCACGATTCGCCCCAGTGACAAGAGCCACGTTCATGGATCAAATCCTCCCCGGTTTGCTTCGTTGGTGAGACGATTCGCAACCGGGGAGGAGAATCCTGCTTAGCGGAGCTGGTACGGGAACTGGTAGTACTGTTCGCCGCGCATCCGCACGTAGCCGCCGTCGTCATCCGGCACGGTGGAGATCGCCTCGTTGCAGATCTCGCCCACGCCCATGCCCACTGAGGTGCAGAACGGTTCACCGTTGGTCACGCCGTCCTCTTCCTCATCCCAGTGGGCGGCGGAGTAGTAGTTGCCGCGACCGAACATCAACCCGATGATCCCGTAGCTGGCCAGTTCCGCCACGTGGTCCATGAGGTACTCCACCCGGTTATCCTGGTAGTGCCCCTTGGTGTTGTTCATGGTGGCGAAGTACTGGTTGCCGGTCGGGATCTGCCAGACGACAATGCGGACGCCGGCGGTCTGGGCCGCAGCGGAGATATACTCCTCCCAGCGGTGGAAGTTCGGGTAGGTCAGGTTGGTGCGATCCCACCAGACGTTGGCCGGGTTCTTGCCCATGGCCACATACTCACCGGCATCGCGGTCGCCAATGTCGTTGAAGGTCAGGTCGTAGGTGGAGAACCCCTCGGGGGTGTAGACAGTGCCGGACTTGGCGGCAAACTCCCCGGCGATCCGGCCCAACTCGGCGGCATCGAGCCAGGGATCGGGATCACCGCCCAGGTCGTACATGGTGGCCCAGCCGGAGATGTGGGTGGCCATGATCACATTCGGGGCATAGAGATCCCGGATATGCAGCAGCGCCCAGTGGAAGCCCTGGTAGGTATCCGGCAGGTCAGCCACCTCGGGGACGCCGGTCATGGCGACGGATGCCTTCAGGAAGGAGGGGTCGTTCCCCTGTGCGGTGCAGTAGCCGTAGCACCGGTTGTTGTCCAGAACGGCCTGGTTGGCGTAGGCGGTCAGGTCGGGCTCCACGTGGACGATGACGGGCTTGCCGAAGCCCTCCCGGCCGTTATAGGTGCCGGGACCGAGGTCCTTCATCAGCTTGATGAAGTTCTCGAAGTAGGCCTTCATGAGCGCGGGGTCGTTCAGGTGGGCCAGGTCCTTTTTGTCCTCCGGGCAGTTGCTGCAGACTCCGTCGGACTGGAGCAGGTTGTAGTAGGTGAAGACGGGCATGTAGCCCTTGTCGTCAGCCATTTTGGCGTAGTTCCAGGCGAAGGCGTCGCCGCCCTGCCAGGTGGCCCAGCCGGTGCTGGTGTTCACGCCGGAGGCGAGGTACTGGTAGGCGTAGGTCCAGGGAATGCCGGTCTCGGGCATCCAGCCGGTCAGACCCTCCTCATCCGGGAAAGCGGTGACGCCGAGGCCGAGGTAGTTGGGCAGGGCCGCCGGGTAGTCGGGCAAGGAGTCGGGGGCAGGGGGTGGGGGCGGAGAGGCATAGGGATTGGGGTTGGCCTCGACGGTGATCGTGTCCAGGTCAGCGTTGTTCTCGAAGTAGTCGGACCAGCCCGGTCCGAAGAAGGCGACATCCAGCCGGTACTCGCCTGCGCTCTGGGCGGCTGGGATCACCCAGCGGGTCCGGTAGTACCTGGTCTCGCCGGCGCTGAAGTGCTGCTTGTCGTAGACCCGCTGGAACCCCTTGTCGTTGGTCTCGGGGTCACGCACCTCGATATTCACGAGCAGGTCCTTTTCGACCAGACTGGTGACGGCGATATCGATGAAGGTGTAGTTGCCGGCCATGATCGATTCCTCCGAGAAGGAGGCGGTGACGCTGTACGGGTCCTCTTCGGGGTCAGGATCGGGGTCGGGATCGGGATCAGGGTCGGGATCGCCGGGGCCCCGCGGCACGCAGGTCTCGGTTCCGCCGCTGATCGTGAACTGGGCAACGGTGCTCAGCCACTCGTTGATCGAGGCAGACCAGCCTGGCCCAAAGACGCCGATATGGACACTGTACGTACCGTTGCAGAGGTCGGCGGGTGCCTCCCAGGCGATCGGGAACTCCGCAGCCTGGTTGGCGGTAAGGGCGGTGTTGTCATAGAACCGCTGCAACACGGTGTTCCCTGCAGGGTCGGTCACCTCAATATCCGCCAGTACTTCGATATCCATGGTGCTGGTCAGCGCCGGGGTGATGCTGATTGCGGTGCCGGCAGTGCCCTGCGACGGGTTGATCACGGCGGTGCCGCTGAAGCTGAGGACCGGCTCGGGTTCGGTCTGGTTCGGATCCCTGACCGTGAACTGCCCTGCGCCGGCATTGACGTGATAGAGGCTGCTGCTGTCAGTCGACTCCACGGTGACGCCCAGGGAGTAGGCGCCAGTCTGGGCACTCGCGGGGACGTACCACTGGAGGGAGAAGAGCTCTGAGATGTTGGCAGCGAACCCCTGAGCCGGGAAGCTCTCGGTGGCGACGAGCTGCCCGTTGGGATCGAGAACTTCCAGGGTGACGACACCGCTGGTATCCACGTCGCTGCTAACCTCGGCTGAGATGTGGGTGTAGCTGCCAAGGTCGACGACGGTCGGAGCGGCGCTCGCCGAGGAGGTGAAGTGCGGGCCGTTTCCGGCCTCGCCTACCTGCATTTGCCCTGCGGCCCAGTTCCAGTCGTACTGGCCACTCCAACCGGCCCCGAAGGTGCCGACGTGAATGGAGTAGGTGCCGGCCGCAGCGGTCTCGGGGACCTCCCAGGTGAAGGTGACGCCCCTGGTCACCCCTGCCCGCACGGCCTGGTTGTCCTTGGTAGCCGAGAAGGCGGTGCTTCCGTCGGGAGCGTAGACGACCAGGGAGATGAGCGTGTTAATGTCCTGGTCACTGTTTATATTAGCTGTTATGGTTGCGGTCTGTCCGGCCGGAACAGGAGAGGGGGCTGCGACAGCGGTGGAGGTGACCACCGGTGCTTCCGCAGCCTGCGTCTGGGGCACGCTGCCGGCAACGAGCAGGAGCACGAGCAGGAGGGAGAGCAACCGGAACCGCGTGGGCTGCATTCGGAACCGAATCATGGCTCTTTCGCGCATCTTTTCGACCTCTTTCTTTTGGTCTAAGGGGAGTCCCCTGATTCAGTTTACCGCCTCGCCGTTCCCAACCGCTTGGGGCGCCTTTCCCTATGTGATCGGGAAGTTTCTCCCGGCGGGGGGGCAGGAGGAGAGCGAAGCCCCCGCCTGGATCGCAGGCGGGGGCAATACCCTACGGTTGAATCTGGGTGCCCAGTAGGGTCAAGAACTGGCTGATCCATGCGGGGTGGGCCGGCCAGGCGGGAGCGGTGACCAGGTTCCCATCGGTAATCGCCTCGTCGATCTCGATCGCTGCGTAGTGACCGCCGGCTCGGGTGACGTCTGGGGCGCAAGCGGGGTAGCAGGAGGCCTTGCGCCCTTCGAGCACCCCCGCTGCCGCAAGCACCTGTGCTCCATGGCAGATGGCGGCAATCGGCTTGTTGGCGATCGCAAAATGACGGGTCACCGCGAGCACCTTCTCGTCAAGCCGGATATACTCGGGCGCACGACCGCCGGGAATGACAAGGGCGTCATACTGCTCGGGCTTCACCTGGTCGAAGGAGAGATTGAGGGTGAAGTTGTGGCCCGGCTTCTCGCTGTAGGTCTGGTCCCCTTCAAAGTCGTGAACCGCTGTGCGGACCTTCTCGCCTTCCTTCTTGCCGGGGCAGGTGGCGAAGACCTCGTGGCCGATCGCCTTCAGGGCTTGGAAGGGGACCATTACCTCGTAGTCCTCCACGAAGTCACCGACCAGGAACAGGATCTTCTTGGCAGCCATGTTATCCACTCCTCTCGTTTGGCGGCGGTGTCACCGCCGTTCACCATGTCGATTCGCCGCCCGTGAGCGGATCTCCTGCAAATGAACAAAATATTCTGCCGATATTTCGAATCGTGAACCGATCGAGGGCCGAAGCTTTCGCCTTGGCTGATGGTCAGGTAGAATATCCAAGATAGGGTCTACTGCCCTGAGTCGGACGAGGGGCCGTGGTGCCCTGGAGATGAACGGAGGGACTCACGTGACGATTTGGCAGCGCCTGCTCCCCACATGCCCCGATTGGATCGCCGAGGCGGCCAGTGCGGCGCTCACCAAGGTGAAGCCGCTGTGGACAGAGATCGACGATCGGGTGCTACTGAACCAGGCGAAGGTTATGAGGGCGTTCCAGGAGGCGGGCATCGCCGATATTCACTTCGCCGGTTCCACGGGTTATGGCTACAGCGACATCGGGCGGGAGAAGATCGAGGAACTCTTCGCCCGTGTCTTCGGCACCGAGGCGGCGCTGGTGCGGGTCCAGTTTGCCTCGGGCACCCATGCGATCGCCACGGGGTTATTCGGGGTGCTGCGGCCAGGGGATCGACTGGTTGCGGCCGCAGGGACACCCTATGACACCATGCGACAGGTGATCCATGGCGCCCCGGGCTCGCTCACCGAATGGGGCATTCTCTATGAAGAGGTCGATCTGCGCGATGACCTGACCGTGGACCTGGAGGCAATCGCCCAGGCGGTGGTGGGTGCGCGTTGCCTCTTTATCCAGCGCTCCCGCGGGTATTCGCTCCGCCCCACCCTGACCGTGGAGCGGATCGGAGAGATCATTCGGGTGGCTAAGGCAGCCAACCCAGAGATCATATGCGTGGTCGACAACTGCTATGGCGAGTTTGTGGAGGAGCGGGAGCCGTCCGAGGTGGGGGCGGATCTGACCTGTGGCTCGCTGATCAAGAACCCGGGCGGCGGAATTGCACCGACTGGCGGCTATGTGGTGGGCCGCCGGGACCTGGTGGAGCGGGCCGCCTCCCGGCTGATCGCCCCGGGAATCGGCACTGAGGTGGGCGCAAACCTGGGCGTGAACCGACTGATCCTGCAGGGCTTCTTTCTGGCGCCACGGGTGACCGGCTCGGCCCTACAGGGAGCGCAGTTCACCGCTGCCTTCTTCGGGGAGCTTGGGTTTGCAGTGCGCCCCGCGTACGATGCGTTCCGTTCGGATCTGGTCCAGGCGGTGGAGTTGGGCTCTGCCGATGGTCTGGTCGCCTTCTGCGAAGCGGTCCAGCGCTCCAGTCCGGTCGATGCCCACGTCCGTCCCGAGCCCTGGGACATGCCGGGCTACACCGACCAGGTGATCATGGCTGCCGGGACCTTCGTGCAGGGGTCATCGATCGAGCTTTCGGCTGACGGACCCATGCGCCCGCCATATGCCGCCTACTTCCAGGGAGGTCTCACCCGGGAGCACGTGATCATCGCTGCTCTGAACGCTGCGAACGATTTGGCAGCCCGCGGCATCTTAACTAGGTAGGAGATGCTAGCCGCGCTGTACAATAGGTAGCAAGGGAGAGGTGAGGGAGTCGTGTCACAGACGCTGGTCTTTGTCATTGCGCTTGTGGTCATGTTGGTGGGTGTGGTTGGGACCTTCATACCGGCACTCCCTGGGATTCCGATCATCTGGCTGGCCATGCTGGGTTACGGCTTTTACGAGGGATTTCAGGAGATGTCCGTGACCTTCCTCGTCATCACCCTGTTGGTGGTCCTGGCGACTCAGGTGGCGGAGCACTACGCTCGGGCCTGGGGCGCCCAGAAGTTCGGCGCTGGCAAGGCCGGGGCATGGGGCGCCGTCATCGGATCGATCGTGGGCATTTTCTTCATGCCGATTGGCCTTGTGCTGGGACCATTCTTGGGGGCTTTGCTCTTTGAGTTGATCGCGGGCCGGTCCGGTGAAGAGGCCTTTCGGGCCGGTATAGGCGGCATGGTCGGGGTCCTGGGCTCCGTGGTGGTCAACGTGATCGTGGCGATCGGGTTGGTGCTTTCCTTTGTCTTGAAGGTGGCTATATAGGGAGGGTTTGGTATGTTCCATAGCCGGCCAGCGACTCGTGATGAGGTGATGGAGCGGGTTAGGGAGTTGGACGTCCGCTTCATCCGGCTCCAGTTCACCGATATCCTTGGCGTCATCAAAAATGTGGATATTCCAGCGGAGCAGTTGCCGAAGGCCCTGGACGGTCAGCTCCTCTTTGACGGCTCCTCGATTGAAGGGTTCGTGCGGATCGAGGAGTCGGACATGCTGCTGAAGCCAGACCCGACCACCTTTGCGGTCTTTCCCTGGCAGGAGCAGGGGGAAGGGGCGACGGCCCGCTTGATCTGCGATGTATACAACGCCGATGGGACCCCCTTCGGCGGCGATCCGCGGGGGACGCTGAAGCGGGTGATGACCGAGGCCGAGGCGATGGGCTTCACCATGATGGTCGGGCCGGAGCCGGAGTTCTTCCTCTTCCTGAGGGAGGCGGACGGCAAGCCGACCACTCGGACGAATGATCAGGCCTCGTACTTCGACCTGGGGCCGGTCGACCGCGGCGAGGAGTGCCGGCGTGACTGTGTCCTCGCCCTGCAGAAGATGGGCTTTGAGGTCGAGGCATCGCACCACGAGGTGGCGCCAGGGCAGCATGAGATTGACTTCAAGTACGCCAACGCCCTGGAGACGGCGGACAACATTGCGACCTTCCGCTTTGTGATTCGGACGATCGCCTTGCAGCATGGCCTCTACGCCTCGTTCATGCCGAAGCCGCTGATGGGCGTGCCCGGGTCGGGCATGCACCTGCACCAGTCGCTCTTCCGGGGGAGCGAGAACGCCTTCTTTGACCCCGATGCTCCGGGCGGTACCTCAGAGATCTGCATGAACTTCATCGCTGGGCTGTTGGAGCACTCTCCGGCCTACACCGCGATCTGCAACCCGCTGGTCAACTCCTACAAGCGGCTAGTTCCCGGCTACGAGGCGCCGGTCTACATCGCCTGGTCGGAGCGGAATCGCTCTCCACTGGTGCGAATTCCGGCCCGGCGCGGCCGCTCGACCCGCATCGAACTGCGGAGCCCCGATCCCTCCTGCAACCCCTACCTGGCGATGGCGGTCACCCTGGCGGCTGGCCTGGACGGGATCAAGCGGGGGCTCACCCCGCCGCCTCCGGTCAACCGGAATATCTACAACATGAGTCCCGCCGAGCGAGCGGCGGAGGGGATCGGCTCGCTGCCCACCTCGCTCCGCGATGCGCTGCGGGAGCTGGAACATGATGATGTGATCCGGGAGGCGCTCGGCGAGCATATCTTCACCAACTTCATGGAGGCCAAGCTGATCGAGTGGGATATCTACCGCAGCCAGGTCCACCAGTGGGAGTTGGACCAGTACCTGGCGATCTTCTAGGCCATGGCATTGGTACGGCGGATCCTACTGATTCCCCCCATCCGATGGGTGCTCTTCGGCGCCATTCAGCTACTGATTTCGCTGCCCTTCAGCTTCCTACCGCTCCCGGACTGGCTCGGGTGGATCAGCAGGATTCTGCTGCCCCTGGGGGCCCTGGCCCTGCTCGTCTGGGGCGTGGAGCGGCGGCCGCTGGCCGAAGGCGGTCTGGGCCTGCAGGGGTCGCTGCGCGATCTGCTGGTCGGGCTGACCGGCGGCGGCGTATTGATGGGGCTTGTGATCGGGGTGCTTGCGCTCCTTGGTTGGTACCGGGTGGAGGGGTTTGTCTGGAACGGACCGCTGCTGCTCTCGGCCATCGCATTCTGGCTGGAGGTGGCGATCCGTGAGGAGGTCTACTTCCGGGCGGTGCTCTTCCGGTCGGTGGAGGAGTACCTGGGCTCCTGGGCGAGCCTGGCGATCAGCGCCCTCTTCTTTGGCCTGGCCCACCACGCCAATCCGAATGCCAGTTGGATCAGTTCGCTGGGGATTGCGGTCGAGGCTGGGGTCCTCTTAGCCGCCGCCTACATGCTGACCCGCAGCCTCTGGCTGGCGATCGGGGTGCACTGGGGGTGGAACCTCTTCCAGGGGACGATCTTTGGGGCCCCCGTCTCGGGGCTACAGATCGAGGGGCTGCTCCGGGTCTCCATGACAGGGCCGGAGTGGGCGACTGGAGGACGGTTCGGTCCCGAGGCTGGCCTGGTAGCGATCCTCCTCGCCACCGCATTCGGTCTTGGGCTGCTCTACTGGGCGGCTTGGCGGGGGCAGGTCCAGCCGCCCTTCTGGCGGCGTCCAAAGGAATGAGAGCGGCCCTCCGGGTATCCCCGGGGGGCCTTGCTCCTTTATGGGAGGATCGGAAGGTCGGGCTTCACACGCACAACATAGTGCTGACCGTTCTGCACATAGAGATGGGGCGTGCGGTACGGGACGCGGTCGGCCAGATCGAGCGCCTTGACGCCAGTGACCAGGGTGCTGCCGTAGTGCCGACCGGGCTCGGGCGGCGGAAGCTGGGGAAGGTCCGCCGGCCACGGCTCGGCCGTGGTGATCGGTGAGATCGGCGCCGCCATGAGGACGACCCGATCGGGCCTGTAGGGATGCGCTGCCTGGAGCGCTTCTGCGTAGAGGTCGTCCTTCAGGGTGAAGAAGGGACTGGTATACCAGCGGCTGCCGTAGGTGGAGACACGGCGGACTCCTTCAGATGTCCACCAGGAAACGGTGATCTCGGTGCAATCCATGCAGCCCTCCTCGTGGCGGCGGTCTGGACCTCGGCCCAGCTTTCGCCCCGCGCGGGCCAGCCACCGGGAGGCCCGGTCTGTCCCTATCCGGGCCTCTCGCACGTGAAGCGTGTAGTCCTCGTCCTGCTGCACGAAGAGCACCCGTCCATCGGCGAAGAGGGTGATCTCTGGGATCTGCCCGTCCCGCCCGATCTGGTCCTCCTTGCCGGAGACAGCGATCTGCAGCACCACCTGCTCCGGGTCATCGGGGAGGGGTGGGAGGGCGAGGGAACGGAACCCGATGATAGCGCCCAGTACGATCAGCCCAGCGGCACAGCGCAGAAGAACCAGCAGCCCTCGGTGCAGGAACGAAAGCCGCATGAGGACCCCTCCTTGACCGATTGGACGGGCTCTTCCGGCCAAGGGTTTCGGAAGGGTTTCGCTCTGAGGAGAACGAAACCTGTCTGAAAGGTAGAGCGAAAGGGGAAGTTCTGATGAATGTGCAGCAGCTATTCGATCTGACCGGCAAGGTGGCCGTGGTGACCGGTGGTTCCCGTGGGCTGGGCCTGCAGATAGCCCGAGGGCTGGGGGAGGCCGGTGCGCGCGTGATCATCACCGCTCGGAAGGAGAGCGAGCTTTCGGAGGCGGTGGCTGAACTGGAGGCCGAGGGGATTGATGCGACTGCGGTTCGGTGCGACCTGAGCGATGTCGAGTCGTTGTCCGGGGTGGTGGATGGGATCCTCCAGAGCTACGGGCAGATCGATATCCTCGTGAATAACGCCGGCGCCACCTGGGGGGCGGTGACCGAGGAGTATCCGCTCTCGGGCTGGCGTAAGGTGATCGAGACGAACGTAACCGGCCTGTTCTATCTGACACAGGCGGTGGGGGTGCACATGATCCAGCGGGGTGCCGGTGGGCGGATTATCAACATCGCTTCGGTGGCCGGCTTGAAGGGGAGCCACCCGCGGGTGCTGCAGGCGGTGGGTTATAGCGCTTCCAAGGGTGCCGTCATCGCCCTGACGAAGGATCTGGCGGTCAAGTGGGCGCAGCACGGGATCACGGTGAACGCCATCGCCCCGGGCTTCTTCCCGACAAAGATGAGCCAGTTTGTCATCGCCCTGAATGAGGAGTTGATCCTGGATCATATCCCGCTGCACCGGTTTGGCAGCGAGGATGATCTGAAGGGGCCCGTCCTGCTCTTCGCTTCGGCGGCGGGGGCGTACATAACCGGTCAGGTTCTCGCCGTCGATGGCGGCGAGACCGCATAGGTCGATTCGCACGAAAAAAGTCTGGCCCGGCGCGAGGAGAATCGCGCCGGGCCCTCGACTTGTCTACTGTAGGCGACAGATCAGCGGTTCGAGTCACTCCATACGGCGGATCAGGCCGATCACCTTGCCGAGGATCTGGCAGTTCGGCACGATGATCGGGTCCATAAAGCGGTTCTCGGGCTGAAGGCGAATATGCCCCTGCTCCTTGTAGAAACGCTTGACAGTCGCCTCGTCTTCAATCAGTGCCACAACAATATCGCCGTTAATCGCATTCTGCTGGCGGTGAACCAGGACATAGTCGCCATTCAGAATCCCGGCCTCGACCATGGAATCACCCTGAACGGTAAGGAAGAAGAGGTTGGACTCATCGGCCCGCACGAAATCGGCGGGGAGGGGGAAGTGATCCTCCACCGACTGCTCCGCCAGGATTGGCTGACCAGCGGTGACCCGACCCACGACGGGCACCGTGACAGTGCGCCGAAGGGGTATGGCGCCCGACCCGTCGAGCACTTCGATTGCGCGAGGCTTGGTGGGGTCACGGCGAATAAAGCCCTTCTCCTCTAGCCGGCTCATATGGCCGTGGACGGTAGAGCTGGAACTGAGGCCAATCGCTTCACCAATCTCCCGCACCGACGGCGGATAGCCCTTGGAGCGGATCTCGTCCTTAATGAACTGCAAGATCTGGCGCTGGCGCTCGGTGAGACCGTCCGGCATGCAGTGGCACCCCCTGTGTTGAGGGCGAGACTCCCGCACACCCGGGTTTCCCCTGGTGCTCGCCCCGCCTCTACTCCCGGCTTCGACTGCACGGGTTGGCTACATTGTACCATAAGGTTGACAACCTGCAAACGCCTGTTCGAAGAATTTGACCAGATCTCTTGACTCGAACATCCATTCGTGTTAACCTGATACCGAACACGTGTTCCGGAACGAGAGACGCAAGGAGGAGGATTCACCATGACAGCTTCGACACTCCCCGCCCACTCCCGCCTGCAGCGGCCCGCCGCAAGGCGAAGCCGCCGTGCCATGCGCCGGGCTCGCACGCTGGCCGTTCTGCTCGTGCTGTTGGTGGCGACGCTGGTGCTGGTGCTCTTCCCCCGCCCTGCCGAGACAGGATCGCGCCTGTTTGATCAGCCCGGAACGACCCATACGGTCTCTGCTGGGGACACGTTGTGGGAGATCGCTGAGCAGTATGCCGGGCGCCGGGATATTCGGGAGATGATCCTGATCATTCGGGAAGCCAACAACCTTGACTCGGTTACCATTCAGCCCGGGCAGACGCTCGTTATCCCGGCAGTGAAGGGGACCACCATCGCGGGGAGGTGATCGGGGTGAATGTGCTAGTTCAGACCTTCCAGGCGGCGCTGCCGCTGGAACTGTTGGTCCGGCTCCAGCGGATTCGCCATCGGTACGCCCACGTTCTCCAGGCAGCAGCCCGAGGCGACTTCACCCACGAGCGTGAACTGACCCGACTCGGAAGGTTGCTTGGGCATATCCTGGCTGCAGAGGCACGCAAGTCGCCCGCGGAGCGAGGCGGCATGCGCATGCTGGAGATCTGTCTGGCGGTGGACGCTTACTTCCCCGAACTCCGGCCGTGGAACCAGCAGGCTGCCCTGAGGCACCGTCCTGCGGGATCGATCGCCCAGTAGTCTCCTAGCCAAATGGGAACAGAACTAGGGTCTGCGACCGTGAGTCGCGGGCCCTAGTTAGGCTTCGTCCCTAAAATGATGGCTCGATTACCTGAGGTCTTGCCGCTCTGGTATAATGAAACGGATTCCGACTGGCTCTGGTGCCGAAGTATCTGTGGGGGTCGACAATACGACTGTATGTTAGGGTATCGATAGGTGAGGTGAGTTCGAGTTGATCTGCCCGGAATGCGGTACCTCCCTGGGGAGCGGTAGCCGCTTCTGTCACCAGTGTGGGTGGGACTCAAAGCTGGCCGCCGCCGGCAGAGGGTCCTCGACCGCTGGTCAGCGGCCGGCGTGGAAGCGCTGGACCATGGGGATCTCGTTGAGTATCGCTGGAGTGCTGGTGTTGCTGCTGCTATTGATCCCCAGGTCAGATGCCTACGCGGCGCTGACAGAAGGCGAGGCGGCACCTGATTTCGAGTTGGTCTCGCTGGAGGGGGAGCGAGTCAAGCTCTCTGAGCTGCGGGGGCAGCCGGTGGTGCTGAACTTCTGGGCTACCTGGTGCACCCCTTGCCGCAAGGAGATGCCCGAGTTTCAGAAGCTTGTCGATCAGTACGGCGAGGCTGGGCTCAAGGTCTACGGGATCAATGTTGGCGAGGCGGAGGTGGCAGTCGCTGATTTTCGGGAGCGCGTGGGGGTACGCTTCCCGATTCTGATCGACGAAGAGGAGACCGTGCAGTCGGACTATCGTATTCTGCCGCTGCCAGCCACCTTCTTTGTTGACCAGGAGGGCGTCATTCGTGGGGTCTACCAGTACCAGATGTCGCTGCCGCAGATGGAAGCGGAAGTAACGCGCCTGCTCAGGCGCTAGACGGGAGACGAGAGCCGTGGACTCTTCGAACATTCTGTTGCAGATCGTGCTCGCCTTTGGTGCCGGTGTGGCCTCCTTCCTTACCCCCTGCGTCTTGCCGATTTACCCCGCCTTTCTTAGCTACGTAACAGGAGTCTCGGTGGATGAGCTCTCGGCCGGCACCAAGGCAGCCAAGGCGAGAGTTCTGAAGCACTCGCTGGCGTTCTTCGTCGGGTTTTCGGTGATCTACGTCTCCCTGGGTCTGGCGGCCTCGGCCCTTGGCTCCTTCTTCTACTCCGGCCGCTCCTGGTTGCCGATTGTGGGCGGCGTCTTCTCCGTGGCCATGGGCCTCGCCCTGATGGGTGTGATCCGGATTCCCTTCCTTATGCGGGACAGCCGGATGCAACTCGCCAGCCGCCCGGAGGGCTATCTGGGGTCCGCCCTGATTGGCCTGACCTTCGCTGCCGGCTGGACCCCCTGTATTGGGCCGATCCTGGGTGCGGTTCTGGCCCTCGCCGTCAACAGCCCTGGCAAGGGCGGCCTTCTGCTGCTGGTCTACTCGATCGGCTTCGCCATTCCGTTTATCACCATGGCCTATGCCATAGGGTCGGTGCGAGCGCTCTCCAAGTACTCGATCTGGGTGGAGCGGATCGGCGGGGCGGTCATGGTGCTCATGGGCATTCTCCTGGCCACGGGCTACATGGAGATCCTCAGCGCGTGGCTGCTGCGGATCACCGACTTCCAAGGTTTCCTCTAGCCGAGTTGCACCCCTGAGAAGGAGGTCTGTCGTTGGCTCTGTCTTCATGTCCCCAGTG
>Ga0196970_1000143_pt1 | contig 110037 bp, 98 predicted proteins | sample S1v_513CmetaG_FD_148672 | JGI IMG/M metagenome (GOLD analysis project Ga0196970, IMG submission 148672) | Soil microbial communities from Anza Borrego desert, Southern California, United States - S1+v_5-13C | ecosystem: Environmental > Terrestrial > Soil > Desert | place: USA: California...
ATCCGCGCAAGTTCCTGGGCGCCGCCGTGGACGCCGCCCGGGATCTCTGCAAGGCCCGCTTCGAGGCGTTCGGCAGCGCCGGCCAAGCCTCCCGAATCCGGCCCGTGCCGCTGGAGCGGATGTCGAACCTGTACGCCTGCGGCGAGCTGAGCCCGACGGTCCATTGAGGGCAGGCGAGCGGTGGGCTCGGATGACTTCCGCTCATCCGACGATGAGGGGAAGCCGTTTGCCCCGGACAGTGTTGGAGCGTCACAGTCGTCCTCCGGATCGGAGAGGAGATCGCCTATGGACGACAGTGTCCTCATCAACATCGAGGGGGCGGTCGCGACCCTGACGCTGAATCGCCCGCACAAGCTCAACGCCATCGATTTCACCATGATCGAGCGGTTGCACGTCCTGCTGGACGGCATCGAGGCGGACGAGGCGGTGCGGGCCGTGATCGTGACGGGGGCAGGCGACCGCGCCTTCTCCGCCGGAGCGGATATCCACGAGTTCTCCACCATGATCTGGGCAGGGCCCGAGACCGCCCTGCGGGAGTTCGTCCGGCGCGGCCAACGGTTGACGGGACGGCTGGAAGCCTTTCCGAAGCCGATCATCGCTGCGGTCAACGGGCTGGCGTTCGGCGGCGGCTGCGAGATCACCGAGGCGGTGCCGCTTGCCGTCGCCAGTGATCGGGCGGTGTTCGCCAAATCGGAGATCAAGCTCGGCTTCCCGCCGCCCTACGGCGGGACTCAGCGCTTGCCGCGCCTGATCGGCCGCAAGCGCGCGTTGGCCATGCTGCTCACCGGCGATCCGATCGAGGCGGAGGAGGCGAGGGCGGCCGGCCTCGTCAATCGGGTCGTGCCGCACGAACGCCTGATGGAAGCCGCTCACGGGCTTGCAGCGCGGATCGTCGACAAGTCGCCGCTCGCCGTTGCCGCCTGTCTGGCAAGCGTCACGCGGGGGGTGAACCTGTCCATCGACGAGGGGCTCGCCGTCGAGGCAAGCCAGTTCGCCCGCATGGTTGCGACACAGGATATCCGGGAGGGGATCACGGCGTTCATCGAGAAGCGTCCCGCGGTGTTCATCGGGCGTTGACGGGCCAACGTGCCCCCACCCCAGTCCCCCTGCTACCGTATGCCCATATCTCGCGTGCGCTGTAAGTAATTGAAAAGGATGAAGAAAGCCCCTCTCCCTTGACGGGAGAGGGGTTGGGGAGAGGGTGAAAACGGTTGCGCCTCGGGCGGCCATCGTAGCGTCGGAAGCGAAGACAAGATCTCTTCCCCGCCCTACCGGGCGGCATGCCCCCTCTCCCCAACCCCTCTCCCGCGAGGGGAGAGGGGCTTGTCCTACAACGCACCGCAGCATCTGGGCATACGGTAGCGCTGACGCAGGGGAGGGTGGGGGCATGTATCAGGACTTTCGTGTCATTCGATCGCCGGCGCGGGGAGCGGCCCGTGCTCTGCCGGGGCCGGCGCCCGGGTCTTGCCCGCTCCCACCAAGCGTCGCAGCAGGACGTAGAAGACCGGCGTCAGCACCAGCCCGAACAGGGTGACGCCGATCATCCCGAAGAACACCGCCACGCCCATGGCGTGGCGCATCTCTGCGCCTGCACCGGTGGAGGTCACCAGCGGTACCACGCCCATGATGAAGGCGATGGAGGTCATCAGGATCGGCCGCAGGCGCAGCCGGCTGGCCTCGACCGCCGCCTGGACGGCGGTGCGGCCCTGGTGCTCCAGTTCGCGGGCGAACTCGACGATCAGGATGGCGTTCTTCGCCGACAGCCCGACCAGCACCATGAAGCCGATCTGGGTGAAGATGTTGTTGTCCCCGCCGGTCAGCCAGACGCCGGCCAGCGCCGACAGCAGGCTCATCGGCACGATCAGCAGGATCGCCAACGGCAGCGTCAGGCTCTCGTACAGCGCCGCCAGTACCAGGAAGACCAGCAGCACGCTGATCGGGAAGACCCACAGCCCGGCGTTGCCGACCAGGATCTTCTGGTAGGTAAGGTCGGTCCATTCCAGCTTCACGCCGCGCGGCAGCACCTCGGCCGCGATGCGCTCGGCCGCCGCCTCGGCCTGGCCGGAGGAATAGCCGGGGGCCGGCCCGCCGTTGATGTCGGCGGCGGTGTAGCCGTTGTAGCGCACCACCATCTCCGGCCCGTAGCTCGGCTGCACGGTGACCAGCGAGGACAGCGGCACCATGGTTCCCTGCGCGTTGCGGGTCTTCAGCAGGCCGAGGTCGTCGGCGTGGGCGCGGAACGGCGCGTCGGCCTGCACCCGCACCTGGTAGACGCGGCCGAAAGCATTGAAGTCGTTGACGTACAGCGAGCCCAGATAGATCTGCATGGTGTCGAAGACGTCGCCGACGTTGACGCCGAGCTGCTTGGCCTTCACCCGGTCGAGATCGACGTCGAGCTGCGGCACGTTGATCTGGTAGGCGGAGAAGGTCGGCCCGAGCTCCGGCGTCTGTGCCGCGCGCTTGACGAAGGCGGCCACCGCCTCGCTCAGCGCCTCGTAGCCCAGCGAGCCGCGGTCCTCCAGCTGCATCTTGAAGCCGCCGAGCTGGCCGAGGCCCATCACCGGCGGCGGCGGGAAGATGGCGACGAATGCCTCCTTCAAACCGGCGTAGCGCTTCTGTAAATCGCCGGCGATGGCGCCCGCCGACAGGTTCGGATCCTTGCGCTCGGCGAAGGGTTTCAGTGTGACGAACACGATGCCGGCGCTGGAGCTGTTGGTGAAGCCGTTGACCGACAGCCCCGGAAAGGCCACCGCGCTCTCCACGCCGGGGCGTGCCAGGGCAATGTCCGTCATCTCGCGGATGACCTTCTCCGTCCGATCCAGCGAGGCGCCGTTGGGGAGTTGCGCGAAGCTGATGAGGTATTCCTTGTCCTGCAAGGGCACGAAGCCGGTCGGCACGGTCCGGCCGAGCAGGCCCGCCACGCCCAGCAGCACGACATAGACCAGCATCATGGCGCCCTTGTGCCGCACCACACCGCCGACGCCGCGGCCATAGCCGTCCGAGGCGCGGTGGAAGACGCGGTTGAACAGCCGGAAGAAGCCGCCGAACACCCGGTTCATGGCGCGGGTCAGCCAGTCCTGCGGCTGGTCGTGGCCGCGCAGCAGCACCGCCGACAGCGCCGGCGACAGGGTCAGCGAGTTGAAGGCGGAGATGACGGTGGAGATCGCGATGGTCATCGCGAACTGCTTGTAGAACTCGCCGGTAAGCCCGGTCATGGCTGCCAGCGGCACGAAGACGGCGACCAGCGTCAGCGCGATGGCGATGATCGGTCCGCTGACCTCCTGCATGGCGCGGACGGTGGCGTCGCGTGCGGACAGGCCGGCCTCGATGTTGCGCTCGACGTTCTCCACCACGACGATGGCGTCGTCGACGACGATACCGATCGCCAGCACCATGCCGAACAGCGACAGCGCGTTGATGGAGTAGCCGAAGGCCAGCATCAGCGAGAAGGTGCCGACGATGGAGATCGGCACCGCCAGCAGCGGAATGATCGAGGCGCGCCACGTCTGGAGGAAGACGATCACCACCAGCACGACCAGCGCCACCGCCTCCAAAAGCGTGTGGACGACCGCCTCGATGCTGGAGCGGACGAACTGCGTCGGATCGTAGACGATGCTGTAATCGACGCCGTCGGGCATGTCGGCCTTCAGCTCCGCCATGACCGCCCGCACCTCGTCCGAGATGGCGAGCGCGTTGGCGTCCGGCGTCTGGTTGATGCCTAACGCCACCGCCGGCTTGTTGTTGAGGAGCGAGCGCAGCCCGTACTGCGCCGCCGCCAGCTCGACGCGCGCCACGTCGCGCAGATGGGTGACGCCGCCGTCCGGGCCGGTCTTCAGGATGATCTCGCCGAACTCCTCCGCCGTCTTCAGCCGGCCGCGTGCGTTGACCGACAGTTGCAGCGGAACATCCGGCAAGCTCGGCGAGGCGCCGATGACGCCGGCTGCTACCTGGACGTTCTGCTCGCGGATGGCGTTCACCACATCGGTGGCGGTCAGGCCACGCTGGGCGACCTTTTGCGGGTCCAGCCAGACCCGCATGGCGTAGTCGCCGGCGCCCCAGAGCTGGACCTCCCCCACGCCCGCGATGCGCCCCAGCCGGTCCTTGACGTTCAGGATCGCATAGTTGCGCAGGTACGTCATGTCGTAGCGGTCGTTGGGCGACAGCAGATGCACCACCATGGTGAGCGTGGGGGAACTTTTGATCGTGGTGACGCCCAGGCGGGTGACGTCTTCGGGCAGGCGCGGCAGCGCCTGGGAGACGCGGTTCTGAACCAGTTGCTGCGCCTTGTCCGGGTCGGTCCCCAGCTTGAAGGTGACCGTCAGCGCCATGTTGCCGTCGCTGTTGGCCTGCGACTGCATGTAGAGCATGTTCTCGACGCCGTTGATCTGCTCCTCCAGCGGCGAGGCGACGGTCTCGGCGATGACCTTGGGGTTGGCGCCGGGATACTGGGCACGCACGACGACGGAGGGCGGCACCACCTCGGGATATTCGGAGATGGGCAGCTGGAACAGGGAGATCGTTCCCGCCAGGAACAGCGCCACTGACAGCACGCCGGCGAAGATCGGCCGGTCGATGAAGAATCTGGAGATGTTCATGAGGGCTCCTGCGGGGCGCGGCGTGTCACCGGACCGAAATCATCGAGCGGATGCGGCGGCGACCGCGGTCCCGGTGGTGCCGCCATCCATGGCGACCATCCTGGGCTGGACCTGGACGCCGGGACGGGCCTTCTGCGTACCGTTGACGACGATCCGCTCGCCGGCCGAGAGCCCCCGGTTCACCACCCGCAGGCCGTTCTGAAGCGGGCCGAGGCCGATTTCCCGGTACTCCACCCGGTCGTCGGCACCGACGACGAGCACGAACTTCTTGTCCTGGTCGGTGCCGATGGCGCGGTCGTCGACCAGCAGCGCGTCGTGTGGAACGCTGCTGCCGACCTTGATGCGGGCGTAGAGGCCGGGGACCAGCAGCCCATCGGGGTTGTCGAACTTGGCGCGGACGCGGATGGTGCCGGAGACGCTGTCCAGCCGGTTGTCCACGTGCTCGACGGTGCCGGTGCGGGAGTAGCCGTCCTCGTTGGCGAGGCCGAGCTGTACCGGAACGTCGGCCGCGTCCTTCACCGACGCGATGTGGCGCAGATAGGTCTGCTCGTCGACGTCGAAGGCGGCGTAGATGGGGGACACCGACACCACCGTGGTCAGCGGCGCGGACGCCGCCCCGGATGCCACCACGTTGCCCACCGTGATTTCCGCCCGCGAGACGCGGCCGGACACGGGTGCCGTGACCTGGGTGTAGCCCAGGTTCAGGCGGGCGACCTCCAGCGCCGCCTGGGCGGCCTGCAGGTTGGCCGCTGCCTCGCGGGCCGCGTTCTCCTTCTCGTCCATGGAGCGGCGGGAGATCGTGTCATCCTTGACGAGCCGCTGGGCCCGGTCGAGGTCGGTGGCCGTGTAGCGGACGCGGGCCTGCGCCGCCGCCACCTGGGCCTCGGCTCGGGCCACCTCCGCCTGATAGGGGCGGGGGTCGATGGTGAACAGCACGTCGCCTTGGCGAACCAGCGCGCCGTTGCGGAAATGCACGGCGACGATAGAGCCGGAGACCTGCGGCCGGACCTCGACCCGGTCCACCGCCTCCAGCCGGCCGGAATAGGTCTGCCAATCGGTGATCTGCCGGGCGACGACCGGGGCGACGTCCACCTCGGCCACCGGGGGGACGGTCGCGGCCGGCGGGGCGTCCGCCTGCCCTTGCGCCGTGACGACACCTGTGATGGCGGCCATCGAAACACCGGCCGCCAGGAGAAGGACGAGTTTCGCACGCGATAGGGACATAAGAATGCTCCTGGGATCTGATTACGCGTCGCCGCCGATCAGGCGGCGGCGGAAGAAGTCGGAGACGGCGAGCAACGCCGGCGGGTGGCCGGCAAGCGCTGCGTGGGAGATGTCGGGGAAGCGCGTCACTTCCGTGGGCACGCCGGCGTTGATGAGTTCGGCCGCGTAGGTCTCGGCCTCGGTGCGCAGGACGTCCTTCTGCGCCGTGACGATCAGCGCCGGAGGCAGCCGGCCGAGGCGCCGGGATTCCAGCGGGGCGGCGTAGGGATGCAGGCGCGACGACGCGTCGGGCAGATAAGCGCGGTAGCATTTGGCGCAGGCGGCGACCGTCACATCCGATCCCATCGCCCGCTCGTCGCCGACCCGTGTCAGGCTGGGGTCCAGCATGGGACCGAGAAGGGCCTGGGCAGCGATGTCGACACCCCCCTGGTCCCGCGCGATGAAGGTGAGGGAGGCGGCGACATGGCCGCCCGCGTCATAGCCGGCAACCCCCAGCCCGGTTCCCCGCACCCCGAGATCCCCGGCTGCCGCTTCGGTCCATCGGGCGGCCTGGAGGGCATCCTGGGCTGCGGCCGGGAAGGGGTGCGCCGGCGCCAGGGAATAGCCGACGGACACCACCAGCGCCGGGACGGATTGGGCGATGAACGCCGCCGCCGTCTCCGCCTCGTCCAGCGATCCGGAGGTGAAGCCCCCGCCATGGAAGTAGAGCACGGCGGGAACCGGCGATCCGGTCACCGGCCGGTAGAGCCGCAGGCGAATGTCCTGCACATAGCCGGCGATGGTGCGGTCATCGACCGACAGCGGGCATGCCGGTCCGGGCTTACCCTTTGCGTGGCCTTTCGGATGTCGAGACGAGACCGCCATGTTGCACCGGCGCCAAGCGCCCCTCCTGCGTTGAGGCAGGAGTGACTCTGTGCGAGGCGGGTATCGGAATAAATATCACGGATCTGCGAACACAATTCGGCTCAGCCGAATAATCCAGGCGATCCGGCGGCGGTCACAGCACGCAGGAACACTCCGCATCCTGATCGGCCGGGGAGGCCTGCTCGGTCTTCGTCGCGAGGCAGGCATCGTCGCCGACATCCTCACCCTGCATCAGGGGGCAGCGCTCGAACAGTTCCGCCACCCAATCCACGAACACCCGGACCTTCGGCGAGAGATGGCGGTTGTGCGGGTAGACGGCGGAGATGGGCAGAGGCGACGGCTTCCACTCCGACAGGATCTCCCGCAACGAACCGTTCCGGAGATGAGGCAGGACCATGAACCGCGCCGGCTGCAGGATGCCCAGCCCCACCAGCCCGCAGGTCACATAGGCATCCGCGTCGTCGACGGAGATGTCGCCCTTCATTCTGACCTCACGGGTGACGCCGTCCCGCTCGAAGCTCAGATCCATGGTTTTGCCCGTGCGGCTGCCGAAATAGTTCACGGCCCGATGCCGCTCCAGATCCTCGATGCTGGTGGGGAGGCCGTGCTTTTCGAGGTAGGCGGGGCTGGCGCAGGTGAGGCGTCGCAGGGTACCGACGCGGCGGGCGATCAGGCTCGAGTCCTGCAAGTCTCCACCCCGGATGACGCAATCGACGCCTTCCTGGATCAGATCGATGGGCCGGTCGCTCAGCCCGATCATGAGTTCGATGTCCGGGAACTGGCTGTGGAACTCATGGATCGACGGGATGATCATCAGCCGGCCGATGGACCCCGGCATGTCGACGCGGAGCCGCCCGCGCGGGGTCTTCCGGGCGCTGGTGAAGGACGATTCCACCTCGTCGATCTCGGACAGGATGCGGGTCGCCCCTTCGAAATAGGCGGCTCCGTCCAGGGTCAGGCTCAGGCGCCGGGTGGTGCGCTGCAACAGCCGCACACCCAGCAACGCCTCCAGATTCTGGATGGTCGTCGTCACCGAGGCGCGGGGCAGGCCCAGGGTATCCGCAGCTTTCGAGAAGCTGTTGGCCTCGACGACACGGATGAAGACGCGCATTGCATGCAGCTTATCCATAGGGCCCTCTGTTCTGATGGCCGCACGCCTGGGTGGCACCAGAGGTCACTCCCCGCGCCAGACGGGTGGCCGCTTGTCGAGGAACGCCTCCACGCCCTCGCGGAAATCCCGGCTCATGTAGCACATGAGGATCAGGTCGCGCCCCTCGTCGGCACCGGCTCCCCCCTGTTGCAGACGGTGCAAGGCCATCTTGGTGGCCCGGAGCGTCAGCGGCGCATGACCGGCGATCGTCCTTGCCAGTTCCTCGGCGCGCGGCAGCAAAGCGGCCGGTTCGGGCACGATCTCGGTCAGCAGACCAATGGCATGCGCTTCCGCCGCATCCAGCAGGCGTGCGGTGAAGATCATGTCCTTGACCCGGGCGGGGCCGATCAGCGCCGACAGCCGGGCGTAGTTGGACATGGACAGGCAGTTGCCCAGGGTACGGGCGATGGGGAAACCGATCCTCGCGTTGGCGGCGCCGATCCGCAGGTCGCACGCGGCGGCGATGCCGGCACCGCCGCCGGTGCAGGCGCCGGCGATGGCCGCGATGGTCGGCACCCGGCACCGCTCGAGCGTGCCGAGCACGCGGTCGATCCGCTGCTCATAGGCGATGGCGTCCTCCGGCGCGGTGAAGGTCCGGAATTGCGAGACGTCCGTCCCGGCGGCGAAGGCCCTATCGCCGCTGCCGGTGATCAACAGAACCTTGACCGTGTCGTCGGTCTCGATCCCGGTGCAGATCTCCGCCAGCCGTTCGTACATGCCGAAGGTCAGGGCGTTGCGGGCCTGCGGCCGGTTCAGGGTGATGCGGGCGATGCCGTCCCGCACCTCGTACAGCAGTTCCTCGTCCATGGCGCGCTCTCTCCGTCACTCGCCCATCATGCCGGCGTGCCGGCCAGGATGGAAAGCAGGACCTTCCCGCACCCTCGAAAGAGGGATGATCGGCCTCAGCGCGCGGCGGTGGTCCAGACTTCGATGATGGGGATTTCCCAGGACTGTGCCTGCAGCTTCCCGCGCCACTCCTCCGCGGCGTCGGTCCGGTAGCGCTTGACGATCGCGAGGACCTGCGCCTGCTCGACGGCCGGGGCGAGCCGGGACCACTGCACGCTGGCGCTGGCGGAAAGGCGGGCCACGGTGGCGCCGTCGGTGGTCCGCACGCTCACCCGCCCCTGCGGGTCTCGGGGAGCTTCGAGGCGCACCGGGTCGCCGGTCCGGAGCGCGGCCAGCCGGTCGTGGATCCTGTCGCCGGGTGGAAGCCGGCCGGTGAAGTCGATGTAGACGTCACCCAGGCCGATCACGGCGCGGCGGCGGTTGAGCAGCGCATGATCGGCGCGGTGTCCGCTGCGCGCGCCTGCCCGGTCCAGGTCGAGCCGGTCGAGCAGATGCAGGTGCGGGTGCCGCACGTCGCCCCGGCGCATTAGGCACAGCGTTTCGCGCGCCCGCGTCATGCCGACGTAGAACAGCCGCCGCTCTTCCTCTGCCTCGGCCTGGGTCCTGGTGCGCCCCCATCCGCCGTCGAGGATGAGGACGTGCCGGAATTCCAGCCCCTTGGCCCCGTGCAGGGTGCCGAGGAAGACGCCGTCGCCGCTCGAGCGGTCGCGGCGCAGCTGGGCGAGCGCCTCGTAAAGGAACTCGCGCACCGCCTCCGGCTCCGTCGCCGGGCCGGCATCCTCGACGCTCCGCTGGTCGAGCAGATGCGCGATGAAGCCCCACCAGGGGGAATCGCCGAGTTCGGCTTGCGCCGCGGCTGCCTGCATGCGCAGCCAGGCATCGTCGACCCTGCCCCTCGCCCGTCCGAGCCGATCGAGGAACGCCGACACCTCGCGCAGCCGGTGCAGCGGGAAGCGCTCCCAGCTGTCGTCGTAGGATGGGGCGCACGGCAGGTTCTCCCGCTCGCACAGGGCATGGAACGGCATCAGGTCGTGGCGTGTGCGGGCGAGCACGGCCACGTCCGTCCATGCCGTGCCCGGATCGAGGGATCGAAGGCGCCGGATCTCCGCCAGCGCGGCACCCAACTGGTGCGCCGCACCGTCCACCGCGAGGATCCGCACGCGCCCGCGCCCCTCCGGGTCGAGTGCCGTCCAGCGGCCACCGTCCGGCTGGCGTGCCCGGCTCCGATCGATGCGGATGGGGTGGCCGGGCTTCATGCGCTCCGTGTTGGCCGCGATCACCGCGCCGGCCGCGGCGATGATCGCCTTTGTGGAGCGGTAGTTCTCGATCAGGTAATGGATCTCCGCGTCATAGTCTTCGCGGAAACGGCGGATGAACGCCACGTCGGCGCCGCGGAAGCGATACACCGCCTGATCGTCGTCGCCGACCGCCATCAGGGCGATGCGGGCCTCGGGGTCCTTCTCCTGCCGGCCGGCGATGGCGGAGACCAAGTCGTACTGGTCCTCGTCGATGTCCTGGTACTCGTCGATGAGGATGTAGCGGTAGCGTGCCAGCAGGCGCTCCCGCACCTCCTCCGCGTCCAGACCGGGGTACGAGCGCTCGCCCCGCAGCAGCGCGGTGGCGTCGCGGATGACGTCGTCCAGGCCGTTGCGCGCCTGCGCGTCGGCGCTGTGCTCCAGCCGCTCGGCGAAGCTCGCTCCGATCAGCCGCATGGCCAGCGCGTGGTAGGTGTACGCGTCCACCCAGGACGCGTCGTCGCCGACCAGGTCGCGCAACCGTCGGCGCACGGACAACGCCGCGGCGTGATTGAAGCAGAGCACCAGGATGGCCTGGGCCGGGACGCGGCGGACCCGCATCAGATAGGCGCAACGGTGCACGATCACCCGCGTCTTTCCGGAGCCCGGCCCCGCCAGGACCAGCAGATTCCGTCCCGTCGGTGCAGTGACGATCGCCTGCTGGGCCGGGTTGCCGAGGTCGGTGACGATGCGCTCGAAGGTCTCCGGCGTGACCGGGCGTGCCAATTCGGCCTGGCGGCCGGGAAAGTGCCGGGCGATCAGCCGGTCCTCGGGCAGGGCGAAGTAGTCGGCGGCGAAGGCCAGCGCCTGCCGCACGTCGATCAGGCCGCGGCGCGCGAACTCCCCCATGGCGTGGATCTGGAAGGCCCGTCCGCGGTAATGGCGGGCGAGCGGCTCATGGTCGGTGTTCGTGTAGCGCCGCCCCCGCGCCGCCTCCGGCAGGCGCAGCGTGAGCCCCTGGCGGAACACCGACAGGCCGCTCTGCAGCATGATCGCCTTCCAGTCGTGCAGCATCAGCAGGGCCGCCTGCGCGGCGGCGAAGGGGTCGGGGCAGTCTGCGGCCAGGATCACGTCACCGCGCACCGCGTCGGCCAGATCCTCCAGCGTGAAGGGCACGACCGTCCTGCCGGCGCCCTCCGTCGCCTTGGCCGCTTGCAGCAGCCGCTCCAGCAGGACGGCGGCGACCGCCACCCGCCGGCGGAAGGCCGCCACCAGGGCGTCCCACGTGCCGGAGGGACGCACACCGTACCGACCGCGCGACAGCGCGCCGAAACGGAGCCGCGCGCCTCCCGTGCCGAAGCGCTCCGCCTCGCCCAGGGTCTTCAGAAGGCGCAGGACCAGGTCTGGCTGGCAATCCTCGCAGCCGCGGTCGCGCAGCCGCTGGTTGGCGGTCCGCAGGAGCAGCACGAACGGCTCCCCGTCCGGATTTTCCTCGCGCAGCATGGCGAGCAGTTCCGTTCCGATCGAGGAGAGCTGCGCAAACACCCGGTGCGATGCGTTGGTGCCGACGGGCCGGACCAGCGCGGTCAGCACCGTGCCGCTCTCGATCAGGCCCCGGTTCGCCATCGCCGCGAGGATCGACAGGACGCGGCCCGCCGCCTCGTGGGGCGGGCCGCCCGCCTCCTCGTCGAGCGCCGGCAGCCGGGCCAGCGCGTCGACGGTCAAGGAATGCTCCTCGCCCGGATCGGCGCCGGCGGCCACCAGCGACCGGAAGATGGCCATCCACTGCTGCGCGGTCCGCAGCGGCAGGGCGAGCCCGTCGATGGTCCGTCGCGCCTCTTCCGTCGACAGGATCCGCGGCCGGGCGGTGACCGCCCATGTGCGGTTTTCGTTGCGCTCGACGAGGCCGGCGCGCTCCAGCCAGGACAGCGCGGTCTTCACCTTGGTGTCGGCGTCGGCATCCTCGGCGTCGAAGCCGAGGTCCAGGTCCGGGTCGGCGATCAGTTCGCCGGTGGTCGCCACCACCTCGTCCCGGCCGAGCGTGCGGGCGAGCCGTCGTACCCCGCGCAGCACCTGGGCGACATCGCGCCGGCTCAGCTCCGACTGGGCGGCCAGGCGGAACTGCGTCTCCAGGTCCTGGGGATCGAACAGCAGCACGCACGAGGCCGGCAGCCGGTCGCGGCCGGCGCGCCCGGCTTCCTGCATGTAGGCTTCCAGCGAACCGGGCACGTCGGCGTGCACGACCAGGCGCACGCTGTCCTTGTCGATGCCCATGCCGAAGGCGTTGGTCGCGCAGACCACCCGGATCGAGCCGTCGACGAACCCGGCCTGCACCTCCTGCTTGTCCGGAGCCTTCATGCCGGCGTGGAACGCCGCGGCGTCCCAGCCACGCCCGATCAGGTCGTCGCGGATCTCCTCGGTGCGCCGGCGCGTGGCGGCGTAGACCACGGCGCAGGCCGCCGGGTCGCTGCGAGGGAGGTGCCGGGCGAGCAGTTCGGCGATACGGTCGGTCTTCTCCGCCCCCGACACGGCTTCCACGGCGAAGGACAGGTTGGGCCGGTCGACGCCGCCGACGAACAGCGCCATCTCCTGGCCGAGCCGCTCCTTGAAGTGCGCCGCGATCTCCTCCGCCACCTCGTGCTTGGCGGTCGCGGTGAGGCAGGACACCGGCGGCGGAGCGGTACCCTGGCGCTTGGCGAGCGCCGCGATGAAGCGCGCCGCGTAGAGGTAGTCGGGCCGGAAGTCGTGGCCCCATTTGGACAGGCAGTGCGCCTCGTCGAACACCCAGGCACCGATCTCGCGCTGCTCGATGGCGCGGGCGACCGAGGGGTTGCGCAACTGCTCCGGCGAGACGTAGAGGATCGCCACGTCGCCGTTGCGCACCCGTTCCATCACCGCGCCGCGCTCGGGCAGGGTGAGCGTGCCGTACAGCGCCGCCCCCACCGGGCGGCCGGTCTTGAGCTCCAGGTTGTCCACCTGGTCCTTCATCAGCGCCTGGAGCGGCGAGACGACCACCGTCAGCGCGCCGGTGCGGTGGTGGCGGGCCAGCGCCGGGACCTGGAAGCACAGCGACTTGCCGCCGCCGGTCGGCAGCACCGCAAGCTGCGGGCGTCCCGCGAGCCCGGCTTCGACGATGCGCTGCTGCAGGCTGCCGCCGTCGAGAGCCGCCGGTTCGGGGCGGAAGGCCTCGAAGCCGAAGATCCTGCGCAGCCAGAGCACCGCGTCGAACGCCGAGCGGCACCATGAGCAGGACGGGTCGTCGCACCGCGTGTCACGCAAAAGGCCCAGCATCCGGGCGGTGCCCGGCCACTGCTTGCGCACCCAGGCCGGTACGACCGAGGAGCCGCCCGCCACGGTAAGCCACGCCAGGGCATACGCGAAGGCGGGCCGGTCCGCGCTCACCTCCAGCCGCCGTGCGTCGAAGCCTCCGACGGCCGTCCGGCACATCTCCTCGCCGACGCATCGCTTCCAGGCGTCCATGGCCGCGGCGGGGGAGGGGAGGGCCGGTGCGCCGAGCCCGGCGAGAAGGTCCGCCATGCCCTGCCACGGGGCGGCAGCGAGCGCGAAGCGGTGGAAGGCGGCCACGTCCGGCTGTGCGCGGGCGAGCAGAGCGAAGGCGAACAGCTCGTCGCGCAGGACGTCGCGGCACAGCCGGGCGTCGGCCACGGGATCGTTCACCGCGTCCTTGACCAGCTTGTAGTCCTTGACGAGCCGGTGGTACGGGTTGGCCGGGAAGGCCAGCGGCGACAGCATCAGCGTGTCGACCGCCGGCAGGGCGAGCGCCTGCAGGGCCGGCACGGCATCGCGCAGGATCGGCAGGTCGTGCGCCAGGATGTTGTGGCCGGCGATCCGCTCCGCCCCTCGGGCGAAGCCGTCGAGTTCCGCCAGCCGGGCGAGCGCCGCCGTGCTTCGCCCTTCCCAGCGGAACATGCGGTCGCCCAACACCGCGCCCACCGAGCGCGGCCGTCCTGCCCGGTCGGCTTCCACGTCCAGGAAGAGGGTTCCGGCAAGGAGCGCGTCGACCGCTTCCGTCGGCGTTTTCGTTGCGGGCGGCGAGGGGCTGGTCCGGAAAAGAGCGTCGAGGACCTTGATCCGCACGGGCGAAAGCAACTCCAGTTCCAGGTCAGGATAGGCGTCTCGCCGTCGGCGTGCAATGGCGAGGAGCTATTCTCAGGGCCATCGCTTGAAAACCCCTTTCCCGGGAGCGGGGCGGAGGTCGCACCTCCGCCCCGAACGTTTGTTCGCTTGGCGTGGATGGAAACGGTCCGGGCGGAGGTGCGACCTCCGCCCGGCAAGGGGCCATCATCGGTTTAAGCGATTGCCCTGGAGCTATTCTCCGGCCATGGGCGGCGGCTCCGCCGAGGCGTAGTAGAGGGACACGGCGCGGATCTGCTCGTCGGTCAGGGCGGGGACGGCGGCCGCCATGATCCTGGACAGCGGCGTGTCGCCCCGCGCACCCCGCAGCCAGAGCCGGAGCTGGTCGGCGATGTAGTCGGCGTACTGGCCGGCCAACCGGGGATAGCGGGGATCCTGGATCGTGCCCGGCCCGTGGCAGCTCATGCACGACGCCACACCTTGCTTCGGGTCGCCCGATCTGGCGAGGTCCTCCCCCTGCCGAAGGAGCAGCGGATCGGCCTCGTCCGGCCGGGGCAACGGCGGCGCGTCGGTACGGCTGGCGTAGTACTCCGCCAGCATCCGCATCTCGGCGTCGGTCAGCGCGGCGGCGTGGGGCCGCATGATGCCGCTGGGACGGGCACCGGTCCCGTAGGCCTTCAGCGATGCAAGGAGGTAGACCGCGCTCTGGCCGGACAGCCGCGGGAAGGCCGCCGTTCCCCGGCCGGCACCGTCGTAGCCGTGGCATTGGGCGCAGGTGCGTAAGGCCTCCTCGGTCGGTCCGGCAAGCTCGACCAGGCGCGCCTTGTCTGCGGCGGGCGCCTCTTCCCCGAAGGCCAGGCGCCGGTACTCTGCGGCATCCATCGTGCCGAGGTGGAGCAGAAAGGCTGTGACTGCCCACGGCTCGTCGTCCCGCTGCTGAGCCGGCCAAGCCGGCATGCCGGTGTATTTGATACCGTTGTGGGTGATCCAATATAGCTCCTCCGGTTCCCAGTTCGCCACGCGCGCGGGCAGATAGGGCGGCACCGGCAGCATGTGCCGGGAGATCGGGCTGCGCGGCGCCGCCGGAGCGCCGTGGCAGGGGGCGCAGCCGTTCTCGTAGTGCCCCGCCCCGCGCTGGATGAGCGCCGGATCCTCCAGGTCCGGCACGTCGACGAACATGGACTGGGTTTTGATGGAGTTCCGCATCCCGAACTCCAGCAGCCAGCGGGTGATCGGCCAATGGCCGGCGGCGGCGCCGATGTCGTAGAGCCCCGACCACGCGAACAGGAACGCACCCACCGCCTGCGCGGCGAGCAGCGAACCCACGATCGTCAAGGTCCTGCGCATGGCTTTCCCTCCCTTGCCGCCCACGCAAGCGGAACGGTGTTTCCGCCGAATGGTTGCCGGGATGGGGGAACACCCATGCCGACGGTGGGTTGAACCTGCCGGCGATGCGGAGCCCGGATGGCGGGCGGGAGGCGAAGGGATGCGGGACCGACGGGTCGTGCGGGTACTCCTGGTCTCCCTGTGGCTGGCCGCATGCGAGGGGCCGCAGTCGGCGCTTCGGCCCGGCGGGCGCACGGCCGAGGACATCTTCGGCCTTTCGCTCGTGCTGTTCATCGGTGCCGGCCTCATCTTCGCGGGCGTCATGGCGCTGGCACTCTATGCCGTCCTCGCCCGGCCCGAACGCTTTCCCGGTGCCCGCGCCTGGGTCGTCGGTGGTGGCGTCGTCTTCCCCGTGGTCGCGCTGACCGCCTTGCAGGTCCACGAGTTCGCCGTCGCCCGCCGCCTCTCCGCCGCGGGTGGGCCGGAGACGCTGCGTGTCGAGGTGACCGGTTTCATGTGGTGGTGGGAGGTGCGCTACCCCGGCGGGATACGCACCGCCAACCAGATCGTCATTCCCGCCGGCCGGCCGGTGGAGTTCGTCGTCGCCACCGCCGACGTCATCCACAGCTTCTGGATCCCCGGCCTGGGCGGCAAGATCGACATGATCCCCGGCCACGAGAACCGGCTGACCATCCTGGCGGACACGCTGGGTGTCTACCGCGGGCAGTGCGCCGAGTACTGCGGCGCCCAGCACGCCCTCATGGCCTTCGACGTCGCGGTCGAGGCGCCGGAGCGGTTCGACGCCTGGCTCGCCGCACAGGGCCGGCCCGCGGCGGAGCCCGCCGATGCGTTCCTGGCGGCGGGGCGGGACGCCTTCCTGATGCTCGGCTGCGGGGCGTGCCACGCGGTCCGCGGCACCCCGGCCGCCGGCACCATCGGCCCCGACCTGACGCACGTCGGCAGCCGCCCGACGCTGGCGGCCGGGACGTTGCCCAACTCCGTGGGCACGCTGGCGGGCTGGATCGCCGGCGCCCAGCACCTGAAGCCCGAGAACCGGATGCCGTCCTTCAACATCGTCGACGGCGAGACGCTGCGCGCGCTGGCCGGGTGGCTGGAGAGCCTGAAATGACGCCGCCGCGGGACGACGACCGGTCCCTTCCAAGCCCCTTGCCCCGCCCCGCGGAGGAACTGAAGACGCTGGAGCGGGTCTGGGATCCGCCCAAGGGCTGGCGTATCGTCACCGCGGTCAACAACCTCTTCATAGGCGTCTTCTACATCGGCACGGCGCTCTTGTTCTTCATCCTGGCCGGGCTGCTGGCGCTGGCCATGCGCGCGCAGCTGGCGGTGCCGGAGAACGACCTGCTCGACCACCAGACCTACAATCAGGTCTTCACCACGCACGGCACCGGCATGATGTTCCTGTTCGCCGTGCCGATGGTGGAGGCCATCGGCATCTACCTGATCCCGGCCATGCTGGCGGCGCGCGACCTGCCGTTCCCGCGTCTGTCGGCGTTCGCGTTCTGGTCCTACTTCTTCGGCGGCATCTTCTTCTTCGGGTCGCTGCTCTTCGACGCGGCGCCGGACGGCGGCTGGTTCATGTATCCGCCGCTGACCAGCTTCCGGTTCTCGCCGGGCGTCAACGCGGACTTCTGGCTGCTGGGCATCGGCTTCATCGAGATCTCGGCCATCATCGGTGCCATCGAGATCGTGGTGGGCATTCTCCGCACCCGTCCGCCCGGTATGTCGCTGGACAAGCTGCCGATCTACTGCTGGTCCATGCTGGTGGTGGCCGCCATGATCATCTTCGGCTTTCCGTCGGTGATCCTCGCCACCGCGCTCCTGGAGATCGAGCGCGCCTTCCACTGGCCGTTCTTCCTGGCCGAGCGGGGCGGCGACCCGCTGTTGTGGCAGCATCTGTTCTGGTTCTTCGGGCACCCGGAGGTCTACATCATCTTCCTGCCCGCCGCCGGCATGGTGTCGATGATCGTGCCCACCATCGCCCGGCACCGGCTGGTCGGTCACGACTGGGTGGTGCTGGCGCTGGTGGGCACGGGCTTCTTCAGCTTCGGGCTGTGGGTGCACCACATGTTCGCCACCGGCATCCCGCCGCTCTCCCTCAGCTTCTTCTCGGCCGCCAGCATGGCCGTGTCGGTGCCCAGCGGCATCCAGGTCTTCTCCTGGATCGCCACGCTCGGTAAGGGGAGGGTGCGGTGGACGGTGGCGACCTGGTTCGTGCTGGGCTTCCTGTTCATCTTCACGCTGGGCGGGCTGACCGGCGTCATGGTGGCGGTGGTTCCCTTCGACTGGCAGGTGCACGACAGCTACTTCGTGGTGGCGCATTTCCACTACGTGCTGATCGGCGGCATGGTCTTCCCGATGTTCGCCGCGCTGTACTACTGGTGGCCGACGCTGAACAGGACCATGCTGTCGGAACGGCTGGGGCGCTGGGCGTTCTGGCTGATGTTCGTCGGCTTCAACGTGACCTTCTTCCCGATGCACCTCACCGGCCTGCTGGGCATGCCGCGGCGCGTCTACACCTACCCGGCCGGGCTCGGCTGGGATTGGCTGAACCTGGTGTCCTCCGTGGGGGCCTTCGTGCTGGCGGCGGGCGTAATGGTGGTGCTGGTCGACATGGCCCGCACCGTGCTGGGCAAGGGCGCTCCCGCGTTCGACAACCCCTGGGGCGCCGGCACGCTGGAGTGGGTGCCCAGCGAGTACCACGGGACGCGCAGCATCCCGCGCGTCAGCAGCCTCTATCCGCTGTGGGACAACCCGCGTCTGCCCGAGGAAATCGAGGCGGGCGGCCACTTCCTGCCGGGTGCCCCGACCAACCGGCGCGAGACCATCGTCACCAGCCCCATCGACGCCGAGCCGCAGTACCTCATGCCCATACCGGGCCCGCACTGGGGGCACTTCCTGGCCGGCCTGTTCATGGCGCTGCACTTCCTGCTGCTGACGGTCCGGCTCTATTGGTTGGCGATCGTCCCCGCGCTGCTGGCCGTCGCGTCGGTGGTCTGGTGGGTGTGGAGGTTGGACAAGGGTGCCGACCACCCGCCGCAGGATATCGGCGGCGGCTACCGGATCCCAGTCTACGTGCAGGGGTCGCAGAGCCATGCCTGGTGGGCGGTGGTGGTCCTGCTGCTGGTGGACGGCACGACCTTCGCCTGCCTGTTGTTCACCTACCTGTTCCTGTGGACGGTCAGCCCCGATGTCTGGCCGACCGATCCGGCGGCGCTGCCGGACCTGTGGTGGCTGGCGGCCGGCGCGGCGCTGTGGGCGCTTGCCGCCGCGGCGATGGCGTGGGCCAGCTGGGCGCTGTGGAGGAACCGGCACTGGACGATGTGCTTGGCGCTGCTGACCGGCCTCGCCCTGCTGCTGGCCGCCATCGCATCGGATACGGCCGCGCAACTCCTGGCCGGGCTGAAGGCGGCGGACAGCGCCTACGGTGCCGTCGTCTACATGCTGCTCGCCTACCAGGGCTTCCACGTGGCGGTGCTGCTCGTCACGACGCTCTACACCTTGGCGCGCTCGGCCTTCGGCTTGCTGGGGGCGGGGCGGCGGGTGACCTTCGACAACACCATGCTGCTCTGGCACTACACCTGCGGACAGGGCGTCCTGGCGTCGCTGGTCGTGCACCTCTTCCCGCGACTGGTCGGATGACGATGCGCAGCTTCCCCGCGACCTTCGCCGGCATGATGGCCGCCTTCCTCATCTGGGCGGCGCATTTCGGCATCCTCTACGGGGTGAACGGCCTTGCCTGCGCCCGCGGCCTTGAGGGCGTGCGGGTGCTGGGCTTCCCCTTGGTCCCGTTCACGGTGGCGGCTGCGACGGCGGTGGCGCTGCTGCTGACGGGGGCGGTGCTGGTGCGGGCGTTGCTGGGATCCGCACCGTCGCCCGACGCCAGCGCGGCACCGCGCCGCTTCATCCGGTGGTTCACCGCCGCCGCCGCCGCTTCGGCGCTGGTCGCCATCCTATGGAACGGCCTGCCGGCCCTCCAGGTGCCGCCCTGCGGCTGAGGCCCGCTGTGCGGCGTTGTGCAGAGGCTGCGCGTGCACAATCGGCGGGAACGGGAGATTCCTATGTTAAATCAATGACTTGCGTATGGTCGTTGGTGGGCGAGCGTGTAGCACTTCCTTAGACGGCAAAGGTTTTCGCCTCAGGGGCGGATGAAACACCTTGAAACACGATGAAACACGTTTTCAGGGTGTGTTTCATCCGTTCGAGGTTGGCGCAATTCGGGCGTTGAGGAATATCATCCTATAGAATGCTGACGGCTTTGGCAAGTGCGGGATGCGGGGGACAGTATCTCACTTTGAGTTCCGCGGCATCCACGGCTGTGCAGGCGCGGTCGGCCGCGGGTGCCGACCGCCGACGTGGTGGGCGCGCTCGACGCCTTCGCCCGTGCGGCCCTGCGCTGGGACACGCTGCTCGCCGCCCCCGGCCGGGCCGGCGGCTCCACCTTGCGCCGCCGGTTTGTGGCGTGGTTAAGGTTGGGCGGCCACGAACCTAATAGCGCGTTTCGACACTCAGTTGCGGAGGAGCCATAATCTCGCGTGGAACCAATCGCAACATCAGATGTTCTTTGCGCGAATGAGCAGCGCTGTCGCCCCGGCGCAGCGAGCGCCGAGGCCCTGAGCTGCGCGGGTCGGAGGAACGCTCATGAGACTCACTCTCTCAGTCATCAAGGCTGATGTCGGCTCAGTCGGCGGGCATACGAAACCGTCTGCACGCATGATGGCAAGTGTCGAGGGCGAGGTCGCAAAGGCGATCGACGATAGCCTGCTGATCGACGGTTTCGTCTGCCACACCGGCGACGATATTGCGATCATCATGACGCACACACAGGGTGAAGGGAGCTCCGAGGTCCATCAATTCGCCTGGAAGACGTTTCTCGCGGCCACGTCGGTCGCGAAAACCTCCGGGCTCTACGGCGCCGGCCAGGATCTTCTTGTCGACGCACCTTCCGGAAACCTTCGCGGCGCCGGCCCGGCCGTCGCCGAGCTCAGCTTCGACCACAGCCTCTCGGGTGCCAGACCCGCGGAGTCCTTCATGGTGTTCGCCGCCGACAAATGCGGCCCCGGCGCCTACAACCTGCCGCTCTACCTCGCCTTTGCTGATCCCATGTATTGCGCCGGGCTGATGCTGCCCCCGATGATCAAGGGATTCCGCTTCCATGTCATCGACATGGACAACACGGCCGGCGACAGCGTGATCGAACTCGACGCGCCCGCGGACAGCTACCACATTGCCGCGCTGCTCCGAGACAACGAGCGCTTTGGCATCGATCGCATCATTTCTCGAACCTATGACGAGGTTGCCGCCGCTGTTTCGGCGCAGCGTCTTCACGCGATCGCAGGCAAGTACACCGGCAAGGATGATCCGGTCGCGATCCTCAGGAACCAGGGGATTTTCCCGGCACCCGAGGAAATCATCTCGCCCTTCGCCAAGGCGCACTTCGTGGGCGGCGATGCGCGCGGCTCGCACGTGATGCCGCTCATGCCCGTGCCGCTTAACACGCCGGTGACAGGCTTGTACTGCCTGCCGATCGTTTCTTGCGTCGGCTTTTCGATCGACAAAGAAGGCCGCTTTTCCGAATCCCATACCGATTTCTTCGGCAACCCGGCGTGGGACGAGGTCCGCCAGCGCGCCCAGCGCAAAGCTATCGAGATGCGCAGCCAGGGCTGGTCTGGCGCCGCGATGCTGCCCTATTCCGAGCTGGAGTATGGCGGCTTCCGCGACACCGTGTCCGCACTGCTGAAGCGTTTTCGGCTGCGCGAGGAGCGCAAGCCGGAAGCGGCCGAGTAGAGACCGCTGCACTACTACTACAGCCGGGGTTTCCTGATCGGAGAGGATTTTTGTGCGTAAAATCAACTGGGTAGGAGAAACGGTGCTCCGCCGCCCGTTCTCCTAACCCATTGATTTCACTGTCATCCTCGAAAAATCCCTGCTGTAGTACTACAGCGCTTTGCATTACGGTTTGAAGCCCCTCTCCCTTGACTTGCACCTACCCACAATCGACTTGCGTAGAGCGCGCGTTGCGCTGTCCAGGCACTCCCCCAAACCCGTCATTCCCGCGAAAGCGGGAATCCAGAGAGCCTTGCCGGGCCTGCCTTTGCCAAGTGCTCTGGATCACCGCCTCTCGCGCCCGCTTGCGGGCGCTGCCGGCGTCAGGCGGGTCCAAAGGACCCGCTAAGAGCTTTCGTGGGGATGACGGATAATTCTCAAAGACTTGGAGAATAGACGTATTGGACCGCTTCAAGCATCGATGATATGATGTGTTCTGAAAGGTATCATTGGATGTTATTTGTGCATCGCGGAATATGATTTTGGTGTATGGAATGTTTCATGTGTAACAAGTTTTGATCTTTGATGAAATCGTATTGTAACAATATAATGGAAAATCAAGCCAGATGATATGTCGATAAGCGCGCAATTCAAGGGTTGCGTGGCAATGTGGCCGCATGGCCATCCGGGCGGATAGATCGGAAATTGGTCGATTCCTGGGTTTCACATGATTTCCTGATCTAGCGCATCGGTCTCGGCGTGCCTGAGAACCGTCGCAGCATGCTCGGATGCTGGAAGGCGATATAGGGAGATATTGGGGAATGTGTGGATTGGTCGCGGCACTGCAAAGCACCCCCAGGGTAACATCCGAGCGGATGAACAATGCGCTTGCAACCATTGCGCACAGAGGGCCGGATAACATGGGCTGGTGGTTCTCGTCGGACCGACAGATGGGGCTCGGTCATGCCCGTCTGAGCATCATCGGACTGAAGGAGGGCAATCAGCCGATCGCCAATGCGGCAGGCGATGTACGGTGCGTGGTGAACGGTGAGTTCTATGGCTATCAAACTATCCGCAGCGCTCTGCGCGCGGAGGGGTACCATTTCACCACCGACTCCGACAGCGAGATCGCGCTGCACCTATACATGAAGCTCGGTGCTGAATGCGTGCATCAGCTTCGCGGCGAGTTCGCGATGGTGATTGCCGACGAGCGGCGGCGGCGCCTGTTCGCAGTCCGGGACCGGTTCGGGATCAAGCCGCTGTTCTACGCCGTGCATGAAGGAAGCGTGTACTTCGCTTCTGAAATCAAGGCGCTGTTGGCGCTCGGCGTGCCTGCCCGCTGGGATCGCGATGCCTTCTTCGCGGAATGCCATTCTGTGCGGTGCGCAGATCGTACCCTGTTCGCAGGGATCTTCGCGGTGCCGCCGGGCTGTCTCGCGATAGCCCGCGATGGCAGGGTCGAGATTCGCCGCTACTGGGACATCAAGTATCCCAGTCGTGCGACGCTCGCAGCCGACCCGCGCAGCGAGCGGGACATTGTGAATGGATTTCGTGCCGTCCTCGAAGACGCCGTCGCCCAGCGCCTTGTAGCCGATGTTGAGGTGGCCTGCTATCTCAGCGGCGGGATCGACTCGTGCGCCGTGCTGGGACTTGCACAACGGCAGATGTCTCGGCCGATCCGCGCCTTCTCGATCGTTTTTGATGATCCCATCTACGATGAGCGCCATCTGGCGCAACAGGCGACACAAGTCACCGGGGCGGAACTGGTGCCGGTACCGGTCCGTCAGGCGCAACTCGCCGACGCCTTTGCCGACGCGCTCTGGCATTCCGAAACCCTCCTGCTCAATGGCCACGGCGTCGCCAAATATCTCCTGTCTCGGGTTGTGCGCGATGCCGGCATAAAGGTCGTTCTCACCGGGGAAGGGGCAGACGAAATACTTGCAGGCTATCCGCCCTTCCGCCACGACATGATTCTGCATAACTCTGACGGTCAAGATCCGGCAGAGAGCCAGCGTCTGATCGTCGAACTGGCGGCCGCCAACCAGTCATCGCGCGGCTTGCTCAGCGCAGATGGCACATCGGCACCTGGTCTTGAGGTGTTCAATGCGCGCCTTGGCTGGATACCCTCAAGCATCGAGGCGTTCTCGACGCTCGCCACTAAGATGTACCCTTTGTTTTACGACCATTATCGGCTGTCTGGCCTCCGCGCCAATCCCTATGCCGAACTGCTTGACGGCTTCGATGTGCGCAACCGCCTGGCCGGGCGGGATCCCGTCAATCAGGCGCTCTATCTCTGGACGCATCTGCAGTTGCCCAACTACGTCCTGACAGTCTTGGCGGACCGCGTCGAGATGGCCCATTCCGTCGAAGGCAGGGTGCCCTTTCTCGATCACTTCGTCGCCGAATATGCCTCCGGCCTGCCGGTGCATTACAAAATCCGCGGTATGCGCGAAAAGTATGTGCTGCGCGAGGCAGTCCGTGATTGCGTACCGCCGGACGTCTATAACCGTCAAAAACACCCTTTCATGACACCGCCGGCACGCAGCGACGACGATCCACTTTCCATTTATTGCCAGGACCTCTTGCGCTCCAACGCCGTCGATAAGCAACCCTTCTTCGAACCCAAGCGTGTCCGCACCCTCATGGACCGCATCGCCTCGCTGCCGCCCGATGATCGTGCCGCGTTCGAAGGCGTCGTGCTGCGCGTGGCCAGCACCTGCGTGCTCCAGGAGCGCTTCGCGCTCAGCGCCTGAGAAGCGGTGTGAGCTTCCTCCGGCGGAATGGGCACCGGGTCATGCGGCCTCAAGCGACGTTTCGATATCCGCAAGGAGGCAGCAGAGGGCCAATGGGTGTCTGGCGCCGGTGCGAAGCCGCGTCTGCGCCAACGGTCGGCTGTGTCGTTGTGCAGGGCAATTCACCACGAGGGCTCATACGGTCGGCGCATGAATGCTTCCATTGAGGCGGGTGCGCTCCACCTGTCTATGGATGGGAAGCAAGGTTCACTCTCGCACGCACCGCAAACTCCGGACATCCCGTAGCTTGAGGGGAAAAGGGGCTTTGAGGCGTGACGGACACCGCACTAACGGTTCGGCGGTTCGGGACGCTGGGCCCGCTCCTCGGGGTGGAGTTGCTGCCAACGGAGGAATTGCCGGAACAGGGCCTCGACCAGCGCCCGCCCGGCCTCTCCGGCGCCGCTCCGGCAGCCATAGAGCAGCCACTCCGTCTCCCGTGCGGGCAGGTCGGCGGCGGCGATCCGGTGCCGGTCGATCATGTCGCGCCCCAGCCGGAGCGGCCCGGCTCTCCATGCGCCAGCACATGCACGGCGGCCGGACGCGCGGCGTATGCCGCTTCGATCGCCGCCAGCCCGTCCGCCCCGGACTCGACCATCCGGACCTCCACGTCGCGCCGGCGCAGCCGCAGCAGCGTGTCGAGATCGGGAAGCGCGGCATCCACCAGCAGGATTTCGCGCACCGCAAAGGACAGGACACCGGCGTCGGGCCGGTCGGCAAAGGACGTGTGCATCGTACACTTATGGGTCTTGGGGGAGGAGCGCCGGGCTTCCGTAGCTCCGCGTGCCGGAAAGGCGCTGCCGGTTGGTGGGCGGCGCCTTTCGGTCAGGCGGAGAAGTCGATGTTGTCGCCGAGGGCGGCGCTGTAGGGAAGGTTGCGCACCTGCGCCGGGGTGATGCGGGTGAACTGGTCGGTGAAGCCGCCGTCCGGCGTGGAGACGAACGCCCCCTTCTGGCTGTCGATCAGCACCGAGAAGTCGTCGCCCCGCCCATACAGCGAGAACTGGCCCAACACCCGCTCACCCTTGTCGTTGACCGTGATCAGATCGCCGGAGATCGTAAAGTTGCGGCTGAGATGGTACAAAGCCGTCTCCGCCAAGCCCTCCGAATCCTTTAAGGCTCTCTCGAATGTGGCGCGAGCGCTCTCGGCGAAGTCCTTCCCGCGGGTCCGTTCCAACTCCGCAAAAAAAGCCTCATCCGCCAGCTTCCCTCGGGCGCCCTGCGCACCCCCCAGGCCCCGTTGAAGCCAATTGAGCATCTCTTCGCCGAACTCGACCATCTGGGCCGCCGTTCGGAACGGGGACAGTTCGCTGGGCCGGTTCAGCCTGGCAAATTCTTCCCGGATCCTTTGAAGGTCCTGAGGAGAGAATACCGACGAGCGAACCATCGACGAGCCAGCCGAGGAGATCGATGTCATGACTGCATCCAATGCAAGCTTTAGTTTGCATGCATTGTGCATCAGCAACTTTAAACCGGCTTTAAAAACAGGGCCGCTTCCGAGCGTGAAGATCTGATGGCTCCGGATATGCCTTCAGGTTGTGTCAAGTCTCGCGCCATAGCATGATTGAGGGCATGGCGATACCCTGAGTCGGACGGTGTGGATTACGCCACGGCGAGCATGTCGCGCATGGTTATGTTCCGCCCTTCCGGGCGTAATGCCCCTCTCCTCAACCCCTCCCCCGCTCTCAGCGGGTCCTGAGGACCCGCCTGTCGCGTCAGGCGGCTCAGAGAGCCGCCGAGAGCGAGGGGGGAGGGGCTTTAAGAAAAAGCTGCGCTAACGGTTCGGCGGTTCGGGACGCTGGGCCCGCTCCTCGGGGTGGAGTTGCTGCCAACGGAGGAATTGCCGGAACAGGGCCTCGTCCTGCGTCTCTGTGGGCTGAGCCCGTCGCCGAGAGCTTTCCTGCTCGCGCCGGGCTGTCGGACGCGCCGCGCTTCCCGATCCTGCGGTCGCCCCGCCCGTAAGCCATGTCTCGGCGGGTGCGAAGCGACGCCATCCGGGGACCTCTGTGGCCGGGTTGAACGACTTCCATGCCGGATCCTGCGCCGCCCCTTGCAGCGCCCCGGTCCGCTGGAACAGGGCCTCGGTGAAGCGGGAGAGGTCGCGGTAGCGGTTCGTTCCGGGTGCCCAATCGTACACGGCCAGCACCATGGGGGTCGCCACTGTGCTGATGGGCACCCCCCGCCCGGCCTCGCCCCCACGGATCAGCAGGGGGTAATCCGCCGGGTCGAGCCGCGCCGGGAGATAGGTTCGGAAGAGCTCCGCAGTCAGCGGCATCGGCAGGAAATGCACGCCGTCGTCCCAGTTCAAATCGAAGAACAGCCGCGCCGGTTTCCTGGCGACATGAACGAGCGCCGCGATCTCGCCTTGCCGCAGCCTTACAAGCGCCAGAGAATGGTCCAGAAACACCGGCTCGACCCTGATCCGCAGGCTGTCGAAGAGCGTCGTGCCGGTGATGTGGTCGTGACCGTTGCGGACGCCGAAATTCACCCGCTTGCCCGCCAGGGCGGCGAGGCCGGCGATGTCCTGCCTGGCCAGCACGTGCACCTCTTCGTCGTAGAGCCTGGCGATGTAGCGGAGCGATCGCCCCGCCTCGGCGAGGCGGGGCTCGTGCTGGAGATGGCGCAGCACGTCGGAGGGAAGGATGCCGACGGCGGCGCCGCGCAGAGTGTTGGAGATGTCGGCGACGGTCTGCTCCGGCCCCTGCCCGACAGTGGGCAGGATCCGGAGGCTCTCGCCGTCGAGAGCCGAGGCGATGTCGGTGAGGATGCGCATCGACGCAGGATCGTTGTCTGCGGAGACCACGCCAACCGTGCTTTCGACGCTCTGTGCCCTCCCGCCTGCCACGTCCATCGCGGCGATCATTGCCAGCACCAATACTGCTCGCCGAATGCTCATCGTCGGCCTCCATGCGGTGCCTTACTGGAGACTGGCTGCCCACTGCGGTGAGACATGCCAGAGGATGATGTGATAGTGCGGTTCCTCGACGCCCGGATGGCCGCTGGTGTAGTGCATGTCGACGTGATTTACGCGGGCGGGCGTCCCCTGCACGAGATTGATCATAGTGTGAGCGTCCAGCTCCCTCATCGGCAGCATGTAGATCGTGCTCACCAATCGGCCGTTGCGGTCGTAGGCGCGGAAGGGCCCGACGGGCAGCGTCTCGGGCTGAACGTAGAGCGTGCCGAGACCAGGATAGAAGTCGGGGAACCTGACGAGTTCACTCACCTTCCTGTAGTCGCCTCCCGGCGGCTCGTACAGGGAAGCGCAACCAGACAACGATAAAATCACCAGAACGGCCAGTATGCCGGCAGGATGCTGGGCCATGCGTCCCTCCCGAACATTTGTGTCGGTGAACAATCACAGATGTTCGCTCGGCGAGATATACTGCGCAATGCTCATCAACAGCCTGTTTTACGTTACGTTCCGCTGTCCAATGCCCGTTCTGGTTTTGCCCATATCTGAAACATTGTCTCGATTTTGCCCCAACTTTGAGCTGTACCAGGATGCTGAGATGCGGCGTCCGTCACCTTCATGGAGCTGTTGCCGTGCCTCGGGTTCGATTTGCGCTTGTCCTCTGCTTGGGTCTGTCCGTCACATCGGCGCCGGCCGTGGCGCAGATCGATTACGGCGCTCCCGCCCAGAGCAACACGACGCTCGGCATCGACAACGACCTCCTGGGGAAGCTCGGCGGGGCCGCTGTCGGCGCGCTGATCGGAACGCAGATCGGCAAGGGCACCGGCAACCTTCTGGCCATCGGCGCCGGCGGCCTGCTCGGCTATTTCGCCGGCGACTACCTCATGGACCAGCTCAGCCCTCCGACGCGCGATGCCGTGCAATCGGCCGAAACACAGGCACTGGGGGCTCCGGTCGGGCAGACCATCAGCTGGAACAGCCCCGACACGGCGAACACGCGGGGAACGATCACGCCCGTCCGCGCCGGCCGCGACCAGTTCGGCCGCGAGTGCAAGGAATTCGAGCACGTCGTCTACATCGACGGCCGCCGGGAAACCGCCACGGGCACGGCATGCCGGGGCGACGATGGCCAGTGGCGGCTGACCGCAAACTGACCGCAAGCGCCGAGGCTCGCCAGGTCCAGTCGCCGCCATCCGGCAGGCCCGCGACCATGATGCGTTCCGGTTGGGAAGCGGGGGCTTGACAGCGTACCGTCCACCGGGCCGAGATGGAGCGGTCCCCGCCTTTGTTCCGCGCGGCCCCCTGAGCGGGGGCCGCTCCAACCCGCCAGAAAGACCCCGGACGACCATGCTCGACCTTTCCGCCCTTCGCCGACGGATCGGCCCCGCGCTGCTTGCGGGATTGCTGCTCGCCAGCGCCGTTCCGCCCGCGACCGCTTTGGCCCAGACCGCGGCTCCGGCGCCGTCCGAGGCGAGCAACCTCAAGGCGCGCCTGACGACGTGGCAGGACATCCTCAACAGGGCCGCTACGCGGATCGCCGCCGGTGAAATCGGCAATGAGGAGTACGAGAAGCTCCGCGGCGAGCTGGCGACCATTCAGAACGACGCCCGCGATGCCGCCGGCGCGGCGGCGGGGGAGCGCGACACCGCCCAGCGCATGCTCGACTCCCTGGGCCCCGTGCCGGCGCAGGACCAGCCGCAGGAGGCGGCACCCATCGCCGCCGAGCGCAAGCGCCTGTCCCAGACCATCGCCGAGGTGGAAGGGCGCATCAAGCAGGCCGACCTGATCGTCACGCGCACCGACATCCTGCTGCGCACCGCCGCCGATCAGCGCATGTCCCAGCTCACGGAACGGATCCTCAAGCGCGGGCCGGTGCCGCTGACGCCGGGCACCTGGGCCGAACTGCCCGAGCAGACCGCCTACGTTCACGAGCGCGTCGGCAAGGCCTTGGCCGTCGTCACGGCCGAGGGCGCGTGGCGGGAGCGTCTGTATGGGCTGGCCGGGCTGGCCGCCTTCCTCTTCGTGGTCGCCTGGCCGGTGCGCCGGGCCCTGCTGCGCCGGTTCGGGCACCGCAGCACCATTGAGCGGCCCAGCTACCGCCAGCGGGTCGGCGCGATGGCCGTCGAGGCCTTTGCCCGATGCCTGATGCCGGTGGTCCCGAACGTTGCCTTCACGATCTCCCTGGTCGGACTGCTCCAGGGTGTACCGGAGGCCGGGCCGCTTACCACTTTGGTCGTGGGCCTCTCCGGCGGCTTGTCCTCGTTCTTCCTGGTGACGGGCGTCGCCAGCGCGACGCTGGCCCCCGCTCATCCGGCGTGGCAGCTCGCCGAGCTCGATACGGGTAGCGCGCGCAAGCTGGTGCGCCGGATCACGGTCGCGGCGATCGGCCTCGCGGCGGCCGGCACCGGCATCGCGCTTTCGGAGGAGATGTTCACGCCGCCCGAACTCCGGTCGGTCATCGGCATGGGCACGATGGGCCTGATCGCCGTCTCGCTGCTGTCCCTCCTGCCGGGCAAGCTGTGGATCGCCGCCCGGTCGGCCGACGGCGACTGCGGCTGCCCGGATCCCGCGACGGGGGACCGCCCGGACGGCGAACCGGCCGCGGCCGTCCCGCAGCGCGCTGTCTGGCCGCGCCTGCGCCTGCTGGTCGGCGCCGTCGCCGTGGCGTCGCTGGTCGCGTCCGCGGCGGGCTATCTCGCCTTCGCCATCTATGCAGCGAAGCTGATGCTGACCGCCATCATCATCGGCGGCGTCCTGCTGGTGGCGCGCGGCATCCTGCGCGAACTGCTCTGCGTGCTGCTGGAGCGGCGCAGCGGCACGGTCGCCGAGGTCGGCGACATCATCGCCGGCGCCGACAAGGGGCGCCGGTTCCTCGGCCATGCCGGCCGGGTCGCCATCGACGGCGCCCTCCTGATGGCCGCCGCCTTCTTCCTGCTGCCGCTGACCGGCATGACGCTGTCGGAAATGCGCGGCATGGCGGACTCGTTCCTGAGCGGCATCACCATCGGTGGTGTGCGGATCGCGCCGGGGGATATCCTGTCGGCGGTCCTGGTGCTCGGCACCGTGATCGTCGTGACCCGTTTCATCCAGCGCCAGCTCGACGAGCGGCTTCTCGGCCGCCTCTCCATCGACGACGGCGTGCGCAACTCGATCCGGACCGGCGTCGGCTATCTCGGCACTACGCTCGCCGTCCTGATCTCGGTCGGCACCCTCGGCCTCGACCTGTCGAGCCTGGCGATGATCGCCAGCGCGCTGTCGGTCGGCATCGGCTTCGGCCTGCAGAACGTCGTCAGCAACTTCATCTCCGGCCTGATCATGCTGGTCGAGCGGCCGATCAGGGTCGGCGACTGGGTGGTGGTGAACGGCCTGGAGGGCACGGTGCGGCGCATCAGCGTGCGCGCGACCGAGATCCAGACCGCCCAGCGCGCCTCGGTGATCATCCCCAACTCGGAGTTCATCTCCAAGGCGGTGGTCAACTGGACGCTCAAGGACAAGACCACGCGCATCGATATCAAGGTCCGCGTCGCCTACGACTCCGACGTTCGCCAGGTCTACGATCTGCTGCTGAAGATCGCGCTCGGGCACCATCTGGTCCTGCGCTACCCGGAGCCCGTCGTCATGTTCCACAACTTCGGTGCGAGTGCGCTCGATTTTGAACTCCGCTTCTTCGTGGCGAACACGGATTCCATTCTTCCGGTGGGCAATGAGGTGCGGATGCAGATCTTCGAGGAGTTCCGCGCGCAGGGCATCCAGATCCCCTACGACCAGCGGATCGTCCATATGCCGAAGGTCGAGGCGCTCCTGGAGGCGCTCATCGCATCGCGGACCCCGGCGACACCCGCACCGGCCCTGGACGTGGTGACCGGTTCCGACAACGTCGTGCCGATCACCGACAAGGAACCGAAGGTCGGCCGGTAGGGTGGCACCTGCTCCCGAACATAGAATCAGCAATTTCCCGTCATCCCCGCGAAGGCGGGGATCCAGAGCACCCGGCACACCGGTGGCTTGGCAAGGTTCTCTGGATTCCCGCCTTCGCGGGAATGACGATGTGAAGGAGTGGTCGAGTCTCCGAAAACTCACCACACCGAGAGCCGGCATATTGCGCCATGCAGGCTTCGCGCCTTTCGGCGCCCGCGACGGCAAACCGCTGCAGGGTCAGGGGGCTGCGCGCAGCGCCTGGTCCAGGTCCTCGTACAGGTCGTCCACCGCCTCCAGCCCGACGGAGAGCCGCAGCAGGTCGCCGGGGACCGGAGAGCCGGGACCCTCGACGCTGGCGCGGTGCTCGATCAGGCTCTCCACACCGCCCAGCGACGTGGCGCGGCGCCAGATCCGCACGGCCGCCGCGGTGTCGACGGCGGCCTCCGTCCCGGCGAGCACGCGGATCGACAGCATGCCGCCGAAGCCGCCCTGCATCTGGCTCTTGGCCACGGCGTGCCCGGAGAAACCCGGCAGGCCGGGGTACAGCACCTCCGCCACCGCGGGGTGCGCCGACAGCCGCTCCGCCAACTCCAGCGCCGCGGCGCTCTGCCAGCGCACGCGGGCGAACAAGGTGCGCAGGCCGCGCTGGAGCAGCCACGCCTCGAACGGGCCGAGGATGCCGCCCTGCTGCGTCTGCACAGCCTTGATGCGCGCCCAGAACTCGTCCGTGCGCGCCGTGGTCAGCGTGCCGGCGACCACGTCGGAATGGCCGTTCAGGTACTTGGTGGCCGAGTGCATGACGATGTCGGCGCCCAGCTCGATGGGGCGCGTGTGCACCGGCGTGGCGACCGTCGAGTCGACCGCGAGGCGGGCACCGGCCTTGTGCGCGATGTCCGCCACGGCCGCGATGTCGGTGACCGTCCACAGCGGGTTGGCCGGGGTCTCGGCCCACAGCAGCTTGGTCTCGCCCGGCCGCACGGCCGCCCGCACCGCGTCGGTGTCGCCCATGTCCACGCCCTGGACACGCAGCCCCCAGCGCACCGCCGGGCCGTGCAGCCAGTTGCGGAACGCCCAGTACATCACCTCCGGCACCAGCCATGGTCGCCGGGATCGAGCGCCTGGAACACGGCGGTGGCGGCCGCCATGCCGGACGCGAACAGCAGCGTGCCGGCACCGCCCTCCAGCGCGCTCAGCGTCTCAGCGGCGGGGTCGAAGGTCGGGTTGTCGGCGCGCGCGTAGATGCGGCCGCGCCGATAGGCGTTGTCCGGATCGCGGACATAGGTGGTGGAGGGGTGGATCGGCGGGATGATGGCGCCGGTGTCCGTATCCTCATGACAGAGCGCGCCGGCCGCCACGGTCTCCGGCCGGTGCGGGCTGGCGCGGTGCGGGGTGTCGCTGGGCATGGATGGCGCTTCCTTCCGGACGGGTGAGGGAAGTTCCACGCATAGCACAGGGAGGGCGTGCGGCCATGGTCTGTTTTGACACGGGTCTATTCGATCACCTCCGCCGAGCCGGGGCCGCTGGAAATGCCGGGACGCGAGGCTATTACGGCGTATTTCGACGATGGGTGCGGCCGGACCATGATCCACCCGCGTTGAGGTGGGGATCGGTAACGGCAATCGCCAAGCAGGTCACGCTGCAGGTCTGGGATCCATGAAACGGGCACCGCGCGATGGAGCATCTACCGCGTCGTATGAGCGAGCGCCGCGCAGGGGTGCGGCGCGCGTCGGCCGCAACCCTGCGCTAATTGCCTGGTACCGTCCGCACGACCCTGCCGGATCCTGATCCGCACTGTTGTTTGAGGACCAGCCGACGCCAGCGCCGGGAGTTTTGCGGATACGATGAAGCAACGGAAGGCGGCCGCATCGAACATCTTGGAGGAAGCCCCGCCGTCGTGCCGGGGGGCGGTCGTCTGCTTGCCCGGCGAGCGCGGCTATGAGTGCAGCCACGAGCGGGCCACTTGCTTCGAAGTTGCCAAAAGGCTCGCGGTGCTCAAGGGCTTCGACGCCGTTTGGGAATACGATGCCGCGACGCGCTACCCCGGCCCGGTCTATTTCCTGCCGAGCGATACGCTGGTCGGTGTCGAGGCGGCAAACGCGCTTGGCATACGCGGCGAGCACGACCTGTTCGGCGGCGTCGTGCCCAGTTCCGTCGTCGGCACCAAGGCGATCACCCATCCGCTCGTCGGTCCGGACGCGGAAGCGCCTGCCGGCTGGTCTCGGGACTTCGGACACCGGGTGCAAGACGTCGTGCTTTCCGGCTTCTCCGCTTTCACGTTCCGGGATGCGCGCCGTGCGGGTATGCGCCTGCTCGAGCATGGGCCGGTGCGTGTCAAACGCGTGCAGGAGACCGGTGGGCGCGGGCAGACCGTCGTCTTCGATGCCGCCGGATTGGAGGCCGTACTTGAGGCCGTCGACCCAGCGGAGTTGGCGCAGTGCGGACTGGTGCTGGAGGAGAATCTCGCCGATGTGACAACCTACAGCGTCGGCCAAGTGCGCGTGGCGGACCTCGTGGCGAGCTATCACGGCACGCAACGCCTTACGCCGGACAACGGCGGTGCCCCCGTGTACGGCGGATCCGAACTGGTGGTCGTGCGGGGGGAGTTCGACGCCATGCCCGGGCTCGGTCTTGCCGAGGAGGTCCGGTTGGCGGTGATGCAGGGGCGCGCCTACGATGCCGCCGCGAGTCAATGCTTTCCGGAGCTGTTCGCATCACGTCGCAACTACGACGTCGCACAGGGTCTGGATCAGCGTGGCCGGCGGCGCTCCGGGGTGCTGGAGCAGTCCTGGCGCATCGGCGGCGCCAGCAGCGCCGAGATCGCCGCGCTGGAGGCCTTCCGGGCCGATCCCTTGCTGCGCGCGGTGCGCGCCATATGTATCGAGGCCTACGGCGAGAGCGAAGTCCCGCCCCCGAATGCCACCGTGTATTTCCGCGGCGTGGACGAGCGGGTCGGATTCATTACCAAATACACGCTGGTTGAGCCTTATGGCGACACGTGATGACACAATCGATATTGCGGTCGACGATCAGCACATTGCTGGCACCCTGGTCGGCCCGGCGACGGTCGTTCCGGGGTTTCTCTTCGTGCACGGCTGGAGCGGCAGCCAGGAGCAATATCTCGCGCGGGCGCGCGAGATCGCCGCACTGGGCTGCATCTGTCTGACCTTCGACCTGCGCGGCCACGCGCGGACCGACGCGCAGCACGAGACCGTTACGCGGGAGGACAACCTGCGCGATGTGATCGCCGCGTATGACGTGCTGGCCAGCCAGCGGTCCGTCGATCCGGCGGCCATCGCCGTGGTGGGCAGCAGCTACGGCGGCTATCTGGCCGCGATCCTCAGTTCGCTGCGCCCCGTCCGATGGCTCGCTCTGCGCGTGCCCGCGCTCTACAAGGACGCGGATTGGGCGTTACCAAAGCGGCGGCTCGACCGGGACGAGCTGGCCGCGTATCGGCGGGTCCTCGTGAACCCGGACGAGAATCGGGCGCTGAAGGCCTGTGCCGCGTTCGAGGGCGACGTGCTCATCGTCGAGTCCGAACACGACGACATCGTGCCGCACCCGGTCATCACGAACTACCGGACGGCGTTCGAAAAGGCGCATTCGCTGACCTACCGCGTCGTCGAGGGTGCCGACCACGGCCTCTCGGAAGAACCCTGGCAGCAGGCATACACGTCGCTCCTGGTCACGTGGGCGGCGGAGATGGTGCTGGGCGCCCGGGAGGGTGGTGCCGTTCCGGAGGTGCAGACGCATCTGAAGCCGGCCCCCCGGAGAGAGGCGTCGCGCCCGGCGTAGAACGGGGTTTGCGGCCGGGGCAATCGTGGGCGGGGCTGCAGAAGTAAAGAATTTCATATTAACTTAAAATAATAGTAAAGTTCCATCGTCAATAGTAGTATTGCATCATTTTGCAGTTACTAGATTTCCGTGGTGTGCTAGCACTTTGGGTAAAATCGCCGACGACCGCTCGCCATGATTGAGAAGTGGAGAGCGGCGGGACTGTTGTCCATGTCTCGCGTGGGCAGCCTGGACACCGGTCTTGGCAGCAAAAACACACAGAAAAAGAGGGCAGAGCTATGACTTGTCCGCTCCACAATGCGGCGGCCAACAACACAGCTATTGATCGCGACGGCTCGGGCAGCGATCCGGTGCGCCTGCTGGTGGTGGAGGACGAGGCGATCGTCGCTCTCTACCTATCCGACATGCTGGAGGAACTGAACTACAATGTGTGTGGTGTGGCAGCGAGCGGCGCCGCTGCGCTGGACATCGCCGCGCGCGAGCGGCCGGCGCTGGCACTGGTGGACATTGCCCTCACTGGCAAGCTCGACGGCATCGAAACCGCCCGCACCCTGCGCGAGCGCTATGCGGTGGCCAGCCTCGTCATGTCGGGGGCCGGCGATTCGGAAACCCTGGAGCGCGCCAAGACCGCCGGCTGCCAGGGATTTCTGCAAAAGCCCTACACCACCGACCAACTGAAGGCCGCCCTGGAACGCATTTTAGGCACGGGCTGACATGTTTGCGCGGGCTTGAACGTGGCTTCGGCAACCTATCCTTACATTTCATTAAAAAGCGGGGCTGCCGTGTCACCCAGACACGGCGGGTCGGACAACCGCATTTGGTCAACTCTGCTGTTCAGGGACAAATCATGACGTTGACAGCCACCCACGATCAGTTGACCCCGCAGCTGATGCTGCGTGCGCTTCGCCAGTTCCGGAAGGGCGACTTCTCCGCCCGCCTCCCCTTGGAACTGTCCGGCATCGACGGCGAGATCGCCGTCGCGTTCAACGACGTGGTCGAACTCAGCGAAAGCCTGACCAAGGAGGTCGGCCGGCTGAGCGTGAACGTCGGCAAGGAAGGCAAGATCAGCCAGCGCGCCAAGCTGGCAAACGCGTCCGGCAGCTGGGAGACCTGCGCGCAGAACCTCAACACGCTGGTCGGCGACCTGATCCAGCCGACCACGGAGATCGCGCGCGTCATCGGCGCCGTCGCCAAGGGCGATCTGTCGAAGCTCATGGCGCTGGAGGTCGAGGGACGCCCCTTGCAGGGCGAGTTCCTGCGCACGGCGAAGAACGTCAACACCATGGTCGAGCAGTTGGTGACGGTGACGTCGGAGCTGACGCGCGTCGCCCGTGAGGTGGGTATCGAAGGCAAGCTGGGCGGGCAGGCGCAGGTGAAGGGCGTCGGCGGCACCTGGAAGGACCTGACCGACAACGTCAACATGATGGCCGCCAACCTGACGGGGCAGGTGCGCAACATCGCCGAGGTGACGACCGCCGTCGCCAAGGGCGACCTGTCCAAGAAGATCACGGTGGACGTGAAGGGCGAGATCCTGGAACTGAAGTCCACCATCAACACCATGGTGGACCAGCTCAACTCCTTCGCGTCGGAGGTGACGCGCGTGGCGCGCGAGGTGGGCAGCGAGGGCAAGCTGGGCGGGCAGGCCAAGGTGGAGGGTGTCGGCGGCACCTGGAAGGACCTGACCGACAGCGTCAACGCGATGGCGACCAACCTGACCGGGCAGGTGCGCAACATCGCGGACGTCACCACCGCCGTCGCCAACGGTGACTTGTCGAAGAAGATCACGGTGGACGTGAAAGGCGAGATCCTGGAGCTGAAGCTCACCATCAACACCATGGTGGACCAGCTGAACAGCTTCGCCTCGGAGGTGACGCGCGTGGCGCGCGAGGTGGGCAGCGAGGGCAAGCTGGGCGGGCAGGCCAAGGTGGAGGGTGTCGGCGGCACCTGGAAGGACCTGACCGACAACGTCAACATGATGGCCGCCAACCTGACCAACCAGGTGCGCGGCATCGCCGACGTCGTGACCGCGGTCGCCACCGGCGACCTCAAGCGCAAGCTGACGGTGGACGCCAAGGGCGAGATCGCGGCGCTGGCCGACACGATCAACGGCATGATCGAGACGCTGGCGACCTTCGCCGATCAGGTGACCAACGTCGCGCGCGAGGTGGGCATCGAGGGCAAGCTGGGCGGGCAGGCCCGCGTGCCCGGCGCCGCCGGCCTGTGGAAGGACCTGACGGAGAACGTCAACCAGCTCGCCGCCAACCTGACCACCCAGGTGCGTGCCATCGCCGAGGTGGCGACCGCGGTGACCAAGGGGGACCTGACGCGGTCCATCACGGTGGGCGCCATGGGCGAGGTCGCGGCGCTGAAGGACAACATCAACGAGATGATCCGCAATCTTCGCGACACGACGCTGAAGAACGCGGAGCAGGACTGGCTGAAGACCAACCTCGCCAAGTTCACCCGCATGCTGCAGGGTGAGCGCGACCTGGTGACCGTGTCGAACATGATCCTGTCGGAAATAGCACCCCTCGTGAACGCCCAGCACGGCGTCTTCTACGTGGCGGCGCGCGAGGACGGCGAGGTGGTGCTCGACCTCGTGGCGAGCTACGCGTTCAAGGAGCGCAAGAACCTCGGCAACCGGTTCGCCCTCAAGCAGGGGCTGGTCGGCCAGTGCGCCTACGAGAAGAAGCGCATCATGCTGACCAACGTGCCCAAGGACTATGTCGCCATCAGCTCCGGCCTGGGCGAGGCGCCGCCGCTCAACATCATCGTGCTGCCGGTGATCTTCGAGGACGAGGTCAACGCCGTCATCGAGCTGGCGTCCTTCAGCCGCTTCAGCGAGACCCACCAGTCCTTCCTGGAGCAGCTCACCGAGAGCATCGGCATCGTGCTCAACACGATCGCCGCCAATATGCGCACGGAAGGCCTGCTCACCCAGTCGCAGCGGCTCACGTCCGAACTGCAAAGCCAGCAGCAGGAGCTGAAGACCACCAACGAGCGCCTGGAGCAGCAGGCCGCCTCGCTGCGTCAATCGGAGGAACTGCTCAAGTCGCAGCAGGAGAAGCTGCGCCAGACCAACGAGGCGCTGGAGGAGAAGGCCCAGCAGCTGGAGCAGCGGAACGTCGAGGTCGAGCGCAAGAACCGCGAGGTGGTGCTCGCCAAGGCGGCCCTGGAGGAAAAGGCGGAGCAGCTTGCACTGACCTCCAAGTACAAGTCGCAGTTCCTGGCGAACATGAGCCACGAGCTGCGCACGCCGCTGAACAGCCTGCTGATCCTGTCGCGCCTGCTGGCCGACAACCCCGACAACAACCTAAGCGACAAGCAGGTGGAGTTCGCGCACACCATCCATAGTGCCGGCGCCGACCTTCTGGGCCTGATCAACGACATCCTGGACCTGTCGAAGATCGAGTCCGGCACCGTCACCCTGGAAATCGGCGAGGTGGTGCTGGCCGACCTGCGCATGTACGTGGAGCGGACCTTCAGCCAAGTCGCGCAGGAGAAGGGCCTCGGCTTCACCATCGAGGTCGACCCGCGCCTGCCGGCCACCATCCAGACCGATGAGAAGCGTCTGGAGCAGGTGCTTAACAATCTGCTGTCCAACGCCTTCAAGTTCACCGAAGAGGGTAGCGTGACCTTCCGCGTCGAGGCGGCCACCCATGGCTGGAGCAGCGACCACCCGGTGCTCAACGCGGCCGACACGGTGCTTGCCTTCAGCGTGAGCGACACCGGCATCGGCCTCCCCGAGGACAAGCAGCGCATCATTTTCGAGGCATTCCAGCAGGCGGACGGCACGACCAGCCGGAAATACGGCGGCACCGGCCTCGGTCTGTCGATCAGCCGCGAGATCGCGCACCTGCTGGGCGGCGAGATCCGCGTCTCCAGCGTTCTCGGCGAGGGCAGCACGTTCACCCTCTACGTGCCGCTGAACTTCGATCTCGCCGAGCATGCCCAGGGGCCGAAGCACGCGGAGTCCCCGACGCGGCCCATCGTCACTTCCGGCTCGGAGGAACTGGCCTTGCTCCAGCTTCACCCGACCATGGACGACCGCGACCACATCCACCCTGGTCAGCCGGTGGTGCTGGTGATCGAGGATGACGTCAAGTTCGCCTCAATCCTGATCGACCTGACGCGGGAGAAGGGCTTCAAGGTGATCGTCTCGAACATCGGGGGGCAAGCGATGGCACTCGCCCGGAAGTACCGGCCCGACGTCATCCTCCTCGACATCGGGCTGCCGGACATGGACGGCTGGGCCCTGCTCGACCTGCTCAAGCGCGACCCGCAGATCCGCCACATCCCCGTGCACGTGATCTCCGCCAAGGACGAGCGGCACCGGGGGCTGGCAATGGGGGCCTACAGCTACGACGCGAAGCCCGTCGACCGCGAGGCCATCTTCGCTGCGCTCAGCCGCGTCAAGCGCTTCGCGGAGCGGACGCAGAAGACGCTGCTCGTCGTCGAGAGGGCCGCCGAGCGGTCCGCAGGCGTGACCGCGCTGATTGGCGGGGCCGACGTGGAGACCACCGCCGTGGGCTCGGCCGAACAGGCCAAGGCCGCGCTGGCGGCCGCACCCTTCGACTGCATGGTGATCGACCTGTCGGACCCGCAGCCGTCGGACTTCGATTTGATAGAGTGGCTGCGCACGCGGGAGATGACCGCCTGGATGCCAGTGGTCGCCTATGTGCCGAACGGCCTCGGCCCGGAGGACAAGGCGCGCCTGCGCCGGCTGGCGGAGACGGTCGTGCTGACAAGCGTGCAGTCGCCGGCCGCCCTGGTGGACGAGACGGCGCTGTTCCTGCACCGCGCGGTGGACCGGCTTCCGGAGGAGAAGCGGGCCGCCGTCCTCGACCTGCGGCAGCACGATCCGTCGCTCGCCGGCAAGAAGGTCCTGATTGTCGATGACGACATCCGCAACATCTTTTCCCTGGTGAGCGTTCTGGAGGCGCACGACATGACCGTACTCCACGCGGCCTCCGGACTGGAGGGCATCGAGCAACTGAAGAAGCACCCGGACGTGGATATCGTGCTGGTCGACATCATGATGCCGGAGATGGACGGCTACCAGACCATCCGCGCGATCCGGTCCATGGATGAGCTGGACGGGCTGCCGGTCATCGCGGTGACGGCCAAGGCAATGAAGGGAGATCGCGAGAAGTGCATCGAGGCCGGTGCGACCGACTATGTCGCCAAGCCGGTGGACATCGACCACCTGATGTCGCTCCTGCGCGTTTGGACCGCCGGGCGGGTGGTCGTGCCTGAAGGCCGGGCATGAGGCTGCGGCCGATGCCGTCGACGAAGACAGAGGGAAACCATCCGGGGAGGGCCGAGGCGATGCATCCCGTCAACACGGTGTCGGAGGAGCCGCAGGGCTTCGTGAGCGCGCACCTGTCCCCCGCCAGCATCCTCGTCGTGGACGACGATCCCCGAAACCTGCTCGCCATGCAGCAGGTGCTGGGGGATCTCGGCGCGACCGTGGTCCTCGCACGCTCCGGCGAGGAGGCGCTGAAGTATGTTCTGGATAAGGACTTCGCGGCGATCCTCCTGGACGTGCGAATGCCGGCCATGGACGGCTACGAGACCGCGGAGCTGATCCGCAAGCGCGAGAAGTCCCGCCACATCCCCATCATCTTCCTGACGGCCATCAACAAGGACGAGGTCCACATCTTCCGCGGCTACGAGGCGGGCGCGGTCGACTACATGTTCAAACCGGTGGAGCCGGGGATCCTGCGCAGCAAGGTCGCGGTCTTCGTCGACCTCTACCGCAAGACGGAGGAGGTGAGGCGCCAGGCGGAGCAGAAGCATCGCCTGCTCGCCGAGAACCTCCGCGTGCGCACGGAGAAGCTGGAGGCGGAACGGGCCCTACGGCGCTCCGAGGAACGGCAGGCGCTCATCGTCCGCGCGCTGCCCATCGTCCTCTACACGAGGGAGGTCGGGAACGGGTTTCCGTTCCGGTATCTCACGGAGAATGCCGAAGCGGTACTGGGCGTTCCCGCCGAGCGGTTCCTCGATGATGCCGGGTTCTGGGAGTCGCGGCTGCGTCCCGACGACCGGGAGCACGCCCTGGCGCATCTGGCGGCGGTGCCGGAAAGCGGCGTGTCGATGATCGAGTACCGCTGGCGCCGAGCCGATGGCGCCTACAAGGTCCTGCTCGACCATGCCGTCGTGCTGCGCGACGGCATGGGCCCGCCCATGGAGCTGTGCGGCACGATCCTCGACGTCACCGAGACGCGGGAGATGCAGGCGCAGCTCGCGCACGCGCAGAAGATGGAGGTGGTCGGCCAGCTCACCGGCGGCATCGCGCACGACTTCAACAACATGCTGATGGTCGTGATCGGAAGCCTGGAGCGGCTTGCCGGCATGTTCCCCGGCGACGAGAAGGTGGCACGGCGGCTGGACATGGCGCTTCAGGCGTCTCTGCGCTGCGCGGACATGACGCGGCGCCTGCTCTCCTTTGCTCGCCGCCAGCAGTTGCACCCGAAGCCGGTGGACCTCAATGAACTGGTCGTCGGCATGGGCGAGCTCATGGATCGGACGCTAAGTGGCAGCATCGATGTGGTGATCGAGCAGGGCGACGGCGTGTGGCCGGCCATCGTCGATCCTTCGCAGGCGGAATCCGCCCTGATGAACCTGGTCATCAACGCGCGCGACGCGATGCCGGAGGGCGGACGGCTCACCATCCGGACGGCCAATGTCGCCGCCGAGGAGGTCGACGCGGACCTGGACCGGTCACCCGGCGACTATGTGCTGCTGAGCGTGTCGGACACCGGAGTCGGTGTGCCGGCCGAACTGCTCGAACGGGTGTTCGAGCCCTTCTTCACGACCAAGGACGTCGGCAAGGGCACCGGGCTGGGGCTGAGCATGGTCCACGGCTTCGTGAAGCAGTCCGGGGGCGTAATCAAGGTTGACAGCGAGGTCGGCCGGGGCACGACGTTCCGCCTCTATCTGCCGCGCGCCGCATCGCCGCACGTACAACCGCAAGGCGTGGCGGAGCCGGATGGCGACACCGCCGGGCACGGGGAGGTGATTCTGGTCGTCGACGACGAACACGACGTCCGCAGCGTCGCGGTGCTGACGTTGCAGGATCTCGGCTACACCGTCATTGAGGCCGAGACCCCGGGAGAAGCCCTGGATATCCTGGCGGGCGAGCGCCCGGTGGACCTGCTGTTCACCGACGTCGTGATGCCGGGCGGCGTGACCGGGCTGGAACTGGCCCGCGAGAGCGTCAAACGCCGTCCGACCCTGAGGGTCCTCTACACGTCCGGCTATGCGGACGGCGTCGATGACGACGGCGAGGCCGGCGAGCTCTGTTCGGAGATCTTGCGCAAGCCCTACCGCCGGCGCGAGTTGGCCGAAGCCGTGCGGCAGGTCTTGAAGGCCGGCACGCCGTCATTGTCGCAGTCCTGACACACTTGCCCCCACCCTCCCCGCGGCCTTCGGCGCGGGTCCCCTCCCTCCCCCGCTTCGCAGGGGAGGGCCATGTCTCCCTCCCCTGCGAAGCGGGGGAGGGTTGGGGTGGGGGCACGTGTGTCATTGCTTCAGCTCACCGGCGGCGGCCAGGGTGCGGCGGGCCTTTCGGGCGACGGCCTCGTCGACCATGCGGCCGCCGACCACGCCCACGCCCTTGGTGTTCTCTTCGAGGATCCGGCGGGCCTCTGCCACCGCTTCCGCGCTCGGCGTCAACGCCGCGTTGATGGTGGCCACCTGCTTGGGATGGATCGCGGCCTTCGACGTGAAGCCGAGGCGCACGGCCCTTTGCGTCTCCTCCTGAAGGCCGGCGTCGTCGTGAAGGTCGAAGAACGGCGAATCGATCACGCCGACCCGCGCCATGGCGGCGGCGTTCACCACCCGCGACCGGGCCGAGAGCAGCGGCTCCCACGCCACCTCGGCGCCGAGGTCGGCGGCGAGGTCGGCCGCGCCGAAGAACAGCGCCTCGACGCGCGGGCTGGCCCCGGCGATCGCCTTCGCCGCGGCGACCCCGCGCGCGGACTCGACGAGAGGGACCAGCGGCGCCGCCCGGCCGCCGTCCACCAGCAGGCCGTCGATCAGGCGGATGATCTCCGCGGAGTCGACCTTGGGGACGATGACCGCGTCCGGCTTTGCCTCCGAACGGATCAGGGCCAGCAGGTCTTCCAGCCCATAGGGCGTGGTTGGGGAGTTGATGCGCACCGCGCGGGCGGTGCGTTGCCAGCCGGAGGGCTTGGACAGGAACTCCACGGCAATCCGGCGCGCCTCCTCCTTGCGGTCGGGGGCGACGGCGTCCTCCAGGTCGAGGATCAGTACGTCGGCGCCGGTGGAGGCCGCGCGCTCGAAGCGCTCGGGCATGGTCGCCGGGGTGAACAGCCAGGACCGTCGGGTGGTGTGCATGTGCTCCTCCTGCCGTTCAGGCAGCGCGCCGCAAGAGATTGAGCCGCATCGGCTGGTCGAAGGCGGTCTTGCCGTCCTCGTTGCGCCCACCCTCCGCGAAACGGCGGCGCATCTCGGCCTCGACGGCCGGCAGCCGGGCGCGGCGCGCCTCGTCCACCGCCAGGACGCGGTCGAGGAGCTGGCCGAAATCCTGGAAACGCAGCGTGTTCGCGTAGAACAGCTCCCGCTCCGGCTTCAGTTCGGCGGGTGGATCGCGCAGCGCGGCGTAGGCGGCGGCCCGCTCCGCGGTCTCGTCGTCCATCGCCCGGACGGCCTCAAAATAGGCGCCCTCGGCCAGGGGTTCGACCACCACCAGGGCGCCGCCCGGCCGCAGGACCCGCGCCGCCTCCTTGAGCGCCGGGGTCATGGCGTCCATCGGCAGATGGTGCAGGCTGTTGAAGTACAGCACCGCGTCCAGCGACCCGTCCTCGAATGGCAGGGATTCGCCTCGGCCTTCCAGGTAGGTCTCGTTGCCGACGGGCTCGGCCGCGCGGGCGCGCGCCAGTTGGCCGGCGCTCGGTTCGATGCCGATCACCGTGGCGCCCGACTGGGTCAAGCGGCGGGCCATGCCGCCGTCGCCACAACCCACGTCGGCAACCGTCAGGCCGCGGACGTCCAGCACCTCGGCGAGGATGGCCTTGTGGTCGGCCCGTCTCAGCGTGGTCATTCCGCCTCCAGCTCCGCGGTCATGGCGACATAGCCCTCGTGGTCGAGCACCCACAGCTCGGCGCCGCCGTCTCGCTTCGCCCCGCAGACGGTGAAGGGATGGATGTCGAACACCGGCCGCCGAGCGCGGAAGCGGAAGCCGGTCACCCGTGCCCCCGGATTGTTGCGCAGGAACAGGTCCATCAGCAGCGTCGCCATGAGCGGTCCGTGCACGATCAGGCCCGGATACCCCTCGACCTCCTCGCAATACTTGCGGTCGTAGTGGATGCGGTGGCCGTTGAAGGTGAGTGCCGAGAAGCGGAACAGCAGCACCGGGTCGCCGGTCACCACCCGTTGCCAATCGGCGCTCGCCTTGGGCGCTTCGCCCGGCGGGGCCGCCTCGCCGGGCTTGGCGGCGTCGCGGTAGACGATGTCGTGCACCTCGCGCACCGCCAGCCCTCGTTCGGTCATGACCTCGTGCACGACCTTGACGAACACCAGGTTTCCGGAGCGGCCGGCCTTGTGCTCCACCTCGGCGATGGTGGAGCGGCGGCGCAGCGCCTCGCCAACCCGGATCGGGGTGTGGAACTCCAATGCGCCGCCGGCCCACATGCGCCGCGGCAGGGGCACCGGCGGCAAGAAGCCGCCGCGGCGCGGGTGGCCGTCCTCCGCGATCTCCCGCTGCAGGGCCTGGGGCAGGAAATAGAGCCAGTGGCCCAGCGGCGGCACCTCGCCGGGGCGCCAGGGCGTGACGTCGTGGTCGAGCGTAGCGGCCAGCCCGGTGAGCGGCGCCACGGTCGCCATGTCCAGGTGCTCGTCCTGGCGGCCGATCCAGTTCTTCAGTTCGTCGAAGCTCATGGGGCGAATTCCTTGCGCAGCTGATCCGTATGTTCGCCGACGGCGGGGATGGGGCGGGGCTGGAACGCCTCGCCGCGCCACCGCAGCGGCGGCGCCACCCCGACCACCGGCCCGGTGGGCGTGTCCACGGTGATACGCCGCAACTGGCGGTGCGTCGACAGGTCCGCCACGCTGTTCAGCGATCCGAAGGCGATGCCGGCGCGGCGCAGCCGGTCCAGGGCCGCCTCCCGGTCGAGCGTGGCGAAGATGGATGCCACGGCGGAGTCGAGATCCTGCCGGTTCGCCACCCGCCCGTTGTTGGAGGCGAAGCGCGGGTCGGTCGCTAGGTCCGGCTGCTCCAGCACCTCGGCGCACAGCTTGCGCCACTCCCGCTCATTCTGGATGGAGATGACCACCGTGTTGCCGTCCTTCAGCGTGAAGGCGCCGTAGGGGGCGATGGAGGGATGGTTCAGCCCGACCCGTTCCGGCGCCTTGCCGCCGTAGTCCTGGTGCAGCAGCGGCACCGTCATCCAGTCCGCCAGGGAGTCGAACAGCGAGACGGCGACGCCCTTGCCCCGTCCGGTCCGTTCGCGCTCGAAGAGGGCCTGGAGGACGCCGGCGTGGGCGTACATGCCGCAGGCGATGTCGGCGACCGACACGCCCACCCGGCCCGGCCGTTCCGGCGCGCCGGTGATCGAGGCCAGCCCGGTCTCGCACTGGATCAGCAGGTCGTATGCCTTCATGTCGCGGTAGGGCCCCTCTTCGCCGTAGCCGCTGATGTCGCAGGTGATCAGCCGCGGGTGGCGGCGGCGCAGCTCTTCCGAGCCGAAGCCGGCGCGCTCGGCGGCGCCGGGTGCCAGGTTCTGCACCAGCACGTCGGCGCGCGCGATCATCCGGTGGAGCAGCGCCGCGTCCTCGGCATCCTTGATGTCGAGGACGATGGATTCCTTGCCGCGGTTGAGCCAGACGAAGTAGGCGCTCTCGCCGTGGGCGACGTGGTCGTAGTTGCGGGCGAAATCGCCCTCGGGCCGTTCGATCTTGATGACGCGCGCCCCGGCGTCGGCCAGCCGCGACGTGCAGAACGGAGCGGCCACGGCCTGCTCCAGCGCGATCACCAGGATACCTTCCAAGGGGTTGTTCATGGCTCAGAACGACTTCGGCATCTTCAGCGCGTGGGTCGCCACGTGCGAGAGGATGAGGTTGGTGGAGATGGGGGCGATCTGATAGAGCCGGGTCTCGCGGAACTTGCGCTCGATATCGTACTCCTCGGCGAAGCCGAAGCCGCCGTGGACCTGCAGGCAGGTGTCGGCGGCGTGCCAGGACGCTTCGGACGCGACCAGCTTCGCCATGTTGGCCTCGGTCCCGCAGGGCTGGCCGGCGTCGAACAGCTCGATGGCCCGGCGCACCATCAGCGCCGCCGCCTCGGTCTCGATGTAGGCCCGCGCGATGGGGAACTGGACGCCCTGGTTGGACCCGATGGGCCGGCCGAAAACCTCCCGCTGCGTCGCGTAGGCGGAGGCGCGGTCGATGAAGAAGCGCGCGTCGCCGATGCATTCGCTGGCGATCAGGATGCGCTCGGCGTTCATGCCGTCGATGATGTAGTGGAAGCCCCGGCCTTCCTGGCCGATGAGGTTCGCCGCCGGCACGCGCAGGTCGTCGAAGAACAGCTCGGTGGTGGCGTGGTTGATCATCGTCCGGATCGGCCGGATCGTCAGGCCGTTGCCGACCGCCTGGCGCAGGTCGACCAGCAGCACGCTCATGCCGTCGGTGGGCTTCTTCACCTGGTCGCGCGGCGTGGTGCGCACCAGGAGGACCATGAGGTCCGAATGCTCGGCCCGCGAGATCCACACCTTCTGGCCGTTCACCACGTAGTCGTCGCCCTCGCGCCGGGCGAAGGTGCGGATGCGGGTGGTGTCGGTGCCGCTGGTCGGCTCGGTGACGCCGAACGCCTGCAGGCGCAGCTCGCCGGACGCGATGCCGGGGAGGTAGGCCCGCTTCTGCTCCTCGCTGCCGTGCCGCAGCACCGTGCCCATCGTGTACATCTGGGCGTGGCAGGCGCCGCCGTTGCAGCCCGAGCGGTGGATCTCCTCAAGGATGGCGCTGGCCGCGTCGATCCCCAGACCCGAGCCGCCGTACTCCTCCGGAATCAGGACCGACAGGAAGCCGGCTTCGGTCAGGGCGCGCACGAACTCGGTCGGGTAGGCCCGCTCGGCATCGAGCTTGCGCCAGTACTCTCCGGGGAAGTCGGCACACAGCCGGCGCACGGATTCGTGAATTTCGGGGTGGGATTCGTTCGCCATCACAACTTTCACCTCCCAAGGGCTTTTCAAAGATTAGTGGATCGACTACGATATTCGTCAACGCTATAGTTTTTATAACTGTTATAACGGATCGGCATGGGCGGCGGGCGCATGGATTTCCGGCAGCTGAGATATTTCCTGCACGTCGCGGAGATGCAGAGCCTGTCGCGGGCGGCCGCGCTGCTGCGGGTGGCCCAGCCGGCGCTGTCCCGCCAGATCAAGAGCCTGGAGGAGGAATTGGGCGTGCCGCTGCTGCGGCGCCACGGCTGGGGCGTCACGCCCACGCCCGCCGGCCAGGTCCTGATGAACCATGCGCGGCAAGTTCTGAAGGAGGTGAGCGCCGCGCGGGACGCGGTGCTGGCCTACCAGTCGGAGCCGTCCGGCACGCTGAGCTTCGGCGTGCCGTCTTCGCTCAGCAAGGTCCTGCTGCCCGGCTTGGCCGTCCGTTTCCGCCAGCGGGCGCCGAAGGTGCGCCTTCACCTCGTGGACGGCTTCAGCGCCACGATCCACGAGTGGCTGGTGCAGGGGCATCTGGACCTGGCGGTGCTCTACGAGACCAAGACGACGGACGGCCTCGTGTCGTCGCCGCTGCTTGAAGAGGAGATGGTGCTGATCGGTCCGGCCGGGCGGCTGGCCGGCCAGGACAGTGTGAGCCTTGCCGCCGTCGCCGACCACGACCTCATTCTGCCGGCCAGGCCGCATCGGCTGCGCCTGCTGCTCGATCAGGCCTTCGCCGAGCATGGCCTGAGCTGCGAGCCGGTGATCGAGGTGGACGCCCTGTCGGCGCTCGTCGAACTCGTGCGGATCGGCGAGGCGTACACGCTGCTGCCGCACTCCTCGGTGCATGAGCTGCTGTTGTCCGGCGACCTCAGCGCCGCCGCCGTGGCCCCTCCCATCCGCCGGTCCCTGGTTCTTGCCCGTCCGCAGGCCCGCGTGCCCACCCCGGCGAGCGAGGCGCTGGAGCGCGAGGTGGTCGACTTCATCCGCACCCAGGCGGCAACCCTGGGCTGGGACGTCCGGCACCGGATCCCAGACGTCGAGGAGATCGCATGACCCCTCTTCTTTCCGACCTGCGGGTCGTCGAGGTGTCGGCCTTCGTCGCCGCTCCGCTCGGCGGCATGACGCTGGCCCAGCTTGGCGCCGACGTGATCCGCATCGACCCCATCGGCGGCAACATCGACTATCGTCGCTGGCCGCTGGCACCCAGCGGCGACAGCCTGTACTGGGCCGGGCTGAACAAGTCCAAGCGCTCGGTGGCGCTGGCGCTGGGCACGCCCGAGGGGCGCGAGATCGCGCAGGCGCTGATCACCGCGCCGGGGGAGGGAAGCGGCATCCTGCTGACCAACCTCCCCGCCAGCGGCTGGATGAGTCACGGGGCGCTGTCGGCCAAGCGGGCGGACCTCATCATGCTGCGCCTCACCGGCAGCTCCGACGGCACCAGCGCCGTGGACTACACGGTGAACTGCGCCAGCGGCTTCCCCATGGCGACAGGGACCGGGGACAGGCCGGTGAACCACGTGCTGCCGGCCTGGGACGTGGCCGCCGGGCTCTACCTCTGCACCGGCCTCTTGGCGGCCGAGCGGCATCGTAGGCGAACGGGGGAGGGCCAGGAGATCACGCTGGCGCTCTCCGACGTCATGCTGGCGACGGTCGGCAACCTCGGCTACATCGCCGACGTCCAGGTCAACGGCACCGTCCGCCAGCCGCTCGGCAACGACCTCTACGGTGCGTTCGGGCGCGATTTCGCGACGGCCGACGGACGGCGGGTGATGATCGTCGCCATCTCCGACCGGCAGTGGCGCGCCATCGGCACCGCCACCGGCCTCGCCGACCGGCTCGCCATGATCGGCCCAATGATGGACGTAGATCTGAACGACGAGGGCGGCCGGTTCCAGGCCCGTGACGCGATCTGCGCGGTGCTCGCCCCCTGGGTCGCCGCCCGGACGCTGGAGGAGATCCGCCAGGCGTTCGCGGGCAGCGGCGTGCTGTGGGGCCCCTACCAGGATTTCGGCCAGCTCGTCGCCGAGGATCCGCGCTGCTCCCCCGCCAACCCCCTGTTCCAGGAGATCGAGCAGCCCGGCATCGGCCGCTACCGCATGCCCGGCGTTCCGCTGGGCTTCGGCGCGGTGCCGCGCGGGCCGGTGCGCCCGGCCCCCCGGCTCGGGCAGCACACCGACGAGGTGCTGGCCGGCGTGCTCAACCTCTCCAGCGCGGAGATCGGCCGCCTGCACGACGCGGGCATCGTGGCCGGCCCGGAGGACCCGCGATGACCCTCGCCGACTTTCACCGCGCCCTGACGGCCGCCGAGGCGCTGGCCGCGGAGGGGCGCCGCCGCGTCAAGGCGCTGGTCGCTCCCGACGGCCGCCCCGCGCCGGAGGCGCTGGAGACGCACCAGTTGGCCCTGCACGGCCTGGCGTGGCAGGCGACCTATGTCGAGGCGTTGCGCCAACTGCTCTGCTGGGCCGAACGGCTGGAGGGTCAGGACGCGCTCGGCCCCGTCGAGGCGGCCATCCTGCGCCTGGGCTTCGCCGAGTATCTCGGCCAGCTCGCCGGCGGCATCCCCATGAGCCAGGTTGAGATCGTCCGTCCCTACGACCTCGGCATCCCGCCCGAAGCGGTGGCGCGGTTCGTGGCGGAGGCGCACGTCGCGGACGCCGAGACGCTGCGGGTCGACCGCCTGCGGCTCGCCCAGGCCGCCGCCGAAGGGCATTTTGGCGCGCCGGCATTCGGGGACGAGACGCTGGCGATGATGTGGGACCAGTTCACCCGCTTCGCTGACGCCGAGGTGGCGCCGCTCGCCCAGGACATCCACGGGCGCGACGTGCTGATTCCGGACGAGCTGATCGCCCATATGGCGGAGATGGGCGTGTTCGGCCTGACGGTCCCCGAGGAGTACGGCGGGCTGGGTCTCGGCAAGACGGCGATGTGCGTCGTCTCCGAGGCGTTGAGCCGCGGCTATCTCGGCGTGGGCTCGCTGGGCACGCGGGCGGAGATCGCGGCGGAACTGATCCGGCTGGCGGGCACACCCGAGCAGAAGGCGCGCTGGCTCCCCCGCATCGCGTCGGGGGAGATCCTGCCGACTGCGGTGTTCACCGAGCCCAATACGGGCAGCGACCTCGGCTCCCTGCGCACCCGGGCGGTGCGCGACGGCGACGTCTACCGGATCTACGGGGCGAAGACCTGGATCACGCACGGTGCGCGCTCCGACCTCATGACGCTGCTGGTGCGCACGGGCCCGCAGGCCGAGGGCTACCGCGGCCTCTCCATGCTGCTGGCCGAGAAGCCGCGCGGCACCGGGGACGACCCGTTTCCGGCTGAGGGGATGAGCGGCACCGAGATCCCGGTGCTGGGCTACCGCGGCATGAAGGAGTACGAGATCGGCTTCGACGGCTTCGCCGTGCCCGTGGACGCGCTGCTGGGCGGCGTCGAGGGGCAGGGCTTCAAGCAGCTCATGGAGACGTTCGAGAGTGCCCGCATCCAGACCGCGGCGCGGGCGTTGGGCGTGGCGCAGAACGCGCTGGAGCTGGGCGTGGGCTATGCCGTCGAGCGCCAGCAGTTCGGCAAGGCGATCCTGAGCTTCCCGCGCGTCCATGGAAAGATCGCCTGGATGGCGGCGGAGACCATGATGGCCCGGCAGCTCTCGTACTTCGCCGGGCGGGAGAAGGATTCGGGGCGCCGCTGCGACATCGAGGCCGGCATGGCCAAGCTGCTGGCCGCGCGTGTCGCCTGGAGCAACGCCGACGCCGCCTTGCAGATCCACGGCGGTAACGGCTACGCGCTTGAGTATCCGATCAGCCGGGTGCTGTGCGATGCCCGGATTCTCTCCATTTTTGAGGGAGCTGCGGAAATTCAGGCGCAGGTCATCGCGCGTGGACTGTTGGCTGGTCAGAACTGACCCACGCCGCAAGGCCCCGAGGGGCCCAACCAGAACCGCAGGCCGTTGGGAACTGCGGCAAACCCATAACCAAACGGAGGGAACTGATGCGAAGTGTGTTCATCCCGCTCCTGGGTGCCATCGGCATCCTCGCCGCGACACCGGCTCTGGCGCAGAATCAGATCGTCATCAAGTTCAGCCACGTCGTCGCTCCCGACACGCCGAAGGGCAAGGGCGCCGACAAGTTCAAGGAACTGGCCGAGGCGCGCACCAACGGCAAGGTGAAGGTCGAGGTCTACCCCAACAGCCAGCTCTACAAGGATAAGGAAGAGCTGGAGGCGTTGCAGCTCGGTGCCGTGCAGATGCTGGCCCCGTCGCTCGCCAAGTTCGGCCCGCTGGGCGTCAAGGAGTTCGAGGTCTTCGACCTCCCCTACATCTTCCCGAACAAGGAATCCCTGGCCAAGGTCACCGAGGGCCCGCTCGGCCAGCAACTGCTGAAGAAGCTGGAGCCCAAGGGGATCATGGGGCTCGCCTATTGGGACAACGGCTTCAAGGTGATGAGCGCCAATCGTCCGCTGAAGACGCCGGCGGACTTCAAGGGTCTCAAGATGCGCATCCAATCCTCCAAGGTGCTGGAAGCGCAGATGCGGGCGCTGGGCGCGCTGCCGCAGGTGATGGCCTTCTCCGAGGTGTACCAGGCCATGCAGACCGGCGTCGTCGACGGATCGGAGAACACCCCGTCCAACATGTACACCCAGAAGCACCATGAGGTGCAGAAGAACATCACGCTGTCCGACCACGGCTACATCGGCTACGCGGTAATCGTGAACAAGAAGTTCTGGGAAGGTCTGCCGGCCGACGTCCGCACGCCGCTCGAAAGCGCCATGAAGGACGCGACCACCTACGCCAACCAGATCGCCCAGAAAGAGAACGACGACGCGGTCCAGGCGATGAAGGCGTCGGGCAAGTCCGAGTTCTACACCCTGACCGACCAAGAACGCCTCGCGTGGCGCAAGGTCATGCTGCCCGTGCACGAGGACATGGCCTCGCGCGTCGGCAAGGACCTGATCCAGGCGTTCTACAAGGAAACTGGCGTCACCACCAACTGATGCCGGCGAGCCGAAACGCTGACACACTTGCCCCCACCCCAACCCTCCCCCGCTGACGCAGGGGAGGGTGCCTTTGTCCCTCCCCTGCAACGCGGGGGAGGGAGGGGACCCGCGAAGCGGGGAGGGTGGGGGCAAGTGGGTCAGAGCTCTTGCTCGAGGATACTGGTGAAAAAATTTTAATCCTGCGGCAAGGCCGCCGTTAGGGGATGGACACTAGCTATGGATACGGCCAAGGCCCGACGCGGCCGACTGATATAGATCCTCGCTACGGAGTTCTTTCCCCATGAATACTGTCCTCCCTCCCGAACGTGGTGCGCCCAAGCGCAGGCTGCGCAACGCCGTTGCCGCCGTGCTGCTGGGCACGACGGTGCTGGCCGGGACGGCGGCGGTCACCGTTCCGCCGCCCGCCCTGGCCGCCACAGCCGAGGCGCGGGCGCTGCCGGACAGCTTTGCGCCGCTCGTCGAGCGGGTGTCACCGGCGGTCGTCACCATCTCCTCCACCCATGCACCGGCCGCACGTGCTGAGCGCAACGGACCGCGTCTGCCGCAGTTTCCGCCGGGCTCGCCGTTCGAGGAGTTCTTTCGCCGCTTCGGCAATCCCTTCGATGGTCAAGGCCAGCCGGGGCCGGACGCACGCGGCGGCGTTTCGGTCGGCTCCGGCTTTGTCATCGACGCCGCCGGATACGTGGTGACGAACAATCATGTGATCGACGGCGGCAAGGAGATCACCGTCACGCTGAGCGACGGCACCAAGCTGCCGGCCAGCGTGGTCGGGCGCGACGACAAGACTGACCTGGCGTTGCTCAAGGTGAAGTCGGACAAACCGATGCCCTATCTGGAGTTCGGCGACAGCGACAAGGCGCGTGTCGGCGACTGGGTGGTGGCGGTCGGCAATCCGTTCGGCCTGGGCGGCACGGTGACCACGGGCGTGGTCTCGGCGCGCGGGCGCAGCATCGGGGCCGGTCCCTACGACGACTTCATCCAGACCGACGCGCCGATCAACCGCGGCAACTCCGGCGGGCCGATGTTCAACCTCGACGGCGAAGTCATCGGCATCAACACCGCCATCTACTCGCCCAACGGCGGGTCGGTGGGCATCGGCTTCGCCGCTCCCTCCAACATCGCCAAGCGCGTGGTGGCGGAGCTGAAGGAGCGCGGCCATGTGGACCGCGGCTGGCTCGGCGTGCGCATCCAGCCGGTGTCGCCGGAAATCGCGGAGGGGCTCGGCCTGGACAAGGCGCGCGGCGCGCTGGTCGCCGACGTGACCAAGGGGAGCCCGGCAGCCAAGGCCGGCCTGCGTCAGGGCGACGTGATTCTGAGCTACGGCGGCAAGCCGATCGACGACCTGCGCGCCCTGACGCGGGCCGTGGCCGACACGCCGACCGGAACCGACACCACGCTGGAGGTGATGCGCCAGGGCAAGAGCACCACGATCACCGCCCGGATCGAGAAGCAGAAGGACGAGCCGCAGCAGGTGGCATCGGCCGAGGAGCCGGCGGAGCACCCGTCCATCAAGGGCGTGGCGCTGGCGCCGCTGAACGCCGATATGCGCGAGCAACTCGGCCTCGACGAGGGGGTGAAGGGCGTCGTCGTCACCGGCGTCTCGCCCAAGGCCGGGCCGGTCCCGCTGCAGGCCGGCGACGTCATCGAGAAAGTCGGCGAGCACGCGGTGAAGTCCCCGGCCGAGGTGGCCCGCACCATCGCCGAGGCCGAGAAGGCCGGGCGGAAGGCGGTGCTGCTGCTGATCAACCGGCGGGGCGACGAAAGCTTCGTCGCGCTGAAGCTCGGGCAGGCGTGAGGGCCGGAACGTCGGGCTTCGCTGCGCTCAACCCGACCTACGAAAACCTCGTAGGTCGGGTTGAGCCGAAGGCGAAGCCCGACGTCGCGCCCTTGGCCCGGTCTCCGGAGGACGGTACACTCATAGACATGAAGATACTGGTCATCGAGGACGACCGTCAGGCCGCGGCCTATCTGGCCAAGGGCTTGAAGGAGGCCGGTCACGTCGTGGACGTCGCCAACGACGGGACGGAGGGGCTTTTCCTCGCCGGGTCGCAGCGTTACGACGTGATGGTCGTCGACCGCATGCTGCCGGGGCGCGATGGGTTGTCGCTGGTGGAATTGCTGCGCGCGTCGGGCAACGACACGCCGGTGCTCTTCCTGTCGGCGCTCGCCACTGTGGACGATCGGGTCAAGGGGCTGCGGGCCGGCGGCGACGACTACCTGACCAAGCCCTTCGCCTTTTCGGAGCTGCTGGCCCGGATCGAGGTGCTGGCGCGCCGGCGCGCCGGCGCCCAGCCGCAGACCAGGCTCGTCGTCGGCGACCTGGAGATGGACCTGCTGTCCCGCACCGTGCGGCGCGCCGGCCGGGAGATCGACCTGCTGCCGCGCGAGTTCACGCTGCTCGAATACCTCATGCGCAACGCCGGCAGCGTGGTCACGCGCACGATGATGCTGGAGAACGTCTGGGACTACCATTTCGACCCGCAGACCAACGTCATCGACGTGCACATCGCGCGGCTGCGGCAGAAGATCGACAAGGACTTCCCATCGACGCTCATCCACACCGTGCGGGGTGCGGGCTATTGCCTGCGCGCGTCGGGCTGACCTCCGGTGTGGCGGCTCCTGCGCACCACGACATTTCGCCTGGCACTCCTGTATTGCGGGCTGTTCCTCGGTTCGGTCGCCGTCATCCTGTGGGTGGTCTACAGCCTCACCGCCGGCTTCATCGAACGCGAGTTGAGCGACGCCATCGCCAGCGACGTCGCCGTGCTGCGCGAACAGTTCGAGCGCAAGGGCCTGCCGGGCCTCGTCGATGCGGTGCGCACGCGCAGCGCCGATCCGCACACCAACTCCATCTACCTGCTGGTGTCGCCCGGCGGCACGCCGCTCGGCGGCAACCTGTCGGGTTGGCCGAACACCATGCCGGACGGCGAGGGCAGGCTGCACTTCCGGGTGGCCGAGACGGGTGGCCCCGGCGGCCAGCCCGCGACCGCGCAAGCGGTCGTGTTCGTGCTGCCCGGCAAACTGCGCCTTCTGGTCGGTCGCGACATGAGCGAGCTCGACCTGCTGCGGAGCCGGGTCGTCGCGTCGCTGGGGTGGATCGCTGCGGTGGCGGCCAGCTTAGGCATCGTCGGCGGCGTGCTGCTGAGCCGGGGCATGCTGCACCGGATCGAGGCGATCAACCTCACCACACGGCGGATCATGGCCGGCGACCTGTCCGGCCGCGTCCCCCACTCGGGCAACGGTGACGAGATCGACCGGCTGGCGGGCAACCTCAACGCCATGCTCGACCAGATCGAGCGCCTGATGACCGGCATGCGGCAGGTGACTGAAAACATCGCGCACGACCTGCGCACGCCGCTCTCGCGCCTGCGCTCGCGCATCGAACTCACGCTGCTCCATCACGAGGACGATCCGGAAGTGTACCGGACGGCATTGCAGGAAACGCTGGCCGAGGCCGACCGGCTGCTCGCCACCTTCAAGGCGCTGCTGTCCATCGCAGCGGCGGCGTCGGAGGCGCGCCGCGCCGACTTCCGGGCGGTTGATTTGGCCGAGACGGTGCGGCAGATCGCCGACCTCTACGAACCGGTCGCCGACGAGGCGGGCTTGTCCTTCACCGCCGACATCCGCGCCAATCCGGCGGTGCGCGGCGATGCCCAACTGCTGTCCCAGGCGGTCGCCAACCTGCTGGACAACGCCATCAAGTACACGCCGGCCGGTGGCCGGGTCGTACTGACCCTCGAGGGGGCGGGGCCGGGCCAAGCGGCGCGTCTATCGGTCGCCGACACCGGACCCGGCATTCCGGCGGAGATGCGCGAGGCGGTGCTGGAGCGCTTCGTCCGCCTCGACGCGGCGCGCGCTTCGCCCGGCAATGGGTTGGGGTTGAGCCTGGTGGACGCAGTCGCACATCTGCACGGCGCGCGACTGCTGCTGGAGGACAACGAACCGGGACTCAAGGTCAGCCTCGTCCTGCCGCCGGATGCGGCCTCGACGCGCTGACGCACGGAAACCCGGCGTTCTATTCGATCTCGCTCATTGGCCGAGGGCGTGGCTGCAGGTAGATGACGACCACGGTGCCGTACTGGCCGATGTGAATGTCCGCCCTGACGATTTCACCATCGGCCACTTTCTGCCATCGGCCGGGGGCGCCCTGGTACTGGAAGCCTTCCTGGTACACGAAGCTTTCCGCCTCCCGTGCATCCCGGAAATGCAAGACCCTCGTACCGTGTGTATCCCTTGTGTCCATGGTGATACCCTCCGGCATCTCCAAAGACAGTCGGGAGGACCTAAGTGGGGCAATGCCTCACTGATGCTGCCCCTGTAGATCCTCCCAGCCGTTCGCCTGTGGAGATACCGCTACACCGCGGCCCAAGCGTCAGCCACGGTGGTCTTCGCAGCGATCTGTTGGGGTGGTGTCACGGAGCCTCCCTGCCTGATGGGACCGGAGCACTGCCGCCACTCGGCTGAGGGACGGCACGCCATAGTAACGCAACAACATTCCCGGTCATACAGGCCAATCTTCCCATTCATTAGCCGCCCCAGGGACGGACGCTCGCTGTTCCGTCCTCCCTTGCATCTGGGAAGCCTCACGAGGAATTTCATCCTTGTGTGATAAGGGAAGGCGAGACGTTCGAGGCGGAGTACCGTCACGCGCCCCGCTGCTTGGGCCGATTGCCGGCCGTGCATAGGACCCGCGTCAGCTGATACTTGGGATGCTCGCTGACCCACTTGGCGCCCTCGATCTGGCCGGCAATCGGACAGCTGGACATGGTCAGCGGCTGATCATCCGGGATCAGCGGATTCACCGTCTGGCACTGGGTGGGGTCGGAAACCAGACAAAACAACATGGACAACGTGACAAGCATCAGACCTCCAACGTGCAAAGCACACTCGAACCAGATTGACACGGGCTGGTCCGAGCAAATGCTGTGCCATCCCGTACGGTGCAGGATGACGGCACGCTGGATGCGTAAACAATGAGCCGCGCCACACCGGCGCTCAGAGCTTAGGCATCGAAGGTTAATGTTGCCTAAACGTTGGTTACTCCATCGGCTGTTTCGAGCATTCCACGCGACGTGCTCGTCGCGTTGTGCGGTGCGCGCTGGCGGTAGGTGAAGGGGTGGTCGCCGGCCGTTGAATCCCGTTCGGCAATCTCGGCGACCAGGGCGTGGTCGGCCGCGAGTTCGCACACGGGGTCGGTCGCGGCGGCGTCTCCCGAAATGGCGAGGGCTTGGCAGCGGCAGCCGCCCCAATCCACCTCGCGCCGGTCGCAGTCCCGACAGGGCAGCGGCATCCAGTCGGTTCCGCGGAACCGCTCGAACGCCGGGGAGTCCCGCCAGATGGCGCCGAGCGGACGGTCGTGCACCGTCTCGAAAGTCAGGCCGGGGATCGTCTCGGCGGCGTGGCAGGGCAGGACCTTGCCGGACGGCGTGATGTTCATGAAGCGGCGGCCCCAACCGCCCATGCAGGCCTTCGGCCGGCGGGCGTAGTAGTCGGGAACGACGTAGTCGACGACCAGCCGCCCCTTCAGTTCGGAAAGCCGCGCCCGGATGGTCGCGTCCATGCGGACGAGCTGGTCGCGTGTCGGCATGAGCGCCGCGCGGTTCGCCAGCGCCCAGCCGTAGTACTGGACGTTGGCGATCTCGATCCGCCCGGCGCGCACGTCGAGGGCGAGGTCGAAGAACTCGTCCACGTGGTCGATGTTGTGCCGGTGCACCACGGCGTTGACGGTGAGCGCCACGCCCGCGTCGACCACGTCGTGGGCAGCCCGCCGTTTGCGCTCAAAGGCACGCGGGAAGCCGGCGATGCGGTCGTTCTCCCCGGGGCGGGTGTCCTGGAAGCTGATCTGCACGTGCGGCAGCCCCGCGGCTTTCAGCCGGTCGAGCCGGGCGCGGTCGAGCGTGACGGCCGATGTGATGAGGTTGGCGTACAGCCCGACCCGGGCGGCGTGTTCCACCAGCTCCTCCAGGTCGGGGCGTGCGCAGGGTTCGCCGCCGGAAAAGTGGACCTGAAGGGCGCCGGCCTCCGCCGCTTCGTCCAGGATGCGTTTCCAGGTGGCCGTATCCAGTTCCCGGTCCCTCGGCTCCAGGGCCAGCGGGTTGGAGCAGTAGGGGCAGGCTAGCGGGCAGCGGTGGGTCAGCTCCGCCAGGATGGCGTAAGGCGGTTCGGACATGGTCATGATGCGATGAACCCTCGTTCGCGCATCGTGCGCAGCAGCTCCAGCACGTCGCCGGCGATTTCGTTGCGGGGGGCGGAGAACTGCGCCGCCAGGCAGTCGATGCCGGTGCCGACGGTGGCGTCCTCTGCAGTGCAGGTGCGCACGACGTCGAGCGCCACCTCGTCCAGGACAAGCACGCGCTCCGGCCCCAGCAGCGTCCATTGATCGCGCGTCCGGTCGTGCCGCAGCACGACGCCGGGCGCCAGGCGGACACGGTCCTGTTCGGTGATGGCGATCGTCATCGCGTGTACTCCGTTGCCTGCATGCCCTCCGGCACGAAGGCGCCCGGCGGAATGTGGCCGGGAACGACGTAGGCGTGATGGAGCGCGTCGAGCTGCGCCCACAGCACCTCCGTCTTGAAGCGCAGGGCGTCGAGCGCTTGCTGCTGCTGCTCCGGCGTGCGGGCGTTGTCGAGGACGTATTGCAGGCCGAAGCGCACGTCGCGCGGCGCCTGGTCCAGGCGCTTGCGAAAATAGGAGAGTGTGGCGTCGTTGGCGAAGGCGTAGTACGCCTCGAACCCGTGAATGCGCCTCTCGTGGATCGCCGGGGCGAACAGCTCCGTCAGGGAGGAGGCGATCGCTTCCAGCGTCGAGTGCGAGCCCACGAAGTTCACGTAGGCGTCCACGGCGAAGCGGGTGGCCGGAAGAATGCCGCGCAACGACGTGACGTAGCCGCGGTCGAGGCCAAGGCCGTCGGTCAGGCGCAGCCAGCGCTCGATGCCACCAACTTTGGCTTCGTCGGACGTGCCGTCCGCCTCCAGGCCGTCATGGTCGAGCACCCGGTGCAGCCACTCCCGGCGCAGGGCCGGGTCGGTGATGCGCGCCATCAGGGTCAGATCCTTGCGGGGGATCGAGACCTGATAATAGAAGCGGTTCAGCGCCCAGGCCTGAACCTGGCCCTTGTTCAGCTTGCCGCCGTGCAGCAGCTCATGGAACGGGTGAAGGTCGTGGTACTGACGCTCGCCGATGGCGTAGAGCGCACGCTCCAACTCCTGGCGGGACATCGGGCCGGTCATTGCGTCAGCTCCATGCCGTCTTGGGCAAAGCACACGTATCCGTCCACCGGCCACACATCACCGGCGGCGGACAGCTCCGGTCTTCCCGGGATCTGGGTGAGCCGCTTGGCGTTCGGATCGCGGGCGCGGGCACGGCGACGGCTGTGCAGTTGCAGTTCGACTGCGGGAAACCGCCGCCGTCCGCGGAGCCGAGCACGATGATCCTCATCGCGGCGGCAACCTTGCCCTCTACAGATCAGCGCAGGCGTATGCGTTGATTTCGTTACCGACGGCGATCTCGATGACCTTCGGCTTGCGCCACGTTTTCATGGTCCATTTCCTCCATAACTGGTTAGGGCCAGTCGCCTTATGGCCCTGTAGGAAAGCGTACCGGTGTCGGCGCAGCGCGGCCATTATACTTACGAGTAAGGCTCTGGAAATTACGGGTAAGTTTTGTGCAATGCACAAACAAAAATTCGGTGTGGCTTCAGATTTTAAATAGAAAAAATATCAACGCAGCCCATTGATTCGGAATGATCATTGCATAACCATAAAAATTTTTTGATATCGTTCGCGATTTCCATGGCGTTCTATATTCAACCTGCGAGGATCTAATACCGTCCTTTGTTGAATGTGCAAATGAGGTATAACCTAGGCTTTCGCTCCCGGTGCGGAGCGGTGGGCTTCGGTGCCGCTCAACCCGATCAGTTCGTAGGTCGGGTTGAGCGTTAGCGAAGCCCGACACACGCCGCCATGCGACCATGTTGGGCTTCGCCTACGGCTCAACCCAACCTACGAGGCCCGCTCCACCCGTGCGGCGCAGTGCTTGTACTCGGGGATCTTGCCGAACGGATCGAGCTGCGGGTTGGTCAACAGGTTCGCCGCCGCCTCGACGTAGCAGAACGGGATAAAGATGACGCCCGGCGGCACCGCCGGGTCGGCGCGGGCGGTCAGGCTCACCGCGCCGCGGCGCGTCGCGACCCGCACCTGTTCGCCGGGGGCGACGCCGAGCCGATCCAGCTCTCTCGGCGCCAGGGTGGCGATGGGTTCGGGTTCCAGCGCGTCCAGCATCGTGGCGTGGCGGGTGATGGCGCCGGTGTGCCAGTGCTCCAGCAACCGTCCCGTGGAGAGCACGAAGGGGTACTCGGTGTCGGGCGGCTCCGCCGGGGGGGCGATCCCCGCCGGCACGAGCCGGCCGCGCCCGTCCGCGGTGGGGAAGCGGTCGCCGAAGACGATGTCCTGTCCGGGCTCCTCCTCGGACAGGCACGGATAGGTGACCGAGCCTTCGCGCTCCAGCCGCTCCCAGGTGATGTTGTCCAGCGACGGCATCGTTCGCGCCATTTCTGCGAAGACGTCGCGCGGGTGCTCGTAACGCCAATCGAGGCCGAGGCGTTTCGCCAGCTCGACGATGATCCACAGGTCCTGGCGGGCGTCGCCGGGCAGCGGCAGCGCCGGCCGGCCGATCTGCACCTGGCGGTTGGTGTTGGTCACCGTGCCCGCCTTCTCCGGCCATGCCGAGGCGGGCAGCACGACGTCGGCGTAGCGCGCCGTCTCGGTGAGGAAGATGTCCTGCACGACGAGGTGCTGCAACCGCGCCAGCGCCGCGCGGGCATGGCTCAGGTCCGGGTCCGACATGGCCGGGTTCTCGCCCATGATGTACATGCCGCGGATCCGGTCCTCGTGGACGGCGTCCATGATCTCCACGACGGTCAGGCCGCGGTTCGGGTCGAGCGCGGTGCCCCACGCCTGCTCGAAGAAGCGCCGCGCCGCGTCGTCGGTCACCGGGCGGTAGTCGGGCAGGGTCATGGGGATCAGCCCGGCGTCGGAGGCGCCCTGCACGTTGTTTTGCCCGCGCAGCGGGTGCAGCCCGGTGCCCGGCCGGCCGACCTGCCCAGTGATCAGCGCCAGCGCGATCAGGCAGCGGGCGTTGTCGGTGCCGTGCGTGTGCTGCGAGATGCCCATGCCCCAGAAGACGATGGACGCCCGCGACCGCGCGTACAGCCGCGCCACCGTGCGCAGGGTCTGCGCGTCGATGCCGCAGATCTCGGCCATCCGCTCCGGCGGGAACTGCCGGACGTGCTCGGCCAGCGCCTCGAAGTCGTCGGTGTGGGCCGCGACGTACTGGCGGTCGTACAGTTCCTCCGTGACGATCACGTTCAAGAGCGCGTTCAGGAGCGCCACGTCCGTGCCGATGTTGAACTGCAGCATGTGCGTGGCGTGGCGCTTCAGCGCCTGTCCGCGCGGGTCCATGACGATCAGCTTGGCGCCCTTCTTCGCCGCGTTCTTGAAGAAGGTGGCGGCGACCGGGTGGTTCTCGGTGGGGTTGGCGCCGATCACCACGATCACCTCGGCATCCAGCGCCGCCGTGAACGGCGCCGTCACCGCGCCCGAGCCGATGCCTTCGAGCAGCGCCGCCACCGAGGAGGCATGGCAGAGCCGCGTGCAATGGTCGACGTTGTTGGTGCCGAAGCCGGTGCGCACCAGCTTCTGGAACAGGTACGCCTCCTCGTTGGAGCCCTTGGCCGAGCCGAAGCCCGCCAGCGCCCCGCCGCCATGCGTCTCGCGGATAGAGCGCAGGCCCTGCGCCGCGCGGTCCAGCGCCTCCTCCCACGTGGCGGGGCGGAAGTGCGTCCACGGATCGGCGGGATCCACGTCCATGGTCTTGGGCACCCCGTCCTTGCGGATCAGCGGCTGGGTCAGCCGGTGCCTGTGGTGCACGTAGTCGAAGCCGAAGCGCCCCTTGACGCACAGCCGGTTGAGGTTGGCCGGCCCTTCGCGGCCGTCCACCGCCACGATTGCGTCGTCCTTGACGCGGTAGGTGATCTGGCATCCCACCCCGCAGTAGGGGCACACGCTGTCCACCGCCTTGTCCGGCACCACGGCGCGCACGCCGGCCTCGTCCACCAGGCTGGCGGGCATGAGCGCGCCCGTCGGGCAGGCCTGCACGCACTCGCCGCAGGCGACGCACGTGCTGCTCCCCATCGGGTCGGCCATGTCGAAGACGATGCTCTCCGTCGGGCCGCGCCACGCCATGCCGATGACGTCGTTCACCTGCACCTCGCGGCAGGCCCGGATGCACAGCGTGCATTGGATGCAGGCGTCCAGCCGCACGCTCATGGCGGGGTGGGAGCGGTCCGGTCCGGGCTGTTCGGGGCGGCGCGGGAAGACGCCGCCGACCGCGCCGACCCGGTCGGCCCAGCGCAGGAAGCGCGAGTCCGGGTCGGGGGAGGCGGCGCGCTCGGGCTGGTCGGCCAGCAGCAGCTCGAACACCAGCCGGCGCGCCTCCTCGGCCCGCGGGCTGGCGACGTGCACCTTCATGCCGGGGGTGGGGCGCCGGATGCACGAGGCGGCCAGCACGCGCTCCCCCTCGATCTCGACCATGCAGGCGCGGCAGTTGCCGTCGGCCCGGTAGCCGGAGGCGTTGGCGTGGCAGAGGTGCGGGATCTCGATGCCCAGGCGGTGCGCCACCTGCCACAGGGTCTCGCCCGACAGGGCCTCGACTTCGGTGCCGTCGAGCAGGAACCGGATGCTGCTCATGACAGTTCCTCCGGGAAATGGCGCAGGATGGATTGCACGGGGTTCATCGCCGCCTGCCCCAGGCCGCAGATGGAGGCGTCGACCATCACCCGCGTCAGCGCCTCGAAGGCGGCGTGGTTCCGCGGGTCGTTTTCCAGGAGCAGGACGGCCTTCTCGGTGCCGACCCGGCAGGGCGTGCACTGGCCGCAGCTTTCGTCGCGGAAGAAGCGCAGCAGGTTGAGCGCCACCTGACGGAGGTCGTCCTTGTCCGACAGCACCACCACCGCCGCCGAGCCGATGAAGCAGCCGTGCTTCTCCAGCGTGCCGAAGTCCAGCGGCAGGTCGGCCATGGAGGCCGGCAGCAGGCCGCCGGACGCCCCGCCCGGCAGATAGGCCTTGAACTCATGGCCCTCGGCCATGCCGCCGCAGAACTCGTCGATCAGCTCGCGCGCCGTGATGCCGGCCGGGGCGACCTTGGGGCCGGGCAGCCGGACACGGCCCGAGACGGAGTAGGTGCGCAAGCCCTGCCGCCCCTGCCGCCCCTGGGCGTTCCACCACTCCACGCCCCGTTCCAGGATGTCGACCACCCAGTACAGGGTCTCGATGTTGTTGATCAGCGTCGGCCGCCCGAACAGGCCGACCTGCGCCGGGAACGGCGGCTTGTGGCGGGGCAGGGGGCGCTTGCCCTCGATGCTCTCCAGCATCGACGACTCCTCGCCGCAGATATAGGCCCCGGCGCCGCGATGCATCCGGATGTAGCCGGGCGGAGCCAGGTTCGCGGCCTCCAGCGAGGATATCTCCTCCAACAGGATGTCGCGCGCCTGCGGATACTCGTCGCGCAGGTAGAGGTGGACCTCCACCGCTTCGACCACCCAGGCCGCGACGAGCATGCCTTCGAGGAAGCGGTTCGGGTCGGTCTCCAGATAGTAGCGGTCCTTGAAGGTGCCCGGCTCGCCCTCGTCGGCGTTCACGACGAGGTAGCGCGGCGCCGGCTCGGAACGCACCAGCTTCCACTTGCGGCCGGTGGGGAAGCCGGCGCCGCCCATGCCGCGCAGGGTGGAACCCTCGAGTGCCGCGAGGACATCGTCCGGCGTCCGACGCCCCTCCAGGCAGTCGGCGAGCAGCGTGTAGCCGCCCTGCGCCCGGTATTCGGCGAACCGTCGCGGTGTGGGAACCCGTCCCTGGTACGACCCGTTCAGGGCGGCGAGGACGGTGTCCGCATCGGCCGGCTCGATGGGCGTGTGGCTGGTGGTCACCGACACCGAGGGCGCCCGGTCGCAGCCGCCCATGCACGGCGCGCGCACAATGCGCGCACCGAGGCCGAGCCGCCCGGCGAGGGCGCGCACGAGATCCTCGGCACCCGCCATCGAACAGGCGATCCCGTCACAGACATGGACGGCCACGGGCGGCAGCGGGGGCTCGCCCTCGCGGACGATGCTGAAGTGGGCGTAGAAGGACGCGACCTCGAACACCTCGGTCTGCGCCAGGCGCATCTCGTGGGCCAATGCCGCCAAGTGGCGGGTGTGCAGGCAGCCGTAGCGGTCCTGGATCCGGTGCAGGAACTCCAGCAGCCAATCGCGCCGCCGCGGATCGCTTCCCAACAGGGCGCGGACCTCGTCCACCGCCGACGGGTCGACCTGCCGGCCCTTCGGCTGCGCCGCCGACCGGCGTCGGCCCGTTTGGGGCCTTGGTGCTTGCGCCCCCTCGACCTCCGGCATGGTCTCGTCCTCCCTTATTTCGTTCCCCCTTATTTCGTTCCTAGTCCCCGGCTTGCCGCCGGTTGTCCCCCGAAAGGGCGCTTGAGCCTGTCCATCCAATCGCCGCAGGATGCTTGCTATGCGTCCGAATATGCGTTGGCGGAGTGGTTCGGGAAGACCCCCATGGCAAAGAGCGCCGTCCTATTCGCGTTCCTCTCAATCCTGGTCGGCGTCGGCGCGGCGCGGGCCGAGGACGGATACCCGACCTACGCTCGGGTCGATTACGTCTTCGGTTGCATGGCGGCGAACGGCCAGAACCAGGAGGTCATGCGCAAATGCTCGTGCAGCATCGACGAGATCGCCGCACGCTTCCCGTACGACAAGTATGTGGCGATCGAGACCGCCCGCGTCATGCAGGACGCGCCGGGCGAACGCGCCTCCCTCGTGCGCGGGGCCGCGTGGATCAAGGACCTGCAGGAGGAGTTCCGGCAGATCCAGGTCGCCGCCGACCTCAAGTGCTTCTGATCCCCGGTTCATGACCCCGACGTGGTGCGGATCGGCCAGCTTTCCTTGAAGATGCGCCCCTTCGAATCCTCGGTTGTCACCTCCAGCGTGCCCGTCTTCTCCGGCACCAGGGAGAAGTGGATGCTGGGATCCTCGCTCAGCGAGATGTCGGACTCGACGTCCAGCACCGGCACCCCGTTGTAGCGCACCGCGATCGACTTCACGTAGTGCGCGGGAATGAAGAAGTAGTTGAGCTGATCGTACTGCATCCCTGTGTAGTTCGGATGGCTGATCAGCAGCTGCGCGGTCATCGGTTCTCCGGCGACGATGTTTTCCGGCAGGTTCAGCTTCATCTTGCCCAGGCGGGCGACGGCGAGCTGCGCGTTCTTCATCGCCGGCGCCGAGCAGCCGCCGGCGGCCTTGACGAACTGCGTGGTCTTGAGCAGCCGTCCGTCGCTGGTCTCGGCGATGGCGGTGACGTTGGTGTAGGCGTCGACCCGCAGGCGCGTCTCGACGGCGTGCGGGCTGGCCCCGTCGGGGAACCGGAAGATCGCGGCCCGCGGTATCGGGTTGTTGTCGACGATGAGATGCACCGTGTTCACCCGGACGTCCGCGCCGGGGGCCGTGGCGATCCGGACGGGCACGAGCGCTGCGTCGTGGGCGCGCGTCGGCGCCTCGAGGCTGAGGACGGGGCCGGCGTCCTCGACGGGCCGTCCGGCGAAGTACATGTCGTGCAGCAGCTCCCAACGGGCCTCGTCGTTCGAAGCCGCCACGGCGCTGCCGCCCCCGAGGGAGAAGAGAAGGAGGGCCAGTCCGGCACCCGCCAGTGCCGTGGCCTTGTCGGCGATCCCGGTTCCGTGCTGCGTCCTCATCGCTCCCTCCTTAGTTCATTCCCATTCCAGCTCGGCGAACACCGCCGTCACATTGCGCGGGTGATAGTCGTCGAACAGATGCCAGCGCGTTCGTTCGTCCGTGCCGACCACGGCGACGGCCCGCTGGATGGTGCCGCCGGCCTTCTGGATGGCGCGGACCTCGGCCACGAGCCGCTCCAGGTACCGGTGCAGCTCCGCCGCCGCCGCCGGCCAGGGGGCCGACGCGGGCCCGTGTCCCGGAACCGCGCGCGCCGCCGGCATCGCCGACAGCGTCGTCAACACCTCCAGCCAACCGAGCACGCTGCCGTCGACGGCGGGCGCGCGCTCCATGAAAACCAGATCGCCGGTCCAAAGGGTCCCGGTCCGCCGGTCGAACACCGTCAGGTCGTTGTCGGTGTGCGCCGGCGGGTGCGCGGCCAGCTCCAGCACCCGCTGGCCGAGGTCGATCTCCAGGCGCCCGGACACGGTGAGCGCCGGCGGCACGAACTCCACATCGTCGGCGGCCGGACCGGCCACCTCCTCGAACACGCGCAGGTAATGGTCGCTGCGCACCATCAAGGACGGCTGGAAGTTCCGATGTGCCACGAAGGTCGCCCCGTCGGCCAGGAAGGCGCCGTTGCCGAACACGTGGTCCGGGTGCATATGGGTGTTGATGACGTAGCGGATCGGCCGGTCGGTGCGCATCCGGACGGCATCGCGCAGGCGCCGGCCGATGGCCGGTCCCCCGCCGGTGTCGATCACCGCGACGGCCTCATTGCCCACGATGAACCCGCAATTGGCGATGTCGCCTTCGTTCGCCGCGTCGGTTTCCGCATGCCGGCCGACATGCACGAAGACGCCGGGTGCCACTTCCTCTACGGACAAAGCATCGGCGGGCAAAGCATCGGCCTGGGTCGGCGTTGTCCACGACGGCCAAACGCCGATCACCACCACGGCAATCCAAAACCAGGGATGCGCGCCTGCCAAAGCTGTTCCCAGTTTTTCCAATGCTCCATCGATGATATGGCTTTATGGAATAGGCGGACAATGCATCAAAAGTACTTTTGCGCCGCACCATCATTGGTGTCTTGGTGCACCCGGATCGGCGATTGTCCGGATCATGAACCGGGCGGAGGAGGTATGCCGGAAGAGCCCCGCGGCTCTGTTCCGGTCTTCCCGTAGATTGATCAAAACAAGGATTAAAGCCGGCCGTCGACGGCATTCCACGGACCAGGACAGCACAGGGAGGATGCCAATGCTTCGCGAGTGGATGTGCGCGGTCTGCGTGGCGCTGGCCGTCCTGGGGGGCGGGGCGGCCCGGAGTGCCGAGCCCACGCCGCTGCGCCTCGGCCTGGTGAAGTTCGGCACGGTCAGTTGGGAGGTCGACACCATCAAGCGTCATGGCTTCGACGCCGAAGCCGGGCTGGAGCTGCGGGTGGTCGACCTCGCCAACCCGGAGGCCGGGAAGATCGCACTGATGGGCGGCAGCGTCGACATGATCGTCAGCGACTGGATCTGGACGAGCCGCCAGCGCAACGACGGGGAGCGCATCACCTTCATCCCGTTCTCGGCGTCCATAGGGGCCGTGATGGTCGGGCGGGACTCGCCCCTGGCCTCGCTCGGCGACCTTCGGGGGCGTAAGATCGGTGTGGCCGGCGGGCCGCTCGACAAGAACTGGCTGCTGGTGCGGGCACTTGCCATCGGGGAGTACGGCTTCGACCCGACGCGGGAGTCGCAGCCGGTCTTCGCCGCACCTCCGCTGCTGAACCAGCAGATGGTCGCGGGTCAGCTCGACGCGGTGCTCAACTACTGGCCCTTCGCGGCGCGCCTCGACGCGCTGGGATACCGGCGCCTGCTCGACGTCAACGAGATCGCGGCCCGGCTCGGTGTGGCCAGGGAGACGCCGGCGCTCGGCTACCTCTTCCTCGAGGAGTGGGGCCGGAAGAACGTCGAGACGGTCGCCGCGTTCTTCCGTGCCACCCTGAAGGCCAAGGAACTGCTGCGCACCTCCGACGCGGAGTGGGAGCGGCTCCGGCCCCTCATGCGCGCGGAGGACGAAGCCACCTTCATCGCCCTGCGGGAAGGTTACCGGGCCGGCATTCCCGCGCGTTGGGGACCCGACGAGAAGGCCGCCGCAGCCGAGCTGTTCGGGATCGTCGCGAAACTGGGGGGTGCCGACCTGGTGGGCAGGGAAGGGCGGTTGGCCGAGGGCACGTTCTGGCCCGACGTCGCCATCCCCGACCAGCCATGATGCCAGCCATGATGAAAGCCGCGCAGCGCGGGCTGTCCCTGCTGCTCTTGGTGGCGTGCTGGCAGATCGCCGCCAGCGCCGCCGCCAGCCGGCTGCTGCCGCCGCCATCGGATGTGCTGGATACGATCCTGCGGAGCGTGGCGAGCGGCGAGTTGCCCCTCCATCTTGCAGCGACGTTGGCGCGGGTGGCGGCGAGCTTCGCCGTGTCCATGCTGGTCGGCGCCGTGATCGGCATCGCGCTTGGCCGATCGACGCTGCTGGACCGCCTGTTCGACGGCTGGCTGATCCTGCTCCTGAACCTGCCGGCGCTGGTGGTGATCATCCTCTGCTACGTCTGGTTCGGGATGGTCGAGGCCGCCGCCGTCCTCGCCGTGTCGATCAACAAGATTCCCAACGTGGCGGTGATCGTGCGGGAAGGCGCCAGGGCGCTCGACCAGGATTTCCTCGATGTTGCCCAGGTGTATCGGTTCGGCCCGCTGCGCACGCTACGGCACGTGGTGCTGCCGCAGCTCGCCCCGTATTTCCTGGCGGCGGCCCGGTCGGGGCTGGCGCTGATCTGGAAGATCGTCCTCGTCGTTGAGCTGCTGGGGCGGAGCAACGGCGTCGGCTTCCAGATCAACCTGTACTTCCAGCTGTTCGACGTGACGGCCATCCTGGCCTACACCTTCGTCTTCATCGCCGTGGTGATGGGGATCGAAGCGGGCGTGCTGCAACCCTTGGACCGGCGCGTGGCCCGCTGGCGGCGTTAGATTCCGACAGAGTTTCCGACGCGCTGTCAGAGTGCGATCCGCGTCGTGATTCCGTCGTAGTCGGCCCGTAAGCCGTCCACGTCTCGTTCAACCAGGCCAGCCGCGGTCAACGCCTCGACATCGGCGTGCACGTTGGCGTAGGCGCGGCCGAGAGTATGGGCCAAAGCCCGCACACTGGCAGCAGGGTTGCGATGCAGGTGGCGCAGCAATTCCAGCCGCCGCGGGGTGAGAGTCCGGGTCAGTTCTTCCCAAGTCTCGAAGTTGATGTGCGTTGTCGCTTCGCCGGTCGCTTCCCCAGTCCGCCAAGCCCGTTCGGCATCCTCCGCGCGATTGAGTACCGCGGCGAAGTCTTCCCCCACCGTAATCCTGATATCGGCCGTCATAACGCTATCTCCATTCCGCAATGCATCCTCACGTCATCGGCGAAGTCGGCTACGAGCTGCCGCAGCGAGACGAACACATAAGGATGCTCGACACCCTGAATGTGCTTGTGATCGCCCTTGCCCCTCTCGTTGTCGTACGCAATCAGTCGCTCGCCCGGACGTCCGAAGAACAGGCTGTACTTGAACGGATGGGCGCAGGGCGGAACTGGGGTCAGGACACCCCACACCGTGATATCCATGATATAGCCGTCCGGCAGGACGCGCTTTTCGGAGAGGATCTTCACGGCGGTTGCCATAAGCGCATTCTGCCATTTCGACGCTATAGCGTCAATGACTATATAGTCTATGGCGCTATATGGGCCAGGCCGGCGCGAAAGGGGCTGACGGCTCAGAGAGAGTTCATGCCGTTTTGCAAACTGCTTCAGCTCCGTAGGGCGAGCCAGCCGACGCTGACGGCTGGCGCGAACCAGCCGGCCCGTTCGCGCAGCTCGGGTGCGACGGGCAGGTGGGCTTCGAAGTCACGGTAGGGTAGGCGCCGCCGTTCGGCCAGGCGCCGGACCAGAAAGCGGCCGACCCCGGCTCCGACTAACGGAATGCCGTCCCCGAAGGAGGTGTGCGACAGCACCTGGTCGAGCGCATCCTCGATCTGCCGGAGCTGGCGTTCCGCCAAGTGGTGCGCAAGCCGGCGCGCGGCGGGAAGGGCGTCCGGCCCCAGGTCCTCGCCCACCATCCGCAGCAGCCGCCGGGCGCTGGCCATGGTGCCGCGGTCCCGCCCGTCGGCGGTGGGGTGCTGGTCGGCGCCCTCGGGCAGCGTTCCCATCAGGCGATGCACGTCGGCCATGGTGGCGAACAGTTCGGCCATGAGCGCGCGCCGGCGGCCGGCGAAGGGAACGGCGCGGGCCACCGCCATGACGGGTGTGCGCACCACGCCCGTGTAGACCAGCTCCCCGCTTTCCAGGCGCTCGGCGTCGGTGTAGCCGGCATGGCTCGGGCCGCCGTCCGCGAGGGGCACGATGTCGGTCGTGGTGCTGCCGATGTCGAGCAGGACGCCGTCGCCGGCCATGGCGGCCACCAGGGCGGTCGCGTGCCAGTTGGCGGAGGCGACCGCGTCTGCATGGTCCGGCGCGGTGCTGGCCGGGATCAGGCCGTGGGGACCAGCGAAAACCTCCAGGTCCGCCGTGGGCAGGGCGGAGCGCGTCGCCGCGACGATGCGGCGGACACCGTCCGCGCGGTCGTCGAAGAGGTCGGCGAGTTCCCCGGTCATGGTCGCGGCGGCGCGCTGCGGATCGCCCCAGCGGGAGCGCACCACCGTCAGCGCCGCGTCCAGGCGGTCGAGCCCTTGCCAGAGCGGGCACGGTTCCTGGGTGAGGTCCCGCAGCGTTCCATCCGTGTCGAACAGGGCGGCCTTCAGGTGGGCGCCGCCGATGTCCAGGGAGATCAGGCCGTCGTTTCCCATGCCGTCGGCTCCAGGTGGAAGGAGACCGGCTCGATCCGGTCCACGGGCCGGTCCAAGGGCACAGGGGCCGCCGGCGGCTCGCGCAGCAGGTCCAGCACCGCCGCCGCGACGTTCAGCCCGGCGGCGCGCCGCATGCCGATGTAGGAGGTGGTCAGGCGCGGGTTGACCTCCAAGACCAACGGCCCACCGGTGGTCGCGACGAAGTCCACGCCTACATAGCCGAAGAGCCCTGGCATGGCGCCCGCGATGCCCTGGGCGAGATCGGAAAAGGCCGGCGAGGCGGCCATGCCGCCGACCACACCCCCACGATAGACGAAGGACGAGCCGAACAGTACCACGTGCTGGCGGTTCACCGTCAGCAGCCATGCCTGTCCATCGCGGCAGAGCATCGACAGGCTCGCGGGTGCGCCGGGAATGAAGGGCTGGACGACAAAGCCGGCGCGTTCCGACGCGGCGCGCCATCGCACCCATTCCACGTAGTCGCGGAGCAGTCGGGTATCGACGCAGCCCGCCCCGTCGTCGGGCTTGACGACCCAGGGGCCATCGTCCGGCGGCTCGTTCATGTCCTCGACACGCCAGGCTGGGACGACGGGAATGCCCGCAGCCGCAAGGGTTGCAGTGGTCGCCGCCTTGCTGGCCGCGATGGCCACGGCGTCGGCGCGGCTGTTGAGCAGCCGGCATCCGGCGGCGTCGACCAGCCGGCTCAGCCGTTCCAACGCACCCGCCGTTTCCGGGGCGATCGGCCACACCGCATCGACCGTCCCGGCGAGTTCCTTCCAAAGAGCCCAGGCCTCATCGGGGCCGTTGACGGTTATGCTGGGAACACGCGGCGGCATCGGCGCCAGGCGGGCATCGCGGGTGACCACCACTTCAACGGCGGGCACCTCCAGCAGGTCGTCCACCAGGGCACGGAGCATCAGGTCGCCTTCGTGGGCGAGGCCGGCGGGGATAGGCTCGTCGGCGGGCATGCCGCCGCCGGTCACGAATTCGCAGACCAGGATGCGCATATCTTGTTCCGGGAGGATGAGGTGTTCCAGGTCATACCCGTGCTCGACCTACGCAACGGCGGCGTGGTCCATGCCCGCCGCGGCGAACGCGGCCGGTATCCGCCGCTGATCTCGCCGCTGTGCGCCGGCAACGCGCCGGTGGAGGTGGTCCGCGGCATGCTCGGCCTGTTTCCGTTCCGGGTCATCTACGTCGCCGACCTCGACGCCATCGAGGGGGCCATCGAGGGAACGGGCGACAACAGGATCGCGCTGGCCGGGTTGAAGGCGGCGTTTCCGGAGGTCCGCTTCTGGGTCGACGCCGGCTTCCGGCAACCGGACGAGGTCCACGCCTTTCTGGCCCTCGACCACGGCGATCCGGTGCTGGGCAGCGAGAGCCTTGCGGGGATGGAAACGCTGGCGGCGCTGAAGGCGGATCCTGCGTGGCGGCGCATCGTCCTGTCGCTCGACTTCCGCGACCGCTTTGTCGGGCCGCCGGACCTGCTGACCCGCACCGATCTCTGGCCGCGACGGATCATCGCCATGACGCTCGCCCGTGTTGGGAGCGGCGAGGGGCCGGACGTGACGCGCCTGGCGGAGGTGCGCCGCGCCGCGCCGCACGCCGACCTGTTCGCCGCCGGGGGTGTGCGCCATGGCGGCGATCTCCGGGCCCTCGCATCGCAGGGTATTGCCGGTGCCCTGGTGGCGACGGCGCTGCACGACGGTCGCATCGGTGCCGCGGACCTGAAGGATCTGGTCGGATGACGCTCCCCCCGCGCAAGCAGGAGGAGCGCTGGATCCCGTCATGCGGCGAAGGGATGTTTGACCTTGTCCTTCTGGTTCAGAAGATCCTGTGCGGTCGGGAAGCCGCTGACCGCGCGTTCGATGGCTTCCTTCGTGGCGCGGTAGTTGTTGTCCTGAATCTTGGCGTTGTCCTTGGCTTCCCAATGGATGAAGACGCCGACGCAGATGAAGATGTTGTCGACCTCCTCCTGCGGGATGGTGCCATCCGCCACGCTGTCGGCAACCGCCTTGGCGACCGCGTGCTGGGCGGGGCCGAACATCTGCACCGCCTGCTCGGCGCCCTTGATCGTCACCTTGTTGAACAGGATGGTCGAGGGCTTGCACTGCAGGTTCGGGGCGACCAGGGCCAGAAGGGCGGTGAAGCCTTCCTTGTTGTTGGTCAATGCGTTGCAGAACGCGGTTTCCACGGCGCTGCCGCGCGGTCCCATGAGCAGGTCGACATGAGCCACTTCGTTGCCTTCACCAACCAGCGACTCGCCGACGAGCACGCGGTTGATCTTCGTGGATGATCCTCCCCACATTGCCATTTTCGGTCTCCTTCCTTGTGGACGTTGACGTTAGATCACCCCATTCATTGTAGGCCTCTAAGTTAGGCGCACCAGCCAGAATGAAAACAAGCAGCCCACAACAATGTCGGCGGTCGTTCCTGGATTAATGGCATTGTATTTGAGTTCCCGGTCCAACTCACCCAAGTGCGTTCGTATTAACTTGAAAGCGCGGGCGCTCTCGGCCTTGCTTCTCAACTTCGAGGCATGCAGACGTAGCCGTTCAGCCACATCTACCCCATACTTGCGGAGTACGTGACTGTCTGGAATGGTGGCGAGAAAGTCGAGGAAGAGAAGCTCCGCAGCCTGCTCGCAGGACGCCCCCTCGTCCATCAACTGGCGAAGGCGCGGCATCCCGGTTTCGAATACGTCTGCATAGTCCGTCGCGTACTGCATGGCGATGCGGTCGCGCTCCCGCGCCTCCTGCATGGCGGCCAGCAGCGTCACCGTCGCCGGGGCATGCACGTCGTGGTCGTCGACTCGGCCCAGGCCGGCCGGTGCGGCGAGTGCGATGGCGCGGAAGGTCAACTCGGCATCGGCCACGGTGAGGCCGGCGAGCACCCGGCGCAGCCGGTCGCGCAACGGGCCCGTGCCGGTCAGTGCCGCCTGGGCCAACGGTGCGGCCAGCAGGATGATGCCGAGGTTGGTGTTGCAGCCCACCGCCGCCCGCGTCGCCGCGACCGCGCGGTGGATGCGCTCGCCGACGCTTAGCCCGGGCTGCGCCAGGATCGGCGCCGTTACCTCGGCGCTGACGAGGAACTGATCGACGGTCATGCCGTGCCCGGCCGCGTGGATGTGGACGTTGCCGGGCTTGAGGGCGCGCAGCTCCGTCTGGCACGCGGCCAGATAGGCGCCGGCGATGCCGGTCGCCGGGTCAGGCGGGCAGGGGAGCCACACCGGCATGCCGGTTCACCCGCTCAATGAAATCGGACGCCAGAAGGCCGGCGATGTCGACCGGGGCGACGCGCTGAAGCCCTTGCCACGCCGGCATGCTGTTGACCTCGAGCACCAGCCAGCGGCCCCGCGGATCCTGGATGAGATCGACACCGGCATAGGCGGCGCCGACCGCCCGCACGGCCCGCACGGCGAGGCCCGCCGGTTCGTCGTCGGCGGGAACCGCCTCGCAGCGCCCGCCCTGGTGGACGTTGGTGATCCAGGTGCGCCCATGGCGGTTCATGGCGGCCACGGCACGGTCGCCGACGACGAACACCCGCCGGTCCTGCCAGCCGTCTTGCCGGCGCGGCGGAACGAAGGGTTGCAGGTAATAGACGCCGCCAAAAACGCCGGCAACCGTTTCGGCGTCGGGCAGCGCCTCCGGGTCGGCCAGGCGCCGCAGGCCGCGGCCCTGCGCCCCGAACAGGGGCTTCAGCACCTGATCCGGCCGGCGGGCCAGCTCCGCTCGCGCCACCTCGGCGCTTTGCGTGGCCAGCGTCGACGGGGTCGGCAGGCCGGCGCGGGCCAGCAGGAAGCTGGTCATGCTCTTGTCCACGCAGCGCTCGATGGCGCGGGCGTCGTTGTAGACCGGGACCCCCAGCTCCCGGAGCGCGTGGAGCACGCTCAGGCACAGCGTCACCTGTTCGAAGCTCCCCTGGCCCACCGCCCGTACGAACACCCCGGCCGGCAGCGCGTCCCCGAAGCCGGGGATCAGCAGCCCGGTCGCGGTGTGCCCAACCGCAATCCCGCACGCCCGCAGCGGGACGCAACGGCACGGCAGGCCACGCTCCTCGATGGCGCGCACGAGCCGCGGCGTGTGCCAGTCCGGCCGCTCCGTGAACACCAGCGCGGTGGGCTCACGCGACATGATCGAACGACCGCTCCACCAGTTCTGGCGCCAGGGTTCCGGTGTGGAAGCTGCGCCCGCTGTCCAGCGCGGTGACGGTCACCCGCGCGGGGCTGAACAGCATGGGGTCGATGGCGTAGAAGTCGCCCTTCACCGCCGCGAAGATGTCCGCGAACGGCCGGCCGTGGTCCCGCGAGGCCGAAGACGGCAGGCGGAGGGCAAGATCTTCGGCCTCGGCATCGGGGCCGGCGACGTGCAGGTGGACCGTGCCGCCGTAGAGGATCGCATCGTTGGTGCGGCCCATGGCCGTCAGGAAGCCGCCGCCCGGCGGCGGAAGCGGCGCCATGCCGATGCCGTCGACCACGCGGTCGAGGGGGAAGCCCAGGGCATGGACCTTGTGCAGGGCTACCTCCAGCACGCGGGCGACGACCTGCACCGTGCCGGCGAGGCTCTGGGTCGGCGTGAGCACGAGCGTGAGGCGGTCGGGGGCGATGCCGCAGGTGGCGGCGATGTGGGCGACCAGTTCGGCGGGCGGCGCCTTGTCCACCTCCAGGACGAAGGCGGCGGCATCACCCTCGTCCCGGTAGCCGAGTTCATCGAACAGCGTTTCCTGCCGGGCCAGCGCGCGGCCGGGACCGGAGCCGAGCGCGAAGAACGCGTCCGGCCCGCTGCCGTGGCTGAGGCTCCACCCGGCGTACTGGCTGCCGAGGCAGGCGAGCACGGGCTGCGCGCTATGCACTGTGACGCCGAACGGCCACGGGGCCGTGCCGGGTACCGGCCCCAGCGCCACCCGGCCAAGGCCGCCCATGCACAGCTCGGCGATGCGTCGTCCGGCCTCCAGGCCGCTGGGATGGCGGATCCCGGCATCGATGACGCAGGCGTCCCCGATCCGCTCGATCCCGAGGCGGAGCACGGACGCATCGGCGACCAGCCGCTCCACCAGCGGCGCCGCGTGCGCTGCCAGGCTTGGCCCCCTCAAACTGGGCCGTGTGTCTGAGGTCATGGTGGCATCTCCATCATCACGGCGGCTTGCCGACGGGCCGGCGTGCCCCTGCGCGACAGGCCGGCGGCCAGTTGCTCCCGGCGTCGCTCCGCCATGCGGCGCGCCGACGCCACCCCGGCGCCGTCGGCCAGCACCGTGACGATCGGTTGTCCTTCGTCGATGCTGGCCGGGGTTGCGGGACGGTCGGCTGTCCATGCCGGCCAGCGGACGTGCGCGCCGATCAGGATTGGGGCCGCCGCGTAATGGACCACGGCCGCCCGGCACCCCCAGAAAGTCGGCAGCCGTTTGGGCAAACCGCCGGCGCAGGCATCCAGGTGAAGGCCGAACAGGGGCGGCATGGGTGCCCGGTCGAACACGTCCAGCGATGCGCCCGGCCGGGGATTCACCTCCAGCAGATGGACGGTCGGCCCGGCCACCAGGAAGTCGGCGCTGTTGAGCCCGACCAGCCCCAGCGCCTCGGTCAACCGGGCCACCATGTCGCGGAGCGACGCGCCCAACGGCTTGGGCAGGCGCAGGGGGGCTGCGACGCCGCCGTAGCGGTATGGCGTGCTCGACGCGGGGGACGTCCACTGCCGGCTGATCCCGATGACCGCAGACCGCCGCCCGTCACCGAGGAACAGGACCGACACGGATTCGCCCCTGACCCGGCGCTGGAAGTACCATCCCGGTGGGGCCTGCCTGATCGAAGCGACGGCGACATGGCCGCCGCCACTGCCGCCGATCCGCTTCAGCAGGTACCCGTCGGCCAGGGTATCTGGTGAAACTCCGGCCAAGGCCCGCGCCACCGGCGGGTGCGGGATGCCGAGCCGGTCCAGCAGCCCGGCGAAGGCGAAGGGATCCTTCGCGCGCGCCACCACCTCCGCCGGGTTGCCGAACACCGGACGATCTTCGGCGATGCGCGCCAGCAGCGGCGGATCGTCCTCGAAGCCGGCCCCGTACACCAGGGGCACGTCGCGCAGTTCCGGGCGCGCCAGGGCGTCCAGCAACGCGCCGGCGTCCAGGCGCAATCCGGCGGACGGCAGCCGGACGCATGGGTCCGCAAGGTGCTTGGTGTCCTCGTCGCCGAACAGGTCGATGGCGGCCGGCCGACGGCCGGCCCGCCGCGCCGCGGCGGCGAGGGCGCGCGCCGACAGCGCCACGACGACGACGTCCGGACGCTCAGCCGGCAAGCTGGCAGGCGGCATCGTAGGCCTCGCGGAAGTCCAGATAGATCGCGGTGTCCGTCTCGGCGAGGCGTTGCAGCAGGGCGTGCTGGACGCTGAACTTGATGTTGCCGACTGCCAGCGCACCGATGCCGACGCCGTGTCCGCTCGGCAAAGGTGCGCCGTCGTCCTTGGGCGCGACGCCTTCGATCCCGGACGGCGGCACCGCGTTGACGTCGGCCGCCGCCAGCAGACGGCCGGCTGCGGCGAGGTGGCGTGCCGACAGGATCTGCATACCGGCGCGCCCGCAGGCGAACACCACCTCGGCGTCGGCCAGCAGGGCTTCCTTGCTGGCGTCGTCGGGGGCGTCGGCGCAGGCGAGTTCGACCCCGAAACGTTGCCGGAAGGCGGCTGCCTTGAGCTCCACCGCCGGCAGGCCGCGGTGGCTGACCAGGGTGACCCGTGCACCGGCCAGCGCGGCGATGACCGCGGCGGTCCCGCCGACCACACCGGTTGCGCCAAACACCTGAACGTTCCGATCCTTGAGCCCGTCGACGCCGGTGCGGCGCAACGCGCGCTCGACGACGGCAACGAGTGCCGCCGCCGTGGTGAAGGCGCCCGACGGATCGACCATGACGGAGATGGTGAAGGGCGGGAACATGGAGTTGCGCGCCGTGTCCATCATCTCCAGCGCCGTCAGCGCGTCGCGTCCGCCGATGAACAGCCCGGTCCGCGCGGCGTTGGCCGGATCGCGGGAGAACATGGCGTCCTGGGTGATGGCGGCCACCTCCGCGACCTCGACGCCCGTGTAGGGGAACAGGGTCGTCAGGCCGGCGTCGGCGGCCATGTTGACGTCGAACGGGCTGACGTGCTTCAGCGGCGTCAGCATGTGCAGGATGTAGGGTGCAGCCATCGTGCTCCTCCCGCTTTCAATGGGCCGCTTTAAATGGGCCGCTCTAGGTGGCCCGCTTCAGGTGGTCGGCACCGTCGCGTGGCCGAAGGCCGGCTCCATCGCCGCACCGCGGTTGCGCCCGCGGCACAGCCGGAACTCCAGCGGCGTCCCTTTCCACCGCCGCTCCGCCGCGGCCAGCAGGGCCTTGGCGCGTCCGGCGTCGCCGACGATGGCGAAGCCCGTCGGACCCCACGAACTCTGGCCGATGCCGGGGATCCCCTCGGCCTCCAGCCAGGCTAGCGCGTCGGCGACATCGGGGCTGGTGAAGCGGCCGCCCTGTACGGGGGCGAAGTGGTCGCCCACCGCGCGTTGCAGCTCACCGACGGCGCGTCCGAACGCATCGGCATCGCCTTCCGCAAGCGCCGGCAGCGCCGACATGACCATCAATCGGCACAGGTGCCCGGCCCGTTCGGCCGGGAACGGCGGCAGATCCTTGAACGCCTGGTTTTCGGCGCGGCCGTGCAGCCCCTGGCCGTCGCGGTGCAGGATCAGCAGGACCCGCCAATGCTCAGGGAACGGCAGGCGCGTGATGATGGGGGGTGGGGCCTGGCCTGTGCCGCGGCCGCCGTCCAGGATGACGCCGCCGTCCTCGAAGGCGCCGATGCCGATCCCGGAGCGGGCACCACGCTCGAGCACCGCGGCGGTCTCGCGCGCCCGCACGGGATGGCCGTGCAACTGCGCCAGCGCAGCGCCGACCGCCAGCCCGAGCTGCGTGCCGGAGCCGAGGCCGACGTGCTCTGGAATGGCGTCGGCCACCGTCAGTTCGGCGCCCATTGGCCAACGAAACCGCTCGCACAGCACCTGTGCGGCGCCGAGTGCCCGCTCGGCCGAAGGGCCGGTGGCGTGCAAGCGGTCGGCGGGACGGGCGCGAACGGTCGTGGCGATGCCATCAAGGGTCAGTCCGAGGCTGCCGAACCGGCGTCCCAGACCACCGTTCATGTCGACGAAGCCCAGATGCAGCCGAGCGGGGGCCGTGACCCGTACCTCCCCAAAATAATCGACGCCCAGAGGCATGAGAACCTCATCTGTTTAAGGAAAGTTGCGTCGCTTTTTTCAACATGATAATCTTGAGATAAAAAAACGCCCCAATCCAATAGTATATACCCCTTTCGGGATGCGGGTTGTTCGGTCTCTTCGGGGAGGAAGACATGGCCGACGTGCAGGAAAGACCCTATTCGGATGCGGAAATCGAAGAGCGTCTGAAGCAGATACTGCCGCGCTGGCGTCTTGAGGACGGTTGGATCCGTCGGAAATACAAGACGAACAGTTGGAAGGGGACGCTCATGGTGATCAACGCGGTCGGCCATCTGGCCGAGGCTGCGTGGCACCATCCCGACCTCACCGCCTCCTACGCCTGGGTCGAGGTGCGTTTGAAGACCCACACGGCCAAGGGCATCACCGACAAGGACTTCCAACTCGCCCGCAAGATCGAGGAGGTGGTCCAATGGCAGCCCGCCAAGGAAGGCGGCGCGCTGGAGGGAACTCCGCAGGACGATCTTCGGTTCGCCTACATCAAGTACGATTGAAGGCTGAACCATGGCGACCCACCAGGACGTCGTGTGTCCATTCTGCGGTCTGGGCTGCGACGATCTGACGGTCAAGGCCGGGCGTAGCGGTCTGACGGTGGTATCCACCGACTGCCCGATCGCGCGCGATGGGTTCGGCCGGACCAATCCGGCCCAGACCAATTTGACCGGGCCGCCGCGGGTCGGCGGCAACGTCGTTGCCCTGGACGCGGCCGTGCAGGCGGCGGCCGAGGCGTTGGGTGCCAGCCGTGCGCCGCTGATCGCCGGCCTCGCCACCGACGTGGACGGCGTGCGCGCCGCCCTGGTGCTCGCCGAGCGGGTTGGGGCGGTGGTGGACCATGTCCACTCCGAGGGGTTGTACCGCAATCTGGCCGTGCTGCAGCGCACGGGCTGGATCACCACCACCTTTGCCGAACTGCGCAATCGCTGCGATCTCCTGCTGGTGGCCGGGCCGGACCCGGCAGCGTTCCACCCCCGCCTGTACGAGCGCTGGGTCGCCTCCCGCCCAGCCTTCCAGGAGGCTCCGACGCGCGAGGTGGTGTTCTTGTGCGGTGAACCGCAGGAGGGGACGCGCACCGCCCTGGAGAACGTTTCGGTCACGGTTGTCCCCGGCGACGCCGCGCGGGTCGGCGAGGCTGCTGCGGCGTTGTCTGCGGCGCTGGCCGATCCCTCCCATGCGGCGGCCGACATCGGCGCGCTGGCCGAGCGCCTGCGCAGGGCCCGCTACGCCGTCGTGGCCTGGGCGGCGGCCGGCTTCGCGGGGCCGCACGCCGATCTGACCGTAGAGCGCCTGGTCCGCCTGGTGCAGGACGTCAACCGCCACACCCGCTGCGCCGGGCTGCCGCTGACCGGGCACGACAATGTGGTCGGCGCCAATCAGGTGTGCACATGGCAGCTCGGCGTGCCGTTGCGCGCCTCGCTGGCTGGCGGCGCGCCGCTGCACGATCCCTACCGCTTCGCCTGGGAGCGGTTCATGGACACAGCGGACCTCGTCCTCTGGATCTCCGCCTTCCGGCCGGAGGTCCCGGCGTTTCCGGCGGACAAGCCGGTCATCGCCCTGGCCCCGCCAGGGACGGCGTTCGCCGCCGAACCGGCCGTGTTCATCCCCGTCGGCACCCCCGGCATCGACCACGCCGCGCATGTGTTCCGGGGCGACACGGTGGTGGCGGTGCGCACGGGCCGCCTGATCGACCGCGGGCTGCCCGATACCGCCGCGGTGCTGCGCACCATTGCCGACGCTTTGCCGCAGGAGGCGGCCGTATGCTGACGAAGCTCTCCGGGGGCCGCATCTACGATCCCGCCAATGGCCGCGACGGCACGGTGGGGGACCTGTTCGTCCGGGACGGACGCATCGTCGCCGATCCCGGTCCAGGAGCGGTGCCGGACGAGACCCACGACCTGTCCGGCAAGGTGGTGATGGCCGGAGCCATCGACATCCACAGCCACATCGCTGGCGGCAAGGTCAACCTCGCGCGCCTGCTGATGGCCGAGGAGCACCGCGCCGCGCCCGTGGCGGCCGAGGGGCTCTGCCGGTGCGGCGGGGGCGTTGCCAGCCCTTCCACCCATGTGACCGGCTGCCGGTACGCGCAGATGGGCTACACCGCCGCCTTCGAGCCGGCCATGCTGCCCAGCAACGCCCGCCACGCCCACCTGGAGATGGCCGACATCCCGCTGATCGACACCGGCGGCTACCTGGTGCTGGGCAACGACGACCTACTGCTCGATCTGCTGGCCTCGGGCGCCGGGGAGGAGGTTGTGGCCGACTATGTCGGCTGGATGCTGAACGCCACACGCAGTCTTGCGGTCAAGGCGGTGAACCCCGGCGGCATCAACGCCTTCAAGTACAACCAGCGCCGCCTCAATGTGGACGAGGCGGGCCCCTTCCACGAAGTGACGCCGCGCCGCGTCCTGACCGCCCTGGCGTCGGCGGTGCAGCGGCTCGGCATTCCGCACCCGCTGCACCTGCACGGCTTCAACCTCGGCGTTCCCGGCAACGTGGAGGCGACGCTGGACAGCATCGAGGCGATGGACGGCTTGCGGCTGCACCTCACCCACGTGCAGTTCCACGCCTATGGTGCCGAAGGCGACCGCCGCTTTTCTTCCGCGGCGGCGCGGGTGGCGGAGGTGGTCAATCGCCGCCCGAACATCTCCGTCGACGTCGGCCAGATCATGTTCGGGCAGACGGTCACCGCCTCGGCCGACACCATGGCGCAGATGGGGAACACCCGCCTCGCGCACCCGAAGAAATGGGTGATGATGGACATCGAATGCGACGCCGGCTGCGGCGTCGTGCCGTTCCGCTATCGGGACAAGGCGTTCGTCAACGCGCTGCAATGGGCGATCGGGCTGGAACTGTTCCTGCTGATCGACGATCCCTGGCGGATCTTCCTCACCACCGACCACCCCAACGGCGCGCCGTTCACCAGCTATCCGGAGCTGATCCGGCTGCTGATGGACCGCGACTACCGGCTGGCCAAGCTGGCGGAACTGCACCCGGCGGCTCGCAAGCACACCATCCTCGAAACGCTGACGCGCGAGTACACGCTGGGTGAGATCGCCACCATGACCCGCGCCGCACCGGCGCGGATCCTCGGCCTGTCGGATCGCGGGCATCTCGGGCCGGGAGCCGCGGCCGACATCACCGTCTACACCGACCGGCCGGACCGGCGCGCGATGTTCGCCACGCCGGACCTCGTCTTCAAGGACGGCCGCCTCATCGTCCGCGACGGCGTGGTGGTGGCCCTGGTGCAGGGCCGCACCCATGTGGTGGAGCCCGCCTACGATCCCGCCATCGAGGCGCGCATCGGCCGTTACTTCGAGGAGCGGATCGGCCAGCGGCTCAGGCACTTCCGTATCGGCGAGGACGAGATCCGCGGCGGCGACGGTCTGGTCCGCCACGCCTGCCGGCTCCCCACCGACCCGCCGGGAGCGTTCTGATGAAGCTCAACGGCGTCCACATCGAGGAGACCTTCGCCGAGGCATTCCCCATGCTGGGCACGCGGCTGATCGTGACGGCCGACACGCCGGCATGGGTGCAGGCGGCCGTGGTCAGCATGACGGGCTTCGCCACGTCGGTGATCGATTGCGGCTGCGAGGCGGCGGTGGAACGCCTGCTGTCGACCGAGGAGACGCCGGACGGACGCCCCGGCGCCGCGGTGCTGCTGTTCGCCATATCGAAGGAGGAGTTGGCCAAGCAGGTGGGGCGGCGGGTCGGGCAGTGCGTGATGACCTCGCCGGGGTCGGCCTGCTACGCCGGGTTGTTGGAGGGGGCGCCGATCCCGCTGGGCAACCGGTTGCGCTATTTTGGCGACGGCTGGCAGATCGCCAAGCGGATCGGCGGCCGGCGCTTCTGGCGCATTCCGGTCATGGACGGCGAGTTCCTGTGCGAGGCGACCACCGCCGTGGTGGAAGGGGTCGGCGGCGGCAACTTCATCATCCTGGCGGCGGACCGGCACGCCAGCCTGGCGGCGGCGCAGGCGGCGGTCATGGCGATTCGCGAGGTGCCCGGCACGATCCTCCCGTTTCCCGGCGGGGTGGTCCGCTCGGGCTCCAAGATCGGCGCCAAGTACAAGGGCCTGATCGCCTCCACCAACACCGCCTTCTGTCCGACCCTGCGGCGCGCCGTGGCGTCGTCGCTGGTGCCGGAGGGGGTCGAGTCCATCCTCGAACTGGTGATCGACGGGGTGAGCCCGGAGGCCGTGGTCGCCGCGATGCGCGCAGGCATCGGCGCGGCGGTCGGCCTCGGCGCCGGGGGCGGGGTCGTGTCGATCACCGCCGGCAACTACGGCGGCAAGCTGGGGCGCTACCAGTTCCACCTGCATGAGGTGATGGCATGAGCGGCCTCATCCTCACCGCCCGCGAGGCCGGCGGTCCGCCCATCGACATGACCGGGGTGCTGCCGGAACGGCTGGCCGAGGGCGACGATGCCCTGGCCGGCCTGTTCCTGATCCGGGGGCGGGAGCGCCACCGGCTGGATGACCTCTTCGCGCTTCAGACCGGCGGTCCGTCCGGTACGCTGATCCTGCGCCCCGGCGGCGCCGTGCTCGACGGCGTGGGAACGGGCATGACGGCGGGCGAGATTCTCGTGGCAGGGAACTGCGGCGCCTATGCCGGACGCGGCATGCGCGGCGGCACGCTCATCGTCGAGGGCGGCTGCGGCGCCTTCGCGGCCGCGGAGATGGCCGGCGGCCGGGTGCGCATCGCGGGCGACGCCGGGGACTTCCTGGGCGCGCCGCTGGCCGGGAGCCCGCGCGGCATGAGCGGCGGCTCCGTCACCGTCGGCGGCAACGCCGGGGACCGCGTGGGCGAACGGATGCGGCGGGGCCTGATCGCCGTTCAGGGGCGGGTCGGGAGCCTGTGTGGCGCCCGGATGATCGCGGGCACCATCGTCGTCGGCGGTGGATGCGGGCCGGAACTCGGCCTGGCGATGCGCCGAGGCTCCATTCTGCTGTCCCACGCGCCGGCACCGCCGCCGGCCGGCTTCGAGGATGGGGGAATAAACGACTGGCTGTTCCTGGAACTTGTGCGGCGGGATCTCACGGCGGCCGGCGCCTGGCCGGTGGGGTTCCCGACCATGGGGACCCGCGCCCGCCGGCTGCTCGGCGACCGTTCGGTCGGCGGCGTCGGGGAGGTGTTCATCCTTTCGGGGATGTAGCTTGAACGCCACGGCGGTGCCAGATCTTGGGGGCGTGAAAGCACGGCTTCACTTGCCCCCATCCTCCCCACGCTTCGCGTGGGTCCCCTCCTTCCCCCGCTGGGCGGGGGAAGGCAAATCCCCTCCCCCGCCCAGCGGGGGAGGGTCAGGGTGGGGGCAAGTAAATCTGACGTTACGGGAGGATGGTCGGCTGACGATTGAAGAAGACATCAGAAGTATGGCGACCGCGGACCGGCCGGGCGGGGCCGAGAGGGATCGCCTGTCGCTCGACATCCGGTTGAAGCGGTTTCCCGCGAGGGACGGGGCGCCGGCGCAAACCGTATTCGAGGACTTCCGGCTGACCCTGCCGGGGGGCCGCTTCCATGCCATCGTCGGCCCCTCGGGCTGCGGCAAGACCACCCTGTTGAACATCGTCGCCGGGCTCGACCGCGCCTTCCAGGGAACCGTCGGCCTTCCGGGGGGGCGCACGCCGGTGTTGGGATATGTGTTCCAGAACCCGCGCCTGCTGCCCTGGCGCACGGTCGCCGAAAACCTCGCCCTCGTCCTGCACGGTGAGCCGGACCGGGCCGAGCGGGTCGAGCGCTGGCTGCGGGAGGTCGGGCTGGAGGGGTATGGTTCGGTGTACCCGTCACGTCTCTCGGTGGGCATGAGCCGGCGCGTGGCGCTCGCCCGCGCGTTTGCCGTCGAGCCGGACCTGCTGCTGATGGACGAGCCGTTCGTCTCCCTCGACGAGCCGACGGCCCGCCACTTGCGAAGCCTGCTGATGCGCATCCTGCGCGCACACCCCACCACGGTGCTGTTCGTCACCCATGACCTGCGGGAGGCGATCGCGCTGGCCGACCGGATCCTGTTCCTGTCGCGCCCGCCCGCCCGGCTGCTGCTCGACTTGCCTGTGGAGCTGAGCGCCGAGGAGCGCGCCGATGAACGCCGGGTGGACGCCCTGTGGTCGGCGCTGCGGCGCGACCATGCGGCGACGCTGGAGGGTGTGTCATGATGGCGGTGCGCCTGCTGATCCTCGCGTGCGCACTCGTGCTCGGGGCGCCTGCGTGGGCTGCCGATCCGGCGGTGATCCGCATCGGCTACCTGACCCGTGCGGAGGAGCCGAGGATTCCCCTCACCTTCCTCGAACCGGTGGCCGAGGACGAGGGCGTGCAGGGCGCACGCCTCGCCATAGCCGACAACAACACGACCGGACGCTTCCTCAACCAGCGCTTCGAACTGGTCGAGACGACCGTGCCCGCCGACGGCAGCGTCGAGGAGGCCGTGCGCGACCTTGCCGGCCAGGGAATCCGGCTGCTCGTCGCTGATCTGAGGCGCGATGAGCTGCTTGCCGCGGCCGCGGTGCCGGAGGCGCGGGACATGCTGGTCTTCAACACCCGCGCGCCGGACGACGACCTGCGCAACGAACGCTGCCGCGCCAACGTGCTGCACGTGACGCCAAGCCGGCGGATGCGCGCCGATGCGCTGGCGCAATACCTGGCGCTGCGGCGCTGGCCGAACTGGCTGCTGGTGGTCGGCCGCACGCCGGAGGACGCCGCCTTCGCCGAGGCGATGCGGAACGCGGCCAAGCGCTACAGAGCCCGGATCGTCGAGGAGAAGACCTGGACGTTCGAGGAAGCCAACCGCCGGGTGGACACCGGCCACGTCACCATGCAATCGGAAATCCCCACCTTCACGCAGGGCGGCGAGTACGACGTGCTGGTCGTCGCCGACGAGGCGGACACCTTCGGCGACTATCTGCCGTACCGCACCTGGCTGCCCCGGCCGGTGGTGGGCACCCATGGGCTGGTGCCGACCGCGTGGTCGCGCGTGACCGAGCAGTGGGGGGCGACACAGTTCCACAACCGCTTCGAGCGCCAAGCCGGACGCTGGATGCGGCCTCGCGACTACACGGCCTGGATGGCCGTCCGCGCCGTGGGCGAGGCGGCGACGCGCACCCGCTCCACCGATGCGGCGGCGCTGGCGGCCTATATCCGCGGTCCGGACTTCACGCTGCCGGCCTTCAAGGGGCAGGGGTTGAGCTTCCGCGACTGGGACGGCCAGTTGCGCCAGCCCGTGCTTCTCGCCGGGCCGCGCATGCTCGTCTCGGTGTCGCCGCAGCCGGGATTCCTGCACCAGTTCTCGGAACTCGACACGCTCGGCGACGACCGGCCGGAGAGCCGGTGCCGGGGCCGCTGACGAGAGGGCCTTCAAGAAGGGGGAAGCACGCATGTCGATCGCAAAAGGGACCGTATTGGCGTTGCTGGGTCTCATCCTCGTGCACCCGGATTCCCGAGCCGACACGGTTTTCATATCCAACGAAAAGAGCAACACCATCTCCGTTGTCGACGCAGAGAAGTTGCAGGTGGTCTCCACGATCAAGGTCGGGCGCCGCCCCCGCGGCATCACCTTCAACCGGGACATGACGCGCCTCTTCGTCTGCGTCGGGGACGACAACCGGATCGACGTGATCGACGTGGCGACACAGAAGGTGGTCGACCGCCTGCCCTCGGGCCCCGATCCGGAACTGTTCGCCCTGGAACCGGAGGGGCGCCTCCTCTACGTCGCCAACGAGGACGACAACATGGTCACGGTGGTCGACACCGACACGAAGAAGATCATCGGCGAGATCCAGGTGGGCGTCGAGCCGGAGGGCATGGGCATTAGCCCCGACGGCAAGATCCTGGTGAACACGTCGGAAACGACGAACATGGCGCACTTCATCGACACGGCGTCGCACCAGATCGTCGACAACGTGCTGGTGGACGCCCGCCCGCGCGTGGCGCATTTCACCGCCGACGGGCGGTTCGTCTGGGTCTCGTCCGAGATCGGCGGAACGGTCAGCGTCATTGACACGGCGACCCGCAAGATCGTCCACAAGATTGCCTTCGCCGTCCAGGGCGTCCCGCGGGAGTCGATCCAGCCCGTCGGCATACAGATGACGCGCGACGGGCAGCGGGCCTTCGTCGCCCTCGGTCCCGCCAACCGGGTGGCCGAGATCGACGCCCGGACCTATGAGGTCAAGCGCTATCACCTCGTCGGCCAGCGCGTCTGGAACCTGGCGCTGTCGCCGGACGAAAAGCGCCTCTACACGACGAACGGCGTCAGCAACGACGTGTCCGTGCTGGACATGGACCGCGGCCGGGTCATCAAGTCGGTGGCGGTCGGCGGCGCGCCATGGGGCGTGATCGTCAAGCCGTGAGGGGTGGCGGGGGGAAGATGGTCCATTCCGAAACCGCGATGCCCGAGGTGCTCGAACCGGCCCACGACGCGGCGGCCCCGGTCCTGGTGGTCGAGGGAGTGAGCCACAGCTTCGGGGAGAGGAAGGCGCTGGACGACGTGTCGTTCTCCATCCCGTCCGGGCGATTCGTCGTGCTGCTGGGATTGAACGGCGCCGGCAAGACCACGCTCTTCTCCCTGATCACGCGGCTGTACAACACCCGCAACGGGATGATCCGGGTGTTCGGCTTCGACATGCGCCGGCAGCCCACGCAGGCGCTGGCGCGCATCGGCGTGGTGTTCCAGCAACCGACCCTCGACCCCGACCTTACGGTCATGCAGAACCTGCGCTACCACGGGGGCTTGCACGGCCTGTCGCCGGCGCGGATCGAGGAGCGCGCGCGCGAGGAGCTGACCCGCATCGGCCTCGCCGAGCGCGCGGACGAGCGGGTGCGCACGCTGTCCGGCGGGCAGCGGCGGCGCGTGGAGATCGCCCGCGCGCTGCTTCATGGCCCAAGTCTGCTGCTGCTCGACGAGCCGACCGTCGGCCTGGACGTCGAACTGCGCCGGCAGGTCCTGGACCATGTGCACGACCTCTGCCGGGAACGGGGCCTCGCCGTGCTCTGGGCCACCCACCTGATCGACGAGGCGCGGCCGGAGGACGGCGTCGTGGTGCTGCACCGCGGCCGGGTCCTCGCTGCGGGGCTGGTGACGGAGGTGTGCGCCGCCGCCGGAGCCGAGACGCTGGGGCAGGCGTTCGGCCTGCTGACCGGCGGGGGAGGAGGAGCGCCGCGATGAGCATGCTGCTGTGCTGGCGCTGCCTGCGCAGCGTCATCGTCCGCGAGGGCCTGCGCTTCGTGCACCAGCGCGAGCGCTTCTTCGCGGCGCTGGTGCGGCCGCTGGTCTGGCTCGCCATCTTCGCGGTCGGCTTCCGGGCGGTGCTCGGCCTGTCGATCATCCCGCCCTATGAAACCTACATCCTCTACGAGGAGTACGTGGTGCCGGGCCTTGTCGGCATGATCCAGCTCTTCAACGGCATGCAGAGTTCGCTGTCCATGGTCTACGACCGCGAGATGGGCAGCATGAAGACCCTGCTCGTCAGCCCGCTGCCGCGCTGGTACCTGCTGGTCTGCAAGCTGCTGGCGGGCGTGCTGGTGTCGATCGCCCAAGCCTACGTCTTCATCGCCATCGCCTGGTTCTGGGAGTTCCGGCCGCCGCCGCTCGGCTATCTCGCGGTGCTGCCGGCCCTGCTGCTCAGCGGGTTGATGCTGGGATCGCTGGGCTTGTTGCTCTCATCCTTCATCAAGCAACTGGAGAACTTCGCGGGGGTGATGAACTTCGTCATCTTCCCGATGTTCTTCGCGTCCTCCGCCCTGTATCCGCTGTGGCGCATTCGCGAGGGCAGCCCGTTCCTGGCGCAAGTCGCCGAACTCAACCCGTTCACGCATGCCGTCGAGCTGATCCGCTTCGCCCTGTACCTTGAGCTCAACGCCACGGCGCTGCTGGCCGTATCGGCGTCGCTGGTGCTGTTCCTGGGGGCGGCGATCCTGGCCTACGATCCCGGACGCGGCTTCTGGGCCCGCCGCGGCGGACCGGCCGAACAGGGGTGACGGCGGAACCGTCCGGCGATTCTCGCGGTTGACAGGAGGAGGCCTTCCGTGTCCGGCCCGCGCCGGGCACGAACTGACGGGAGGATACGTCATGACGGGTAACCGCGACAAGACGCAGAAGCAGCCGCGCGGCGAGCACAGCGTCCTTGGCAACAAGAAGGAGTTCAAGAAGGACGAAGCGCACGGAACCAATCCGGCTGAGGAAGCGAAGGCGAAGGACGAGATCGGCCACATGGGCGAGGCGTCCAAGCAGCACAAGAGCGTAAAGGACGTGCGTTGAGATCGTGGAGTACGTTCCGCTTCATGATTCTCAACAGCATCTTGGTCTCTGAGAGAGACCAATAGGCAGTTCGCCTGTTGAGTGTTGGCGAGGCTTGAGCCCCGGCGGACCAGAAAGCTCCGCCCCTTATCCCGATGCCGCCGTGGTGCGCATCGTGGAACGACGCCAAGCCTCCATCATATCTGGAGGAAATACCCATGAGGGATCTGCGAAGCGCGTCCATGACGACGGTGCTCGCTGTTGCCTTGGCCATTGCGGCGATTCCGGCGGCGGCCCAGTCGTCCTCGACGGGCAGCACGACCACAAGCCCGGACCAAAGCGCAGGCTCGGTGACCGGCAAGGTGCCGGACCAATCGTTGCCCGGTCAGCGCCAGGGCGCCATGAGCGGCGAAAAGGCCCCGCAGGGCGAGCAGAGCGGCACTTCCGGTACCGCGGCCACGCCGACCGGCAAGCTGCCGGACGAATCGCTGGCCGGCCAGCGCCAGGGCGCCATCGGCGGCGGTTCGGTCAGCCAGGGTGGCGCCGGTTCGACGGCCGACGACCCCAAGAAGAAGCAGGGCTCAGGCCAGTAGCCGGGCGGCGTCGGGGCTGGGAATGGCGGAGCGGACGGCCGCCAGCGCGGCCGGATCGAGAACGCCGCCCCGGTTCCCGCCGGCGCACAGCGCCGTGCGGAAGCCCAGGTAGTCGGGGCAGAGCCACAGTAGCGCCGGAATCTCCGCCAAGGTGAGCGAACCGGCAAGCCCCGTTGCCAGGCCGAGGTGGCGCGCGTCGTCCACGAACCGTGCCACTTCGCCGATGGTCTTGTGGCGAAGCAGCCCGCCCGCCGTCTTCCCGGCGGTGTCGAGCATCGCGCCGGCGAAGCCGGCCTGTGCGACCTGGGTCAGCAGCCGGAAGTCCGGCCATAGATCGGCGAACAGCACGGCGACCAGACGGGTGCCCCTGCGGGCCTCCGGAGCCAATGCCGCGAGGCAACCGACCGGATCACCATAGGGGAACAGGCCGACCTTCACGTAATCGACGCCACAGGCCCGCGTTTCCGAAACCCGGGCCGCCACCACCGACGGCACCATCGGCAGGTCGCCGACGGTGGCGCTCAGCGGCGGACGGACCGGCCACGCGCGGGTCAGCGCGACCGCCTGGGCGATACGGTCCGGCGGCCAAGCGCCGAGCGCACCGGCCGCGGGATCCTTAAGGTCGAGGATGTCCGCCCCTCCCTCCGCCGCCAGGGCAAGCTCATCCAGGTCCGCGACGCTGGCCAGCAGCCGGGTCATGCGACCGTCTCCTTTCCGGCACGATACTCGGCGATGCGGTCGATCAGCCAGCCCCAGGCCTCCAGCTCGACGGGGCCGGCGGTCTTGCCGATGGCGATCGACAGGTACTCCACCTCGCGGTCGATCTTCTCGGCCGGGAGGAGATGCAGGCGGCTGACCAGGATCGCCCCCTCGACCACCGCCGCCTGCGCCCGGTTGAAGCCGCGGAAGGGGCGGTGATTGACGAGGTGCACCGGCCGGCAGGTCAGGCGCGGGCGTACGCCGTCGTCCTCGATGGCGACCACCTCGACCTCCTCGTGCGCCAGCGCCCCGGTGAGGACCGCGCCGCGGATGCGCTGCGCGGGTTCGGTCGGCCACCGGCGCCGCCGGCCGGTGACGCAGCCCGCGAACACCCGGACGTCGTCGGCGAAGTTGATGACCGCGCACCGCGTGGCGAAGAGGTTGTCGAGCGTGCGGGACGGGCGGAAGGGCGCCAGGACGTAGCCGTCTTCGATCACCGTGGCGCCCATGGGGGCCACGTGGACGTTCCCCGCTTCGTCGCAGCTCGTGATGATCGTCTCGCGGATGAAGGTCACGGTGTGGTGCTCCCGGGCTTTGTCGGCAGCGTCGTCCCGGCGGCGTGGAACCCGGAAAGGTCGTCGGCCGGCCGGTCCACCGCCGCGCCCCAGCGCAGCTCGTTGTCCTGGGCGTAGCGTTTGCCGAGTTGCCAAGCGATCTGCGCGCGCGCCAGCTCGACACCGAGGTAGAAGGCGTGCCCCAGGTCGCCGCGCGTGTCGATGCGCGGGTAGAGATCGAAGGGATCGCCGGCGACGTGGTGTCCGTCGCGGTTGTAGATGTGAATGCCCCGCTCGGTGATTTCGATCCGATAGTTGGGGTCGCGGATCTGGGCGGCGAGTTCCGCGACCTGCTCGGGCGTGCTGACGAACGGCTTGCGGTCGCGCAGGCAGAGCAGGGCGTCGCCGAACCCCTGGGGCAGGGCGCCGGCCTCCTTTGCTGCGAAGAACTGCCGACGCGCCATGTCGAACTCGCGGATCGTCCAGCGGCAGTGGGGGCTGACCTGCACGGTCAGGACGTGGTCGATCGCCAGTTCGGAGATGATCCCCATGAGCAGCGCGTTCATTCCCGGCGTGTCGGCGTCGGTGAGTTCGGTCACGTTGCCGATGCCCATCAGGATCTCGAGGTCGGGATAGCGCGCCCGAACCTCCCGGTAGCGGAGCAGGGAGTCCGTGAAGCCGTAGTGGATCGGCTCCAGGATCGGGTCGGCGATGCAGCGGCGGCCCTCTCCCTTGATCGCATCCACCGCCCGGTACAGCGACGGCAGGTCGCCGGGCGTGGTGGGAATCACGATGGGCACCGCGTTGGTCTCGCGGGCGACCCACGCCGTGGTCTCGGTCAAGCTCAGCAGGTAGGATGCGCCGGCCCGTGCACCGCGCAGCAAGTCTTCAGGCTCCAGGGAGTCGACGCTGACCACATGGCCGGCGGCGCGCAGGGCCCCCACCGCCTCTTCCAGGTGCGGGAAGGGGTGATCCGGCAGGAAGCCGAGATCCACCACGTCGGCTCCGTCCGCCTTGAACCGGGCGGCGCGCTCCAGGATGGCCGGCACGTCCAGGAGCGGGGCCTCGACGATCTCGGCGAAGATCCGGGTGCGGTAGCGGCTGAGGTCGATCGGGGCGGTTTGGCGTTGGAAGTGTTGGGGCAGATCCTCCAACTCCTCGGGGCCGCGCTCGAACGGCACGCCGAAATGCGCGGCCAGCCGGTCGAGGTCGCCGCGGAACCGGCCCGGCAGCAGGACAAGGTCCGCCCCCTCGGTCGACTTCAGCCGCCGCACGATGATCTCGGTCGTCGCCAGCGCCGCGACCTTGATGCCGAGGTTCACCACGCTGGTCCGGAAATCGAGCGGCTGCAGGGAGTCGAGCACTCGGCGCAACCGCGGCTCGGCCAGTTCGCCCGTCAGGAAGAGGATGTGCTCGGGCATTTCTGCCTCACGCATGGACCACTCCGGTCTGGGGCAGCAGGCGCGTTCCGGTGGGGGTGCACCGTTCCAACGCCTCGGCGAACCGGCGATGGTCAGTCCGCGATACGCACCAGACGGTCCCGTCGTAGCGGGTCACCCGATCCGGCAGCGCCGGATCAACGACGCCGGCCGCTGCCAAGCGGTCGACGGGGGACGGCGCGTCCGGCAGCGGGGCGGATTTGACCAGCACCGCGCACCTGGCGCCGAGGGCTTGCGCGAGCCAGACCGCCAGACTGTCCGACGTCACGTCCCAGCTCTCGGCAACGTCGGCCGTTTCGGCCAAGGGAAGCGGCATCCAGATGGTCGGGCCCGGCAGCGTGCGCAGGTCGCCCGGCGTGCGGGCCGGCATCAGCCGCGGTTCCAGATCGGCCAGGGCCGTGCCGTACTGCTCCATGGCGAGGAGCGCCATGCGGTGCGCGGCGCGGTCACCGAACCCCAGCCGCGGCTGTGCGTCGCGCACGGCATCGGCGAAGGGGCCGCCGCCGGGCACGACGACCACCCGCACACCTTGCGCCGAAGCCAGGAGGTCAAGCCAGCGCCGCAGCTCGGGTGCGCCCCAGAGACTGCCGCCCAGCTTCACCACCCAAAGCGGCCGCGTGCTCATGGCTCCTCGCGGCGGGATCGCTCGATGACCACGCCCACGCCGCCGGATTCCGGCACGACGTCGAGCTTCTCGACCTGCACCCTGGCCTTCGTCACGCGCGGATCGGAGAAGCACAGCGCGACGATCCGGTTGGCCAGTGTTTCGACGAGGTGCACATGCTCGCCGTCGCGCAGGGCGCGGATGCCGTCGATCAGGAAATCGTAGGAAAGCACCTCGTCCAGATCGTCGGTCAGGGGCTGTTCGGGCCATGGTAGGGTCAGGCAGACGTTGATCCGGACGCGCTGCCTGCGGCCTATCTCGCTGCCCCAGACACCGATCCGGAACTGGTCGACGTAGTCGCGCAGGGTGATGTCGTAATACTGGATGCGGCTCACGGTCGGTCGGAACGGTATATAGGACAGCAAAGCATCGTCGGCCACGCGATCCTCCTCCCTGTGTCGGGCGAGGGTGTGGCCCCCGCCCCGGCAATCTTTCGGCTGTTGCACGTGATCAGGGCGTGCCGGTCGCAAGGCGATGGCGCAGAAGCCATTCGACGCCGTGCCGCCACGCCCGCTCGTTGTCGCCACGGATGTCCGCAATTCCTATGGCAACAGTTTCGCCGCTGCCGACGTCGCGCATTATAATCTTGAGGCTCAGGACCAAGGTGCTGATCTTGTGGATGAAGCCGGTTACCACGATGTCGGCACCCGCTTTGCGGCCCAGGTCGAGCTCGCAGCCGTTGCAGGTCCGCACCACCGACGCGGGCAGCTCGGCGGCAACGGCGGAGTCACGCACCGCGGTCACGTCGTAGCGGCCGGACCTTCCCAGCCCGTCGCGCAGGACGGCGGTCATCCGCTCCAGCCGCCCGGCGTGATCCGGATGGGTGCCTTCGCCGCTGGTGTCGACGATCTCCAGGTCAAAGACGAGGACCTTGGCCGGCGCGTCGGCCGCGACATGGGCCGGGGTGGCCAGGATTGCCGCCAGCAGCACGGCGATGAGGGACTTCATCGGCGGCTTCCCTCATCCGAATGAGCGGATAGGCAAGCGTGCCCTTCCGGCGGCAAAATCCGGACATGCTCCACCGGTTCATTCCCATCGTCGCCGGCGCTCTGCTCCTGGGCGTCCTGCCGCCCGCCGGGGTCGAGGCGGCCGAACGCGACCCGGACTGGCCGTGCGTGCAGATCCTGGTCCCGACGCTGTCGCCCGGCCAGATCTGGAGCGGCGACCCCATCGAGGGGAAGGAGGGCGCGTGGCACGACATCCCCGGCATCGAGCCGGTCCTGAAGCAGGCGACCGACCGCTCGGTCGAGGTCGATCAGGCAGAGGCGGCCGTCGAGCGCTTCGCCGAAACCCTGGGGCCGGACCGCAACGCGGTGCTTACCGCGCTCTTCGCCGGTGTGTTCGACACGCTCAACCGGGAACGCAGCGAGGCCATCGCCGCGGTCCAGCGCTACGCCCGCCAGCAGCGTGCCCTGCTGGACAGCATCGCCGAGGGGCTGTCCAGTATGCAAGGGCTTCCGCCGCAATCGCCCGAGGCGGCGGCGTTGAAGGAGGACATTGCCTGGCGGCGACGGATCTTCGACGAGCGGCGCCGCTATCAGACGGCCATGTGCGATCAGCCGGTTCAACTGGAACAAAGGCTCGGCCGTCTCGCGCGCACGATCGCCTCCCATTTGGACTGACCCCCATCAGTTCGACGGGCCGCTGCCGAAAGGCGTGACCGGCTCCAGGGGATATCCCGCCTCCTGCCACCGCGTGGTGCCGTCCGGGTACCAATAGACGTTGCTGTAGCCCCATTCCACGGCGCGCTTGGCGGCGTTCCACGACATCCAGCAGTCCGGTTCGCAGAAGATGACCAGCTTGGCCGCATGATCGCCCTTGCTGAGCGTCTCCAGGCCGGTGCGGAGATAGCGTTCCTGTTCCTCCGACAGGCGGCCGTAGCCGACGTTGGGCAGCCAGACGGCGCCCGGCAGACTGAGATGGGGCGGCGGCGCCCACACGGCCGGCGCCGGACGATCGGCCGGACGCGGCGGTGCCGGCATGACGTCGATCAGCCGCACGTCCGGGGAGCGCTCGATCAGCCCGCGCAGTTCCCCCACGGTGACGGTCGACGCGCCGGACAGCGTGGCGGGGGTGGGCGCCCGGTAGCGGTCCATCCGGTAGCCTGGCGGCTCTGTCAAGGCGCTTGCCTTGAGCGTGCCGTCGGGAGCGATCAGCGGCACGTGATACTGCATGAGGATGCGGTCGATGTCGCCCTGGCGGCGTTTGATGAAATCATTGAGCCAGTGCTTCCACTCCGGCTCGTCCGCCCGAATGCCCATGGAGATGTTGAACTGCAGCCGGGCCGCCGCCGGCTCCTTTACCAGCGGGACGACGGTCAGGGGCTCCTTCTGCTGGGCGGCGAAGTAGCCGGCGATCGGCCCCCAGATCACCGCGGCGTCCGTCCGTCCGTTCGCCACGTCTTCGATGGCGTCCTTGGCAGGGTTGTTCGCGCGCGTGTCGGTGTTGAGCTGGTACGGCTCGGTCTTGGTGATGCCGTGAAGGCGCACGAGGTTGGCGGCCGGCGTCCGCTCGACGATGCCGACGCGGGCATCCTTCAGCGACGGGTCCCCCAGGGTTTCGGCCCTGATCCCCGAACCCGTGCGGTAGACCAGGGCGTAGACGGTCCGGTAGTACGGGTTGGTGTTCTGCATCTGCTCTTCGCCCGATGCCGTGCCCATGACCAGGTCGCACTGGCGGGCGCGCAGCGTGTTCCGTACGAAGCCGATGGTCTGCGGCCACCAGAAATAGGTCACCGGCCGCTGGAGGTCCTCTCCGATGAGGCGGGCGATCTCGTTCTCGAAGCCCTCCAGGCGATCATTGGAGAACGGCAGGAGGTTGGCGTCCGCGCAGATCCGGACGGCGTCGCGATCCGTCACCTCGACGGCGGCGGCCGGTGTAGCGATAAGGACGAGCGCCACGGCTGCCGATACGCGTGCGATGAACGGAGCCGTCATGACATCCTCCCTCAACTGCCGATCCGCTGCGGGCGTCCGCCGGGCAGCGAGCCGTCAGCGCGTGCCTTGAGGTAGCGGTAGATGTCGTCCAGATGCTGCACGACGTTCGGGTCCGTGCCGAAAGACGGCATCACCTTGTCTCCGGTTGTGCCCACGTTCTGACGGCCGTTGATCACGACTTCCTTGAACTCGTCGTAGCTCAGGCGCTTCATCGATTCCGCGAGCGGGGGCGCGAAGGAGGAACCGCTGGCGTCGAAGCCGTGGCAGGTGTGGCAGGTGGAATGAAAACGGCGGTAGCCGTTGTAGGTGCCCCGGTCCACCTGCCCGTCCTTGACGGTGTAGGTCGGCAGCCCGTCCGGGGAGACGGGGGCCTCGTCCTGCGCCGCGGCCGGGCCGATGGCCGCGGCGCCCAATAGGGCCAAGGCAAGCACACGGACGGGCGCGCGAATTCCGGTGTTCATGATCATCGAGGTCCTCGGTGGATCAGGGGCTTGGTCCCGGCCAGATGGGCCGGACAAAAAGTGCCTGCGACCGATCGCGCTCCCGCGCCAGATCGCAGGCACAGTAGGAGGAACGAAGCCCCCGGTGTTCCGGAGAACATCGGGGGCTTACGCATTTCTTACCTCTGGTCGGGGACATGGAAGACCGTCAGCACGCCGCCCAACTGGGTGTATTCGCCCAGCGACACGTGTGCACCGACGGCGCCCAGGCCGGCGGTCGCCACCCCGGTGCCTTCCTTACGGCCGGGATGCACCGCAGTGTGCCACGCGGCTGCTCCCGCATCCTGGGCAAGCCCCGCCGCGAGGCCGATGCCCGCCCATCCGCCGACACCGGACAGCACCGCGATGTACTGCTTGCCGTTATGCGTGTAGGTGTTGATGTTGCCGATGATGCCGGACGGAGTCTTGAACCGCCACAGTTCCTGCCCGTCCTTCATGTTGACGGCCACCACATAGCCTTCCAGCGTGCCGTAGTAGGCGACGCCGCCCTTCGTGGTGAGCGCGCCGCTCCACACCGCGAACCGCTCCGGACGCGACCAGACGATCTTGCCGGCCCCCGCGTCCCACGCGATGAAGTTGCCCATGCCGCCGTGCGAGTTCGGCGTCGGATACATGGAGACGGTCGACCCGACATAAGCCTGACCGGCGGTGTACGAGACCGAGAACGGCTCGTAGTCCATGCAGATGTGGTTGGTCGGCACGTAGAACAGACCGGTGTCCGGCGAGAACGATGCCGGCTGCTGGTCCTTGGTGCCCAGCGCCGCCGGGCAGACGGCCGTCGTGTTCTTGTCTTCGCCGTTGGCGAAGGTGCTGTACTTGTCGACGACCTTCGGCCGTCCGGTCTTCATGTCGACTTCGGTCGCCCAGTTGACCGTCGGGTCGTACTTCTGCGCGACGAGCAGTTCGCCGGTCGCCCGGTCGAGCGTATAGGCGAAGCCGTTGCGGTCGAAGTTGACGAGGACCTTGCGCGGCTGGCCGTTTACGTTGATGTTGGCCAGGATGTTCTCGTTGACGCCGTCGAAGTCCCATTCGTCAAAGGGAGTCTTCTGGTAGACCCATTTCGCGTTGCCGGTGTCCGGATCACGCGCGAAGATGGTCATCGACCATTTATTGTCGCTCTTGTTGCGATCCTTGTCGACGGCGCGCTGGACCGGGTTCCAGGAACCGGGGTTGCCGGTGCCGTAGTAGATCAGGTTCAACTCGGGATCGTAGGTGAACCAGCCCCAGGTGGTCCCGCCGCCGCGCTTCCATTCGTCACCCGGCCAGGTGCTGACGCCGAGGTCCTTCTGCCCGATGGGTTTGCCCATCATCAGGGTCGAATTCGGATCGACCTTCACATCCGCGTCGGGCCCCGTCGAGAAGGCGCGCCACACCATCTTGCCGCTGTTCGTATCGTAGGCGGTCAGGTGACCGCGCACGCCGAACTCGCCGCCGCTGATGCCGACGAAGACCTTGTCCTTGACCACCAGCGGTGCCGCCGTCAGCGATTCACCCTTGGTGTGATCGCCGTTCTTGGCCTTCCAGAGCTCCTTGCCGGTCTTCGCGTCAAGGGCGACCAGCGTGTTGTCCGCCTGCGCCAGGAAGACCTTCCCGTCGGCGACGGCGACGCCGCGGTTGACGGTGTCGCAGCACATGATGGGAATGACGTTCGGATCCTGGACCGGCTCATACTTCCAGATCACGCGGCCCGGGTTGTTGAGGTCCAGTGCGAAGACTTTGTTCGGGAATGGCGTGTGAATATACATCACATCGCCGATAACAATTGGCCCGCCCTCGTGTCCGCGCAATACACCGGTCGAGAAGGTCCAGGCGACCTGCAGGTTTTTCACATTATTGGTGTTGATCTGATTGAGCGTGCTGTAGCGCTGCCCTTCATAATTACCAAGCTGAGATGCCCAATTATTTGGGTTGGCCTGGTTTTTCATAACACTATCATTCGCAAACGCTGAACCAGCTGCGAATACGGCAGCCGAAACCAACAGCCATCGTGCAGAGGCTTTCATGGCGCTCCCTCCCATTATTGGCGCTTACTGCTACCTAATAACCAATGGGGCTGCCCGTATGACGAATCTTGCGGCGTGCAATACCGTTTTTGGCTTAGTAAACGCTAAACGCCAATTCGGGGATTAAATTTATATTGGATGTGAGTTGCCGTCAAGGCGTGGGCGGAAATGATTCTGCGTTATGTGAAAATCTATCGCTTTGGATCAGTATTGTCCCCTACTAAGTGGTAGGTAGGTAGCCATCCATGTTAGGGGTGAAAAATCAAATATGGGCTATATGCTTTATCGCATTTGCGCTGCAGCATTGGTCGGCTGCGACGCGGAGATTATGGCTAAGTCCGAGCTCCGTCACTTCTTGTCCGTGATTCTGCAAAAATCAGGCATCCGTCAGGGGTTTTGGGGCGTATCTGTTCAAGCGCTGTCATTTCCCGGAGTCGGGGGCATTCCGGCGCGGAACAGAATGCGGCGCCGAACGTCAGGATGGCCTTGGCCCATTCCAAAGAATGGTGGTGCATGTTTGAGTTGGTCCTAGTGGTCTGCCTGCTGTCGCAACCCGATGAGTGCTCGATCGAGCGCCCGTCCTTCATTGAGCGATTCCCCAACGTGGCCGCTTGCACGCGCAATGGTTACATCCATGCAGTACAATGGCAGATGGACCATCCGAGTTGGAGCGTCCGGCGTTGGCGTTGTGAGCAGCCGGCGACCTGACGGCCGCGATCGTTTCCGAACCGGCGGTCATATCGGTGCAAGCGCTTCCCAGACGTCGCGGGCCTGCGCCGTTGCGGCTACATCGTGGGCGCGCACGACCTGAACGCCTTGTGAAAAGGCGACGAGTGCCGCCGCCAACGAGCCGGGAAGACGGGCTTGCGGCTCGATCGCGTCCGCCCAGCGCTCGACCAGGCCCTTGCGCGAGAAGCCGACCAGCACGCCGCATCCCATGGCGTGGAAGAGGGAGAGTGCGCGGGTGATCGCCGCCCCGTGCGGCATGGTCTTGGCGAAGCCGATCCCCGGATCGACCAGGATGCGCCCTCGCGGAATCCCGGCGGCCTCGCAGGCCTGCACGCGCTGCTCGAGTTCGTCGAACACGTCGAGCGCCGGGTCCGAATAGGCGGGGGCCAGGTTCATGGTCTCCGGCACGCCGCGCATGTGCATCAGGATCACGCCCGCATCGGCGGCCGCGGCGACGCCCAGGGATTCGGGATCGTGGGTCAGTGCCGAAACGTCATTGATGATGGCCGCGCCGGCGTCCAGGGCGGCGCGCATGACCGCAGCGCTGCGGGTGTCCATCGAAACAACCACGCCCCGCTGGGTCAGCCGGGTAACGACGGGGATGGCGCGGCGGATCTGCTCATCCGGAGGAACCGGTAAGGCACCCGGGCGTGTGGACTCCGCGCCCACATCGACGATGTCCGCGCCGGCTGCGACCATCGCCAGGCCGTGTTCGACCGCCTTCTCCGCGTCGAGGTGCAGGCCGCCGTCCGAGAAGCTGTCCGGCGTGACGTTGAGGACTCCCATGATGCGGGGCCGGTCGAGCGGAATACCCGCGAAGGCCGGTCGGGGTGCCGAGAGGCGGTGAAGCGACGCGGGGAGTTCATCCGGCCAGGAGGTGGGATCGCCGAGCGCCACCAGTTTCCGCTCGAGAACGGCGCCGCGCCGGACGATGACTTCGCACCGGTCGAAGCTGAGCCATCCCCCCGCCAGCGGGCGGGCGCCCGGCAAAGCGTGGCCGGGCGACGTCAGGCCAAGGGGGCGCACGTAGATCCGGTCGTCCTGGCCGGTCGGATCGGGAGGGGCGCTTGTTCCGGATCGTTCCTGTCTGTTTCCCACGGTCCCGTGTCCTTCAAGGGCGCCGGCCCATCAATATATGGGGCTGCAACGGAGCCTGTTGCGGTCGTTGCGGTGAGGGACGTAGACTGGATGTGCCGGCATATCCGGCTGCGGCAAGCCCGGCAAACGACAGCTTCCGAGGCGTCTGGTGATGAGCGAGGACGCGCACATCCTGGTCGTCGATGACGAGGCGGATGTCCGCGAGATGTTCGCCGACTATCTGCGCCTTCGCGGCTTCCGGGTCAGCGAGGCGGGTTCGGGCGAAGCTGTGCGCCGGATCCTCGGGACCGGACCCGTCGACCTCGTCCTCCTCGACCTCAAGATGCCCGGCGAGGATGGCTTGAGCCTCATCCGCGTCCTGCGCGAGGCCACGGATGCCGGAATCATCATGGTGACCGCCATCGACGAGGCGGTGGACCGGGTCATCGGCCTCGAAATGGGAGCGGACGACTATATCGGAAAGCCGTGCGACCTGCGCGAGCTGCTGGCGCGGGTCAAGAGCGTCCTGCGCCGGCGCCGCGCCGCTCGGCCGGCGCCCGCGACTGTCGCGGAGGCGGATAAGACGCAGGTCCGGTTCGGCAGCTTCATCCTCGACATCGGCATGCGCCGCCTGGTCCGGAGTGACGGCACCGTGGTGCCGTTGACCGCCATGGAGTTCGACCTGCTCAACGCCTTCGCCACGCATCCCAACCGGGTCCTCACGCGGGACCAGTTGCTCGACTTGGCCCACAACCGCGGAGCCGAGCCCTTCGACCGCAGCATCGACGTCCGGGTCACGCGCATCCGGCGCAAGATCGAGGTCGACCCCACCAAGCCGCAGGTGATCAAGACCGTGCGCAACGGCGGCTACATGTTCGTTTCCAATCCCGAACCGTGAATGCCGCGGCTTCTGCCGGCGTCGGGTGCCGGGTGGGCGGCCGTGTCATACCAAAGGCGCTTGATGGCTTCCATCAAGCGCCTTTGGTTCAACCCGACAGCACATTGCAGAGCTCTCACCCTTTGCCTGTGGCAAAGGGTTGCCGCCAGCGCTTTCCGGAGGAAAGCGCGATAGGCAATCTGCGAAAGGGTGATACGGCCGGCCGGTCATGGAAGCATCCATGCGCCGGCTGTATCACCCACCGAAGGGGAAGCGCGCCGCCAGAACGAATGGCGTGCCGGGAGCCGCCTGTTCGAACAGGCACAGCGAGCGGACTTCCACCGGCTCGCGCAGAACAGGCGCGCTCAGCCGTTCCAGGAGGTTCCGGACGCCGGCGCGCTCGTCGTCGTGCAAGGGCCGGGTCATCGTCAGGTGAAAGCGGAATTGGTCGAAGACATAGGGGTAACCCCAGGTGTCGAGCAGTTCCTTTTGCCGGTCGGTCAGCGGCGCGGCCAAGCGCTTTTGCCGTTCCGCGGTGGTGGATGGTGCGCGGAAGCGGTCGAAGGCGCGAACGCAGTCGCCCGCCAGTTCGTCGAGCGCAGCCGACGGCTGCCGGGGCCGCAAGGCCAGGAACCCGTGCAAGTCCTTCAGCACGAAGGGCGGCTCCACGAAGGGGCGGCGCTGCCGGGCGAAGGCCGCGGCCGCGTCCCGCAGGGAAGCGTCGTCCATACCCTCCCCCAAGCGGAAGGGCGCCTTCAAGGTGGCATGAAAACCGTAACGGCGGGCGTCGGCGACCAGACCAGCCTGCCGGTCCGGGTCGAGCCCGACGGCCGGCAAGGGGCCCAGTTCGGCGGAGTCGGGGCGGCGGCCCAGCCACCGCCAACCGAACTCGTCCAGGACCGACCCGTTCTCCGGGGCGAAGTAGAGAGCGAAGCGGCGTCCCACCATCACACCCCATCCATCACACGAAATGCCGTCCGGTATAGACGAGGCGACCGGCCACCATGGTGGCGACGACGCGCGGCAGCCCCGGTTCGCGGTCGTCGATCAGCACCAGGTCGGCCCGCTGGCCGACGGCGATGGTGCCGCGGTCGGCGAAGCCGGCGAGGCGAGCCGGGTTGGTCGAGATCAGCCTCCAGGCGTCGGCCAACCCGAGCGAGCCCTCGCGGGCCAGCCGGAACGCCGCGTGCGCCAGTGCCGGGTAGTAGTAGTCCGAGGTCAAGACATCGGCCAGCCCGGCCGCCGCCAGATCAGCGGCGCGCATACCGCCCTCGATGTGGCTGCCGCCGCGCACGACATTGGGTGCGCCCAGGATCACCCCGTTGCCCAGGCGGCGGCCTTCCTCCGCGGTGGCGCGGTTGAGCGGGAATTCGCACAGCGAGCAGCCGAGCCCGTGGAAATGCTGCCGCGCCTCGGGCGATCCGTCGTCATGCGAGGCGAGGGCGACGCCATGGCGGCGCGCCGCCTCTGCCAGACGCCGGTTGGTCGGATCGACCATGGCCCTCCGGTCCACCACTTCGTGCAGCAGATCGATGAAGGCCTCCACCGTCATGTGCGCACGCTCGGCGTACTGCGCCAGCTTGGCGGGCTGGTCGATCCGCGCCGTGAACATGGGCAGGTGGTCGTTGAAGGCGAGCAGCCGGATGCGTCCGTCGGCCAGCCAGCGCTCGATCTCGTCTGCCGCACCGACGTTGTAGACCTCGTGGCGCAAATGAACATGGCTGTCGCAGGCCAGTGTCGGGCGCAGCCGTTCCAGGGTTTCGAGGAAACGGAGCGCCGCCTCCCGCCCGCGTAGGCCAGGCTCCCACGACCAGGTGAGGCCGTGCAGCGCCGTGGTGATGCCGTTGGCGACGAGCTGGCGGTCGGTGTCCAGCAACGCAACGTCGGTGGGGAAGTGCACCCTCGGGCGCGGCATCAACTGCCGTTCGAAGGCGTCGCCGTGAAGGTCGACGATGCCCGGCAGCAACAGCAGGCCGCCGGCGTCGAGCATGCGGCCCGACGAGTAGCCGCCGATGCCGGCAATGCGCCCTTCGACGATGGTGACGCCGGCCTCGACGAAGGCACCGTCCGGCGTCAGGACGCGAGCGCCGCGGATATGCGTTTCCAATCTTGCTCCCCGTGCTTTGGATCGGCGCCGCCGTGACCGGGAACCGTTCCGGGCGGGGGTGCGACCCCCGCCCGGCCGGCGGTGCCCCTGACCGCCGGTCGGAGGCCGTGCCTCCGACCGGAACGTTTCCCATGCGCGCCGCGTTTTTGATCGGTCTTGCTCATAACGCCGGAGGTGCCGGCGCGGCATGAAAGTTTGGTGAAAGATCCTCGGGGCAGCGGATGACCGGGCGATTCGTCGGGGGTCAGGCCCCCGGTTCGAACACCATTTGGACACGGTCGGATGCCCAGCGCGCGACGCTGTATTCCACCGGCCGACCCGATCCGTCGACGTTGATGCCTTCCGTCATCAGGATCGGCTTGTTGGGGGACTGCTGCAACAGGCGGGCATCGGCGGCACGGGCGACGCGGGCGGTGACCTTGGTGACCTTCCGCGTGTAGTCGCCGACGCCCAGGCGCTCCATCGCCAGGCTGATCGACCCACAGTCGCGCATGACGTCGGGCAGCGACGGGAAGCGCGCCTTTGGAAAATAGTGGGACGCGATGCTGATCGGCCGGCCGTCGGCTTCGCCCAGGCGCTCGACCACCACCACCATGGTGCCCTTGCGAAGTTCCAGCGCCTTGGCGACCGCCTCTTCGGCGGGCTCCTCGCGGATCGCCAGGAACCGGCCGGACGGCTCCTTCCTGTGGCCGAGCATGTTCTCGGAGAAGCGGGTGCGCTTCTTGACGCGGTAGTCGATCACGCTCTCCTGCACGAAGGTCCCGCGTCCCTGCTCGATCCGCACCAGGCCCTGCTCCGCCAGGGCCGCCACCGCCCGGCGAACGGTGTGGCGGTTGACGCCGAACTCTTCGGCCATGCGGAGTTCGGTGGGCAGGCGCTCGCCGGGTTCACGGTTGCCGGACATGATGTCGCGCTTGAGCCGTTCGGCGATCTGGCTCCACAGAGCCGTGCCCGTGCCGCGGGCGAGATCCTGATCTGTCATGGAAATTTCACCCTTCCAGCCTTGCGCTCTTGGCAAGGAACACGCATACAGATGCCAGAGTTTGGTGTAGATGTCTAGATGAATTCGGGATTGATCCATGCACGTTTCCACCATCGAGGCCCGCCGCCGCTGGATGGGGGTGTTGGCCAAGGCCGCACCCGACGAGATCGCCGCCGCTTGGTCGCGCATTGCCCCCGCGCCCGACTATGACCTGCTGCGCCGGCCGGAGACCGGGCTGGTGATGGTGCGCGGGCGCATCGGCGGCGACGGGGCCCCGTTCAACCTGGGTGAAATGACGGTGACCCGCTGTTCCGTCCGGCTCGCCGACGGCGTGGTCGGGCACGCCTGGGTGGCCGGGCGGCGGCAGGACCACGCCGAACGCGCCGCCGTGCTGGACGCGCTGATGCAGGCCCCCGCCCACCGGCCTGCGGTCGAGCCCGAGATCGTGCGCCTGGAGTCCCTGCAGGCGGCCCGCCGGGACGGGGCGGCCCGCGCCGCGGCCGCCACCCGGGTGGACTTCTTCACCATGGTTCGCGGGGAGGACTGACGTGACCGCCACAGCCATCGCCACCACTGCCACCGCCGGGCTGCTGCCCGGTTTTTCCGACCCGGTGCTCGATTCCCAACGGGTGTTTCGCGCCGTGCTCGACGTCATGTCGCGGCCGGGCACCGTCGTGGAGCTGCCGCTCCGGCTCGCCGCGCCGATGCCGCTGGACGCCGCGGCCACCGCCGTCGCCTTGGCGTTGACCGACCACGAAACCCACGTCTGGCTGGACCGGGCCGCGAACACCGAGGCCGTCCGGCAGTACCTGCGCTTCCATTGCGGCTGTCCGCTGACCGGGGAGACCGTCGCGGCCGACTTCGCCATCGTCGCCGACGCCCGGTCGATGCCGCCGCTCTCGGACTTTAAGCTCGGCAGCGACGAATTCCCGGACCGCTCGACCACCCTCATCGTGCAGGTGCCGACGCTGACCGCCGGCGAGCCATGGAACCTCAAGGGACCCGGCATCCGCGATCGCAAGCGGCTCGCCGTTGGAGGCTTGCCGTCCGGCTTCCACCGCTGGGTGGCGGACAACCACGACCGGTTCCCGCGCGGAATCGACCTGATCTTCACCAGTGGCTGTCTGCTGACGGCCCTGCCGCGCACCGTGCGCCTGGAGGGCTGACCATGTACGTTGCCGTCAAGGGTGGCGAAAAGGCCATCGACAATGCGCACCGCCTGATGGCGGAGGAACGGCGCGGCGATCCGGCGACGCCGGTGCTCGGGCTCGACCAGATCATGGGCCAGCTCGGGCTGGCGGTGGACCGGGTGATGACCGAGGGGTCGATCCACGACCGCGAACTGGCCGCCCTGGCGATCAAGCAGGCGCAGGGCGACCTGGTCGAGGCCATCTTCCTGCTGCGGGCTTATCGCACCACGCTGCCGCGCTTCGGCTGTTCGGAGCCGCTCGACACCGCGGCCATGGCCATTCGCCGGCGCATCAGCTCGGCCTTCAAGGACCTGCCGGGCGGGCAGGTGCTGGGGCCGACCTACGACTACACCCACCGCCTGCTCGACTTCGCCTTGGCCGAGGGCAGCGAGCCCGATACTGCCGAGTGCGCCGACCGGCCGGTGGAGGCGCGCATGCCCCGCGTCGCCGACGTGCTCGGCCACGAGGGGCTGATCGAGCGGAACCCCGTCGGCGACGACCCGCCGGGCGACCTGACCCGGCAGCCGCTGGGCCTGCCCGCCGGGCGGGACCTGCGCTTGCAGAACCTGGCGCGCGGCGACGAGGGCTTTCTGCTGGCGCTCGCCTATTCGTCGCAGCGCGGCTACGGCAACACCCACCCCTTTGCCGGCGAGATCCGCATGGGCGAGGTGGCGGTCGAGTTCGCCCCGGAGGAGTTGGGCTTCGCCATCGAGATCGGCGAGATCACCGTCACCGAGTGTCAGATGATCAACCAGTTCAAGGGCTCGAAGGACGTGCCCCCGCAGTTCACCCGCGGCTACGGCCTGGCCTTCGGCAAGGGCGAGCGCAAGGCCATGGCGATGGCGCTGGTCGACCGCTCACTGCGTGCCGGCGAGCTGGGCGAGGACGCCGTCGCCCCGGCGCAGGACGAGGAGTTCGTGCTGATGCACTCCGACAACGTCGAGGCCTCCGGCTTCGTGCAGCACCTCAAGCTGCCGCACTACGTGGACTTCCAGTCCGAACTGGAGCTTATCCGGCGGCTGCGCGCCGCCAACCCCGACCGGGAGGCGGCTGAATGACCAGCGCTCAGGGCTACAACTTCGCCTACCTCGACGAGCAGACCAAGCGGATGATCCGCCGCGCCATCCTCAAGGCGGTGGCGATCCCCGGCTACCAGGTGCCGTTCGGCAGCCGCGAGATGCCGTTGCCCTACGGCTGGGGCACCGGCGGCATCCAGGTCACCGCCGCCGTCATCGGACCCGCCGACACGCTGAAGGTGATCGACCAGGGCGCCGACGACACCACCAACGCCGTCTCGATCCGCCGTTTCTTCGCGCGCACCGCCGGCGTCGCCACCACCGAGCGCACGGCCGACGCGACCGTGATTCAGACCCGCCACCGCATCCCGGAGACGCCGCTGGCCGAGGGGCAGATCCTCGTCTACCAGGTGCCGATCCCCGAGCCCCTGCGCTGGCTGGAGCCGCGTGAGACCGAGACGCGCAAGATGCACGCCCTGGCCGACTACGGCGCCATGCACGTCAAGCTGTACGAGGACATCGCCCGCTTCGGCCGCATCGCCACCACCTACGACTACCCCGTCCTGGTCAACGGCCGCTATCTGATGCGGCCCTCGCCGATTCCCAAGTTCGACAACCCGAAGATGCACATGAATCCCGCCCTCCAGCTGTTCGGTGCCGGGCGCGAAAAGCGCATCTACGCCGTGCCGCCCTACACCGACGTGAAGAGCCTCGACTTCGAGGACCATCCCTTCGAGGTCCAGAAATGGGACGAGGCCTGCGCGATCTGCGGCTCGACCGACAGCTTCCTCGACGAGGTGGTCACCGACGACAAGGGGGGGCGGATGTACGTCTGTTCCGACACCGACCACTGCACGTCCCGCCAGATCCGCCGGGAGGCCGCGGAATGAACCCGCTCCTCAAGGTCACCGGCCTCACCCGGATGTACGGCGCCCGGGTGGGGTGCAAGGACGTGTCGTTCGAGCTGTGGCCGGGCGAGGTGATGGGCATCGTCGGCGAGTCCGGCTCGGGCAAGACGACGCTCTTGAGCTGCCTGTCGGCGCGGCTGGAGCCGACGTCGGGCACCGTCGCATACGACACCCGCGAGGACGGCCTCACCGACATCTACGCCATGGGCGAGCCGCGGCGGCGCATGCTGATGCGCACGGACTGGGGCATCGTCCACCAGAACCCGCGCGACGGGCTGCGGATGGGCGTGTCGGCCGGCGCCAACGTGGGCGAGCGGCTGATGGCCGTCGGCGCCCGGCACTATGGCTCGATCCGCGCGCAGGCCGACGAATGGCTGCGCAAGGTGGAGATCGACGGCGAGCGCATCGACGACCTGCCGCTCACCTTCTCCGGTGGTATGCTGCAGCGCCTGCAGATCGCCCGCAACCTCGTCACCCACCCGCGCCTCGTCTTCATGGACGAGCCCACCGGCGGCCTCGACGTCTCGGTGCAGGCCCGCCTGCTCGACCTGCTGCGCCGCCTCGTCACCGACCTTGGGTTGGCCGCCATCGTGGTGACCCATGATCTGGCGGTGGCCCGCCTGCTGGCACACCGGCTGATGGTGATGCGCCGGGGCGAGGTGGTGGAGAGCGGGTTGACCGATCAGGTGCTCGACGACCCGCACCATCCCTACACGCAACTTCTCGTCTCCTCGGTGCTGCAGCCATGACCGCCATGATCCGGGTGGAAGCCCTTTCCAAGACTTACGTCCTGCACACCCAGGGCGGCGTCGCGATCCCGGCCTTCGCCGGTGCCGACCTGACGGTGGCGGCCGGAGACTGCGTCACCCTGCACGGCCCCTCGGGCGCCGGCAAGTCGACGCTGCTCCGTTGCCTCTACGGCAACTGCAAGCCCGATTCCGGCGCCATCCGGGTGCGTCACGACGGCGCGCACGTGGACATCGCCACGGCCCCCCCGCGCGTCGTGCTGGAGGTGCGCAAGCGCACCATGGGCTACGTCAGCCAGTTCCTGCGCGCCATCCCGCGGGTGCCGGCACTGGACGTCGTGGCCGAGCCGCTGCGCGCGCTGGGCGTTCCGGCGGAAGCCGCGCGCGGGCGCGCGGGCGAACTGCTGGCGCGGCTGCGCATTCCCGAACGGCTGTGGCATCTGGCCCCGGCTACCTTTTCCGGCGGCGAACAGCAGCGCGTCAACATCGCCCGCGGCTTCGCCGCCCGGCACCCCATCCTGCTGCTCGACGAGCCCACCGCCTCGCTCGACGCCGGCAACCGCGCCGTCGTCATCGACCTGATCGGCGAGGCCAAGGCAGAGGGCACCGCCCTAGTCGGCGTCTTCCACGACGACGAGGTGCGCGAGGCCGTCTCCACCCGCATCCACACCATGCAAGGCTGACACATGACCGGCGAACTCGTGCTCACCAACGCCCGCATCGTCGCGGCCGACGATGTCTTTGTCGGCAGCCTGCACGTCAGGGACGGCCGGATCGCCGGCATGGACCACGGCGCCGCACGCACGCCGGGGGCGATCGACTGCGCGGGCGACTACGTCGTGCCCGGCCTCGTCGAACTGCACACCGACAACCTGGAGCGGCACATGACGCCGCGTCCCAAGGTGCGCTGGCACGCCGGCTCGGCCGTCCAGGCGCACGACGCACAGATGGCCTCGGCCGGCATCACCACGGTGTTCGACGCCATCGCCTGCGGCGACGTCGTCGACGGGTCGGAGCGGCTGGCCAACCTGCAGGTGATGGCGGACACGGTCACCGAGGCGCGGACCAGGGGCTATCTGCGCGCCGATCACCGCCTGCACCTGCGCTGCGAGGTGTCCACGGCCAACGTCATGGAGCTGTTCGGCGCCCTGGCCGACAACCCGCTGGTCGGCATCGTCAGCCTGATGGACCACACGCCCGGCCAGCGGCAGTTCGTGCGCGAGGACAAGTACCGGGAATACTACATGGGGAAGTACGGCTTCTCGGACGAAGAGATGGCCGCCTTCACCAAGCGCCAGCATGAGAACGCCGCCCGCTATTCCGACGCGCACCGCCGTGCCATCGCCTCGATCTGCCGGGAGCGAGGCTTCACCCTGGCCAGCCACGACGACGCCACCGCCGAGCACGTCACCGAGGCGGCCGGGTTGGGCACCCACTTCGCCGAATTCCCCACCACCCTGGAGGCCGCGACGGCGTCCAGGCAGGCCGGCATGATGGTGATGATGGGTGCTCCGAACCTCGTGCGCGGGGGCTCGCATTCCGGCAACATCGCGGCGGCCGAACTGGCAGCCGAGGGTTGCCTCGACGTGCTGTCGTCCGATTACGTGCCGATCAGCCTGATCGGGGCGGCCTTCCTGCTGCACAAGGGGCCGCTGGGCTTCCCGCTGCCCGGCGCCATCGCCACCGTCGCCGGCAACCCGGCCAGGGTCGCCGGACTGGACGATCGCGGCGTCATCGACACCGGCAAGCGTGCCGATCTCGTCCGCGTCCACGATACCGACGACATGCCGGTGATCCGTGCGGTCTGGCGCGAGGGCCGGCGGATCGCTTAAAGCGGATTGCGGACCAAGATGAACGTCTTCAACCTGTCATGGCCGGGCTTGACCCGGCCATCCACGGCGAAACGGGAGCGTGGTCGCTCTGGCGTGGATGCCCGGATCAAGTCCGGGCATGACGATCAGAAGAAGTGCATAGTGAAGAGAGCACAGTCTGAAGGTGATCAGCAAAACATGTGCCGGACATCCGTGAGCCTGGACCCGGGCATGACGGAAAGGAAAGGTGCTTGGAATGCCATTCACACCAAGTCGCAAGACGCTTTAGTGGTCCGCGCCAGACAGGGTGTTATACCGCCGGCGCCTGAAGGGTTCCATTGAGTAGGTTTCATGCGAATTGTGGCCACCAGTGGAACCACGTGACGGCCTTGAGGCGCTCGGGGTCATTGGCCAGCGCGCAGCAGCGGTCGGCGAGGGC
>Ga0196970_1000144_pt1 | contig 109507 bp, 103 predicted proteins | sample S1v_513CmetaG_FD_148672 | JGI IMG/M metagenome (GOLD analysis project Ga0196970, IMG submission 148672) | Soil microbial communities from Anza Borrego desert, Southern California, United States - S1+v_5-13C | ecosystem: Environmental > Terrestrial > Soil > Desert | place: USA: California...
TTCAATTGAGGACATTTTGACGCTGGTGCGTGAAGAACTGATCGACAGGGGTGCTTCCCAGGGTGTCGCAGGCGGGCGGTGTGCTTCCCGTCCCCCAGGCAGGCCCAAGGCAGCCTAACCAGCGACATTTTGCCGCCGCTGGCGTGAAACGACTCACACGAATTCCCCTGCACCCCAAGGCTAGCGCCGCCTGTGGGGTCCTTCTGCTTACGAAAAGGGCCAAAGTACAGGGGCGGGCGGGCACAGAGTGCCTGCCCGCCCTCGCTGTGCGCCCGGCGCTGCGGGGAAGGTAGTTGACAGATCATGGTCGCCCACCTATCATTGCTTCTAGCAACGTTGCCAAAAGCAACGAACGGAGTGATCAACATGGCAGAAACTCAAACCGAATCGCAGCTCAGGCAAGTCTCCCGACTTTTTGCGCAGGTGCAGCGCGAGGGCATTTCCTGCTGCGGCGTTTCAGCCACCCAGTGTGCCCTGCTTACCGAAGTGGGCCGGAGCGGCGGGCTCACCCTGGCAGACCTTAGCCGCCGGGTGGGACTGGACAAGGGCTGGGTCAGCCGGGCAGTCGACGGCCTGGTTTCGGAAGGGCTCCTGACGAAGGAGCCGGGGGCCGCGGACCGGCGCACGGTCAACATCCGCCTCTCCGCGGCCGGCACTGACCGCTTTGCAGCCCTGAACCGGACCCTGAACCAGCAGGCGGACCAGATTCTCGCCAAAATCCCCGGAGGCGAGCGGGAGCAAGTGCTCAAGGCCCTGGCGGCGCTGGAGCGCGCCCTCCGTCCGGCGCCGGGGCCCGCGCCTGAACCTACACCGGCCCCTGGGGCCCCCGGCCCGGCCCCCGCCGCCCTGCGCTTCCGGCGCGCCGACCCCGGCGACTGGGACACCGTCGCCCGGCTCCTGACGGCGGCGGGCCTGCCGCTCCACGGCGCCCGTGAGCATCAGGACGGGTTCCTGCTCGCGCACCGCGGCGACACCCTGGCGGGCACCGCCGCGCTGGAACGCTATGGCGCCGTCGCCCTGCTGCGGTCCGTCGCCGTGGCCGAGAACATCCGGGGTACGGGCCTGGGGCAGGAGTTGGTCCGGCTGTTGCTCGATATCGCCTATGAGGAAGGGGTTCAGACGGTCGCGTTGCTCACCGCCACAGCCGACCGGTTCTTCCCGCGCTTCGGGTTTCAGCGGGTGGAGCGGAGTGCCCTGCCGCCGGTGCTTGCCGGCTCCGAAGAGTTGCGCGGCGCGTGCCCCGCCTCGGCCGTTGCGATGATGCTCGACTTGCGGCGCCCCGCCACGCTGGTGCGGTCGGCCACCGGCAGCGATCTGCCCGATATTGCGCGCATCTATAACCAGGGCATCGAGGATCGATCCACGTTCGAGACCGAACTGAGAACCGTCGAGGAGCGGCGTGCCTGGCTGGACGGGCGCGACCGGCGCCACCCGGTCATCGTGGCGGTCCGGCTCGGCGCCGTCCTGGGCTGGGCGTCGCTGGGCCCGTTCAACGTCCGGCAGGCGTACCGGCATGTGGCCGACCTTTCCGTCTATGTTGAGCGAGGCGAGCGGGGAACCGGCGTCGGCACCGCCCTGTTGCAGGGCCTGGTTGAGCGGGCCCGGGCGCTGGCGTATCACAAGCTCGTGCTGACGACGTTTCCGCATAAGGCTGCCCCGGTGGGCCTGTACAAGAAATTCGGCTTCCGCACGGTGGGCTGCTACCATGAACAGGGGCAATTGGATGGCCGCTGGCTCGATACGATGGTCATGGAGCTGCTGCTGTGACCTGGCCTAGGGCAGCGGGTTCGTAGAAACGGCCTCCCCGAGTTGCATTCGGCGAGGCCGCCTTCAGTTATCCGAGCTGAATCCACTCCAGTCCGAGGGCCGCCAGGCGCCCGGGCGTAGGCACGCCGGTCGACTGATCCCAGCCGGCCAGATCGTAATACAGAACCAATGCCCGCTCCATCTCTTCATGCGATAGGGCCACTCCGTCGCTCGGCCCGCCGGTCAGGGGCTTGAACATCTTCTTGGGCAGTGTATCGGCGCTGCGGCCCAGCCCCTCGCGGGCGTTGAAGGCCCGCATCAGATTCAGGCGGCGCTCACCGACCTGAAGCAGCTCATCGAGGGTCACGTCCCAGCCGGTGGCGGCCCGGACCAATTCAACGGCGTCGTGCGGCCCGTACAACTGCCAGCTCGGCCCAAACACGAACTGGCACAGGTTGTAGGTATCCATCGCGGAGTAGAAAAGCTGACTGCGGTAGGCGAACCGGACTTTCGCATCGCTCAGGTCCTTGGGTGGGAGCGCATCCGCGAATCCCAGCTCCTCCAGACGCTGCCGGAAGATGGTCCCGGGCTTGGCGAGCAGGGCGGTATCGTGCTCGGAAGACTGGTGGTCGGCGCCAAACGGGTTGACGGCGTAAATCAGCCCCAGCGAGCGCTTCACTTGCGGCATGTGGGCTGGGGCCTCCTGCCCCTTGACCGTCACCGTCAGTCCCTCGGCGGCGGGTCCAAGGGCGGCGGCAGCTCGGGCGCTCCCTTCGGCCAGCATCTCGCCGAGGCCGGGCCGCCGCAGGGCGATCTCTTCCGCCAGGCGCAGAACCGTATCAGCCCGCCCGAAGCGCAGACTCTCATCCTGCAGGAGGCCCTTTTCGCCGCACTCCAGGGCAAACGCGATGGTCGCCCCGCAGGAGATGGTATCCATACCGTACTTGTTGCAGATCTCATTCGCCTTGCAGATGGCCCCCAGGTCATCGACGCCGCAGTAGGAGCCGAAGGTGGCGATGGTCTCATACTCCGGTCCGCCGTAGGCCGGGTCGACGCTGGCGGGCACTTCGACCACCCGCTTGCAGCGGATGCCGCAGGCGAAGCAGGTGTCCCGGTCGATCATGAAGTCGTCGTGCAGGCGCTCGCCCGTGATCCGGTTGGCGCCGGCGAAGTGGCCTGCGTTGTAGTTGTGGGTCGGCAGCCCGCCCTTGTAGTTCTGAGAGGCGACCACGCCGGCGGTGCCGTACTTGCCGAAATGGGCGATGCCGGTCGCCGTCTCCAGCTCCTTAAACCGGCGGACCAGTTCCCGGAAGCGATCCGGCTCAGCCGCCCTGGGCAGTTCGGTCCCCCGCACGGCGACGGCTTTCAGGTTCTTGCTGCCCATGACGGCGCCCAGCCCCGTCCGCCCGTTGGCGCGGTTGGCCATGTTCATGATGGCGGCGAACCGCACCAGGTTCTCGCCCGCCGGGCCGATCTGCGCGACTTCGAGCTTGGGATCACCCAGTTCGTGCTTGATCTCCCGGTCGACATCGGCCGTCACCTTGCCCCACAGGTGGCCGGCGGGGCGGAGTTCGGCGGCGCCGTCGCGCAGGGCGAAGTAGACGGGGGCAATCGCCCGGCCCAGGAAGACGATGGCGTCGGCGCCTGCCGCCTTCATCTCGGCGGGGAAGAAGCCGCCGCACTGGCTGTCACCGAAGCCGCCGGTCAGCGGTGAGCGGGCCGCCGCGGTCATGCGGCTCTGGCCTGAGATGGCCAGGCCCGTCAGGGGGCTGACGGCCATGACCAGCACGTTGTCGGGGGAGAGGGGGTCGGCGCCCGCCGGGCAATGCTGCCAGAGCAGATAGCCCGCCAGCGCACTGCCGCCCGGGTACTTGCGGTAGACCTCCTCTGAAATCGTCTCTTTCCTGATCTCCCCACGGGTCAGGTCTACAAGGAATACCGTTCCGGTGATGGACATATCGGTCCCCTCTCCTTAGAAGTAGTTGCTGGTGATGCCGCCGTCGACGGTGATGATCGCGCCGTTGGTCCAGTCCGACTCGTCGGAGGCCAGATAGAGCGCGCAGTTGACGATCTCCTCGGGGCTCCCGAACCGTCCGCTGGGCTGGCGGGCCAGGCGAATCTGCTTCGCCGCTTCATCTTTGAGAAGCCACTCGGTCATGAGCGGCGTTTCGATGGGCCCCGGGCAGATCGCGTTGGTGCGGATCCCGTCAGGCCGGAACTGAATCGCCAGCGATTTAGTCAGCGAAAGCAAGGCGCCCTTCGACGCGGCATATGCGTCCTGGGGCACGCTGCAGCCCACCAGCGCCACGAACGAGGCGATGTTGATGATCGAGCCCCGCCCCCGGCGGAGCATTTCGGGGATGGCATATTTGCAGCAGAGGAAGACGCCCCGGACGTTGACGGCCATCACCCTGTCCCAGACCTCAACGGTGGTATCGATGACCGAATGGTCGGCCTCGGGCATGATGCCCGCGTTGTTATAGAGCACGTCGATGCCGCCGTAGCGGTCTGCAGCCGCGGCCATCGCCTGGCGGACCGACTCTTCCCGGGCCACATCACAATGAAAGAACACGGCGTCGCCGCCCTGGGCCCGCACCCGGCGGACCGTCTCCTCGCCCGCTTCGTCGGCGATGTCGAGAGCGGCGACCAGGGCGCCTTCCCGCGCAAAGATCTCGCACGCGACGCGCCCCATGCCGCTTCCCGCCCCGGTAATGACGCAGACCTTCTCCAAGAGTCGCATCGCTGACCCCCCTTAGCTCCGTTCCAGATAGCGCTCCCGTTCCCATGTCGTCACGGCGGCGTCGTACGCCTCCTGCTCGACCCGGGCCATGTTCAGGTAGTGGTCGACCACGCTGTCGCCGAAAGCGGCCCTCGCGATGCGGCCCTTGCTCAGCACGCCAATCGCTTCATAGAGCGACCGGGGGATCCGAGCGGCGCCACGGGCGACATAGCCGTTACCCCGACACTCGTCCGGCGCTTCGATTTCGTGCTCGATGCCGTACAGACCCCCGGCGATCACGGCGGCGTATGCCAGATACGGGTTGGCGTCGGCGCCGGGGAAGCGGTTTTCGATGCGCAGGCTGTCGCCGTGGCCCACCACCCGGAAGCCGCAGGTCCGGTTGTCGCGGCCCCATACGATGTTCACCGGCGCCCAACTGGCGACGGCGTACCGCTTGTAGGCGTTGATTGTCGATGCCCAGAAGAGCGAAAGCTCCCGGGCCGAGGCCATCAGCCCGCCGAGGAAGTGGCGCATGGTGCGCGACATGTCGTAGGGCGCGGCGCCGGAGTCGTGGAACAGGTTCCGGTCGCCGGCCGCATCCCAGGCGCTGATGTGGATATGGCTGCTGGAGCCCGTCCACGTCTGATCGGGCTTCGCCATGAACGTGATCGCCTTGCCGGCCTGCAGGGCCATCTCCTTGGCGCCGTGTTTGAAGAGCGCATGGCGGTCGGCGGCTTCCAGGGCGCCGGCGAACCGGATGTTCATTTCGTGCTGCCCGGGGGCGGCTTCGCCCTTGGACCCTTCAATAGGCACTCCGGCCTCTGTCATGGCGTTGCGGATAGTCCGATAGAGGGGTTCCGCCTTAGTCCCCTGGAGCAGGTGATAGTCCTCATTGTACCAGCCATGCCGGTCTAGGTTCTGGAACCCCTTGCCACGGGCCGATTCATACGTATCATTAAGCAGGTAGAACTCCAGTTCCGAGGCCATCTTCAGGTGCAGACCCAAGGCCTCGGCTCTGGCCAACTGCCGCCGCAGAATCGACCGGGGGGCGATTTCCACCAGATTGCCGCTGGTCTCGTCGGCTGCATCGGCCAGGACGAGGGCGGACTTCTGCAGCCACGGAATCAGCCGCAGCGTGGCGTAGTCCGGGCGGGCCAGCCAGTCGCCGTAGCCGGTCTCCCAGTTCATCAGTTGGTAGCCGTCGGGTGTGTTCATCTCCATGTCGGTGCCCAGCAGGTAGACGCAGAAGTGCACGCCGTGCTCCAGACAGTGCGCCACATAATGATCGGCCCGGACCCGCTTGCCCATCAAACGCCCCTGCATGTCGCAGACCGCGATGATGACTGTATCGACCGCCCCGTCTGCCACAAGCTGCCGGAACTCCGCCACGCTCAGGTTCCCTTGTGCCGCATTGCCCACGCAGTCTTTCCCTCCCGTCGCGAGGTACCCGTTCATGTCTATCGCGGCGTTCCCCCGACAAGACGGAGCGGAGAAGGGGAGCGGCAGAATGCATACTACGAATAGATATATTATACACCCGCTCAATAGATAGAACTATCTAGTACTATGCTGATCCCAAAGAATAGAAGCAGCGGTTTCGCGGCACGGATATCCTGATTCGAACCGATTCCAGGAGGTGGCACTCTGAACCGCCGAGCCCTCGCCGTACTCTTCGCCGTGCTCTTCCTGGTCATGACCGGCTTCTCCATCCTCTTTCCCGTCCTGCCGCACTACGCCCGCCATGTCGGCGCCTCGGAAGCCCAGTGGGGATGGATTGTGGCGGCCTATTCGTTCATGCAGTTTCTCTTCTCGCCATACTGGGGGGCTCTGTCGGACCGGGTCGGCCGCAAGCGGGTGCTGCTGGCCGGGCTCGCCGGCTATGTAGCGACTTTCCTGGCCCTGGCCTACGCCAAAGAGCTCCTGGCGGTCTTCCTGGTCAGGGCGGTCTCGGGCGCCCTGACAGCCGCAACCCTGCCAACCGCGATGGCCTATGTGGGCGATAACACCACCAGGGAAGACCGGGCAAAGGGCATGGGCGTACTCGGAGCAGCCATGGGCCTGGGCGTGATTTTCGGCCCGATGATCGGCGCGTTCCTGAGCCACTTCGGGCTCGCCGTGCCGTTCCTGGCGTCGGCCGGGAGCGGGGCGGTGACGTTTGGCCTCGCGCTGGCGCTGCTGCCGGAGTCGCGGCCCGTGTATGCGGGACTCCGCCCGTCCCGGTGGGCTCTGATTCGCGGGCAGATGGGCGCGCTGAATCTCGTCGCGTTCTGCGTCAGTTTTGTGATCGCCGGGTTTGAGGCGACGTTCGCCCTGTTTATCTATGACCGGTTCGCTATGGGACAGATGGCCCAGGGCTACATCTTCGGGTTGATTGGCGTGGCGGCGGCGCTTACCCAGGGTGCGATCGTCCATCGCTTTATGAAACGGTACGGCGACGAGCGGGCGGTGGTGGGCGGAATGGGGATGATTGCCGGGGGCCTGCTGCTGGTGGTCGCGGCCTGGAACGCCGTATCGCTCTATTGGCTGGTGCTGGTGTACGGGCTCGGTTATGGCATGGTCCGGCCCGCCGTCGCGACGCTGGTCTCCAAGCGGGCGACGCAGCAGGGCGCTGCCATTGGCGCCATGGATGCCATGGATTCGATGGGCCGCGTCGTCGGCCCGATCATCGCCGGGGCGGCGTACGGCCGGTTCGGCCCGACCTCACCGTACTGGATCGGTGCGGCCGTGGTGCTTGCCGCGCTGGCGGCTTTCCGGAGCGCCAGTCCGGCGCCGGCGGCGGAGCGGGCGTAAACGGTTGAGCCATAGATGGCCGACCCTTGTTGTACGGGGTCGGCCTTTTCGCGTGTATTCTGCACAGGCGGAATATGTTAACCTTTATACGTACGCTTCCGGATACGGGGGTGCGCCTTTCTTATGAAGAGACGCAAGTTGATTGCTGCTGCCCTGGTTGTTGTGCTGCTGGCCATGGGCGCCGTCGCCTGGTTCAGCCGAGAACGGCGACCCGTGATCGAACTGGCGACGAACTTCGTGAAGAGCGGAACGGTGGCCGTCCGGGTCGATCGCTTTGAGATGACGCGGACATTGCCTGGCCGTATGCGGAGGTTCCCGCCGCCCTGGATGGCGCGGTATCCGACGCTGCTGAAGGCGTGGGAGGCGATCTATCTCGAACACGAGCAGATTATGGACGGCCTCGTCTGGGTGGTGGTGGAGGCCACCGTCGCATCAGAGCAGCCGTTGCAGGGGAAAGACTTCGACTACAGGCTGGATTACGGGCCCTATACCATGGGGGCGCACGGGGGAAGTATTCGTGAGGCGGCAGGGCGCCCGTATTTGATCGGCACCCGCTTTTACGTCACCGACGGCCCCGTGCCCGAGGCGCTGGAGATCAAGGTGAACGGGGAATGGCTCCGTTTCCCGATTACCGTCCAGTAAGTCGCATATGTGGTCCGTCTGCGCTCTGACGCAGACGGCCTTTTTGCTTTGCGCCGCGTCTGACCATTCATTTCCAAAAACTAGTGAAGTGACATAAGTTCTTTCATGAACGTATAATCGACATGTATGAGTACGCCTACCGGCGTAAATACACCGGAGGTGAGTGTTTGAGGAGGCGAGTGCGATATATCGGCCTGGCGGCAGCGCTGATTCTGCTGCTGATCAGCACCACGGTGCTCGCGGCGCCGTACGGCAGCCGGACGCTCTATCGGGGCACGTTTGGCGGCGATGTGGTGGAACTGCAGCGGCGGTTAGGTGCTCTCGGCTATACGCCTGGTCAGGCTGACGGGATCTTCGGCGCCCAGACCCGTGATGCGGTCGTACGGTTTCAACGAGACTATGGTTTGGTCCCAGACGGTCTCGCCGGCAAATGGACGTTCCGGGCGGTCGACCGGGCGTATACCTGGAAGAATGGGACCTTCTATACTGTAGTGACCGGCGACAGCCTCTGGTCGATCGCCCAGCGCGCAGGGACCAAGGTCGACACGATTGTCTGGCTCAACCAGCTTCAGGACGACATGCTCTATCCCAGTCAGACGCTCCGGCTGCCGGGCGCCGGCATTCCCGGAGCACCGACACCACCGTCCCCGAGCTCCACACCCCCAAGCACCACGCCTCCGCCCCCGAGCACTACGCCCCCGCCTCCCAGCACCACGCCTCCGCCCCCACAGGGCCCTGCTACCACGCCCCCCGTGGATGATCTCCCCCCGGGTTCAGGCGACCCGGTCCCGTCAGACCCGCCCGCGGCGCAGCGGTATACCGTCCTGGGCTACTACGCCGAAGACTGGGCCAGCGATACCCGTTCGCTCACGAGCCTCAAGGCGGCGGGCGAGAAAGTCGATCTGATCGTCAACTTTCAGTTGCACATCGACGGCGACGGAAAAGTCACGACCCGGGAGTATCCCGGATTGATGGCCGAAGCCCAGGCGCGCGGCCTGAAGGTGCAGGGGCTTGTCCACAACTTCTCCGGCAGCGGTTTCGATGCCGATGTGGCCCGCCGGATCCTGTCCAATCCGTCCATCCGTGCCGCAGCCGTCGCCAATCTGACGGCAGTGGCGGAGGAACGCGGGCTGGCCGGCATCAACGTCGACATTGAGAACGTGCCCCCGGACCAGCGGCCGAACTACACAGCCTTCGTCAAGGAGCTCTCCGAGGCCCTTAAGCCCGCCGGGCTCGCCCTGACGCTGTCGATTCCCGCCAAGACGTTTGACGACACGCGCTCCGCCTGGTCCGGCGCCTTCGATTACAAGGCCCTCGGCATGTACGCCGACCGCATCATCCCCATGGCCTACGACGAGAACCTGCCCGGCTACTATCCGGGTCCGGTTGCCTCCGTAGGCTGGGTGGAGAAGGTAGCGGCCTTCGCCGTCAGCCAGATGCCCAAAGAGAAAGTGCTGCTGGGCATCGCGGCCTACGGCTACGACTGGAAGAGCGGGACCACCCAGGGCAACGGCCTTTCGGTGCCGCAGGCCCTGAACCTGGCGGAAAAGTACGGCGCAGAGCTTCAGTGGGACGCCGCCGCCAAGGTGCCGTACTTTGACTACGTCAAAGATGGTGTCAGCCGCACCGTCTATTTCGAGAACGCTCAGTCCCTGGGCGCAAAACTGGATATTGTAAAGAAGTACGACCTCGCCGGCATCGCCATATGGCGCCTCGGCCTGGAAGATCCGGCGATCTGGTCGGTGATTGAACAGCAGCTCCGGTAGACGAGATGGGCCCCGTGGTGCGACGCTGGTCGCACCACGGGGCCCGCTGTGCATGTGGCATGGAAGACTGTGCCGCGGAGTGACCTGCATTTTTGTGCATGCTCGTCATCGACACTCCGCGAAGACTCGGCCGGAATTCTTTGTAGTTCTGGCGTTATGGGCGATCGCGCTACGTAGCGGCGGCCGGACCCGGTCAGGGGCTCGAGGTCCCGCAGCTGCGAAATGAGTCACCGTCCATCTCTGCAAGCCTGACCGCTCGAAAGTCGTGCAGGGATGGATGAAGAACCCTTGACCGATGGCTACTCGAACTTCTGCCCGGGCGCCCCCGCTGCGAAGGACGCGGTCAGCACCCGCTCGAACTCTGACCCGTCTTCCAGCGCACCGGTCACCGTCACCGTGACGGTATAGACCCCGGCCCGGCCCGGCACCACGGTGGCCTGTAGCTTGCCGGCCGCAGCGGCAAAGGCGGCCCGCCCGGCGGGCGCCCGGTCCTTGCCGCTCAGCACGACCTCAGCCCGGCTGCTGCTGGGTGAAACGCCGGTAAAGCCAACGGCCAGGCCCCGATTCGCCGAGGGGGCGGAGACCTCGCTGCTCAGATCGAGCGTGGCCTGCAGGTCGCTGTCCAGCTCGGTGATCAGGAACCAGCCCGTCTCCCGGCTGGCGGTCGCATCGACCGACCAGGCACCCGCCGCGGGCGACTTGACGGTGGCGGTACCGACCCAGGCGCCGGGGAAGAGGCCCTCGGACCCCATCTGCTCCTGCATGGTTATCGTGATGTTCTCGCCGTTCGGCCCCTTCAGCCCGGCGGCAAAGTCCTCACTGGTCGCCATGAAGGTGAAGGTGGCGCTGCGCACACCGCTCTCCAGCGGGAAGGCGGGTGGTGCGCCTTCGGCGGTGGAGCCGCCCCGCAGAATTACGTTGCCCGGGGCCGCAGGCTGGTTGCTGCCGAAGCCGGCGTCGGTCTTGCTCTTGGAAGCCGCCGCCAACAGATCGCCCACGGCGATGGCCGAGGGCACGGAAGCGGTCTTGATCACCGGGGCGAACCACGACCAGGTGCGGCTGCCCATGCGAATCTCATCATGATCCCAGTAGCCCTCCTTCAGGTGGGTGGAGGAGGGGCGCCGGGCCGAGCTGACGCTGACCAGACCGTCGTCTTCGCCGCTGATGAAGGCGCAGCTCGTCCACAGGGCCGTAAAGACCGGGCCGCACTTGTAGCCCGAAAGCGTGTAGAACGGCGAGGTGGCCAACTCGTTGACGCCGGCCCGGAAATTGCTCATGTAGCCGGTTTGCATTACGTAGGTGGCGTCATTCTTCTCGCCCATCAGCGAGGCGATCCAGCCGGTCCAGGAGGAGTAGGCCATGTCGGCGATCGGGGTGCCCCAGTGCGGAGTGCCAAGGGTGATCACCCGCCGGACCTTGGCGTTGGCGCCGTAGTAGTACAGCGCTGCGTCCGAGTCGACGCCCCCCTTGGAGTGGGCGACAATATCGACCGTGTTCACGCCGAAGTAGGAGGTGATGGAGTTCAGCAGCGAGGAAAGGAGCTGGCCGTTGACCCACATATCCTTGTTGGGATACAGGTCGACGAAGGCGGTCCGATAACCGTTGTTGTATGCGTAGTTATACATGTCGTTGACGCCGTGGTAGACCGTGTCGCCCCACCAGACGCCGGCCCAGCCCCCCTTGCCATGTACAAAGAGGAGCACTGGCTTGCTGTAGTTGACGTTCGGCGGCGTGGCGCCCACGTACCAGCTGCCGGGGCTGCCACCGGGCTGGCTGCCCACGCTGCCCATCACCGAAATGTCGCCGCCATCGCTGCCCGGCACGCTGCCCGCGAGCGTGGGCATGGGCGCCGCCGCAGCCTTTTCGGACTTGGCCTGCGCCGCCAGGGGCTGAAGCACCATAACAAGGGTCAGACAACTCACCAGCCAGATCATCCACCGCTTCCGCATAAAGCCACCCCCATATGAGTGAGAACACCCGGAGCAAGTAGGCCCCCCAGCCTGAGCACTGAACGGGTTCGGTGCATAAGGTGTGAATATAGAGAACAGAACCCATATTTATATTCCGACTCTTCTCTATTCAATCCTTTCAGATATATAACATTAGGACCAAGATAGGACTCGGGTCCCAAGGGGGGCAGGCGCGCCAAAAAAGGCGCACCGGGAAGCCCGGGCGCCCTGCGGAGGGTTTTTTTAGCGTAAAGGAAACGGTACGGAAGGGTCGGATGGTCATCTCTACCGGAAACCGGACCGAGTCGCCGGTTGGCTAGAACTGCCCCTGGCGAGGCATACGCCTGATGGCGGTGCTGGAGCCGGGCAGCGACGTGGGCGCGGGCCAGACCGTATTGCCCCCCGGAGGCCGGTTGTCAAGAAATCCAAGCTCACCGGGCTCTGAAGCTTGTAGATTTTCACAACTGAACCGCCGCGGAGCGGCGTTGGGTACCCCTGCAGGTAACGGAAGTACACGAAATTTGACGAATCCTGTCGTGTGCGGCTTCGACTGGGGCACACACGGGTCTGTGTGGGCCGGGAACCTGGTCCGGTTTTCAACCGGTACAAGCAATTGGCAAAGCACGGCTTGCATATTTTGACAATCGCGCGGGGTGCTGCCGTGGATTTCGGTGGCATGGTTTTGCTAGACCCGGAGCAGAAGTCGGGTCTTGGGCCCGGGCAGATGAGTGCCGACGGCTGCACGGACCTTGGCGAAGAGCCCCGGATTTGCATGGCGGAGCCCTGCCGGGGCGTGCCCAGGTGGACGGCACCTGGCCTTGGGGGCCTCAAACCCGCGAAAGAAGTCCTCTAGATTTGGATTTGCACGCCAACGGGGTGAACAGCGGGCACAAGCGAACGCAGGGGACCACTGACTACGTCCGTAGCATCCGGGGTTCCATCACCTTCGTCCAGAGCCCAGCCATTTCGCCATCGTCGGGCCGAGGACGTTATCCCTCGCCCCGCGGCTACCTGGACGAAAAACGACGACCTGCGAAATCGCTCCAACGGTCACGGGCCTGCCTGAAGAAAGCGCCAGAAGCCCGAGGGCTGTCTGGCGCTTGATCACGGGCTCAGTGCCCGCTTCCGGCCGGCGCCGGGCCGTCGGGCTCGGGGCTGAGCAGATCGCTCAGGGTCACGGGGGTCAGGCCCTTCGACTGCAGATGCTGCACGGCCTGATCGAGCACTCTGGTCGTGTTGGGCTTGGGGTGGAGCAAAATCAGATCGCCGGCCATCGCTTTGCGGAATGTGCCCATAATGTCGGCCGTCGTGGTGGAGGGCATCCAGTCCCGGGTGTCCAGGCTGTACAGCACGGTGCGCAGCTTCAGGTCGTCCGCCGTCTTGAGGATATCAACACTGATCTGCGACATATGGGGTGCGTAATAGCGGACGGGCAGGCCTGTGGCCGCCTCGATGACCCGCACGGACGCCTCGATATCCCCCTTTAGCTTTCCCTGCTTCGCCAGTCCCTTGGGGCCGTCGTCGGTCAGGATATGGCCGTGGGAAGCGACTTCGTGCCCACCTGCGACCATGGCCGCCAGCAGATCCTTATTCTCGGGCTTGGCCGCCCACTTGCCCGACACAAAGAAGGTAGCGTGGGCGCCCCGGGCCTTGAGCGTGGCCAGCATCGGCCCGAGTTCCTCGCTGCCCCAGTCCACGTTGATCAGCAGGCCGACTGCGGGCTTGGCCGGATTGCCGTGGCGGATCACGCTCTTGGGGAAGTCGGTCATCTTTTTACTGGGTGTGACGATCCGGGTCGCCGGTTCCACCACGGTATTGGCCTCGGCCGCAAGCAGCCGGGTCCAGGTACCGTCCACATCCAGTTCATAGCCGTTCAGCTCCGGAATCACGTACATATAGCCAGCTGCAGCCTTGACTTCCTTGGCGGGCTCCGGCTTTGCCCGGTAGGTCTGGGCCAACTGGGAGAGAATCGTTTTCGCCTCTGCTTCCGTGCGCCCCGAGAAGTCCCGACTGCCGACCGTGACGCCCTGTGCGACCACGCCCGATATCTGGGCTGCAGTGGGCAGCAGCCTGCTGCCGGGAAGGAGCAGCAGCGCCAGCACGGCCAGAATGACCAGGGCCAGTCCCCACCGGTTTACGCGAATGACCCGAAAGTGTGCTCGCACCTGACGTTCCACCTGGACCACTCCTTGCCTGTACTGCTCAAATACCTATGACGAGGGATGTCCAGGTATGACAAGCTCTCGCACCGTGATATAATGAAGTTAGATGTGACTTTCGCAACACGAAGTATCTGCTGGAGGCTCTGTCGTGCAGCAACGCAACGCTCGGTATAACGCGATGAACGCCGCCATCGGTGCGATCGCTTTCAACCTTGCCAATCAGTATGTCGGCATTTTTGCAGTCAAGCTCGGCGCTGACAACCTGCAGCTTGGCTATCTTTCTTCCTGGCCGCAAATGGCCAGCATTATCTCCGTGCTGGTGATTGCCGGCGCCGTGGTGCGGTCCGCCTCCAAGCAGCGCCTGGTGGCGGCCATCTATCTGCTGGGCCGCCTGGCAACCCTGCTGCTGGCGGCGGTTCCCTGGTTTCCCGAGCGCATGCGGGTCTGGGCGCTGATCGTATCGTGGGTGCTGGTCGTCTTCCCGACGGCGGCTGCCGGCAACGCCCTGCAGTCCTTTCTGGCCGACGTATTCCCGGGCACGGAGCGGGCCCGAGCCTTTGCATCCCGCAATTCGTGGGCTACAGGCGCCGCCACGGCGACCATTCTCATATCTGGCTGGCTGCTCGACCTCGTCTTCCCCTATCCGCTGGGCTACCAGATCATGTTTGCTGGATCGTTCTTGTTTGCCCTGGTCGAAACATATTACTTCCTGAAGCTGCGAGAGCCCGGGAACGAACTGGCGCCGGAACGGGCGCCAGCGCCGTCCGGCGGTGCTAAAGCCTACTTGCGGACGTTCCGGCACAAGCCCTTTCTGATGTTTGTGCTGGTTTCGATTCCCTTTCACTTCACCTGGCAGATGGCCTGGCCCATGTTCACCCGCTTTCAGGTGACCGATCTGGGCGCCAGCAACACGTGGCTGAGCTACATTGTCGTCGCACAGTCGATCTCCATGATCGTCATCTATCCGTTCTGGGCCCGCTGGGCCGAACGGCATGGCAACAAGCTGATGCTCGCCTGGGCCTGCCTGAACCTGGCCACCGCACCCGTCCTGACCGCAGCCTTTGCCAACATAAAGGTACAGGTGCTGCTCAACTTCTGGACCGGGCTGGGGGTGGCGGGCGTCCAACTGCTTCTGCTCAACAGCCTGCTGGAGATCTGCCCGGCGGAGGGCCGCACGGTCTATCTGGCGGTGCATACGTCACTGGTCAGCGTCAGCGCGTCGCTGGCGCCGATGGCCGGGGCGTTTCTCATGGATGCGTTGTCGACACGGCCGGCGCTGGCCCTGTCCAGCATTCCGCGGTTGGTGACCGGTCTGGGTTTCTTCTTGCTGGTCTACCTGGAATCCAGGCGGAAGGGAAATGCCACCCAACCGGAGAATTCAACCAATCCGAAGACAGCGATATGAGTTATCCGACCAAAGGAGGATCCCACCCATGAAGATGGTCGTAGCAGTGGTCCGTGACGAGTACGCCGCGGCACTGACGGAGCAATTGACGCATAAAGGGTTTGGCGCGACCAAGCTCGCCAGTACCGGTGGGTTCCTCAAGGCGGGCAACACCACATTTCTGATCGGCGTTGCCGCCGCGCAGCTGGAAGAAGTGCTCGGGGTGATCCGCCATGCATGCCCGTCCAAGAAGGGCATTCAGGGTGACCTGACGTTAAGGGAAGGCAGCCTGAAGCACGCGGCCGCCAACCCGGCCCATGCCCTGCCCTACGAAGTGAACGTGGGCGGCGCTACCGTCTTTGTGCTCGATGTGGAGCGGATGATAAAAGTGTAGCATTTGGAGAAGTTTGCCGTGGAAGACGCGAAAGTTGAATACACGCGGAAGATCGATCAGATTGAAAGAGTCTGACCGGCTTCCGCGTTTTCTCTTCTTCTGCGCTCTCCGCGTCCTCCGCGGCTATTTTCGATTCCAAACCCGGATGACATGCCTTCACGACCCAGATGCATAGAGATGGGAGGAGGCAGCTTGGACCCGGGGAGGTGGCGCCGTGCTGAATTTGATCTGGCTGGCCCTGATGGCGCTGGGCGTTGGGGTCGCAGCCCTGACGGGGAAAGCCGGTGCGGTCACCGACGCCGCGTTTGCCGCCGGTAAAGTCGCCATTGAGACGATCATCGGGCTGGCGGGCCTGATGGCTCTGTGGATGGGACTGATGAAGATCGCGGAGAAAAGCGGGCTGATGGAAGGGTTGGCGACGCTGCTCAGACCCATCGTCAGGCTGCTTTTCCCTTCGATTCCGGGCAACCACCCGGCGGTGGGCGCCATGCTGATGAACATTTCGGCGAACATGCTGGGGCTTGGCTCTGCGGCCACGCCCATGGGGCTCAAGGCGATGCAGGAGCTTCAGGAGCTGAACGACGACAAGGAGACCGCCAGCGTGGCCATGTGCACATTCCTGACGCTCAATACCTCGTCCATCACCCTGATTCCGGGAACCATCATCGCCCTGCGGGCTACATACAAATCGGTCCATCCGGCGGAGATTGTGGGGGCCACGCTGGTCGCTTCGGTGGTGGCGGGCATCTTCGGCATCTTCCTTGACTGGCTGGTGCGGCAATTCAACCGGGCCCGCGGGAGGTAACCCCCATGTCGCTGCTTGACACGATTTCCCTCTGGACGATTCCGGCCATGCTCGCCCTGATTCCCCTCTGGGGCGCCATCCGCAAGGTGAAAGTCTACGACACGTTCATCGAAGGGGCCGAAGAGGGACTGCAGGTCGCCGTGCGCATCATCCCGTTCCTCGTCGCCATGATGGTGGCCCTGTCCATCTTCCGTGCCTCGGGCGCCATGGAACTGCTGGCACGGGCCATCAATCCGGTGACGGCGCGGCTCGGCTTCCCTACCGAGATTCTCCCCCTCATGATCGTGCGCCCGCTCTCCGGGGCCGGTGCTCTCGCCGTGACCGCCGACTTGCTCAAAACCCACCATCCCGATTCGTACATCGGCCGTCTGGCTTCCATCATGCAGGGCTCCACCGACACGACGTTTTATGTCCTGACGGTCTACTTCGGCTCCGTTGGCATCCGCCGAACACGCTACGCCGCTGCCGTGGGACTTACTGCGGATGTCGTAGGATTTCTGGCCGCACTTTGGGCGTGCAACTGGTTTTTTCAGTAGAGCTGTGGTAAGAATAGGAGAGGGTATCACTCTCAATTACGCCCAGACATACAAGGAGGCCCTTACACCAGTGAGCGCAGAAGCGAAATTGCTCGAGTTGGGGATTCATCTGCCCGAAGCGCCTAAGCCCGTTGCTGCATACGTTCCTTTTACCAAGAGCGGCGACCTCGTTTTCACCAGCGGCCAGATCTGCATGGAGAACGGCCAGCTGAAGTATAAGGGTAAGGTCGGCAAGGACCTGACGCCCGAGGAAGGCTACCAGGCCGCCCGGCTCTGCGCCATCAACACCCTGGCCGTCCTGAAGGCCGCCATCGGCTCGCTGGACAAGGTCGTGCAGATCGTCAAGGTCGTCGGCTTCGTCAACAGCGCTCCCGGTTTCGCCGCCCAGCCTGCCGTCGTCAACGGTGCTTCCGAGCTCTATCAGCAGGTCTTCGGGGAGGCCGGCCGTCACGCTCGGTCCGCAGTTGGTGCTCCTGAGCTTCCGCTCGACTCCGCCGTCGAGGTTGAGATCATCGCCCGTGTGGCACAATAGCTCCAGGACAGAGGCAGGCTGCTTTCCACGGCAGCCTGCTGTGTATCTTCCAGCCGCTTATGGCAGGAGAAACGCACTGATGTCCACGATGTACCGGCCCGGAGCGGGCGCCTCGACGACCAGCAGCTTGTCGTCCAGGCGAAACGGCAGGGGTTCCGCCGCGTCCCGCAGCAGCAATCCTGTGGCTCCTTCCGTCAGCGCAGGCAGGGTTAGGAACAGGTTGGTCCGAATACCCCAGATAACGGGGGTGCCCGGCTCAATCTCTGCGTCCACCTGCACGGCCGGGCGGGCCTGATTGGGCCCCAGGCCGGCATCTTCGAGGTCGACCTGGCAGACATGGGTTCGCCCCGTGGCTGCCAGTCGGCGCCCGCATTGCAGGTACAGATCGAGATGGTATTCGTCACGTCCGAGCGAGCGCCGCACGGTGCCTCCCGGCGTGGTGACCCAGGTCTCGAAAAAGGTGCCAAGCCGGAGGGCGCAAGGCGGGCCCGTGACGAGTTCCAGACCCAGTTTCAAGTCAAGCTTCACCTCCGTCTGATCCGTGGCGGTGGCAGCCGGCGTGGCGGAGTACAGCATATGACTCGCAAAGTCCGATGGTGAGGTGTGAACGACATGGCAGACAAGCCCCGGAATTCCCGACGCAGCGCCGAAGGTCCCGAAAGCACTCACGGGCGGGCGCCGCGGGCGGGTGTACCGGGCGGGCGGCCCCCAGCACAGGGCCGCACAGCCGGTAAACCCGCGACGGGCCCGGCACGCCCCCGCAAAGCGACAGGGGGCTATGACCGGCGTATTGTGGAAAAGCTTGAGGCAGAAGGGCTTCTTTCAGCGGAAGGGCGCCGGTTCTTTGCCGGGCAGCTCGGCGACCAGACGCGCAAGCCTGCGGGCGCGGCCCGTGGCGAGGGGCCCGGCCGCGGCGTGGGCGCAGCCCCGCGGCCCGGTGCCGCCAGGGGCGAGGGCGCCCCACGCGTGGCCCGTCCGGAGCGGGCCGAGCGGCCTGAGCGCCCCGGGCGCCCCGTCCGGGATGCAGCGCCGTTCCTGCGCGGCCCCAAACCGGCGGCAGCCGGCAAGCCCGGCCGCTTCCAAAAGCCGAACGACGCCGAAATCCATGTGGCCGAGCGCCTACATAAAGTGATGGCCCAGGCGGGGGTCGCCTCACGCCGGCACAGCGAAGAGCTGATCCAGGCAGGACGGGTAACCGTGGGCGGCAAGGTCGTCACGGAATTGGGCACCAAGGTGATTCCCGGGCGGGATATCATTGAAGTGGACGGCCGTCCCCTCGGCAAGGCGGAGGAGGTCATTTACATCCTCCTGAACAAGCCAAAGGGATACGTTACGACGCTCTTTGACCCCCAGGGGCGCCCCAAGGTGACCGACCTGCTGGGCGCGGAGATCTCCCAGCGGGTCTATCCCGTGGGACGGCTTGACTACGACACGGAAGGCCTGCTGCTCCTGACCAACGACGGACAGCTGGCCAACGCCCTGATGCACCCGTCCCGCGAAGTGAAAAAGACTTACATTGCCAAGGTGCGCGGCGTTCCCGGCCCCGCGAAGCTCCGCGAGCTGGAGTCGGGCGTGGAGCTGGACGACGGCATGACCGCCCCCGCTGAAGTCAAGCTGATCTCCGCCACCGGTCCCAATGCCGCCACGCTGTCGGTCCGCATTCATGAAGGGCGGAACCGGCAGGTGCGCCGGATGTTCGAGGCGGTGGGCCACGAAGTGATCCACCTCAAGCGGACCACCCTGGGTCCCCTGCATCTCAAGGATCTGCCGGTGGGAGAGTTCCGCGAGCTGAGCGAGCGGGAAGTCTCCGATTTGAAAGCCGCAGTCGGCCTGCGGCAGAAGACCGATCGGACTGCCGCCAGGGCGGCGAGGGTCGCCGCCATCGTCGAGCAGCGGAAGGCACGGCGGGGCGCACCGCGGGCCGCCGAAGGCGAAGGTGAGCCGGTCGGCGCCGTCTCCGGCCCTGGCCGCGGCCCGCGGGCGCAAAGCCGGTCTCCGAAGCGGTCGTTCACGAAAAATCGGGGGCCCCGATAAAGAGGATTCAGCCATATGCAGCCCGAAGAGCAATGGAGCAAGGCGGTTTTCCGCCACGTTCCAGTTCAGGAGGGCTGCATTCTCTTTGCGTCTTTTTTCTGGTCAGAAAGATAAAGCGGTGCTGGCCATCGGACTCCTCCTTGCCATTTTGCTGGCAGGCGCCGGCTGCGCCCGGCCCCAGGACCCGCCCGAGCCGGAGCCCAAGCCATCGTACAAAGGCACGCTGAACCTCTGGGCGGCTCCCGGGCTTGCCGGCAGCCTCGTGCCGCAGCCGGACGATGCGTTTTTCGCCGAGCAGGCGAGAGCTTTTGAGGCCAAGCATAGCGATATCAAAGTGAACGTACGGCTCTTTGATTCCCCCCGGGCTCTGGAAGATGCCCTGATTACGGGGGCGGAAACGCCGGACGTCGCCTTCGCCCGTTTCCTGCCCCAGGCGGCGCCCCGGCTGGCAAATGTCGAGCCCATTTTGGGCGAGGCGGCGGTCGGTGAATACCTCCCGGGCGCCTTGGATGCGTTCCGCTCTCCCGGGCAGCTGCTCGGCGTTCCGGCGCTGCTCGAACTACAGGTGCTCGCTCTGAACGAACCGCTGTTCCGCTCGGCAGGCGTCGCACTGCCGGAGAACGGCAAGTGGACCCGCGAAGAAATGGAAAATAATCTGAGGAAACTATTTGGAACCGGTACTTATGGTCTTGGATTTTACCAACTGTCAGGCTATCATGAATGGTGGCCCTTTGCCGACGGCCTCCTGACGCCCGAAGGCGGCATCGCGCCCGGAGCGGAAGCAGGCTTCGCCCGGCTTGCCCAGTACCGCAAGGAAGGCGTTCTCCATCCGGACACGGCGAAGCTGACTGCCGAACAGACCTGGGAGCTCTTCGCCCGGGGCGGCTTTGCCGTCATGCCGGTCAGCACGTGGGCGCTTCCCCTGCTGCAGGGGCCCGACTACAACATGACGCTCTCGGTCGCCGCTTTTCCTGGCGACGTTACGGTGGGCTACACGTACGGCTTCATGCTCTTCCGCCAGCCGGAGGAGTTGAGGCTGCAGGCAGCGGCTGCGCTGGCCCGCTTCCTGGGCTCCGCGGAAAACCAGGTGCGCCTGGCTGCCCTGACCGGGCTGATGCCCGCCCTCAAGGGCGCGCCCAATCCGTTTGCCGGCGACCCGGCGCTGACCCGCGCCTTTGGGTTTGCCGCCACCCAGCGGTCCCTGCCGGCCGGACCCGCATGGGAGAAAGCGGAGTTGGCCGCGGGGCGGGAGATCACCCTCGCACTTGTGGGGGGCAGGGAGCCGAAGGCTGCCGCCGAAGCGATCCGGAATCTCTTCCAATCGGCTATTGCGCCTGCCACCAAGTAGGCGTGCGAATAGCGGGACGGGACCGCCCCGTCTCGAATACACCAGGGCTCAAAGGGCCAAGGGAGGATTCTGCAGTATGGCAAAGGTCAGTCTCCGTCACGTGTTCAAGAACTTCGGCGACGTCAAGGTAGTGAAGGATTTCAACCTGGAAGTCAGCGACCGTGAGTTCGTGGTTTTCGTCGGTCCGTCCGGCTGCGGCAAGTCCACGACCCTGCGCATGATCGCCGGTCTCGAAGAGATCACCGACGGCGAGATTTACATTGGCGACAAACTCGTCAACCATGTCGCGCCGAAGGACCGCGACATCGCGATGGTCTTCCAGAACTACGCCTTGTATCCGCACATGAACGTGTACGAGAACATGGCCTTTGGCCTGAAGCTGCGCAAGTTCTCCAAGTCCGAGATCGACAAGCGGGTCAAGGAAGCCGCTGAGATCCTGGGCCTTGGCAACCTGCTGAGCCGCAAGCCCAAGGAGCTCTCCGGCGGTCAGCGCCAACGCGTCGCCCTGGGCCGCGCCATCGTGCGCAACCCGGCCGTCTTCCTGTACGACGAGCCGCTCTCCAACCTGGACGCCAAGCTCCGCTCCAGCATGCGCACCGAACTGGCCAAGCTGCACCAGCGCCTGCAGACCACCAGCATCTACGTCACCCACGACCAGATCGAAGCGATGACCATGGGCGACCGGATCGTCGTCATGAAGGACGGCATCATCCAGCAGGTGGCCCCGCCTCAGGAGCTCTATGACAAGCCCGCGAACATCTTCGTCGCCGGGTTCATCGGCTCGCCGACCATGAACTTCCTCAAGGGCAAGCTCTCCTCCGACGCCTCGACGTTCGAAACGCCGACTTTCAAGCTCGCCCTGCCCGCCGAAATCGTGGCCGCTGCCAAGCCGTATGGCGGCAAGGATATGGTCATGGGCATCCGGCCTGAGGATGTCGAGGCCGATCCGGCGTACGTCGAGGCGCATCCCGGCGCCCGGGTGCCGTCGCACGTCGAAGTGGTCGAGCCGCTGGGCTCGGAAATCTACCTCTACCTCAAGACGGGTGAGAATGCCATCACCGCTCGGGTGGAGCCGGGCCTGCGTGTCAAGGCCGGCGACAACCTGACGCTCGCCCTGAACACCGACAAGGTTCATCTTTTCGATCCCGAAACCGAAAAGGCGGTCCGGTAGTTCCCAGCGTCGTCTTCCAAGAGAGCACGAGGGCCATCTCCGCTCGGAGATGGCCTTCTTTGACCCCGGGAGGTGCCATCGTGCAGCCCGTTATGGCTACCCAGGGAGAGCGGGAGCGGGCCCTGTTGATGGAGCAGGTGATCAGAGACGTCCGCCGGCTCTGGTTCGGCGCCCTCGCCGTCCCCCTGGCGGGGGCGGTGGGCCTTGTGGAAGGCGGCGGGGAGATGATTGTGGGCGTCGACACCGATGGGCCCGGCGCCGACCGGCTGATCGCCGGCGCTGCCGACCGGGGCGCCTACGTGTTGACGACCAGTCTGTCGCGGCCGGCGGATCTCGGCGCCCGGCTGCGCCTGGCCGGGTATGCCGCAGTGCAGTCCCATGTCACTTATGTGCTTGATGAAACCGCCTTCGAGCGGGCCATGGCGCCCCAGCCGCCCCAAGAGCGGCGCCGCGGTCTGCTGACGCTGCTGTGGCGGCGGGAGCCGGTGAACGTTGAGATTCGCCAGATCGGCCCGGATGAACTGCCCCGCTGGAACGCCGTTTGCTGGCGGGCCTTCGGCGGTCGAACTTCCGAGGCGGCATCGCTGCTGGACAAGCAGACCGCTTTCGGGAACATGGGGTCAGCCGCCCGCTGGTACCTCGCTGTCGCCGGGGCCCGGCCCGTGGGCACGGCCATCGTGTACCAGGGGGAGGGGGCGGCCCAGGTGCTGGCAGTCGGCACACTGCCTGCCCTGCAGAGCCGGGGCGTCGCCACGGCGGTCATGAAGCACCTCGTGCGCGACTGGCAGGCCGGTGGCAGCGGCTTTCTGTTCCTGGACACCAGCCCCGGGAGCACCGCCGAACGGCTCTATCTGCGGCTGGGATTCAGGCCTTCCTATTTGCGGGAAGTCTACGCGCCGTCACGGACCATTCCTTGACGGAAAGCGGCGTCTGCGGTATCATTTTGCGAGATTCCTAAAGTTGGCGGCGAGAAGGAGGGCGGGGGCTACTTATGCTCACCACCCAGACCCTGCTTCAGAAAAAGGTCTTTGGCAACTTCCTCTCCCTGGCCCGTCCCTTGGATTACCGCCAGCAGGAATGGAAAGAGCTGAACAAGGGCCGGGAACGGTCGGTCCGCCTGATTGTCAAGGCAATGCTCGGCGTCCCCAGCGCCCACCTGGGCGAAAGCGACCACGCCATGTGGTGTTTCCAATTTCCCAAAGGCTCCCTGCTGGTCATCTACCTGCACCGCGGCACCGTGATCGAACTGGCCGCCCGCAAGGACGACGACAAAGAGCTGGAGGAGGTCGTCGACTTCCTCGTGGAAGAGGTCTCAACACGGATCAAGCAGTTGTGAGCAGTTCATAGGGGAAATTGTATGGAAAACCGCCCCCACACGGATGTGGAGGCGGCGTTGCTTTTCGGTTTAGTAGCTGAAGAGGTCGCTGACCGAATCGCCATTGTGCACCCGCCGGATCGCATCGGCCAGCAGGGGCGCCACGGAAAGCTCCGTCACGAAGGACGGACGCGACCGGGAATCATGGGGCACGGTGTCGGTGGTAATCACCTCGTGAACGCCGGCCCGGGCCAGGTTTGCATAAGCGTTGCCGCAGAAAATGCCGTGGGTGGCGCATACGTACACCTCGGCGGCGCCCTGGCTCTTGAGCACATCGACGGCGCCCGTCACCGTGCCGCCCGAGCTGATTTCGTCCTCATAAATGATGGCCTGGCGGCCCCGCACATCGCCGATGAAAGCAGTGACTTCCACCTCGTCGGTGTTGCCCAGGCGATGCTTCTCCATAATCGCCAGCGGGGCGCCCAGGGAACGGGCGAACTTGAGGGCGTTCTTGGCTCCGCCTGCGTCTGTGGCCACAACCACCGGATCGGTGAGACCCTTGGATTCAAGGTACTCCTTGAACAGGCTCTTTGTGGTCAGGTGGTCGAGCGGAATGGAGAAAAAACCGCCAATCTGGGCAGCATGTAATTCGATGGTAATCACTCGGTTGGCGCCGGCCGTCGTGACCAGGTCGGCCACCAACCTGGCCGAGAGGGGAATCCGGGGCTGGTCCTTCTTGTCGGAGCGGACGTACGGGAAATACGGCATCACCGCGGTGATGCGTTCGGCGGATGCGCGTTTGAGGGCGTCGATCATGAGGAGCAGTTCCATCAGGTTCTCGTCGACCGGCGGGCAGGACGTTTGAATCACGAAGACGTCGGCTGAGCGCACGCTCTCCCGGATCTGGACAAACTTATTGTCGTTCTTGAACTTCATGATACCGGCGTCGCCGAGCGGCTTTTTCAGATGCCGGCAGACCTCGGCGGCCAAACCCTCAGATGCCTTTCCGGCAAAGACCTTGATCGCTGCGTACACGGTGGAGCCTCCCCTGGAATCTTAACAGTCACCTTAATTCCTTCTGTTCGAGTAGAATAGGTTCCTTCCGCAGTTGGTGTAGGGACCATTTTATCCGTATAATAGATTCGACGCGTACTTTCGTGACCGGAGGATGGAGCCGTTTGGATATCGTTCAATCGCTTCTGGAAACATACGGCGATATTGCATTGGTCGTGATTTTGTTTCTGGACAGTTCCGGCGTGCCCTGGCCGACGGAGGCCACGCTTGTTGTGGCCGGCATTGCGGCCAGGAATGGGAGCCTGAACATTTTTGCGGCGTTTGCCAGCGTCCTGGGCGGGGCAGCGCTGGGCTCCACACTCTCCTACTATCTGGGGCGACGGATGGGTCCGGCGCTTATGCGGAAGATCGCGGCCTTCTTCCGCCTCTCTGACGACACCATGGCCAAGGTGGATGACTGGTTCGAAAAGCACGGCCACAGGGCCGTCTTCTTCGGACGGCTGGTTCCCTTTGTCCGGAACTTTACCGGATATCCGGCCGGAGTGATGGAAGTTCCGTTTGGCAAGTACCTGCTCTTCTCCCTGGCCGGCTACGGCCTGTATGCCGCGTTCGCCCTGAGCCTGGGCTATTTCGGGACGGCCTTCGCTCAGTGGGTCGGAGACTTCGAGATCGCCCTCTGGATTCTGCTGCCCATCGCCCTGCTGGTTGGCTGGTTCAAGTGGGGCCGCAAGTGGGTCCAGCATTACCGGCACAAAGAAGGAAGGAAGGGCTAGACCCTTCCCCCGTACCCCTGAATGATCTTCACGGCCCGGTCGACCTGCGCCTCGTTCGTGACGACGGTGACCAGGAACGGCATTTGATCGGCTGTGTCCGGAGCGGACAGACCGCTGGCTTCCGTAGTCGCCCCCAGCAATATCGCAGATTCGTCGTCCAACTGACCGGGGTTCAAGACGGCCCGCACCAGGCTAGACTCCTTGCCGCTGATGGCGGGCCTTTCTTCAAACCGGTCGGGCATGAAACCGAATTTGCCGATCCGGTCCAGCTGCACCTCGGTGTATCCGGCTGCTTTCAGGTCGTTCAGAGCGGCCTCCGCCTTGGTACTGGACGGAAAGCTCGCAAGAATCGACCGTTCGCCCGGTTCCAGCTTCATGGAGGATCCCTCCTCAATTGGTGGCTTACCCTGCTAGGTTAGCCCCGACCGCCGCCCTTCATGCGGCGGCGGGCGCCGGCGAATCGGAGGGCTACGGTCGTGCATTGGTGGGAAGAGGCAGAAGCCCGGGCGCACCGGGCGAAAACGGCCGCGGCCATGGGGCAGACGCTCCTGCAGCGTCTTCAGGCCGCCGCCATCGATCCTGATCTGGCGTTCGCGCCGGCCTATGATCTGGGCCGGCTTTTCGAGCTTTGCGCCGACCTGGTGCAGTTGATCGAGTCGGTGCTGGAGACGGCTGACGGCGACCGGGACCGCTTGCGCCGCCACGGTCTGGTACTGCTCCGCTGGGCCCGGTATGCCCACAGCTGGACCATGGCTTCGGCGGCGGGCTTCAACCATCTCATCGACGGACTGCAGTTGGAGGCCGACGACCTGGCGGATCGCGAGCGCGTCAGTCAAGAAGCGGATGGCAGACCCCCGGAGGAAGAGCCCAAGGTGGAAGGGCGCTATCAGCGCTGGCACCTGCTCTACGAGCGGCTCGACCTGAAGCTGACGGCCTGCGGCGTGGAGGAAGCGTTGAGCCACGGGCTCGCCCGCTCGCTGGCCCGCGTCTATGAGCAGTGCCTGCTGACCATCCGCCATATCAGCGGGCTGGAGAAGGAGACCCGCCCACGGTTCCGGGCCGCCGCCCGGCTTCTGCTTGACATAAACACGGTTTGGCACTTCGACCTCGGGCCGTACCACCTGAGCCAGGGTGAACTGCGGCCGCACGGGCCGTCGCCGCGCAGCCTGCAGACGTGGCTTCTGCTGGCGTTTGGCTAGCCCTTCCCGGCGCTGACGCGCCATTTTCGGGTGCCGTGCGGCCTCGCCGCTGCGCGGCGCCGCACTAGACCTGGCGCTGGGCAGCCGGAATTCTCTCAACCTTGACAGAAAGTGCAAACCCGCCTATGATGGAGAGGAGATTCGTGTCCGCTGTTTGCCATAAGGCTGTCGTTGTAACATTGAGCCATCGGCTCTTTGGCCAGTAGGTCTATACGGGCATTCCCGTTTTTGCTATAATCCTGGTCCTTGGCCGCTTTGCCAGGGCTGTTTCATATAGGCAAAACCGACCTGGTCGACAACCAGCGTATACCATCCAAGGGGTTGGTGTATCCATATGGCAATATCGGAACGGACCGAATCGGGTCCGTTTTTCTTTTTGCTGTTGGATGGAATTTTCCAGGTTACTAAGAACAGGAGGTGAAACTGATTTTTGTCGAGATTTTGTTAGCGCTATTGGGACTGATCATCGGTAGCGGCGCCGGCTTCTACATCGGCAATCAGTACTACCAGAACCAGTCCAAGAAGAAGCTGAACTCGGCTGAAGCACGTTCACGCACCATTATTGACGACGCACTGCGGGAAGCCGAGGCTAAGAAAAAGGAAGCCGTTCTCGAAGCCAAGGAAGAAGTTCACCGGCTTCGGGCGGACTTTGAGCGCGAGACGAAGGAACGGCGCAATGAGACACAGCGTCTGGAGCGGCGCCTTCTGCAGAAGGAAGAGACCCTCGACCGCAAGGTCGAGTCGCTGGAGCGGAAGGAAGAAGGCCTCTCCCGCCGGGAACGGGATCTGGAAAAGCAGCATGCAGCGGTCCAGGAGATCCTGGCCAAGCAGCTCGCCGAACTGGAGCGCATCTCCGGGTTGACTACCGAGGAAGCTCGGAAAATCTTCCTCGAACAGGTGGAGGGCGACGCCCGGGGTGATGCGGCGAAGCTGATTCGTGAAATCGAATCCGAAGCGCGGGAGAACGCTGAAAAGCGTGCCCGTGAAATCGTCGGCATCGCCATCCAGCGGGTGGCCGCCGACCACTCCTCCGAGCTGACCGTCTCCGTTGTCCAGCTGCCCAACGACGAAATGAAGGGCCGCATCATCGGGCGTGAGGGACGCAACATCCGCACGCTGGAGACCCTGACCGGTATCGATCTGATCATCGACGATACGCCGGAAGCGGTGGTCCTTTCCGGGTTCGATCCTGTCCGCCGCGAGGTGGCCAAGATCGCCCTGCAGAAGCTGATCGCCGACGGCCGCATCCACCCTGCCCGCATTGAGGAGATGGTGGAGAAGGCCCAGCGGGAAGTTGAGAACCGGATTCGGGAACAGGGTGAAGCTGCCTGCTTCGAGTTGGGCATTCACAACCTCCATCCGGAACTGATCAAGCTGCTCGGCAGGCTGAGCTTCCGAACGTCTTACGGGCAGAACGTCCTCAAGCACTCCGTCGAAGTCGCCCACCTGGCCGGCGTCATGGCCGCCGAACTGGGCGTCAACGTAGAAGTGGCGAAGCGGGCGGGCCTGCTGCACGACATCGGCAAGGCGGTCGACCACGAAATCGAAGGTCCGCACGTGGCCATCGGCGTATCGCTGCTCAAGCGGTACAAGGAGTCGGGCGAGACGATTCATGCCATGGAGTGCCACCACGGCGACGTGGAACCCCATAGCGTGGAGGCGGTCATCGTCACGGCTGCCGACGCCATTTCCGCGGCCCGGCCGGGCGCCCGGCGCGAGACGCTGGAGACCTACATCAAGCGGCTTGAGAAGCTGGAGAACCTGGCTGACGGCTTCGACGGCGTGGAGAAGTCCTTCGCCATTCAGGCCGGCCGCGAGATCCGGGTCATGGTCAAGCCTGAGAAGATCGACGATTACTCGGCCATCAAACTGACCAAAGATATCGCCAAGAAGATCGAGGAAGAGCTCGAGTATCCCGGTCAGATCAAGGTGGTTGTGGTTCGTGAAACCCGGGCCGTGGAGTACGCCCGGTAAGAGCCGCGAACCTTTGCGGATCGGAACTGCGTCTAAGAGATAGGGAGCAGCCGGTGGGCATCTGCTCGCCGGCGCTCTTTTGTGCGCGGCGCAGGAATTGCCCAATGGTTCGTGGAACAGGGCTGTGAAGGCAGGTGAGTGTGGTGGTCCATCGCAGAAGAGAAGATCCCGTCTCCCGGAGTGTCGGTCTCCTGATCAGCGTGCTGGTGCGCTATCCCGAAGTCGGCACCGTCAAGTACGAGCCACGGCAACAGACCATCCGCATGAGCTTACTGATCACAGGCGAGCTGACTGAGGACGACTGGACCCGTACGGAGGACACGTTTTTCGATACGCTGGAGGTCTACCACATGCTCGAGCAGAGGCAGCCTGCCGTGCTCCATGTGGAGGCGGACAACCTTGGCGACCTGACCACGGTCTCCATCACTCGCGATGCGTCCACGCTGACCCCCGAAGAGATTTACACCATCGTGGAGTACTTCCGGGAGCGGTTCAGCGGCCGTCTGGTGACAGAACCGGTCGAAATGGGCAACGAGGACGAGTGGCTGGCCCAGGACGAAGCGATCGAGAACATGGTGGCCAACATGGAGCAGAGCCGGTCGGGGCGCAACCTGATCGCGATCCGTGAAGACGGCCGGGTCATGGTCTTTCAAAAGTAGGTGTGTCTGGGGCCGGGGGGCGTTATCGCTCTCCGGCCCTCAAGTTATCTTTTGCCCTCGTTCCGTTGACTCCGTGGCACCCGGTGCTATGCTCACCTTGGAGGTGTTCGGAATGAGAGTACTCGGAATTGTGGGCAGCCCCCGGAGAGGCGGCAACACGGATGTGCTGGTCGGGGAGGTTCTGCGGGGCGCCGCAAGCCATGGCGCACACGTCCAAACAGTCTATCTGAACGATCTGAACATCCGAGGGTGCCAGGCGTGCGAAGCGTGCAAGGGGGGCAACGGATATGTCGGCTGCATACAGGATGACGACATGTTGGGGCTCTACGATGACCTGATCGCCGCGGACGCCATTGTCATCGGGACCCCGATTTACTACTTTGGGCCGTCGGCGCAGACTAAGCTGTTTCTCGACCGCTGGTATTCGCTCCACTACAAGCAGGACGGCCGGCGTCACAACAAGCTGACAGGCAAGCAGATGGTGCTGGCGATGCCGTACGGAGACGACAATCCATTCTTTGCGGGCGCTCCGAACGCGTACGGAACGTTCCGCGACGCGGCGGCCTGGTGCGGCATGAAGATCGCGGCGGTGCTCCAGGCAACGGCCAACAAGCCGGGGGAGATCCGGGAGAACCAGCGGGTCATGCAGGAGGCCTATGACGCCGGAAAAAGCCTGGCGGCGGCGGGTCCCACCCCGTGACGCGCGGGCAGGCCGAACGTTATCCTGCCCGCGAAATATTTCTTTAGCCCCCTCGAACTTTCACACGGAAAGCCTCGTATTGTTCAGTGACGGCAAACGCAGGCCGTCACCTACCGCCCCGGCCACCCGTTCCAACACATGGAAGGAGGACGATACGAAGCACCCTGCACAGCATGGCGGGCGCCCTTTCAGGTATAATGGACCTGACCGGGCCCCGGCGAAGTGCAGAGAAGAACTAGCGAACGACACAGGAGGCTACAGCTTGCGGATTCTCTTTTTTGGCGACGTAGTCGGCCGGCCCGGGCGAGATGTGCTCCGGGCACGCATGAACCCATTGCGCGAATCGCTCCGTGCCGATGTGGTCGTCGTCAACGGCGAAAACGCCGCCGGGGGCGCCGGCATTACTGCACAGATCTGCCGGGAATGGTTTGACGCCGGGGTGGATGCGATCACCCTGGGCAATCATGCGTGGGATAAACGGGAGATCGCCACATACATTGATGAGGAACCCAGATTGATTCGGCCCATTAACTTCCCTCCGGGTACGCCGGGGTACGGATCATATGTGGTCAAGCGCAACGGTCAGCCCGTAGCTGCCATCGTACAGGCGCATGGGCGGGTCTTTTCACCGCTGCTCTTGGGTGATCCGTTTCGCGGACTGGAGGAGGTGGTGCAGCAGCTTCGCCAGGTCACGCCGGTGATCATTGTCGATATGCATGGAGAAGCCACCTCCGAAAAGGTGGCCATGGGCTGGTTTCTGGACGGCAAGGTTTCAGCCGTCGTGGGCACCCACACGCACGTGCAGACCGCTGACGAGGTCATACTGCCCGGCGGCACCGCCTATCTGACGGATGTCGGCATGTGCGGGCCGTGGGTTTCCGTCATCGGGACGAATGTTGAACTCGTGCTTGAGCGCTTCCTGACCCAGATGCCGGTCCGGTTGGAGGTGGCCGCGGGGCCGGCTATCCTCTCCGCCGTGGTGATTGATATAGATTCTGCCACGGGCCGGGCCACAGCCATTGAGCGCATTTTGGAGAGAACTTTGGAAAAGTAGGCGCTTGATGGGATTGCTGGAAACTGATAACATACCTTCAGAGGATACCTTAGATTCCAGGGAGGGGACATTTGTCATGGAAGTTTTAAAAGTCTCGGCTAAGTCCAGCCCAAATGCCGTCGCAGGTGCTCTGGCCGGCTGCCTTCGTGAGCGGGGAGCCGCGGAAATCCAGGCAATCGGTGCAGGGGCTCTCAACCAGGCCGTCAAGGCCGTTGCGATCGCACGGGGCTTCGTCGCACCCAGTGGAATGGATTTGATCTGTATCCCGGCATTCACCGACCTGCGGATCGACGGCGAGGAGCGGACCGCCATCAAGCTAATCGTAGAACCCCGATAAGACGGGTTACATACGTTCCGCCCGGCCGTGGGGGCCGGGCGGCTTTTCTTAGGAGGGTTTTCCGAAGCGGAGTGGAAGAGAATAATTTGGGATGCTAAGTATTGGGGGCGAATCATGTGGATGTAATGGCCCGGGCACTGGAGCTACATACCAAGTACCCCGTGATCGACGGCCATGCCGACAGCATACTGGACCCGCTGGAAGGCATGCGGACGCTGCACGAACGGTCTGACAAAGGACATATCGACTGGCCCCGGTGCCGCGAGGCGAAGCTGACCTGCACGGTGCAGGCGGCATGGCCCGATCCCAAATACTATCCGGTGGCGCCCAGGCGGGTCGGGCAGGAGATCGACGCTCTGCTGACCGAGATCGAGCAGGGCGGCCAATCGGTTCGCCTGGCCCTGACGGCTACCGATATCCGGGCGGCTCACGCCGGCGGGCAACTGGGTGTGCTGCTCAACATTGAAGGGGCCGAAGGCATTCAGGGCTCTCTGGCCCTGCTCCGCAACTACTATCGGCTCGGCGTCCGCATGATGGGCCTCGTCTGGGCCCACCGCAACGAAGTGGCAGACGGCAACGCGGAGTATGCCGGCGGCGGCGGTGGACTGACCGTATTCGGCCGGGAAGTCGTGCGCGAAATGAACCGGCTGGGGATGCTGATCGACCTTGCGCACATTACCCCGAAAGGGTTTTTCGACGTACTGGAAGTCTCCGAGCAGCCGGTGCTCTTTACGCACGGCAACTGCCATGCCCTGTGGGCCCATCCGCGCAACCTGACGGATGAGCAGATCAAGGCTTTGGCTCAAAAAGGCGGCGTCTTCGGCATCTCGTTTGTCAACTCGTTCATGAATAAGGAGACCGCCACCCTGAAAACGGTGGCCGATCACATTGACCACGTCTGCCAGGTGGTGGGCTCCGCGGACCTGGCTGCGTACGGTTCCGATCTGGACGGCTGCACGCCGCCGCCCGGGCTCGAGGACGTCACCCGTCTGCCGGCCCTGACAGCCGAACTGCTGAGCCGGGGGTATTCGGAAGCGGATATCGCAAAGATACTCGGCGGCAACTACCTGCGGGTTTTTGAGCAGGTCTTGAGAGGGTAGGCGTCTTGATCCACTGCACAAGGGAGGTTCAACCGTGGAAGTTCGTACTCTGAATAAGCCCCTGTCCGAGGTTCAGGCGGATGTGCTCGTACTGCCCATTTGCGAAGGGGCTGTCCATCTAGCGGCGGCCGATCTGCAGAGTGTGATAGCCCAGGCACATGATGATTTCACCGGCGAGTTTGGTCAGACACTGGTGATCTACACCGCCGGCAAAATCGCCGCGCGCAAGCTCCTGGCCGTCGGGCTGGGCAAGGAAGAGAAGGTGGATCTGCGCAAGCTCCGCCGTGCCGCCGGCATGGCGGCCCGCGCCGCACGTGATTCAGGGGCGCCGACCGTGGCCTTTGCCCTTCCCGCCGTGGGCGGACTGCAGCCCGGCAAGGCGGCCCAGTTCCTGGTGGAGGGCGCCCTGCATGGCCTGCACCGCTTTGAGAGCTATAAGTCGGAGCAGGAAGACAAGCCCCAGGTAGGCGCACTTGTCATCGTCGGCGGGCCGGAAGTCGAAGAAGGAGCATACTACGGCCGGGTCGTGGGTGAGGCGACCAATCTGACCCGGTCGATCAACTGGATGCCCGGCAACTATCTGCATGCCCGGAAGCTGGCGGAAACGGCACAGGCGATCTGTGCCGAAGTGGGCATCGAAATTGAAGTGTATGATAAAAAGGGCTGCGAGGAGCTGGGCCTCGGCCTGCTGCTGGCCGTCAACCAGGGCTCCGCCGAAGAGCCGCGCTTCATCGTCATGCGCTACAAGGGGAACGGCGGCAAGGGGCCGTGGCTCGGCATCGTTGGCAAGGGACTGACTTTTGACTCGGGCGGCGTCTCGATCAAGCCGTCGGACAATATGTGGGACATGAAGTACGACATGTCCGGCGGCGGGGCCGTCCTTGGCGCCGTCAAGGCGATTGGGCAGCTGAAGCCGAAGGCGGACATACTTTTCGTGGTGCCCGCCACGGACAACATGCCAGACGGCGGCGCCTACAAGCCCGGCGACGTGATCAGCGGCCTGTCCGGCAAGACGGTGGAGGTGCGGTCGACGGACGCCGAAGGCCGCCTGATCCTGGCGGACGGCCTCGCGTATGCCGTGAAGCAGGGCTGCGCCAATCTGATCGAAGCGTCCACGCTGACCGGCGCCGCCCAGATTGCCCTCGGCCCCATTCGCATGGGCATCGTTTCCAACAACGACGCCTGGGAGGATGAGGTGTTCGCGGCGATCGAGGAGGCCGGGGAGCGGGGCTGGAAGCTGCCCCATGACCCCGAGTACCACGAGCTGTTCAAGAGCCCGATTGCCGACATGTCCAACACCGGGACAGCCCGCGCGGCCGGCACCACCGTGGGCGGCCTCTTCCTGATGAGCCATGTGGGCGATGTGCCCTGCGTGCACCTGGACATCGCCGCTCAGGCCTGGAAAGGCAGTACCGACAAATATGAAGACGAAGGTGCCACGGGTGTCGCTGTCAAGTCGTTCGTCCGTGCCGCCATGCGTTTTGCGGAGGGAAATGCGTAGATGGTCCATATCCCGATGCCCGCCCCCCAGGGGCGGGCTGACCTTCATAATCACACCACGGCGTCCGACGGCACGTACCCACCGGCCGAGCAGGTGAAGTGGGCGGCCGCACAGGGGCTGGCGGCGGTGGCAATCACCGATCATGACACCATTGCCGGGTGGGATGAGGCGCTGGAGGCCGGCTCCCGGGCGGGCATTGAGATCGTGCCGGGCTGTGAGCTGTCGACGGAAGTGGGGAAGACAGAGGTCCACATTCTCGCCTACTATTTCGACCGGATGGAGCCGACGATGGTCGCCCTGCTGGAGCGGATGCGCGGCGGTCGGAAAGCCCGGGCTGCCGAGGCTGTGGCGAAGCTGCATCAGCTGGGCTACACGCAGGTGAGCCTGGAGCGGGTACTGGAGTTGGGCGGCGAGACGGTGGGGCGCCCGCACCTGGCGCAGGTGCTGGTCGAGTGCGGCATCTGCCGGGCCAAGGACGAGGCTTTCGACCGGTTCCTGGCCCAGGGCAAGGCGGCTTATGTGCCGCGGCCGAAGCTGACCCCTGACGAGGCGATTGCCGTGATCAAGGGGGCGGGCGGCGTGCCGGTCATCGCCCACCCCGGGCTGATTCGGGATGATAAGTGGGTACGGCACTTTGTCGCAGCGGGCGCCATGGGTATCGAGGCGTACCATACCGATCACTCGGAGAATCAGCGGCAGTTCTACGCCCGCTGGGCCCTGGACGCCGGTCTGATTGCCACGGGCGGCACCGATAGCCATGGCCCGAAGGGGATGCGAACGGTGGTTCCGGGCAGCGTAAACGTCGCCATGGATGTTGTGGCGCAGCTGAAGCGGGCCAGCGAGTACTGGCTGCGCACGGCAGGAATGGCATAGAACCTCCGGCCCATCGGTATAATAGGAGTACTATAATCAATGGGCAGGGGAGGGGACGGCGTGGATAATTTGGATGAAGTAAGCCAGCTGCGCCAGCGGGTGCGCGTCCTCGAGGAACGGATCCAGGGGCTGCGTGCCAGCCGCCGCATCCTGATGAACCTGCTGGCGGCCCAGGAGCGGGAGAAGCGGAGCCGCATTCAGCGCCTGGAGCAGGAGAACGTCCGGCTGCAGCAGCGCAGCTCCCGGTTTGCCCGGGAAGTGCTGGATAAGAATATCCGCATCATCCGCCTGCAGGAGTCGCTCCGCACCGGGGCAGAGGATATTGGATGATGGTTTGCCCCGTGCGGCGCGCTTGTGGCGCTGCACGGGGCTCGTTTTGGTCGGGAAAGTGGAATAGCCACGGAGGACGCGGAGAACACGGAATGGGGTTTCTCCCTTCCGCGTTTTCCGCATCCGTGGCTAATTCCGGTCCAAAAGAAGCCCCGGAGCTACAGCCCCGGGGTGAACGCGGTTCTCAGTTACGTGGGCTCCGCTCAAGCCCCCAGCGCGGCTCCCGGGGCGGTTCGGGCAGGTTGATCCAGTCCATGTCAGGATCGCCGGCATAGGCAGGCCGGTCGTGGTGCCAGTCCGACGGCACTGGTTCCTTCAGGCTCAGAGCGGGGGCCGAACCTTTGAGGTGAGGCACCATCCGAGTTCCGCCGCGCTGCGTCGCCACGTTCTGCGTCATCTGGCACACCTCCCAAAAAGCTGGTAATCGGGGCCGGTCACGCCCCTCTGACCCAATGGTAGCAGAAAAGCGGGGCAACGGCAAAGTGGTCCGTCGGATTTAGCTTGTTCTTCCTGTCAGCCCTTCATACCGCTCGCGCGGTTTTCGAGAACGGTTTGGCGGATTCGGAACGTCTAACCTAAGTAGACGCTTGTCGGGGCAGAGCCAGCCCAACGCTATTGAGGAGTTGAAGGAAGGGTCGGACCGTTTCTGTCCGAAGCCTCTGGCCGACGGAAACGGTTCGAGCCTGACGAAACGAGGAGGATCCCACCGTGGATGTAACCAGCATGGGTGCCGTTGCAGCACGCATTGAGGCCAACGTGGAAAAAGTGATTGTCGGAAAGCGAGAGGCGGTTGAGCTCTTGCTAGTGGCACTGGCGGCGGGCGGGCATGCGCTGCTCGAGGACGTGCCGGGCACTGGCAAGACGATGATGGCCAAATCGCTCGCCCGTTCGCTGGATGCCTCGTTCCGGCGTATCCAGTTTACCCCGGACCTGCTGCCGTCCGACGTGACCGGCGTCAGCTTCTACAACCAGAAGCAGGGCGAATTCGAGTACCGGCCGGGCCCAATTTTTGCCAACATCATCTTGGCGGACGAGATTAATCGGGCGACGCCCCGCACCCAGTCCGCTCTGCTTGAGTGCATGGAAGAGCGCCAGGTGACGGTCGAAGGCGTGACCCGGCCCATGGCGCGCCCGTTCCTGGTTCTGGCCACGCAAAACCCGGTGGAGCAGGAAGGGACCTTCCCGCTGCCGGAAGCGCAGCTCGACCGGTTCCTGCTCAAGCTGCCGGTCGGCTACCCCGGCGCCGACGAAGAGCTCTCCATGATGGACCGCTTCCGGGAGCAGAGCCCGTTTGGCCTGCTGGAGCCCGTAGCGGCGGTTGAGGAGATTCTGGCCCTGCAAGACGCCGTGGCGCACGTGCATATGAGCCGCCCGGTGCAGCAGTATATGCTGAACGTGGTGCGCGCCACCCGTACGCAGCCCAATGTTGAACTGGGCGTCAGCCCGCGCGGCGCCCTCGCCATCATGAAGGCCTGCCAGGCTCTGGCGCTGGTCCGGGGCCGCGATTACGTCCTGCCGGACGACGTGCAGCACCTGGCCGTCCCCGTGCTGGCCCACCGGCTCATTACCACCTCCCGGGCCCGCCTGCGCGGGCAGGGCGCCCAGGAAGTGATCGCCAAGGTGCTCAGCGATCTGCCGGTGCCCGCCGAGCCCGTCACCCGCGGAGGAGGCGCGTCGTAGTGCAGAGCCAGCCCAGCCAGTGGGCGAATCCGACCAACACCGGACTGGCTCTCCTGCTCGGAACTGCCGTGGTGATGCGCAGTCCGCTGCTGCTGATCCTGTTCGGGTTTCTCTTGCTGACGGTGGTGCTGGCTCACATCTGGGGCCGGTATGCGTTGTCGCGGGTTGAGTACTGCCGCAAACTCGAGCGGTCCCGCTGCTTTGTCGGTGAGGAGCTGGAACTGCGGGTGGAACTGACCAACCGGAAGGTCCTGCCCATCACCTACCTGGCCGTCGATGACACGGTGCCCGTAGAACTGCAGATTGCCTCCACGACGCTGACCTACCATCGTGTCGGCAAGGTGCTGATGCGCTTTCTCTTCGGGCTTTCGTGGTACCAGAAGGTGGTGCGGCATTACCGTGTCACCCCGACCCGGCGGGGATTCTATCTGCTGGGTCCCGCCCAGATGGAAGGGGGCGACCCCTTCGGCTACGTCCGGGACACCAAGAAGGTGGATGATGTTGAGTCGCTGGTGGTCTACCCGCGGGTCGTGCCGCTGGACGCCCTGGGCATTCCGACCCGGCGGCCGTTCGGCGACCTGAAGTCGGCGGACCGGCTGTTTGATGATCCCATGCGCTTTGCCGGGGTGCGGGAATACCAGCCCGGCGACCCGCTGAACCGGATTCACTGGAAGGCTTCGGCGGCGGCAGGCCAGCTGCAGACCCGCCTGCTCGACCCGAGCAGCAACCCCGGTGTGGCCGTGTTTCTGAACACGTGGGGCTGGGACATGTTCTGGATGGGCGTCGAGCCCGACGTGCTGGAAACCGCCTGTGTAGTGGCGGCGAGCATCGGCCACTGGGCCTGTGAGGAAGGGGTACCTGTGGGAATCTATGGCAACGGGCTGGCCCAGGGGTGGGGCATGACGCTGCGGCTGCCCCCGGCGCGGGGTGCCCAGGTGCTGCCCCAACTGCTCGAGGGGCTGGCCCGCCTGCAAATGCCCACGAACCATTCACTGGCAGAGACGCTGGACATGGAAGCCGCGTCCCTGCAGTACGGGACCAGTGTGGTCGTGGTCACCCGCCGCGTTACCGACGAGGCGGCAGATGCGATCTGCCGGGTGCACCGGTCGGGGCGCCCGGTTACGCTGGTGCTGATCGGCGAAGCCGAAGCGCTTCCCAGGCTGCCGGGCATCCGCATCTACCACCTGACCGGGGAGGAGGCGCTGCATGCTGCCGTTCTCGCGTAGCCTCAGCGGTCTGCATTCCTGGGCGCTGGTCGCCCTGACCGACCTGGCGGCGGCGGTGCCGTGGATCATCCTGTTCTACCGGTCTGTCCTCGCGGCAGACTGGTACACGGCCATACCCGGCATGTGGCTGGCCCTGCTGGTCTACGGGGCGGCGAGCCTCTGGGAGGCCGGCGACCGCGGCGCCAAGGAGACGTCCCGCTGGCGCCGGGTCGGCGCCCTGGGCGCCGGGCTCCTGGGCACCTACCTCATCGCTTACCTCCTGCTGCCCGCTCACATGAAGACCGGCCTCATCTCCGGTAATCCGGCCTGGGCCTTCCTGCCGCCGGCGGCCTACCTTTGGTACCAGGGCACGCTGGCCGTTTCGGAAGGCCTTGACTACCACCGGCTCTTCGCCCGGTACCCTTGGCAGGTGGTGGGGGCTGCCGCCGGCATCGTTCTGCTGATGCGGCTGGATGCGGCTGCCGCCTCCGGCGTCCGGGTGCTCCTCTACTGGAGCGTCATCCTGCTGCTGGTTGGCGGCATGGTGGCGCTGGTCGAAGCCCGGGAGCGAATGCTGCGGGCCGGGCAGGCGAGCATTGGCGAAAAAGGGATCGGTACGGGGCGCCAGTCGCGGCTGATTGCCGTTACCGTTGGCGTTCTGCTCGTGCTGACGCTGGGAGCGTCGGCGATTCTTTCCGCCGAGCGGATGGAGTCGGTCACGTCGGCGGTAGGCGGTGCTGTCTCCGCCGTTCTGCACTGGGTTGCGGCCGTCGTCTATCTGATCGTCTACCGGTATATGCTGCTGATCGGGCCATATTTAGAGCGGTTCGTGCAATGGGCACTGTGGATGGCGAGGCGCAATCGGAAGGGGCAGCCGCCGCCGGAAACGGCGGAAGGGAAACCTGACGAACTCCTGCTCGACCCGGTGGACTACCTTGCCCGAAGCGAAAGCCTGCTGCCCTATATTGAGGCTGCCGTCATCATCGGCGCGATCGTTGCCGTTGCCGTGGTCCTGTTCCGTGTGGGCCGCAACCGCCGCCGGATCCTGTACGCCGATGAGGAGATCATCAACCTCGGGTTCTGGCCGAACCTGCTGGCCGATGTGAAGGCGCTTTTCAGCACCGGGCGGACGGCCCGTGGAGCCGGGGGCGCTCCGCCTGCCGAGGTGCTGGGCGCCCGGGATCCCCGCATGCTCTTTCGGCGGCTGCAGGCCTGGGGCGCCGGGCATGGCCGGCCCCGCCTGGAGTCAGAGACGCCCACCAATTACGCCGGCGCCCTTCGTCAGGCGCACCCTGACAAGGCGGCAGCCGTCGGAACCATCACGGCGGCCTATAACCAGGCCAAGTATGGCGCGGCTCTCCCCGGGCCGGAACAGGTCGACGCTGCTGCCGCGGCGGCAGACCGACTTGAGGCGGAGTCGCGGTAAAGGCGACAACACTGCCTGCCAGGGGACCGTTCAGGATGGCTACCCCTTGCCTCTCTGCTGCTCGATCGCTTCTGCCAGCTCCGTCAGCTCGGCCCACCGGTCCAGCTTGCGGTTCAGTTCCGCTTCGGCCTCCACCTGCTGCGCGTACAGCTCCTGCAGCCGCCCGTAGTCAGAAGCGGCGGCCTCCACGGCGGCGTGGAGCTCCGCCACCCGGGCCTCCAGGGCGGCGATGTCGGCCTCGATGGTCTCGTACTCTCGCTGCTCCAGATACGTCAGCTTGGGCGCCCGCTGTTTGCGGGGCTCCGCCGCAGCGGTCGGCGGGGCGCCCGGGGCAGGGGAGCGGGCCACGGTGGCGAGTTCAGCGGTGCGTTCCTCCAAGTAGTCCGAGTAGCCGCCCACATAGCGACGGATGCGCCCCTCGCCTTCCAAGGCGAAGAGATGGTCGACCACGCGGTCGAGGAAGTAGCGGTCGTGGGAGACGGCCATCACCACGCCGGGGAAATTGTCCAGGTAATCCTCCAAAATGGTCAGCGTCTGTATGTCGAGGTCGTTGGTCGGCTCGTCCAGCAGGAGGACGTTGGGCTCGCTCATCAGGGTGCGCAGCAGGTAGAGCCGCCGCCGCTCGCCCCCCGACAGCTTGCCGACGGGCGTGTACTGCAACCGCACGGGAAAGAGAAAGCGTTCCAGCATCTGCGAAGCGGAGATTGTGCCGCCGTCGGGCGTGCGCACCACTTCCGCCACGTCCCGGATGTAGTCGATCACCCGTTGCTCCGGGTCCATCTCGCCGCTCTCCTGGTCATAGTAGGCCAGCCGCACGGTCTGGCCGGTGATCACTTCGCCGCCGTCCGGCGCCAGGCGCCCGGCGATCAGGTTCAGCAGCGTGGACTTGCCACTGCCGTTCGGCCCGATGATCCCGATGCGGTCGTTCTGCAGCACTGTATAACTGAAGTCTCGAATCACTGTGCGCCCATCGAATGCCTTGGCCAGGTCCTTCATTTCGATGATGCGCTTGCCCAGGCGGTGGCCGCCCACGGCGATCTCCAGGGCGCCGCCCCGGCCCTCGGGCCGGTCTTCCTGCAGGGCTTCCACGCGCCCGATGCGCGCTTTCTGCTTGGTCGACCGGGCTTTCGCACCCCGCCGCAGCCAGGCCAGCTCCCGTCGCAGCAGGTTCTGGCGCTTCTCCTCGCGGGTGACTTCTAGCTCCTCCCGGGCGGCTTTTTGCTCCAGGTAGTCGCCGTAGTTGCCCGGGTACGAATACAGTTTACCGCCGTCCAGCTCCAGAATCCGGGTGACGACCCGATCCAGGAAGTAGCGGTCGTGGGTGACCAGCAAAAGCGCTCCCGTAAATTTGGACAGGTACTCCTCCAGCCAGGCGACTGTCTCGTTGTCAATGTGGTTCGTCGGCTCGTCCAAAATCAGCAATTCGGCGGGCTGAATCAGGGCGCGCGCCATGGCGACCCGCTTGCGCTGACCGCCCGAGAGGGCGCCCACCGGCGTACCGAACTCGGTGATCCCCAGCCGGGTCAGAATCGCTTTCGCCTGCGCCTCCAGCGACCAGAGGCCCCTGGCGTCCATTTGCAGCTGCAGGTCGGTCAGGCGGGACTGCAGCCGGGGGTCGGCGGGGCGCCCTGCGAGCTCTTCCAGGGCCTGCTCGTACTCCCGCAGCGTGCGAATGGATGGGGAGTCACCCCGGAAAATGGTCTGCAGCACGGTGGCCCCAGCCTCAAAGGCGGGGCTTTGGGCCAGGTATTGGACCGTGAGGCCGGAGCGAAACGTCACCGTTCCTTCGTCGGGACTGGTCAGGCCGGCAAGGGTCTGCAGCAGGGTTGACTTGCCACTGCCGTTCACGCCAATCAGGCCGATGCGTTCCCCTTCGCCGATGCCGAAAGTCAGCTGCGAGAAAAGCCGCTTCTCTTCGTAGCTCTTGGACAGGGACTCCACGGAAACGATATTCATGACGCCTTGATCACTCCAGATTATCCGCTGTACCTATCTTACCTGAGAGTGCTGGTGCGGGGAACAGCAAGTGCGCTTCCCAAGCATCGCCGGCCGTTCTATAATGAATGCGAAAGCATTCTCGCAGTTCTATTCGAGTAAGGAATCAAGGGGGGATCCGTGTGCTGATGCAGCATCTTATTACCTTCTGCAAGGTCGTGGAGGAGGGCTCCTTCACCCGTGCGGCACAGGCACTCAATCTGACGCAGCCCTCGGTCACCAAACAGATCGGCGCGCTGGAAGATCACCTGCAGATCTCCCTCTTTACCCGGCAGGGCAAGCAGACGCATTTGACGCCCGCCGGCGAACTGGTCTACGAGTATGCCCGGCAGATTCACCATCTGGTCAGCCAGTGCGAAGGGGCGGTCGGCGAACTGCGCTCGCCCGGTGCCGGACACATCACCATCGGCTGCGTGCATACGATTGGAATGTTCACGCTGCCGGATATGCTGGCCGAATATGCCCGGCAGAACCCCCGTGTCAAAATCAACGTGAAGACTGGCAACAATATTGAGACGGTAACCATGCTGTTGCACGGCGAAGTCGACCTGGGCATTACCACGACGCCGCAGGTCCACGAGCGGTTGGAGTCGCATGCTCTGTTCGAGGACCCGCTGCTGGTGGTAGCCAACCCGGAGTATGCGAAAGATTTGCCGGCTGAACTCTCCCTGGAAGACCTGGCCCGGCAGCCCATGATCGCCTACGTGCGGGGCGCCCGCTTTCGCATCACCACAGACCTGCTCCTTGAGCAAGTGGGCATCAGTCCCAACGTGGTGATGGAATTTGATAATCACGAGGCGATCAAGACCATGGTTCGGCTCGGCTTTGGCGTCGCCCTCGAGCCGCAGTCTGCGGTCAGGACGGACCTGGAGAGCGGTGACCTGCAGGTCCTGCGGGTCGCCGGTCTGCCCGGCAGCAGCCGTACCACGTCGCTGGTGCTTCGCCGCGATGAACTGCGCCCGCCCGCCGTCGAGGCGTTTATCCGGTTGCTGGAAGCACGCTGGTCCAGACCTTTTGCTCGGTAGGCCTTCATACAGTGATGCGACGGCCCGGGGCGCCCGCCCCGGGCCGTCTGAATTGGTACAAAAGACTATGTCGTTGACACGAAAGTGCCATGAGGCTATGATAGAGAATATCACTAACCATGCTAAATACTAACAAACTTACCGTAATGAAAGGAGGCCAACGGTGACTGAGACCTGGCTTGCCCCGTATCTGGACCGCATGGAGGAAATGTCGCGCCACTTCTTTCGTTACTTCCATTCCAGGATCGAAGCCGCGGGCGGGCTCTCCCCCAGCCAGTTCCTTGTGCTGAAGGTCCTTCAAAATGCCGGTACCGTTACCGTCAGCGAGCTTGCTCAGCGAATCGGCATAAGCACGGCGGGCGCCACCGGCCTGCTCGACCGGCTGGTGCGGGCCGGACTGGTGGAACGGACCCGCGACCAGGCCGACCGGCGGGTTGTCTGGGTGCATCTGAGCCCCGAAGGCGAAAACCAACTGGCTGCCGCGTGCCGCCTGCGCCGTACGATTCTGGCTGAGCTTTTCGCTCCGCTTTCCCAGGACGAAGTGCAGCAGCTGGTGCGCCTGTACGAAAAGGTCTTTCGGAATGCGCCGGATCCGCTCCCGGAACCGGATTTCTGTGCGAAGGAGTCGAAAGCGTGAAAATGGACCGCTCCAAGCTGCTGGTCACGGCCGGCCTGTTGGTCGGGCTGCTGGTCGCAGCGCTCGACCAGACCATCGTGGATACCGCGTTTCCGCGCATGATCGCCGATCTCCATGGCGAGACGATCTTCACTTGGGTGCTTACGGCCTACATGCTCGCTTCCACCAGCATCGTTCCCGTGGTTGGCAAGCTGGCTGACATATACGGCCGCAAGATTTTCTACCTGGCCGGGCTGGTCCTGTTCGTAGGCGGGTCGATGCTGTGCGGGGCTTCCCAGACCATGACGCAGCTGATCATTTTCCGCTCCTTGCAGGGCGTGGGCGGCGGCATGCTGATGCCCATTGCCTTCACCATCGTCGGCGACCTCTTCCCCGGTGAGCAGCGGGCGAAAATGCAGGGCGTTTTCGGCGCGGCCTGGGGTCTCGCCTCGATTCTCGGGCCCAAGCTGGGCGGCTGGATCACGGAAAACCACGGCTGGCGCTGGATCTTCTACGTCAACCTGCCCGTCGGCATCATCGCTTTCCTCCTGATGTTTCTCTATTACCAGGAGAGCAAAGGCGCCCGGCGGCCCATCGACTGGCTCGGCTCCTTCACGGTCACCACGGGGATCGTCTTCCTGCTCCTGGCCGTCAACCAGGGCGGCGGCAACTGGACCTGGTCCTCCTGGCAATCGTACGCCTGTTTCGCTCTGGCGGCCTTGCTGCTGATCGCCTTCGTCCTGATCGAAAAGAAGGTGGCGGAGCCCGTCCTCGACCTCTCACTCTTCCAGAACCGTACGTTTACCATCATGAGTACAGTTGGCTTCCTGATGGGCGCCGGCATGTTCGGCGCAGTCGTCTTCGTTCCCTGGTTCATACAGGGCGTGGTGGGCGTCAATCCGAACGAAGCCGGCAATGTGATGACGCCTATGATGATGACCGTGGTCGTCTTCTCGATTCTGACGGGCCGATTGGCCCTCAAATTCCCGTACCGCTATCAGATCACCGCGGGCTTCACGCTGGTCGGCCTTGGCTTCTACACCATGACGCACTGGGCCGTGGAGACCACCAAGCTGCAGGCGACGCTCAGCACGATGATCGTCGGCGCTGGCCTCGGTATGATGATGCCGATCCTGACCCTGTCGGTGCAGAACGCTTTCCCGGCCAACCGGCGCGGCGTGGTCACATCGGCCTCGACATTTTTCCGGTCGGTGGGCGGCACCGTGGGCATCGCCATCTTCGGGGTGATCTTCAACAACCAGATGTCAGACCGGTTCCAGCAGACGCTGGCCCCGCAGCTCGCCAAGGCTGCGCCCATGCTGGCCCAGTTGCCGCCGCAGGCTCAGGAGTTCTTCAGGCTGGTAGCCGCCGACCCACAGGTGCTGATCCGGGTCCTGCTGGACCAAAAGGCCGCGCAGGCGATTCCCGCCCAGTTTGCTGCCGAGTTCATTTTGGGGATCAAGCAGATGATGGCCCAGTCGCTTCACGTGGTCTTCTGGACATCGATCGGCGTCGTTGCCGTGGGGCTGCTGCTGGCGCAGTTCCTGGGCAAGACCAGCCTGCGGGAGCAGGCGAAGGAGCAGGGTGGCGAGATCCACATGGAGTCCCCCGTAGTCGCCGACTGACGGTCTGTGTTTCCCGGGGAGGGGAGAAGGGTGAAGAAACAAAAGAAGACGAACAGGATCCGGCATAGCCCGAGCGCTCTGCCCGTGACCATTCTGGTGGTTGGATTTGTCGGCTTACTTGGGTTCTTCATTTACCGCATCTACGCGGACGTCAAGGCCCAGCCGTCCATGGCCAAGGCCGATGAGGCGGGCTGCACGCACTCGGCCGTGAGCGTGCAGATTCCGGGCATGGAGACGGTGGCGTGCAAGAGCGCCAACCATGTGACGGAAGGCCGCAGGGTGCAGTACGAGTCCGACCCGCCGCTGGCGGGCGAGCACTGGGACAGCTGGATCAGTCCCGGCTTCTACCGGGCCGACCAGCCCAAGGAGAAACTGGTCCACAGCCTGGAGCACGGTCATGTCGTGATTTACTATGACGAGGAGCGGCTCTCCGCCCGGGAAGTGGATGGCCTGCGCAAGCTGACCGCCCAGCACACCGGCCAGTGGGACGGCGTGGTCGCCGTCCCGCGCAAGGATCCGACGAACGCCCTGATCCTGACCGCCTGGGAGCACGCCCTCCCGCTTGCCCAGTGGGACCAGGCCCGCATTGATTCCTTCGTCGATGCGTTCCGGGGGCGGGGGCCGGAGAATCCGGTCCGCCCGCTTTAGGGTCGCTTGCGACTGCGGGAGCCCTACGCAGAGGTTTGCGGAGCTGGCGTGGGCCATCACACGGTAGACGATCAATATTGCAGGGCATAACAAGGGATTCGCGGGAGAATCACGGAATACTTTGGCCATCAAAGAACTCCGCCTTGGGGTGGTCGCCGTGTCCTATCCGCTGCTGACGACGAAGCTATATCTGCCCGCGGCCCGGCCCAATACCGTGCAGCGCCGCCGCCTCACGGAGCGGCTCGGGGCCGGCCTGCAGCGACCCCTGACGCTAGTCTCGGCACCGGCCGGGTTTGGCAAGACCACCCTGCTGAGCGACTGGCGGGCCACCCCGGACGGATCGGTGCGTTCCGTGGCCTGGCTTTCGCTCGACCAGGGCGACAACGACCCCGCCCGGTTCTGGGCTTACGTGCTGGCGGCCCTGCGCACCCTGCCCGCGCTGGCCGCACTGCCCGCCGAGCTTGACGCCGGCGCCCCGCCCGATCTCTGTCTGGCACCGCTGATCAACGGGCTGGAAGGGGCGGCATCGGACAGCGTGTTGGTGCTGGACGACTATCATGCCATCGAAGCGCCGGCCATTCACGCCGCCGTCAGCTTCCTGGTCGAGCACATGCCCGCGGCCTTGCGGCTGGTGGTGCTCACACGCTCCGATCCACCCTGGCCCATGGCGCGCCTGCGGGCCCACGGGCATCTGTCAGAGATTCGGGCCGCCGACCTCCGCTTTACGCCCGACGAAGTAACCGAGTACTTCACCCGCACGGCGGGCCTGGATCTTTCCGCCACCGACATTTCGATGGTTGAACAGCGGGCCGAAGGCTGGGCCGCCGCCCTGCAGATGGTCGCGCTCTCTCTGGACGGCCACCCGGACCCGGGCGGTTTTATCGCCGCGTTCTCGGGCGAAAACCGGTACATCACCGACTATCTGACCGAAGAAGTTCTGGCGCGCCAGCCCGAGCCCCTGCGCCGGTTCCTGCTCCAAGCGTCGATTCTGGAGCGGCTGAGCGCACCGCTGTGCAGCGCAGTGACGGTGAGTCCGGACAGCCGGGCGTTGCTGGAGCAGATTGACCGGGCGAACCTTTTCCTCGTGCCCCTTGATCCGGCCCGGCAGTGGTTTCGCTTCCACCATCTGTTCGGCGATCTGCTCCGCGCCTATTTACAGCAGACCGAACCCGGCCTCGTACCGGTGCTCCATGGCCGCGCCGCGGCCTGGCTTGCGGAAAACGGCCTCTTCCTGGAGGCCGCCCGGCACAGCCTGGCTGCCCGCGACTATCACCTGACGGTGCAGCTGATCGAGCAGCACTCCGGCGGCTGGTGGGCGATGGCCAATCCCGCTTTCGGCGAGCTGCTCATGAAGATTCCGCCGGAAGTGACCCAGCGCTCGCCGCTGCTCTGCACCTACCTGGCCTGGATTACCTGCCTGACGGGCGATTTGGAGCAGACCGCCGAGTTAGTCGACGCCGTCGAACGCCATCCGCAACTGCCCGACGATATCCGGAGCTTCCTGGCTCTCATGCGGACATTTCTGGCCGAGTACTCCGGGCAGACTTACAAGCTCACCGAGCCTGTCCTTCGGGCGCCCGAGTACATCTCCGAAAAAGGCGGCGCCGATCTGCGCACCACCGCCGACCTCGCGCTGGCCTGGCTCCTGTACATGAACGGGCAGTTCGACCGGGCCGCCGCCCTGATGGTGCAGGCGACCGAGCGGGACATGAAGCGGCGGACGACGCTCGCCATCCCCATCGCCACCCCGATGCTGGCCGAGATCCGGCTGGCGGAAGGACGGGTCGCGGAAGCGGTCGCACTGTGCCGCCGCTGCCTGTCCATCATCAGAGAATGGGGGGAAGCCCGGTTCTCCCTGTGGGGCAATGTCAGCGCCAAACTCGCCGAAGGGCTGTGTGCGCAGGGCGACCTGGAGGAGGCAGAGGAGCAGGCCCGGGAAGGACTCCGGGTCAACCAGGCATACGACGTCCACCACGCGGTCGCCGCGGCTCTGCACTCCCTGGCCCGCGTCCGCCTTGCCCGGGGCGATGCGGGTGAAGCGCTGGAACTGCTGGCCCAGTCCGAGGCAGCGACCCGCGGCCGGACCCTTTCGCCTGATCTGGTGAGCGAGCGCACGGCCCTGCAGGTGCAGGCCTGGCTGGCGGCCGGAGACCTCGATGTCGCCGTTCGCTGGGCGCGGGAGAGCGGGCTGGGCGTCAATGATCCCCTGAGCTTTCGCCAGGAGCTGAAGCATATTGCACTGGCCCGTGTCCTCCTGGCCACCGGGCGGGAGGGGGAGGCACAATCGCTGCTCTCCCGCCTGGAGCGGGCGGCCGAGGCCGGCGGCAGGGCGGGGCGGGCGGCCGAAATCCGGCGGCTGATTCAGCAGGCGAAGGCCGCACGTACGGAGCTGCTGAGCGAGCGGGAGCTGGAGATTCTGCGGCTCATCGCCGATGGCCGGTCCAATCAGGAGATCGCCGCGGCGCTGATCGTGGCCGTCGGCACGGTGAAGACCCACGTCCACAATCTGTTTCAGAAGCTGGAGGCGGAGAGCCGGACCCAGGCGGTGGCCAGAGCCCGCGAACTGCACCTGCTGAAATAGATGCCGGATTCTATCCTTCGATAGATGGTAAGCCTCCCCGGTTTAGCCCCAGAATGGGGTTGGATCAGGGAGGCTCCTTTCATGTGGGGCCAATCAGAATGATGGAGGTTTTCGACATGGCTGCATTGGCGCATCTCGGGGTAGGTCTGGCGGCCAAGCAGGTTGCCCCTACCGTGCCCGCTGGAATTCTGGTGGCCGGCGCCTACGCGATCGATATCGTGTGGGGCGGCTTCTTCCTCGCCGGCATCGAGAAGTTTCCCGCACCCGGCATCGATTCCACGGCCCCCTGGTCGCACGGTCTGTTCATGTCCGTGGTCTGGTCAGCGCTGGCGGCGGGCATTGCCGCCCTGGTCACCCGTAACCGCCGTACGGCACTGGTGATTGGGCTGCTGGTCTTCAGCCACTGGGTGATCGACTTTATCGCCAAGCCGATGACGTTCTCGATGCCCTACGACAAGGGGGTGCCGCTGCTCTTCCGAGGCTCGCCCACCATTGGGCTTGGACTGTGGCGCTACCAGTTGGGCGAGTACATCGGCGAGTATGGGACGCTTGCCTTCGGTGCGGTGATGTACATCCTGACCTTGATCAAGTTGAAGAAAGCGAAAGCGCAGCCCGCCATGAACTGATTCGATCGGTGGTCTGTTATTGCAGGCGGATAGGGAACATGACCAGGGCGCCCCCGGGGGCGCCCTGGTTCTTGACCAAATCTTCGTCTTCTTCTCTAGGAGCGATTCCCGATGCGCCCACACCTAAAGGATCTTGATGACAAAAAGGGAAAGACCTCCTTCCCGGCATTCCCGTGTGCAACTATTGGTTACAAAATAGGCCGATTCTGCGTACGTGGCGTCGGGCTTTTTGTGTACCATAAAGGACAGCAGGATGAAGAGACAGAAGTGTAACAGTCGGGAACTGGAACAACGAGCAGGGAGGACCACTTCTTGGCCGACATTTTGATCAAGTCCTTACACACTGCCGCAGAGATGGCCGAGTGCCAGTCTGTTCAGATGGCCACCTGGGCCATGCCGGACGCCGCTGAGAGCGTCCCCGTCCACCAACTGCTGACGGCGGCCAAATACGGCGGGCTGGTGCTGGGCGCCTACGATGGCGACCGGCTGGTCGGTTTGAGCTATTCGTTTGTGGGGCTGCATGAGGCCCGTCCCGTCTGGTGTTCACACATGTTGGCCGTCCTGCCCGAGTACCGCGGCAAGGGCATCGGTCTGCAGCTCAAGCTGGAGCAGCGCCGCCATGCCCTGGAGCGGGGCATAACGAGCATTCACTGGACCTTCGACCCGCTGGAACTGGTTAACGGGACGTTGAACATCCGCCGGCTGGGGGGACTCTCCCGCACGTACGTGCGGGACCTGTACGGCAGCATGCAGGACGGTCTGAACGCCGGACTCCCCTCCGACCGGCTGCTGGTGGAGTGGGAGGTCGACTCGGAGCGGGTCCGTCGTGCCCTGGAAGACGAGGCGGCGCCCATACCGGACACCGAGGAGATCGCGATTCCCGCCCACCCGAAATTCCAGGAGATCAGGGGGACCGACCCGGCTGAGGCGCTGCGCCTGCGCCTGGGCGTACGGGCCGCGTTCGAGGCGGCATTTGCTGCCGGCTATGTGCTGACCGGCGTTGAGGGCTATCAGTACATTTTGACCCGCGAGGAGGGCCCCCGGTGAAGATCGAGCAGGTTTCGCTTCATGTCCTGCAGATGCCGCTGAAGCAGCCGTTTACCACCAGCTTCGGCACCGAGACAGTCCGTGAGCTGATCCTCGTCAGCCTGACCGCCGGCGGCGTGACCGGCTGGGGCGAAGTCGTCACCATGGCAGACCCGCTCTACAACTATGAAACCACCAAAACCGCCTGGCACATCCTTGAGGATTTCCTCGTGCCGCTCGCCCTGGGTAAATCGTACGATCATCCGGATGATCTGGCGGCGGTCTGGGACCATTACCGGGGCCACTACATGGCCAAGGCGGGACTCAACCTCGCCTTCTGGGATGCCTGGGCACGGGCGAAGAGCATCTCGCTGGCCCGCGCCCTGGGCGGAAACAAGGACCGCATCGGCGTCGGCGTCAGCGTCGGCATTCAGGATTCGATCGCAGGGACGCTGAAGCTGGTGGAGTCCTTCCTCGTGCAGGGTTACCAGCGCATCAAAATCAAGATCCGCCCCGGCTGGGATGAGCAGCTGCTGCGCGCCCTGCGCCACGAGTTCGGGCCGATCCCCATGATGGCCGATGCCAATTCGGCCTACAGCCTGGCGGATACGCCGCTCTTCGAGCGCATGGACGATCTCGGGCTGATGATGATCGAGCAGCCCCTGGCGGAAGATGACATCATCGATCATGCCCGCCTGCAGGCCCGGCTGCAGACGCCAATCTGCCTGGACGAATCGATCCTGACGCCCGACGACGCCCGCAAGGCCCTGGAGATCGGGGCGTGCCGCATCATCAACGTGAAAGTGGGGCGGATCGGCGGACACAGCCCCATGCGCCGCCTGCACGACATTTGCACGAGACGGGGGATTCCGCTGTGGTGCGGCGGTATGCTAGAGTCTGGTGTAGGCCGGGCACATAATATCGCACTGACGACACTTACTGGTTATACGCTCCCCGGCGATACGTCGGCCTCAGACCGGTACTATTTGGAGGATATCGTGGAGCCGGCGGCAAGGCTGCTGCCCGGCGGCTTCCTGGAAGTGCCGGCGGGCCCCGGCATCGGTGTGACGGTGCTGCCTGATCGCGTGGCCAAGTTCACGGTCCAGTCCCGTACCTACAACATCTAGCAAATGGAGGGTCGGGGCGAGTGCTTCGCTCTTTCTTCAAACTCCTCAGCCTCCTCCCGCAGGGCGCCCGCCGGACGGCCGTGCGCCGGTTCATCGATCTGGTCTGGTCGGCCTACATTGATCAGGAAGTCTCCGGGGTCGAAAACATTCCGGACGGTCCGTGCCTCTACATCTGCAACCATCTGTCCAACGCCGACGGCGTTACGCTCCATCGGGTGCTGCGGCCCCGGGAGGTCTTTTTCCTGGCCGGCGTCAAACTTGCAGGCACCACCATGACCCGGGTCGTCATGGAAGCGCTCGATACGATTCCCATCCGCCCGGATTCGCCGGATGTGGAGGCGTTGAAGCGGTCGGTGGAGATGTTGAAGGCCGGCAAGTCGGTCCTGATCTTCCCTGAGGGCACCCGCAGCCGGACGGGCGCGCTCCTGCGCGGCAAGCGGGGCGCCGGGCTGATCGCTCGCCGGGCGGGGGTGCCCATCGTCCCGGTGGCGCTGACCGGCACCGAGAAGTTCCTGCCCATTGACGAGGCGAACATGGGCGGCGAGAAGCCCCGGCATGCCAAAGTAACCGTTCGCGTCGGGAAGCCGTTCCGCGTGTCAGATCTGGATCTGGTGGCGGCGGAGGGCGAAGATGAGCGTCAGGTGCTGGTTGACGCCATGATGATGCGCATTGCCGAGCTATTACCACCGGAGTATCGGGGCGAGTATAGGTGAGTATCGGGACAGCTTTTTACACAGATTACACAGATTTCGGGATTACACAGATTCATGATGAAGTTCAACAATGGACTTCAAGCATCTGCGAAAGCGTAGATGAAACGAGCCTGGACAATTCCGGTTGATAATCTGTGTAATCCAATAACCTGTGTAATCTGTGTAAATATGAATTTGGAGGCGTACCTACATGACCTGGCCGAGCGGCCCTCACAACGACATCACCGATGTGGCGGGCATTCTGGTGGGACATGCCCAGGACCTGGACGCCCTGACGGGCGTCACAGCGGTCCTGGCGCCGGCCGGGGCCGTCGTGGGCGTCGCCGTGGAAGGCTCCGCGCCCGGTACCCGGGAGACCGACCTGTGCCGCCCGGGTAATCTGGTTGAGCAGGCCCACGCTGTCCTGCTCTGCGGGGGCAGCGCCTTCGGGCTGGCGGCGGCAGACGGGGCGATGCGCCATCTGGCCGCCCGGGGCATAGGGTTCCCGACGAGCGCCGGCGTGGTACCCATCGTGCCTGCTGCCGTGCTGTACGACCTGGAGATCGGGCGCCCTGACCTGCAGCCCGACGCCGCCATGGGCGCCGCCGCCTGCGCCGCAGCGACCGACGGCCCGGTGGCCCAGGGCTGTGTGGGCGCCGGTACCGGCTGCACCGCCGGCAAGATTCTCGGCATGGCCAACGCCACCAAGACCGGCATCGGCAGCGCCAGCGTGCTCGCCGGCGGCGTGACGGTAGGCGCCATCGTGGCCGTCAATCCCCTGGGCGACGTGCGGGAGGAAGGCCGCATCATCGCCGGGGCTCGGCGCCCGGACGGACCGGGCTTTGCCGACACCACCCGGCTCCTGCTGGGCGGCGCAGGGGCGCCATACGCGGGCGAGAACACCACCATCGGCGTGGTGGCCGTGGGGGCGGCGCTGACCAAGGAGCAGGCGAACAAGGTGGCGCGCATGGCCCACGACGGGCTCGCACGGACCATCTCACCCATCCACACCATGTACGACGGCGATGCCCTCTTCTGCCTGGCCACGGGCGGTGAGCCCGCCAATATCAGCCTGGTCGGTACGGCGGCCGCCATCGCCGTGGAACTGGCCGTGCTGCGGGCAGTGCATTCAGCGATTTCGATGGGCGGATTGCCCGCCGGGGTGTGATTTCGGAGCGGATTTTGCTATAATGGCAGCGTTCCCCTGTATCCGCTGAGACCTTCCAGAGGAAGGCTGAGACGAAGAAAGGGTGGGCTAAATGCCAAAGGAGAAACTGTCTCTACCCGGGTTCCGGGCTGCGAAGCGCGCGGGTCGAAAGCTGACCATGGTGACCTCTTACGATTACACCGGTGCCATTTTGGCGGACCGCTCACCGGTGGACGCCCTCCTGGTGGGCGATAGCCTCGGCATGGTGATGCTGGGCTACAGCAGCACCACGGGTGTGACGATGGACGAGATTCTGCATCATCTGCGGGCCGTGGTCCGGGGGGCGCCTAACACGTTCGTGATTGCGGACATGCCCTTCGGCAGCTACAACGTCAGCCCCCAGCAGGCTGTCACCAATGCCAACGAAGTGATGAAGGCCGGAGCTGACGCCGTCAAGCTGGAAGGCGGCATTCCGTTCTTCGACACCATCCGGACGCTGGTCCGGGCCGGCATCCCCGTCATGGGCCACGTCGGCCTGACGCCCCAGACGGCGGGCGCCCTGGGCGGCTGGAAGGTCCAGGGGCGGGACGCCGAAGCCGCCCGGCAGATCATCGACGATGCCATGGCCGTCGAGCAGGCGGGCGCTTTCTCCATCGTGCTGGAGATGGTGCCGACGCTGCTGGCGGGGCACATTTCGCAAAAGCTCAGCATTCCCAGCATCGGCATCGGGGCCGGCAACCAGACGGACGGCCAGGTGCTGGTTTGGCAGGATATGTTCGGCCTGTACGACCGGATTGCGCCCCGCTTCGTCAAGCGCTTCGCCGAAGCCGGCCAGGCCATCAGCGAAGGTCTGGTGGCGTACTGCGCCGAAGTGGTTGCGGGCACTTTCCCCGCTCCCGAGCATTCGTTCAAAATGAAGCCGGAAGAACTGCTTTCAGCCACGGCTGAGCCCGTACGGACATGATGCGGATTGGCATCCTGGGCGCCGGCGCCCTGGGGAGCCTCTTTGCGTACTATCTGAGCAGCCGCACCTCACACGAGGTGTGGCTGCTGGCGCGCTCGGCGGTGCCGCCGCAAATCACGGTGGTGGGCGAAGGCACGGCGCCGGTGCGCGTCGCCACGGCTTGCGAAGAGAAAATGGACCTGCTGCTGGTCATGGTCAAGGCCTACGCCACGGCAGACGCCATCCGCTGGGCTGCCGGGGCCGTCGGGCCGGAGACCGTCGCCCTGACCCTGCAAAACGGGCTGGGCAACGCCGAAGTGCTGGCCGAGGCCCTGGGGGCGGAGCGGGTGCTGGCCGGCACCACCGCCCAGGGCGCCACCTGGCTGGCGCCGGGCCACATTCGCCACGGCGGGGCAGGGCCGACGCATCTGGCGCCGTGGGCGCCGGCGGGCAGGGCGGCTGACCTGGCGCCCACCGTGGCCACGCTCCTGAACATAGCAGGGCTGCCCGCCGGTGTGACCGCCGACCCCCGCCCGCTCCTTTGGGCCAAGCTCGCCGTCAACTGCGGCATCAACGCGCTGACGGCGATCCTCCGGGTGCCCAACGGCGAACTGCTGGGGCGCTCGGGCGCCCGGCGCCTCATGGAATCCGCGGCCGCCGAGGCGGGCGCCGTGGCCGCAGCCGAAGGCGTCCCGTTGCGCGCGGATCCCGTGGAGCGGGTGGTGGCAGTGGCCCGGGCGACCGCCGCCAATCACTCCTCGATGCTGCAGGACGTGGAGCGGGGCCGGCGGACCGAGGTGGATGCCATCAACGGTGCCGTCGCCAGGCGGGGGCGGCAGTTCGGGGTGCCGGCGCCGGTGAACGAAGCGCTGGCCGATCTGGTCCGGAGCTTGTCATGAGCAGCAGAGGCCAAGCGTAGGCTCCAGCGAGGTGACTCGCGTGGAACTGTCGCTGGCCTCCCGCATTTTGGGTGCTTTCCTGATCGCACTGGGCGTCACCCTCGGGGGCAGCCTGAGCGGTGCGGCAGCATCTGTCCTGACCGGCGGTCACCCCATGGACCGGCTGCAGTATCTGGCGGGGGAAATGCGGCTCTGGGGCATTCTGGTGGCGCTCAGCGGCAGCTTCGAGCCGCTGCGCAATCTCGAACAGGGGCTCTTCGCAGGGCAGGTCCGGGTGCTGGGCAGGCAGGTATTGCTGCTCTTCGCCGCGCTGACCGGCGCCCACGTGGCCTTCCTGCTGCTGCTGCATCTGGCGGGGCGCCGGCGTTGAGCCGCCGGTCAACGGCCCTGCGCCTGGCGGCAGCGTTCATGACCGGTGTGGCCTGCTCGCTCTGGCTGTTCCCCGTCCTGGCCGGCCCGGCCGTCCAGAGCCTGCGGCTGGAGCGGGACGAAGCCCGGGGCCGGGTCGAAACGCTGGAGACGGAGGTTCGAAAGCTCAAGGAGAGCCTGCAGAGCCGCCAGAGCAGTCCGGCGGTCAAGCGGATCTATGTGCAGGTGGAAGGACCGGACGACCGGGTGGTGCTGGAAGCCGAACGCCGGCTGAAAAAACAGCTGACGGAGCAGTATGCCGGGCACGCGGTCGATGACATCAGTTCGTTTCTCCTGGCGCGCCGGCTGCAGGGCGGTATCCTAGAGATTGACGGCCTGCGCTATCAGCTTGATCTCGATTTGGTGGTGGTGGGACCCGAACTTGCCATATATGGCGTGCTGAATCCCGTAAAGGGTATTCGTTGAAATTATCCCATGTGAATGATGTAACAAAATAATTGGACAGTTGTTGACCCTTGGGCCACGGCCTGTTACGATAGTGCTACAAAGACCAACTATCCATTTGGGGGGTGTACAGGCCGTCAAGCCTGCGCCCCCTATTGTGTTAGATTGGAGGGTCATACCAGTTCCAAAGGAGGGTGAATCGATGGATCTGCTCGAGTTGAAAAGCCAGCTTCCCAAGGTGCAGGACCAGCTTCTCAAAAAGCCCAACGCCGTAGGGGTCGCCGTAGCCGAGAAGATCGCCAGAGGTAAGCCCACCGGCCAACTAGGCCTGACCGTGCTCGTCAGGAAGAAAATGGACGCGGCTGCCTTGCGCCCCGACGACCTGATTCCGTCCACGATTAAGGGGATCCGGACCGATGTGGTCGAAGTCGGCGAGATCGTTGCACAGAGCAACGCAACCCTGCAGCGCCCGGCCCCGGCCGGCGTATCGATCGGGCATCCCGGCGTGGGGGCCGGCACCCTCGGTTACTTCCTACGCAGCGAAGTCGACAGCCAGCTCTACATCCTGTCCAACAACCATATCATGGCCGCCGCCAACCGGGGGCGGTACGGCGACAATATTCTGCAGCCCGGCACCGGCGACGGCGGGCAGAATCCCCGCGACAGCGTGGCGACGCTCTTCCGGTTTCCGATGCTGGAGCAGGGCGCAACCGTCGATTGCGCGCTGGCCCGGGTCACGGCTGCGCACAAGGTAGCGGTGGCGGCCCTGGACGGCTTCAGCGACAGCCGGTCGGTGCCCGGCCCCTTCGGACCGGAGCACCAGGGGGGAGACATCGCCGTAGCCGACATAAACGGCAGCGGGCGCCCCGACCTGGTCGTTTTCAAGCTGGACAATCCGAATGGCGAGAACAGAGGATACTATCGGGTCCTCTGGGACCTTGACAGCGACGGCAAGGTGCTCCCAAGCAACTGGACGGAATGGATCCCTGTGCCGGGCTGGTGGGGAGCGGAAAGCATGGGCGCCGGCATCGCTCTGGCCGACATCAGCCAAAATGGGCAACCAGACCTGCTCATCTTCCACATCGATAACCCGCACGGGGAGAACCGGGGATACTACCGCATCGGCTGGGATTTGGATGGAGAAGGCCATGCCACCGGCGGCTGGACGGAGCCGATTCCCATTCCGGAGTGGTGGGGAGAGGAGACCCGCGCCGCCGGCGTCGCCATGGCCGATATCAACGGCAACGGGCAGCTTGATCTGGTCGTCTTCCACATTGACAAGCCGCACGGCGCCAACCGGGGGTACTACCGCATCGGGTGGAATCTGAATGCGAAAGGCATTCCCGCCTTCTGGACCGAGGCCATTCCCATCGAAGGCTGGTGGGGTTACGATACCCAGGGTGCGGGCATCTGCATGTCGGACGTCAACGGCGACGGCAGGCCGGAACTGATCGTCGTGCATGTGGACAATCCCGATGGCGAGAACTCCATCTGGTACCGGGTGGGCATCGGGCTGCAGCATGACGGCCGGCCCCTGCGGTGGTCCATCCCCCGGCAGGTGGCCGGCTGGGTGGGGCGCTTCAGCCAGGGCGGCGGCGTGGCGACCACCGACCTGAACGGCGACGGCCTGCCCGACCTGATTCTCTTCCACATCGACAGCCCGATCGGCGAAAACGCAGGCTTCTACCGGGTCGCCAACTGCTTTGCGCCCCACGAGTTCCGGTGGGCCGATCCCCTGCGGGGGGCGGCGCCCGCCGTGCTGAACGAGCGGCTGTGGAAGACTGGGCGCACGACGGAATTGACCAGCGGGACGGTCCGCGGCCTCTGCGCCACCGTCAATGTCAGCTATCCGGAGACGAATCTGGGGACCATCACACTGCAGGATCAGATTCTGATTCAGCCCGCCATCAGCCAGACCGGTGACTCCGGCGCCGTGGCGATCAACGATCAGGGGCGCATCTCCGGACTGCTCTGCGCCGGGTCCCCCAACGTATCGGTGGCCAACCGCATCGAGAATGTCCTGGAGGCGCTGCGCTGCAGCGATGTGCGCATGGTGCCGGGCTGGTTCGGCGAAATCAGCCAGACGGCGGACGTGGCCCTGTGGGACGTGAGCGGCAACGGGCGCCCGGATATGCTGATTTACCATGTTGACAACCCGGAGGACGGGGGCAACCGGGGCTTCTACCGGATTGGCTGGAGCGTGGACGGCAACGGCCAGGTAACCGGCGGCTGGACGCAGCCGATTCCCATTCCGGGCTGGTGGGGCAAGGAGAGCCAGCGGGGCGGCATCGCCCTGGCGGACTTGAATAAGAATGGGCGGCCGGATCTGATCGTATTCAACATCGACAACCCGCAGGGCGAGAACCGCGGGTACTACCGCATCGGGTGGAATCTCGACCAGATCGGCAACGTGACCGGCGGCTGGACGCAGCCGCTGCCGATTCCGGGCTGGTGGGGACACTTCAGCGAAGGCGGCAGCATCTCCGTGGCGGATATCAACGGCAATGGCCGTCCCGACCTGATTCTCTTCCACATCGACAATCCGCACGGAGAGATGCGGGGCTTCTACCGCATCGGGTGGGATCTGGATGCGGATGGGAACGTGACGGGCGGCTGGACGGAGCCGACGCCTGTGCCGGGCTGGTGGGGCCATGATAGCCAGGGCGCCGGCATCGAGGTGATCAACCTGGGCGGCACCGGGCTGCTCGATCTGATCCTCTTCCACATCGACAACCCGACGAGCGGGAGCCGCGGCTACTACCGGATTGGCTGGGATGTGGACGCCACCGGCAACGTGACAGGCGGCTGGACCGACCCGATGCCGATTCCGGGCTGGTGGGGCGTCGATTCCCACAGCGGTGGCATCGCGATGGCCGACCTGAGCGGCAGCGGGCGCCCGGATATGGTGGTGCTGCATGTCGACAAGCCGGAAGAAGTGAACCGGGCCTGCTGGCGGGTGCTCTTCGACTTGCTGCCTAACGGGCAGCCGGCAGGGTGGTTTATTGCGTGAGTTTACGCGGGGAAGATGCCCCGGGGCGGCGCCCGGGGCATCTCTCTGTGAGGCAACTGAAACACTAACTCGAAGGGGTGGCCGCATGAAACGTGTCACCGGTATCGGCGGAGTCTTCTTCAAGTCCAAGGATCCGAAGCGCCTTGGCGAGTGGTATCGTACACACCTGGGATTGCACGTTGAAGAATGGGGAGGCGTTGTATTCCACTGGGCCTCTCCGGACAACCCGAGCGGGATCGGAACCACGATCTGGAGCCCGTTTGACGAGAATACCGCGTACTTCTCACCGAGCCAGGCGAGCTTTATGATCAATTTCCGAGTGGAAGACCTTCACGCGCTTCTAGCCCTTCTCCGCCACGAGGGCTGCGAGGTGGATGATAAGGTTGAGGAATCGGAGTACGGCAAGTTCGGTTGGGTCATGGACCCGGAAGGCAATCGCGTTGAGCTGTGGCAGCCGCCGGAGGGCCGATGACGCAACTCCAGGCAGCTTGAGCTGGTCAAGCTGCCTGGTGCGGCCCTAAAACCTGCAATAGGCGCTGGGTACCAGCGTCGCCCGCCCCGGCACCGTCCCGGCCCGGAACCCCTTCAGGCCCGCGGCCAGCACTCGCTGCACGTCCACGAAGCTCTCGAAGGGGAAGAAGGGGGAGCCGTGCGCGGCGAGGTGCCGGGCCAGGTGATCCTTGGCGAAGACCCAGTCGGCGAAGGCGGCGGCGTACGTATCGCTCGTACCGTCCCCAATGTAGACCACACGGGCGCCCGACTCCCGCGCCCGCTTCGCAACCGCCGCCTTGCAGCAGCCGCACCGGTCGCACGCCGGATTCCCATGGGGGAACTCCAGGCGGCCCGGTCCGGGCATCTCATTACAGAAGACCGGCAGCTCGCCCAATCCCTCCCGGCCCAGTATCCGGTCGATGTAGAACCAGAACCCGTCGCTCACCACGGCTGCGGGAATTCCCTGAGCCCGGCACCAACGGACGAAGCCCGGAAAATGGGGGTCCACGGCGACGCTGCCCGCCAACTCCTCGGCCCGGGCCATATCGGCGCGGGCCATCGAATCGAGCCAGAAGATCCGCGACCCGACTTCACCGGTGCGAAACCGGCGCCGTGTCTCTTCTGAGGGCGGACACAGCTCCTCTACAACCAGGTCTCCTACATCGACCTGACTGATGGTGAAATCGAAGTCGCTCAAAACCACGAGCGGCGCCTGGGAGACGCCGCTCCAAAATGCTTCGGTGGCAGCCCTCAACCTTTCAGGTACTCCAGCATCAGCCAGGCTGTGGCCTCCAGCGAGTCGACATGGCACCGCTCGTAGGAATGCGATGCGTCGATACCCGGGCCCACCAGGGCGGCCTTGAACTGGCCGCCGGCCCGCAGGGCGGCGCTGGCGTCGGAGCCGTAGTACGGATAGATGTCCACTTTGTACGGAATCCCCTGGTCGGACGCGAGATACTGCAGGCGGCGGGAGAGCTCATAGTCGTAGGGGCCGCTGGAGTCCTTCACGCAGATGGTCGCGGAGTACTCATCGCTGGCTTGCCCCTCGCCGACGGCGGCCATATCCAGGGCGATCACTTCGGCGGCTTCCGGTGGAAAGACGCCCGCGGCACCGTGCCCGACCTCCTCGTAGTTGGTCAGGACGAAATGGGTGGTGGCGGCGAGTGCGACTTTCTCCTGGACGATATGCCTCGCGAGGCCCAGCAGAATGCCGGCGCAGGCCTTGTCGTCGAGATGGCGGGATTTGACGAAGCCCGTCTCGGTCAGGACCGCCCGGGGGTCGAGCGAAACGAAGTCGCCGACCTGAATGCCTATGGACTCCACGTCCTCTTTCGACCTGACTTTTTCGTCAAGGCGGACCTCCATGTTCTGCTCATTGCGCTCCTGCTTGTCGTGCTCCGGCCCGTGCACGTGGGTGCTGGCCTTGGTGACGAGAATAGTCCCCGTGTAGGTCTTGCCTTCCACGGTATGGACGGATACATACTCGCCTTCCACCGTATTCATGGAATAACCGCCGATTTTGGTCAGCCGCAGGCGGCCATTGCACTTGATCTCCTTGACCATGGCCCCGAGGGTGTCCACATGGGCGGCGAGGACCCGGTGGTTCTCCGTGTCGTTGCCGGCCAGGGTGGCAACGAGCGCGCCTTTCCGGGTCCGGCGGGTCGCAATGCCCAACTGGCGGAACTCCTGCTCCATATAGGCGATCGCCGCATCCGTAAAGCCAGTGGGGCTTGGTATTCTACAGAGATCGATAATGCGCCCGGCTATGTACGAGACATCAATCTGTGCCATAAACGGACCTCCGTTACTCGGTGTTGCTCAACATTTCCATTGTACCACTTCCGCAGGAAAGGGAAAGCCAAAGGCGGGATTCTTTTCTGGATGACGGCCTGCAGCCCTGCTATACTGAACCTTAAGGGAAGTCTGCGTGTTTGCGCGGGCGCCCGTGGCCGAAGGAGGGCGAAACCGTGAAAGCGTTCCTGTACCTATTCGGAAGCGTCACGCTGCTGGCGGCTTCGCTGACCATGGCATTGCTGCCGCGCCTTTCTCCCTCGCTCTGGATCTTCACCCTTGGCGGTGGTCTCCTGAGCGGCCTGATTGCCGGCAGTTGGACGATCCTGAGCGCCTCCGCGGGGTCGTGGCCGCGCCTGCGAACGGGTCCGGTCCTGATGGCAGCCGGCCTGCTGGCAGTAGGACTTGGCCTATGGGACCGCTGGTGGCTTGAGATCGCCTGGGGCGTGGTGGGGCTCCTCGTAGGAATCCCGCTCTGGCTGGCGCGCCGGTCCCGCAGAAGGGAAGGGCTTCACGAGCCGGCGGGCGTCCGGCCGCCCCTGGGCAGGCGTGAGCAGTTCTGAGAGCATGACGGCCGCCGGGTCGAGCCACACTAGTCGCCGAGGAGGCGATTGGGTTTGGGCCATACCGTCATCGGAGTATTCCGGCATAGCGGCGACGCCGACCTGGCGGCCGCGCATCTTCGGGAAGAGTATGCCCTGGAGGCCGGCGAATTGGACGTATTCGGCCAGGCGGAATGGGAGCGGATGACCCCGCCGGCGCCCGAGGGCCTCGGGCTGGGGTATGCGGTCGCCCCGCTGGTTAACATGGGGCTGACAGGTGCCGCCATGGGCGATGAAGATCCAATCGGCAAGCGGTGGGGCGACAAGGTAGTCCAGGGGCAGACGCTGGTGGTAGCGCGCACCGGAGACCCGGATATCGCCGTGGCCATGGCCCGCGAACTGCGGGTGACCGGGGCCGACCGGATCGACCTGCTGCCCCACTGAAAGCCGCACCCCCCGGGGGCCGTCTGCATGCTTAGCGCCGCAGACGGCCCCTGCAAGTTTTTCCTATCCGAGCAGGAGAATGGGAGATTATGGAGAAGAAGTAAGGGGGCCCTATCTCTTCGTCAGCGTCTGCGTCATTCCGGTGGCATGGAGGGGTGTCCGGGTGATTCGCTATGAGGAGCTGGCCGCAGCGGCACGCCGTGGGGACTGTGTGTTCGTGCTCGAGCACGCTGACGCGCTGCTGTTCCAGGGAGACTGCCCTGCCGACAAGGTCGGGTGGGTCTTCTATTACAAGTGTGACGCCGCACTTGGCTCCGACAAGCCCGTATTGGCCATCGCGGCCGGCGAGCAGGCTCTGACCTGGGCCATCGCCCATAAGGACCGGGACCTCGAAGGCCGGGTGCGCATTCACCTGGGCTGTTCCATGCTGCGGCTGGGGCGCACCGCCGAGGCAGCCTCGCTCCTGGAGGGGTACCTCGCAGGCGTAAAAAAGCACCCGGAATGGAAAGAGAACGAGGACCTGGCCCGCGCCAACCTTGCGGTAGCGTACCGGCACTCCGGCCGCCTGTCCGACGCCGTGGCCCAGTACCGCAAGTCGCTGGAACTGCCAGAGTCGCGGCCCGGCTCCCACCTGCAAATCCGGCAGAACCTGGCGTGGGCGCTCCTGCTGCTGGGCGACGCCGCTGAAGCCAGAGCCCAGCTCGACGTGGTCGGCGCGCATGTACGCGATACCCTCTCTCTGGACAAAGCCATGTCGCTGTGGGTGGACCGGGCTGCGCTCTATCTCCTGGAGGGTGACACGGCAGGGGCGAAAGCCGCCTGCCACATGGTGCTGGAGGCGCTAGACGAAAAGAACCGGGCTGTCTATCTCGCGACCACCTACGTGACGCTGGGTCGAATCGCTTTGAATGAAGGGGACAGGGCGGAAGCCCAGCGGTGCTCCATGCTGGCCCGGACCCATGCTGAAAAAGGAGAGCGGTGGGATTTGCACAACGAAGCGACCCGCCTTTGGGTCAGCGCGTCCGAGAAAGGAGGGACTACTGGTGAAGCGAGCGGTTTGGCTGCTGCTGTTCGCTTGCTTATTGTCGGTCGTGGCGGCCCATAGCGCCCTGGCCGCCGAAGCAATCGATTTCCGCCCCGTGATCAGGGTCGACGGTGCGATGCACTTTGGTCGTTGATTCGCTGGGAAATAAATGAACAGAACCTATAGGAAAAAGGGCGGTCGACACTGGGTCGGCCGCCCTAATCGCGTCTGCAGACCTCAGGCAGATATAATAATGCGCCTCACGAACTATAAGAAGATTGAATTGTCATTATGCAGGAATTCGCCCAAGTATCGAAAAACATTGGCGACGATCGCTCAAATCGTCAGATGTCAGACAAGGGGGCGGCTGCCATGCTGGGAGAGCGTGACCGTACGCCGCTTTACCGCCTGGTCGCGGATGAGATCCGGCAGGGCATCAAGGCCGGCACCTGGCAGCAGGGGCAGAAGCTGCCTTCCGAGCCGCAGTTGGCCCGTGAATATGCCGTCAGCCGTGCGACTGTTCGGGAGGCGCTCCGCTGCCTGGAGCAGGAAGGCGTCGTTCAGGCCCGCCACGGCAACGGTACCTTTGTGGCGCAGCCCGCGCAGATGCTGCAGGTGGGCATCGACTCGCTCTACAGCCTTACGGATGCGATCCGCCTGCAGGGCCGGTCGCCCGGCACCAGTGAGGCCGTCTTCCGCACAGTTGTCCTTTCCGGCGAGTTTGCCTTGCGCTTCCACCTCCCGCCTGACGCCGCGGAGACGGCTCACGTCATCGCACGGACACGGCTGGCGGACGGACAGCCCGTGGCTTTTTCGCAGGATACGGTGCCCAGCCGCTATTTGCCAGGGGAGTGGCAGGAACGGGTCCGTTACGACTCGCTCTTCAACCTGCTGCTGGAGTCGGGCCGCCGGCTCTCGTTTGCGACGACCCAGCTTTCCGCCGTCGAGGCGCCCGACGCCGTGGCCGAGCGCCTGGACGTCAAGCCGGGCCGCCCGCTGCTGATGATGCGGGAAATCGTCTGCGACAGCTCTGGCCAGCCGATTGTCTGTTCCGAAGACTTCTACCGCACCGACCGCATCGAGGTCAGCGTTGTGCGCCGCCGGACCGGATAAGGAGGTGGTTCACCCGAGCAGAGCGGTTGCTGAGAGCGCGCCGGAAAGCGAACGGACTCAAGGAAAGTGAGGGGAAAGATCGAGATGGAAGGGTACGGAATCGGAACTGCACTGGTTCTGGCAATCTGGGCTTATGTATCGATTGTACTTGTACTGGGCCCCGGACTCTGGCTGGGCGAGGCGCTGGTCGCAGGCGCCGTTACCGGCCTGGTGGTCGGGGACGTGACCGTGGGTCTCCAGATCGGCGCTACCCTGACCCTGATGTCCCTCGGCATGTGGACCTATGGCGGTGCCACCATGCCTGACTTCATGACCGGCGCCATCCTCGGCACGGCGGTAGCTGCTCTGAAGGGCGGCGACGGCGCCCTCGAGGCGGGCCTTGCGATCGCCATTCCGGCCTCCATCCTCATGACCCAGTTGGACGTGCTGGGTCGCGCCGTCACCACCGTCTTCATCCATGGCGCCGACCGTGCCCTCGAAAAGGGGAGCATCAAGGGCATCACCAACATGCATCTCTGGGGCCAGCTTCCGTGGGGCCTCACCCGCGCCATTCCGGTCTTCCTGGCGGTCTGGCTGGGCGCCGGACCCGTCCAGGCGTTGATCGACTCAATGCCGCAGTGGTTCATGACCGGCATGACTGTCACCGGCCGGCTGCTCCCCGCCCTGGGCTTTGCCCTGCTCCTGAACCAACTGCCCATTAAGAAGTACTGGCCCTTCCTGCTGATCGGTTTCGTGATGTGGGCCTACCTCAAGGTACCCGTCACAGGTATTGCAATCATGGCGGCCGCCGTCGGCTCGCTGTACATCGCCCTGAAGGGGGTGCGGGCTAATGGCTAGCGCTGCAAAGAGCGTCGGCTCTACCCCGGTCAGCGATCAGGTGACGAAGAAGGATATCCAGCGGGCCATGTGGCGGCACATCATCACGCTGCAGTGGTCCTGGAACTACGAACGGATGCAGGCGCTGGGCTGGCTGTGGTCCATGCTGCCCATCCTGACGAAGGTCCATAAGAACCCGGAGAAGTTGAAGGAGGCCATGCGCCGCAACATCAACTTCTACAACACCAACCCGGTGGTCGGCTCGCCCGCCATCTTCGGGGCCGCCGTGGCCATGGAAGAGGCCAACAACGGCGAAGTGGCCGACTCACTCAAGGTCGGCCTGATGGGCCCCTTTGCGGGCATAGGCGACACGATCATGGCGATCCTGGTCCGGCCGATCGTGGCCGTGATCGCGGCCGCCTGGGCCATGAGCGGCTCCGTAGGCGGCGCCTGGCTGATGTTCCTCGTCGGCGTTGCCTTCATCGCGACGATGCCCTGGCAGTTTAACGTCGGGTACAAGCAGGGCATCAACATGGTGCATGAAGTGGCCACAGGCGGGAAGATCAACCAGATCACCGAGGCGGCCACCGTCATGGGCCTGATCGTCATCGGCGGCTTTGTGCCTTCGATTATGGCAGGCGTGAAGACACCGCTCAAGTTCGTGCGCACCCTGGATGTCCAGGGCAAGGCGACGGAGAAGGTCGTCGAGGTCCAGGCGGTGCTGGATCAGATCGTCCCGTTCCTGTTGCCCGTCGCGATCCTCGGGTTCGCCTACTGGCTGATCCGCAGCCGCAAGCTCTCGCCGGTTTGGGTGCTGCTGATCCTGACGGCTCTCGCGTTCGTCGGCAGCGCACTGCACCTGCTGTAAGACCCGGATACGCCCGGTGGGGTGGCACCACCCCACCGGGCCTCCCATTTACCCGAAGGGCGTGATCGACGCATGGCAGATCAGGCACCGGTGGGGCTGGTGCTGGCATCGCACGCAACGCTGGCGCAGGGGCTGCGCGCTGCCGCCGAGATGATCGCGGGGCCGCAGGAGCACCTGGCCGTGGTGCCGCTGGGGCCCGCTGAAAACCTTGATGAGTACCGGGCAAAGCTGGAGGCCGCCGCCCGGGAGGTGGACACCGGCCGGGGCGTACTGGTGCTGGTGGACCTGTTTGGCGGCAGCCCCGGGAACACCGCGGCCTACCTGGTCAGCGACCAGGTAGAGGTGGTGGGGGGCGCCAGCCTGCCCATGCTGCTGGAAGTGTTGATGGCCCGGGCAGCCGCTTCGCCGGACGAACTGGCCGTTCTGGCCGCCCGTGCCGGCCGGGAGGCGACCATTCGGTTCAAGGAGATCCTTTGAGCACTTGACGGGAGGGTACCTGCATGACGGTCATTCACATGCGCATTGACAACCGCCTCATTCACGGCCAGGTCACGGTGAGTTGGGTCAACAGTATGGCCGCCAATCACATGATCGTCTGCAACGACAAGGTGGCGGTGGATCCCATTCAGAAGATTATGCTGCCCCAGGCGGCGCGCGGCGTAAGGACCTCGGTGCTGTCGATCAAGGACACGCTGCAGTACTGCGCATCGCCCGAAGGGCAGCCGGAGCAGATCCTGCTGATCGCCAAGTTCCCGGCGGACGGTCTGGCCTTGCTGGAGGGCGGGCTGCAGCCAAAGGAGATCAACGTGGGCAATCAGGCGCCCATCGGCGGAACGCAGTTCAAAATGGTGACCAACACCATCGCCGTGACCGCAGATGATGCCGCCAAATACCGGGCCATTGCCGAGAAGGGCTACCGGCTCACCTATAAGATGATGCCATCCGACTCCGCCGGCGACTTCCTGCAATTGCTGGCGAAGAAGGGGTTCTGAACGATGCGGCTCGGAAAGGCGGTTCGTACGATTACGCCGCCGCCGGGGCTCGCCATGGGTGGATACGCCGCCCGGCAGGGGGCGGCCGAGGGCGCCCATGATCCGCTGACCGTGCGGGCCCTGGTCCTGGAGGAGGCAGGCGTCAAGGCGGCGCTGCTGGTCGCTGACCTGCTCATGTTTCCCGGGAAGCAAGCCCTGGCCATCCGCCGGAAGGCGGCCAAGGCCGCCGGCCTGTCACCGGATGATGTGATCGTCGCGGCTACGCATACGCATTCCGGCCCTGTCACCTTCGATCTGCCGGAGCTGGGGGGGCCGGCTGACCATGCGTTCGTCGAGGCGGTCCATGAGGCCATCGCCGCCTGCGCAGCAGAGGCGGCGGCCCGGCTGGAGCCCGTGCGGGTTGGCTGGGGCCGGGCGCCGGTGACGGGCGTCGGCGCCGTGCGCCGTGCTACGGGCGGGCGCCCCGCCGCCGTGCAGGACGCCGGCGGCGTTACCGTTGTCGCCTTCTCCGCCCCCTCCGGTGCGCTGGCGGCGGTGCTCATGCACTACGCCTGCCACCCCACGGTGCTGGGGGCCGACAACCGCCAGTACTCCGCCGATTTGCTGGGAGCGGCCCGGGCCGCCCTGGAAGCGGAGCTGGGGGGCCGGGTGCCGGTGGTGGCCATCAACGGCGCCTGCGGCGATGTATCCACGCGTTTTACGCGGCGGTCGCAGACCTTTGACGAACTGGACCGCCTGGGTAAGGTCGTGGCCGCTGCGGCCATGCGAGCCTTGTCCCACATACGGCGGTTCGAAATGCCGGCCGGCGGTCTGCGGATGAGTTCCGCGCGGGTCGACCTGCCGGTGCGGTCACTGCCGTCCCCGGCTGAGGCGCTGGCGGCGGTTGCGGCTGCGGAGGCAGAGCTGAAGCGGGTGGCGGCGGATCCGTCTGCCGACCCGGCGGCCCTCCGTTTGGCGCGGGTCGCCCTGGAAGGAGCGCAGGTACAGGCCCAGTTGGCCGGTACCCGGCCTGAAGGGCTCAAGCCGGAAGCGGTGGCCAGTCTGACTGCCCTGCGGTTCGGCGACTGCGGCTTGGTGACGGTGCCCGGGGAGCTGTTCCACGCCCTGGGTGAGGCGACCCAGCGCGAGGCCGGCCTGCCCTGCTGCATCGTCGTCGGGTACGCCAATGGCCATGTGGGTTACATTCCGGATGATGCCGCGTACGACGAGGGGGGCTATGAAGTGCTCTCCTCGCACCTGGAGCGGGGCGCGGGCCGGGACCTCGCTTATGCGGCCGCGGCGCTCCTCTGGTCGCTTGAATCGTAAGGAGGGCATCTCGTCATGGTCACAGGATTGATTGATTCGTATGGCGAAGCAGTATTTGCCATGCTCAAGAACCTGCTGAAGACCCAACACGCTGCCATTGCGGAGGCTGGCAGGTTTGGCGCGGCGGCAATCCGGAGCGGCGGGCTGATTCATACCTTCGGCACCGGCCACTCCCACTTGCTGGCCGAGGAGCTGTTTGACCGGGCGGGCGGCCTGCTGGCGGTCAACGCGATTTTGGAGCCATCGCTGATGCTGCACGAAGGGATTCGCAAATCTACGCTGCTGGAGCGGATGCCCGGCCTGGCGGAACAGCTGCTGAGCGTTCAGCCCCTGCACGAAGGCGATCTCATGATTGTCGCCTCCAACTCGGGCCGCAACGCGGTGCCGGTGGAAGCGGCCCTGTACGCGCGGCACCGGGGGCTCCAGGTCGCGGCGGTTACCTCCGTCGCCCATTCGCAGAGCCAGCCACCGGTCCATTCCTCCGGCAAGCGGCTCTTCGAGGTGGCGGATATCGTGATTGACAACGGAGGCGTGCCGGGAGACGGCGTGCTGGAGGTTCCGGGCGTACCCGTACGGGTCTGCGCCACTTCGACCGTGACCGGCGCCTTCATCATGCAGGCCGTTGCGGCGGCTGTCATCGAAAACCTGCAGGATCTGGGCGCCGACCTGCCCGTGCTGCAGAGCGCCAACGTTGAAGGCTACCGGGAGCACAACGATCGGATTACCGCCCTGTATGCCGACCAGCTGCGCCAGATCAAGGCGTATTAGCCATGCGGATCGTGCCGAGGAGGCGGCGAGCCGGTTCGACCCGGACCGAAAGTCTGCCGTGTAGGAGGGCTCAGCTTGTCCGTATCATTGGAGGCGTTATTTGCCCAGGCACTGGAGCGTGTGGAGATCCTGAGAGCTACCCAGTCGGGCGCCATCCGCAACGCAGCCGAGCTGCTTGCGGGCCGGCTGCGGATGGGAGGCGTGGTGCATATCTTCGGGACGGGCCATTCGGTGGCGTTTGCCATGGAACTGGCGGGCCGGGCCGGCGGGCTGGTGCCCATGAATATCATCGCCCTGACCGACGTGTGCAGCCGGGGCGGGCGCCCCTGGTCGCTGCTCGCGGATCCCGCCCTGGAGCGGGACCCACAGTGGGCTCACGAGCTGCTTGCTCTGCACCACATTGAACCCGCCGATGCGTTCATCGTCGTCAGCAACTCCGGCCGCAACGGCTCCACCGTGGAGATGGCACTGGAAGCGAAGCGGCGGGGGCTGCCCCTGGTCATCGTCACATCGCTGGCGCACAGCCGGGAGGTGACGTCGCGCCACCCCAGCGGATTGCGCCTTTTCGAGATCGGCGACGTGGTGATCGACAACTGCGGGCCGTACGGGGACGCCCTGCTGGGCGACCCGCGCCTGGCGGGCTCCGTCTGCTCGGTCTCGTCGATTACCGGCGGTTTTATCGCACAGAGCCTTACCGCTGAGATCACCAGGTTGATGCTGGAGCAGGGCGAGGCGCCCCCGGTGCTGATCAGCGCGAACGTCGATGGCGCCGATGAGCACAATCAGCGGGTGCGGCAGGGGTACGGCAACCGGATTTCCTGGTAGGAGGCGGGCGGTATGGCAACCGGCGTCATTGCACGTTTTGGCACCCTGATTCACGACGTACTGCGGCAGATCGAAGCGACGCAGGCCCCGGCCATTGAGCAGGCGGCGGGTTGGGTCGCGGAGACCATCGCAGGGGATGGGATCGTGTATACCTTTGGCACCGGCCATTCGCACTGCGTGGCCGAGGAAGTGGTCTACCGGGCCGGCGGGCTGGCGCCGGTGGATGCCATTTTGGAGCCCAGCATTACGGGCACGACCGACGTGGTGGCCAGCGAATTTATGGAACGGATCGAAGGCATCGCCACGGTCATCCTGCAGCACCGGCGCCTGACGCCGCGCGACCTGCTGATCATCATCAGCAACTCGGGGCGCAACGGCTCCACGGTGGAGGCGGCCCTGACGGCCAAAGCGATGGGCGTCCGGACGGTGGCCGTTACAAGCCTCGCGTATTCTCGCCAGACCAGCTCTCGCCATTCGTCGGGCAAGCGGCTCTGCGAGGTGGCTGATCTGGTCATTGACAACGGCGGGGTGCTCGGCGATGCAGCCCTGCATCTCGATGGGCTCGCACAGCCCGTGGGACCGACGTCGAACATGGCCGCCCTTTTCGTCATGCACAGCATGATGGCTCTGGCAGCCGAGAAGCTGATGGAGCGGGGCGTGGAGCCTCCAGTCTTCTGGAGCGGCAACCTGGACGGCGCCCGGGAGAAGAACCAGGCCCTCCTGGATCGCTACTGGGGAAGGATCAAAGTATGGTAGCGCCCCAGGTGCCCATTGGAGTTGGCATTGCGGGCTGGGGCGGCATCGCCCGGATCCATACGCTGGCCCTGCGCGCCCTGCCGGTGCTCTTTGCCGACCTGCCGTTTGATCTGTCCCTGGCGGCGGTCCAGTCGCGCAACCCGGAGCGGAAGCAGGAAGCCATCCGGCAGGCGGGGTTCGCCGCGGCGGTGGAGCGGGATGACGAACTGCTCAGGCTTGCGGACGCCGTCGACATCTGCACCCCGAACGCCCTGCATGCCCGGCTGGCCGTCGCCGCGTGGCGGGCGGGCAAGCCTGTCTACTGCGAGAAGCCGCTGGCCGAGAGCCTGGAGGCGGCAACAGCCATGCTGGACGCCTGGCGCAGCCTGCCGGCGCCGCCGCCTTCGCAGGTGGCCCTGGTGCTCCGGTTCTGGCCGGCCATGGCCCGGGCCAAGGATTGGATCGCGGCGGGCCATGTTGGGCGGATTCTCTCGTTCCGGGCCCGCATGGTGCACGGCGGGTACCTCGACACAGCACGGCTCATGTCTTGGCGCCTTGACAAGGCGCTGGCAGGCGGCGGCGCCCTGGCGGACCTGGGCATCCATTTGATCGACGCCGTTCAGTTCCTGCTGGGGCCCATTACCGACGCGTCGGCCCGGATGCGGACCTTTGTGACGGAGCGCCCCGTGAACCCGGGCGGTAGGGCGGCGCCGGTCACCGTCGACGACTGGGCGGAAGTGACCTGCACGCTGCCATCGGGCGCCGTGGGTACCATCGAGGCGACCCGGGCCGGCGACGGGCAGGAGGAGACGGTGCTCGAGCTTTTCGGCACCGAAGGGTCGCTGCGCATCTCCGGCGATGCGCCGTACTGGCCGCGCTGGTATGACCGGCGCCGTGGCGAACTCGTGGTGCGCGGCGGCGAGCCGGCGCCCGGTCCATACACCCAGGCGGTGCTCAGCGTCTGCCCGCCCGCGCGTCTCTCCATGGGTCCCATGGTGGATGCCCACCTGGGTTCGCTGCACTGGTGGCTGCGGCGGATTGCCCAGCCCGGCTGGGAGCAGCAGATGCCGCCGGTGGCCGCGGACCTTGCCGACGGCGCCGCGGCGCAGGCCATCCTGCACCGCGCCTATGAGGCGGCACAGCAATGAACTACCGCTTGCTTGCCATGGACGTGGACGGAACGCTGCTGGGCCCCGGCCGGGGCCTCTCCCGCCGGACGCTGCGGGCCCTGCACCGGGCCCGGGAGCACGGCCTGGAGTATACGCTGGTGACCGGGCGCCAGTGGGCGGAGGCGGAGGTGGTCGTCCGCCGCTTGGATCTGAAAGTGCCGGTCGTCTGCCAGAACGGCGCCCATATTCTCGACCCGGTCACCAGGCACGACTACTACCATGAACGCATCTCCCTGGATGTGGCCCTGGCCATCACCGGGGCGCTTGATCAGGCCGGGGTGATCTATTACCACTACATCGACCAGGAGGTGCTGGTCCGGCGCCCCCTGGCCCGGCATCTCCTGTGGGGCCACGTCTGGCCGCCGCGCTCGCTGGCAGGCTGGGCTGCCTGGTTTCGCTGGCTGTGGGAGAGCCGGCGCTACATGCGCATTCTGCCGGTCGACGACCTGGCGGGCGCCCTGCGGCGGGGGGAGAAGGGACCTTCGGGCATCACCGCCTGGGACGGCGCCCCCGCGGCCGTGGCGACCCTCCCCCCGGAGCTGCAGCGGCAGGTGACGGTGGTGCAGAACAACCGACACTCCTGGAATATCACGCCGGCGTGCGTCTCCAAGGAGATTGGGCTGGCCCGGCTGGCTGAAATGCTCGGGCTGGCTCCAGCCCAGGTGGTGGCCGTGGGCGACAGTTACAATGACATTCCCATGCTCCGCTGGGCGGGGCTGGGCGTTGCCATGGGTAATGCGCCGCCGGAAGTGAAGGCCGCGGCCACGGCGGTCACCGCCGGGAACGGGGAGGATGGAGTCGCAGCGCTGGTGGACCGGTTAATCAACGAGGGCGATTGACTGCAAGGTCAATCGCCCTCGTGGTTTATCCCTGGCTTTCGGCATGCGTCTCTGCTTCCGGTTTGGCTGCCTGGACGGCCGGCGGCTTTGGTGCCGTCTCCTCCATCGCAGCCTTGGTCACTTCTTCCGTAATGGTCTGCGTGGCCTTTTTGAACTCCCGAATCCCCTGGCCCAGGCTGCGCCCAAGCTCAGGCAGCTTCTTGGGACCGAAAATGACGAGCGCGGCGATGATGATCACCACCAGCTCCGTAAACCCGATGTTTTCGAGGAAGGCACGTCCCTCCTTTTCATTTTCTCTTACGTCAAGCTTACTCCGGCACGGGACAAAAGTCCAGAAGGCTGAACCGTACATCATGGCGACCGCCCAACGAATGGTGAGGAACCAAATATTCTCCGACCGGCATGGGAGAAGGGCCGCAACAGTGGCTAAACCTGTGGGCGGCAACAGAAAGTGCCAAACGTCAAATGCATTTCACGGGCAGGAAGTTTAAGCACGTTACAGAACTATTACGGCCATGCATCCAGAGGGGGTAAATGAACATGCAGAAAGGCCGAATGTTGGCCGTGGCTACCGCTGCATCCATCGCAATGGGTGCATTTGGCGTACAGGCCTGGACTGCAAGCCGCGATTCGTCCGCGCAAACGCTGCCAGTCCTGCTGCGCAACGGCAGAGTCTATATGAACCACGAGACGATGGCTACCGCCCTTGAAAGCGAGCCCGATGCGGCCGGTCGAAACCTTTATATTGTACAGTTCTCCGGACCCGTAAAGGAAGCCTACAAAGAAGCCATGGTCCGCCTGGGGGCGGAGTTGGGCGACTACCTGCCCGAGAACGCGTTCCTGGTCCGTATGGACGCCGCCGCCAAGGCGAAGGCGTCCGAACTGGGCTTCGTCAAGGGCGTGGCGCCGTTCAACCCCGTCTATAAAGTCGATCAGACCCTCACCCGGCTCGGCGACCAGGAGAAGACAGCGGTCCGCATTTCCACCTTCGGCACGGGTACCAAGGGGCCCGTCGGCGCCCTCTCCACCCTTGGCGTCAAGCCCGACGAAATCGGGTACGGCGTCGTCACGGCTACCGTGGACGGCACGGTGCTCCGTGCCCTGGCCCGCTCGACCGACGTCGTTTTCGTGGAGCCCGTCCGCAAGAACCAGCTTTTCAACGATAAAGCCGCTGTCGTCATGGGCGTCCCGCCGGCCTGGAATGCGGGCCTGGACGGCAAGGGCCAGGTCGTGGCGATCACCGACACCGGACTCGATACCGGCAAGAACGACGCATCCATGCACGTCGACTTCCAGGGCCAGATCAAGCAGCTCTTTGCGCTGGGCAAGCCCGGCGACGCCTCCGACACCCTCGCCCACGGTACCCATGTGGCCGGCTCGGTGCTGGGCACCGGCAAGGCATCGAACGGCCTGTACAAGGGCACGGCGCCCGGCGCCAAGCTGGTCATGCAGGCCGTCGAGGACGCCCAGGGCAGCCTGGGCGGCATTCCGGAAGATCTGACCCAGTTGTTCAAGCCTGCATACGAGGCCGGTGCGCGCATTCACACCAACTCCTGGGGCGTCCCGGCCACCCAGGGCGGTACCGTGTATGATGCCCAGTCTGCGGCAGTCGACCGCTTCATCTGGGAGCACCCGGACTATGCGATCCTTTTTGCCGCCGGCAACGATGGCGACAATAACCAGGACGGGCGGACCGACTACAACACCGTTTCGACGCCTGGCACTTCCAAGAACGCCATCACCGTCGGCGCCTCGCAGAACAACCGGCCCGACAAGAAGCAGGGCAACAACGTGAACGGCATGGCCTCCTTCTCCAGCCGCGGCCCCACCGCCGATGGCCGCGTCAAGCCGGACGTCGTGGCGCCGGGCACCTGGATTGTCTCCACCCGGTCCTCCCGCTCCGACGACAAGCATTTCTGGGCGCCCCACGAGTCGAACTCCAAGTACGGTTACATGGGCGGCACCTCCATGGCCACGCCGCTGACCGCCGGCGCCACTTCGCTGGTCCGCCAGTTCTATACGGATACACTCAGCGTCACGCCGCGGGCCTCGCTCCTGAAGGCGACCCTGATCAACGGCGCTGCTGCCATGGACGCCGGACTGACCTGGAAGGACAACGGCTGGGGCCGTGTCGACATCAACAACAGCCTGTTCGGGCGGCCGTTCAAGTTCGTCAACGAAGAGAAGGCCCTGAAGACCGGTGAGGCCCAGAGCTATTCGTACACGGCCAAGGCGGGCAAGCCGCTGAAGATCACCCTGGCCTGGAGCGACTACCCGGCCAGTCCGTCCGCCCAGAAGACGCTCGTGAACGACCTGGACCTGGTGGTCAAGGGTCCCGACGGCAAGGAGATTACCGGCAACCACATGCTCGGGGCTGCCGCCGATCGGACCAACAACGTCGAGAACATCGTCATCGCGAGCCCTGCAAACGGCACATACACCGTGACGGTCAGGGGCTACAACGTGCCGCAGGGCCCGCAGCGCTTCGCCCTGGTGGCCAGCGGCGATATCGACGGTGCCACCGAGCCGGCGCCGCCGCCCACCGATCCCAATCCCAACCCGCCGCCGGCCGACAAGCAGGCCCCGACGGTCTCCATCAGCAGCCCGGCCGAAGGCGCCACGGTCTCGGGCGATGTGACGGTCACGGCCGATGCCGCCGACAACGTGGGCGTCGGTAAGGTTATGTTCTATGTGGACGGCCACGAAGTGGGCACCGCCACGACGGCTCCGCACTCCATCTCCTGGTCTTCGTCGGGCGTGGCTGACGGCGCTCATAGCCTCGTGGCCAACGCCTATGACGCGGCAGGCAACGTCGGCAAGTCGGCGGCCGTCCGAGTAAACGTGAAAAACGCCGGCGTGGTGGGCACGCAGGAACTGCAGTTCACGGGCAAGGCGAATCTGTTTGGTGCCGTGGGCCGCCATTATGTAGATGTGGCGGCGGGCGGCACGGTGAAGGCGGAGCTCTCCGTGGCCAGCGGCTGGGCCAACCTGGCGGTCGTTGCGCTCGACAGCGCCGGCAAGCAGGTGGCTGCGGGCGACGCCCAGAACGGCCTCAGCTTTACGGCGGTCGCCGGTGGCACCTACACCCTCGCCGTCATCAACAACGGCGGATGGGGCGATTACGCCCTGAAGGTGACCTATCCGCCCATGGCGGGCACCGTTACCGAAAGCAAGATCGGCACCGTGGCGGTCAATGCCACCCGGTACCTGACGCACAGCATCACCCTGTCCCAGACCGGTGCCGTGAGCGCCATCCTGAACTTCAGCGACCCCAGGGCTGACCTGGACGTCTACCTGGTCAACGCACAGGGCCGGATCGTCGCTCAGGGCACGTCGCCCAACCTGAACCCCGAAACCCTGTCGGCCTACCTGCCGGCGGGCACCTACACGGTATACGTCGTGGCCGACAGCGGCAAGGCGGACTACCAACTCTCGATCGTGCATCCGAAGTAACCGTATAGAGGAAGCAGCCGTCCTGTCTTGCAGGGCGGCTGCTTCGCGTGCTGTCTAAGGCTTACACTGCAGAAGCTGCGAGACCGTCACCAACTGATAGCCTTTCTGCCGCAAAACGGGGATGGCCCGGTCGCTGGACTTGGCCGAATCCGGGGCGTTCAGGTGCATCAGGACGATTGATCCGCCCTGTGTCTTTTCCGTGAGCTTCGACACCAGCGTTTCGAGCGGCGGGAACTGCCAGTCGAGGGTATCGAGGTCCCAGTAAATGCTGTAGCTGTATCCGGCCTGCCGGACCAGGCGGCGTTCGGCTTCGTTGAAGGCGCCGTAAGGCTCGCGGAACAGCCTCGTATCCTGGCCTGTTACCTTTTTGATGGCAGCCTCGCCGCCCTTGATCTCCTTGATCACCTCATCCGGCGGCAGTTTGGTCAGGTCCGGATGGCTATAGGTGTGGTTGGCGATCTCATGGCCCTCGGCTGCAATCCGCTTCGCCAGGTCGGGGTACTTCTCCACCCACTTGCCGGTCAGGAAGAAGGTGGAGGTGACGCCATGCTTTTTGAGCATGTCGAGAATGGCGGCGGCGCCGTCGGCGCCGGAGCCGGCGTCGTACGTAAAGGCGATCTGCTTGCAGGCGCGGTCGCCGTTGACCACCAAACGCGAAGGCGCGCCCACCGGCAGGTCGGGCAACGGTTTGGCCGGACCGGGCTTCGGCGGCTCGGTGGGCTGTGGCTTCGGCTGCTCCGGCTGCGCCTTTGGCGGCTGTGCAGCGGGCGCCGGTGCCGGCGGCTGCGGCCTGGGCTGGGCGGTAACGGGTGCCGCCGGCTCGGCGGGGCGCCGGGCCGCAATCGGCATGCAGGCCGTGGCCAGGATGCCCGTGATCGCCAGAACGGTAAGGCCCACCATGATCGGCCGGTATTCGGCCCGCCGGTCGCGGGGAGGATCTGTATGCATGAAATGACCCCCCGGAAGATGCGTGCAGGATGGGGAACAGGATATCGTACGCCGGTGCCGGGCTGAACTTGCTTACACCTTTGACGATATCATGGTTGCCCAAGTTTCGCATCGCCTCCGGTACGCAGCACGGAAAAGCGGCCCGGAGACTTCTCTCCGAGCCGCCGTTCTTACTGCGCTCTGCCGGTGCCCTCCCAGGTGCTGACCAACCGGTCCAGCTGCTCCTCATCGACCAGATAGAAACTGATGCCGTCCACATAATCACCGTGCCCGGGCAGTGTCTCCTGCACGATGGCTTCAGACTGCTGCGCCTTGTAGGCCGACTGGGCCAGTTTCAACTGCTCCGTCACGGGAATATCGGTCTCGACATAGCCCCGCGCCGTGTAGAGCAGCTGGGGCAGCTTCAGCCAGTTGGACGGCGTCAGCGCCTGTGCCACTGCCGCCTTGAGGAACTCCTGCTGGCGGTGGATGCGCCCCATGTCGTCGCCGATCTCATCGTGCCGGAAGCGGACGAACTGCTCCGCCTTCTCGCCGTCGAGCAGCTGCAGTCCCGGCTCCAGGTCGATGTACGTCCCATCGGTGGGATCAACGTAGTGCATCGCCTTGGGCACATCAAACTGGACGCCGCCCATCAGATCGACCACGTGCCGGAACCCGGCCAGGTTGATTTTGACGTAGTGATCGACCTGCACGCCCAGCAAATCGCCGGCCACTTCCTTGGCCAGGTCGGTACCGCCATACGTATAGGCCGAGTTGATCTTGCTGTCGTCGTGGCCTTCCATGTGCACCAGGGTGTCTCGCGGAATCGCCAACACCCGCACCTGGCCGCCGGCGACGCGGACCAGCATCATCGTATCGGTCCGGCTGCCGTCCACTTGCTGGCGTTCATCGACGCCCAGAACCAGAATGTGGGTCGGCTCCCCGCCCCGGTCAGCCGCAGCCGGATTCTCTGTCGCCGCGGGCTGCACGTCTGTCGCCGGAGTCCGCATCCATAGCACCAGCCCTGCCAGCGGAATCAGGAGGCCGACGATGACGCCGGCCCAAAAGCCGCGATTTGCATGCCTCCTGCGCCTGCGCATCTCCGCACGCTCCTTCATGTGTAATGTTGACATAAGACAAAAGCATGGCGCCACCAGTATACAGGTGCCGCAAGGTGCGCCGCAACGGACGCAATTTCTCAGCAGACGCAGAAACTCCCCCGGATGGCGTGCATCTGGGGGAGTTGATATGCTTTGCCTGATTAGTCGACAGTGACGTTAATGACCTTGTACCCGTGCTGCTCCAGCAGCTCTACCAGCGGCCGGGCGGATTCCGTTTCCACGCGGACAACGACTTTGTACTGCTCGAGGACTTTAGAATGGAAAGTCGCCACGTGGGTGATGGAGACGCCGGCGTCGCGGATGATCTCGGCGATGCGGGCCAGTTGGCCCTTACGGTCGGGAACGATCAGCGTCAGCCGGGTGGTGTTGGAGTCGACGCCGAGCATTTCGCTCATGGCCTTGAACAGGTCAGATTCATGGATAACGCCTTTAAGCACGCAGTCTTCAACGACGGGAAGCAGGGGGATATCACGCTGCTGCATAATCTTTGCGGCCCGCTCGATCAATTCATCGGGAGTGATTGTGACGATGTTGGTCACCATGACTTCTTTGACCTTTCGCGGAAGCGCAACCTGACGGCCTTCCTTCATGCAGGCTTCGAAGATGTCAATGAGCTGGATGATGCCGACCAGGCAGCTGTTTGCGTCCTTAACGGGCAGGCACTCATACCGCTTGGTCTGGATCACATCGTATGCATGCTGCAGTGTGTCATCCGGCAATACCGTTGTGACGTCCTCGATCATGACACTTCGGACGATCATGCGCGTGCAGGCCTCCTCACTTCCGACTAGTCCCATCATGGTGTCACGGAGTAGTAAATTGGACGGGCGAACGACAGGTTCCTTGTGGGAGGCGAAGAAAATTGCAACGGTTGTCGAATTTACATCGCAGTCATGCGGGCAGGGAGGCACGCCCCGGCTGGGGAACACTTCCGTTAGAGGTGAAGCGGCTTGCGTTACAGCGTACCGCCCGAAGCCCGCGGGCTGAGCCTGGGCAGGTTTCTGTATGACCGGCTGAAGCTGTCGCGGACGCTGGTGCGGCGGGCGAAGCACGAAGGGGCTATTCTGGTGGACGGGCGCCCCGCCCGGGTCTCCGACGTGCTGGCGGGCGGCGAGCAGGTGGAGCTCGTGGTCCCCAGCGTCGGGCGGGTGGCGCCCGAACCCGTCCCGATTGCGGTGGTGTACGAAGACGGCGACCTGCTGGCAGTGGACAAGCCGCCGGGTATGGTGGTCCATCCCGTGAAGGACTATCAGCAAGGTACGCTGGCGGGCGGGGTTGCATACCACCTGCAGCAGCGGGGCGAAGAGCCGGTGGCCCGGCCGGTTCAGCGCATTGACCGGGAGACATCGGGCCTGGTGCTCTTCGCCAAGAACCCGGCGGCAGCCGGCTGGCTTTCCCGGGAGTTGGAGAAGCGCAAGCTGGAACGCCGGTATGTCGCCTTCGTCCACGGGGAGATGGCGGCGGAGCAGGGGACGGTGGATGTGCCCCTGCGCCGGGTGTGGGGCCACCCGGTGGCCCGGGAAGCAGCGCTGGGGCGACGCACACCTGAGCAGGAGGGGCTGCTGGCGGAGGCCGAAGCCGGGGGTCAGGTGCTGCGCGAGGACTGGAAAGCGACTGGCCAGCGCGCAGTGACCCATTGGCAGGTCCTGCGGCGCTGGCCGGGCGTGACGATGCTGGTGCTGCAGTTGGAGACGGGCCGGACGCACCAGATTCGGGTGCACATGGCTTATCTGGGCCATCCGCTGCTGGGCGATTCGCTCTACGGCTCCGGGGGGCGCCCGGGCCGCCAGGCGCTCCATGCAGCGACGCTGGTCTTTGACCACCCGGTGACGGGGGTGGAAGTCCGGCTGGAGTCGCCGTTGCCATCGGATTTAGTTGGGTTGATGGAGAGTCTTACCGGTCTTCCTCGGTAGTGATCGTTTCGGGGTTCAACCACGTCGGGTCGGGTTTGGCAATCAGCCGGGCGTTCTGGTAGGCCATATCCAGCGTAAGGATCGTGTTGCCGCGGTAACAGTCGTGGATTCGCTCCAGGGCGAGGGCGCAATCCGGGGCGCCTGAGAACTTGCCGGACAGATAGATCGGCATGAGAAACTGGATCTGTCCCGCGTAGAACTGCGGCACGACCAGCTTGTAGTTGCGCCTTGCCATCACCCGGGCAAACTCGACGGCTGACTGGAAGAGGGCGAAGAGCAGGCTGGGCCGCATGGAGCGGTACTCGGCGGGAATCCGCTCAATGTTCTCTTTGATGATATGCACATCGTTGGTGACGACTTCCCGGGCCGGGTCGAAGATGACGTCGGCGAGGGTGTCAAAGAAGCTCGCCATCGCGGGTTTGCGGTTCTTGAACTCCTCCAGGACGATTCGGTCGTTTTCCAGTACGGGGCGTGCGTTCAGCAGTACGGCAGGGTTGCCCGGGTCCTCGTCGCACACAACGTAGATCTCCTTGAAGTACTCGTCGATCAGGCCGGTGTTGAAGAGCACGCGGCTGCCCTCACGCACCAGTTTGCCCTGCTGTTTCACCCGTTCGTAGGTCTTGGCCAGATACGACCGCAGGATCGGGTGCTTCTGCCGGGACTGGTAGTTGGCGTAGGTCCATTTCTCTTCCTTGTTGGCCATGTTGGCGACTTCCTCGAGAAACCGGGGGCCGTCATGCCAGTTCGGGAAGCACAGGTCGCCCAGGATGTAGCCGGGGCGCGGCGGGACCTGAAATCGGATTCCGAACCATTTTTGATACCCCGGGCGCTTGTTGATGTCACAGCGCGCCGTGATCTCTTCTCCGGCAGGGGTAGTGTAGCCCGTCGCAAACTGCACCGAATCGGCTTCCTCTTCGCCGTTGACGGCTACCCCATCTTTGAAGTAATCGAACTGAGCGCGGCTCACTGCCGTACTCAGTTGTGCGGTCAGCTCGTCAAGGGCGGTATCGGGATTCCCACTGAGGCGCGCAAGATGCCGGAGGGCTCTCTCACGAATCTCCGGTGCGATGAAGGTAAAACTATCGAGTTCCACGGATGTACCTCCAGTCAGATGGCCTTCGCTTGGTTTCGGGAAAGTCACGGCTTCTCCCTGCCGCTAGATACGAAAGCCGCCCCCGGTTTGAGGGGCGGCTTGTTCACTATTCCTTCGTGCGGGGCGTCTTGACCCAGCCCTTCGGTGCCCGGCCCATGATCTTCAGCGCCAGGGCACTGGAGTAGGGGAGGGGCAGGAAGAAGGCGGAGAGCGGCAGGGTCAGGATTTCGGCGAAGCCGGTCACCTGGCGGGTCGGCGAAGCGTCGTCCATGTGCCGGTAGTAGTGGAAGAAGCAGTAGTAGGTAAAGCAGATGTAGAAAGGGCCCAGCATGCCGAAGACGTAGCGGACCCAGTACGGGGCGCCGCTCGGGTCGATTTTGCCCAGGGCGTACAGGGCGGCCACCACGATGGGAAGGAGGGCTAGCAGTTGGAAGAAGACCCAGGAGAAATGGCCTTTCCACCAGTACGTCCGCAGGAGCCGGTTTTTCTTTTCCGGATTGAGGCTCATGTCGGCCTTGATCTTGTCGTAGACCTGCAGGTAGCCGGCACCCCAGCGCAGGCGCTGGCGAAAGAAGGCCTTGAAAGTCGGGGGCGTCTGTTCGGACGAGGCGTAGGGCAGGAACTCCGGCCAGGCGTCGCCCTTGAGCCACGCGCGGGCGCCCAGTTCCATGTCTTCGGTCAGGACCGTGTCGTCGAAACCGCCGATTTGGAGCATCAAATCGCGCGTGGCGAAGATGTTGGTGCCGCCGATGAAGGGAATGTCCCGGAGGAGGGCGGGAATCTGCCACTCGTGAGAGACGGCCTGATACAGGCCGGCGATTTTGCAGAGGGGGCCGGTCTTCCAGAAGTTGCGGATTTGATAGACGGGGCCCTGGGCAATCTGGAACTTGTCGCCGACGGTCAGGCGGCGCCAGGCTACGTAGAGCAGCGTGTCGCGGTCGGGGCGGCTTTCAGCGTCGTAGAAAGCCCATACGGAAGCCCGGTCGTCGGCGAAGCGGAAGGCGTAGTTGAGCGCACGCCCCTTGGTGGAAGGGACGAAGTGGCCCGTGCAGACGCCGCCCACATACCCGTCGAAGTCCCAGGGAACGATGACGTGCTTGATGGCCGGCAGGTTGTGCTGCCCGGCGAACTCCCGGCGCTTTCGCTCCACGATGTCCTGCGTGGTGGGCATGGCCTCGGCGCAGGCGGCTTCGAGCCATTCGGCCAGCTCTTCGGGCGTCGCTTTCTGAATCCGCCGGACGATGCGGGAGACCACCGTTTCAGACAGGGCTGCCAGTACTTTCTGTGTCAGGGGCGCTTTGGCCTGGGCGGCTTCGGTCATCAGCCGGGTGACCAGCTTTTCGGACTGTTCCTTCTTGAGCTGGGCGGCAGCCATGACCGTGGGGATAGCGAAGCTGAGGAAAGTCGGATAGAGCCGGTTCAGGTCGGCGGCAGTGATGCCGGGCAGGCAGCGGTGGATTGCCTCGACGAGGCGGTCGCGCTGGATCTTCCCGCGGCTGCCGACAAGGATGAGGGCCATGTCCCGCAGGATCTCCTGCCGGTGATGGGCGGAGAGGGAGAGGATATCGCGGACGGAGAGGTGCGCACCGGCCTTGCGGTCAGCCAGCTGCGCTTCTTCTAAGGCGAGGCGGCTGAGCAGGGCGATCAGCGTGGTTTCAGCGTTTTCGGCGCCGGACCAGGCTGCTTCGCCGGACAGGAAGGCGGTCAGCTCGGCAGCGACTTTTGCGCGCTCCTGCGCTGCGGCCTGCATTTCTTTCTCGTCGGTGACGACGATGACTTCGTAATGATTCGGAGAGTAGCGCAGCCGGGAGAGATGATCGACGGTCTTTTCAATAACGTCGGCTTCGTTGCGGGCGGGAACGAAGATCGCGAACCGGGGAATCTCCTTGCCCTGTTCGTGAGCGAGGTCCTCGATCATCGCTTCCGACAGGTCCGTAGGCCGGCGGCCGTAAAAGTTGCGGTCTGCATAGCGCTTCCACAAGAACATGCGGCTGAAGAATAAGAACAGAGCAGCATAGAGAATCAGAAGGATAATGTAGATGCCTTGAGCGGTGGTCACGGTACTCTCGTGCCTCCTCGATTCCAGTCGGCGTGCAAACTTTTGGAGCAGCTGCCCCGGCTGTGTGGTGTTTAGAAGAAAGCGGGCGCCGGGGTCGCAGGGTACGGCGTCCTTTTTTGGTTTTCTGAGGCCGGTTCTCCTAGTTTAAGCAGTAGACAATTGACTTTATCTGGTATATTTCCGCGCCCTCAAGGAGTATAACGCTTCTTTGGGTTACCGTCAATTGGAAGTTCGGGGGATCGGCCTCATCCTTTGGCATGATCTTGACACCCAGGATCAGCGGGCATAAAATGGTCTACACAGAACGTATGTTTGGGGAACGCATGTTCGATAATAGAGATGAAACTGAAGCGAATCGTCCGGGAGGGATAGGCGGGTGCATTGGATCTGTTATATCGAGGTCCAGGGGCTGTATGCCGCCGCAGCCCGCATGGCGGGAGTTGCGCCGGAAGGCCGGCCCGTGGTGATTTTGCGGGATGGCCGGGTTTTTGACGGCTGCCGTGAAGCGTTCTCCGGCGGTCTGGTGCTGGGCGCCCCGGCGCGCCAGGTCCTGCGCGATGCGCCGCGGGCTGCTGTGATCGAATACGCCCAGGTAAACGCGGCCGGGGCCGCCAAAGCCTGGTGGGATCAGTGCTTGTCCCACACGCCGTACGTGGAGCCGGTGGAGCTGCATCAGCTTTATCTTTCCCTGCCGGCGCCGGAGGACCACCTGTCAGCTGCCGTCCGGGCAGAAGCGGCAGAACTGGTGGCGCTGGCCGGCGGTCATGGTTTCGTGGCGTTCGCAGGCATCGCACCGGCCAAGCTGGTGGCCCGGGCGGCGGCGCTGGCCTGCAAGGAAGGCTGGCTGCTGCGGCGCCCGGGCATAGGGACCCGCAGCGGCACGCCTGCGACGACCGCATTTGTCCAGTCGGGGGAGGAGGAGCAATTCCTCGCGCCCCTGCCGGTCGGGTATCTGCCCGGTCCGCCCGACCTGCAGCGGCGCCTGGGCCGGCTGGGGCTGAAGACGATCGGCGAAGCGGCCCGGATTCCGGAGGGGGAATGGTTGGGCCAGCTCGGCCCCATGGGGCGGCAGATCTTTCGGTGGAGCCGCGGCATCGACGGCGAGCCCGTGCGGCCCTGTTATCCGCCCCGGACGCTGGTGCGGCGGGTGGAGTTCGCCGAAGAGGTCCGGGACCGGGATCATGCGGAGGCGGTCGCTGGCCGGCACGCGGCCCTGCTGGCCCGGCAGCTGGCGGCGAAAGGCGAGGGCTGCCAGGAGGTGGCCCTGCTGCTCGAGCGGGCCGACGGCCCGCCCCTGCAGGCCGTGCGGACGCTGGCGAAGCTGCAGCAGGGGGCCTATCCGATTCAGCAGGCAGTGCGGACGCTGCTGGGCGAAGTGCTCGCCCGGGCGGCCGAGGGGCGCGATACGCCGGCAGACGGCTGGGACCGGGGCGTGCCGGTCACGGCGCTGACCGTGACACTGGGGCTAATCGGCCCCATGCCCTGGCAGCAGATGGACCTGTGGGACGATTCGGGCCGCCGGGAGCGGGAGGAACGGCTGGAGCGGGCGCTGACGCTGCTGCACGAGCGGTTCCCGACCCGCATGGTCGGGCTGGGGCCCAGGGGCGGCGTATCGTGGAAGGAGCAGATGCTCCAGTTCGTCGACCCCTACCGGTGGGCGCTCTCGTAAACGGGGTGGGGTGAGATGGCCAGGATCATGAACAAGCTGGTCGACGTGGCGACTGGGCCGGGCGGCCGGCCGGTCGCCTTCAAATGGACCGGCGGGCGGTACCGGGTGCGGGAAGTGTTGGATCACTGGCTGGAAGCAGGCCGTTGGTGGGAGCAGGAAAGCGAGAAATCCACCTGGCGGGTGGCGACGTTCGAAGGCGGGGTCTTTGAACTCACCTTCGACCCTGGCGGGCGCCGGTGGTTGCTGTATAAGGCGTACGACTGAAAGGGGAATGGGACAGGATTCTGCCGTGGCGAAATAAAAGACCCACACGGACACCCAGACAAGGCCCCACTATTTCCTCCTTGACGAACACACGTTCGAAATATAGACTGTATATGAGAACATACGTTCTAGTCAGAAACAACCTGCCATTCTACAATTCGAGACATTCATACGCTATACGGTCTACTTTTGGAGACATTCGCGGTGCCGCCCCGCGGCTGTCGCCGCCTGCAGGCCGCTTCAGGCAAGCGTTTGCGCCAGACTGGCCGGGTTGGCATAAAAGTTGCTTCACCTACGGAGAGCTTCCAAGAACCAGAAAGGGTGACAGCGGTGGAGTTCGCGACGCGCAACCCCCGGATGCAAGAACTGCTGAACCAGACGCAAAAACTGGCCAAAAGCGAGCACACGGTGCTGCTGCAGGGCGAGAGCGGCACGGGGAAGGAGCGGCTGGCCTGGTATATTCACAGACACTCGGCCCGGGCGACCGGACCATTTATCAAGGTCGACTGCACAACCGTTCCGGAGAGCCTGTGGGAATCGGAACTGTTCGGGTACGCCAAGGGCGCCTTTACGGGCGCCAACCGGGAAGGAAAGCTGGGCAAGTTCGACCTGGCGCAGGGCGGCACGATCTTCCTCGACGAAATCGGCGATGTGCCCCTGCCCATTCAGGCCAAGCTGCTCCGGATTCTGCAGGACAAATCGTTTGACCCGGTCGGCGCCGTGGAGACCCGGAAGGTGGACGTGCGGGTGATTGCCGCGACCAACAAGGATCTGGGCAATCTCAAGGACCGCGGACTCTTCCGGGAAGACCTGTACTACCGGCTCAACGTCCTGCGCCTGACCCTGATTCCCCTCCGCGACCGCAAGGAAGACATTGAACTGCTGACCCAGGAGATTCTGACCGCCCAGATGGAAAAAGGCATCGCCCCGCCCCGACTGACGGCGGAGGCGATTGCCGCCGTCCTGCTCTACAACTGGCCGGGCAACATACGGGAGCTGGAAAACGCGTGCAAGCGGGCGCTGGTGCTGGCCGGGTCCTACGGCCCCGTCGACGTGAAGCATCTGCCCGCCGAAGTGGCGGGCAACCTGCAGGAGCCGCCGCCCAGGCAACTTTTCAAGCGGTACATGAAATCTGCCGAACTGCTCTTGATTCGCTGGGCGCTGGCCACCTGCGGCAACGACCGAACCAAAGCAGCCAAGTTTCTCGGGCTTTCCCGGGCGGCGCTCTACAAGAAGCTGAAGATCTACCCCGAGTTCAAACAGCACACCGCCGAGCCCGAGGAATAGGCAAAGAGCGGAAGGCGGTGTGAGCGCCATGAGCTTCGTCCATCTGCACGTGCATTCGCCGTTCTCCTTCCTGGACGGGGCATCTCGTTTGGATGCCCTTATTGAGGAGGCAGCCCTGCAGAGGATGCCCGCCCTGACCCTGACCGACCACGACAACGTATCCGGTGCTGTGCGCTTTCAGAAGAAATGTCTTGACGCAGGGCTGCTGCCCATTCAGGGCGCCGAACTGACGCTGCAGGGCGGCCATCACCTGACTCTGCTGGCTACGGGGCCGACCGGCTACGCCACGCTCTGCCGCATCATCACGGCGGCGCATATCGGCATGGATCCCGCACACATGGGCGCCGGCGGCCTTCTGTCGCTGGCGCCCGGTCATCAGCGGCTGCAGCCGGCGGCGCCCATGAGCGTCTTCAGCTATGGCACCGAGGGGCTGATCGCCCTGTCGGGCTGCCGCCGGGGCGAAGTGCCGTCGCTGATTCTGCGGGGGCGCCTTGCCGAGGCGGAAGCGGCGGCCCGGCGCTACGCCGCCTGGTTTCCCGGGCGCTTCTATTTAGAGGTGCAGGATGACCGGCTCCCCGGCGAGCGGATGCTCCACTCGGCCCTGCGGGAGCTGGGCGAACACCTCGGCCTGCCCCTGGTGGCCACGGGTAATGTCCATTACCGCACTCGGGAAGAGTTTTTCGTTCACGACCTGCTGACTTGTGTCCGTACCCTGACCCGGCTCGATCAGCCCCACGCCGAACGGCGGCTGAACGCCGAGAACTATATGAAGCCGCCGGCTCTCATGGCTGAACGCTTCCGGGACCTGCCGGACGCCGTGACGGGTACGCTGAAAATCGCAGAGCAATGCAGCCCGAGCCTGGACTTGGGAGCGAAGCTCTTTCCCCAATATGATGTGCCCCAGGGCATGAGCGCCCTGGCGTACCTGCGGCAGCTGGTCTACGAGGGCGCCCGCCGCCGCTACGGGCGCATCACCGAAAAGGTCGAGACGCGGCTGGAGCATGAACTGCGGATCATCGGCCAGCTCGGCTATGAAGACTACTTCCTGCTGGTCTGGGATGTGGCCCGCTACGCCCGCAGCCGGGGCTTCCGGGGTGCGGGCCGCGGTTCAGCGGCCGACTCGGCCGTCGCCTACTGCCTCTTTATTACGGATGTGGACGCCATCGCCCGGGGGCTCTTGTTTGAACGGTTCATGAGCCTGGAGCGGGCGGAGAAGCCGGATATCGATATCGACTTCGACGCCCGTTACCGCGACGAGGTGGCGAACTACGTCTACCGCAAGTACGGCTACGACCGGGTCGCCTCGGTCTGCACCTACAACACGTTCCATGCCCGTTCGGCCATTCGGGACCTGGGCAAGGCCATGGGCTTCGCCGAACCCGAAATCGACTTTCTGGCCAAGCGGATGCCGTACTTCGCGGGGGCCGATGACATTCTTGAAGTGATGGGCCGGCTCCCGGAGCTGCGGCAGTCCGGCATACCCTGGCACAAGTTCGAGCAGCTGCTGCAGGCATGCGCAAAAATTGCCCGGCTGCCCCGGTTCATGGGGACCCACCTGGGGGGACTGGTGATCTCCCGGCGGCCCCTGCTCGAAGTGACGCCCCTGCAGATGGCAGCCAAGGGCTGCGCTGTCTGCCAGTTCGACAAGGAGTACGTGGAGGATCTGGGGCTGGTCAAACTCGACCTGCTCAGCCTCAGAACGTTTTCCGCCGTCGACGACGCCTCCCGGATGCTGGAGGTGGGCGGCTTCGACTACGAGCGGATTCCCTCGGAGGATCGGGAGACCTACGAAATGCTGGGCACCGGCGAGACCGTTGGCGTCTTTCAGCTGGAAAGCCCCGCCCAGCGGGCCCTGCAGGCCCGGCTCGGCGCCGACCGGTTTGAAGATATTGTCGCCAGCGTGGCGATCATCCGCCCCGGGCCGATCAAGGGCAATATGGTGGAGCCGTTTTTAGCCAGGCGGCACGGCCAGGAGGAGATCACCTATCTGCATCCCAAGCTGGAGCCGATTTTGTCGAAGACTTACGGCGTCGTCCTCTTCCAGGAGCAGGTGATCGAGATCGCCACGGCGGTGGCGGGTTTCAGCCCCGGCGAGGCCGACCAGCTCCGCCGGGTGATGACCAAGGCGCGCAACAAGGAAGATATGGTGGCCATCGGGCGCCTCTTCGTCGAAAAGGCGATGCAGGCGGGCGTCGATCCGGCGGTGGCGGACACGATTTTCTCCTACGTGCAGGGCTACGCCAGCTACGGCTTCTGCGAAGCCCACGCGGCGGCCTTCGCCAACACGGCCTACAAGACGGCCTATCTGGTCCGGCATCATCCGGCGGAGTACTTTGCCGCACTCATGTCGGCCCAGCCCATGGGATACTACCCCATTAACACCCTTGCAGGCGACGCCGCTCGGCGGGGCGCCGGCCTCCTGCCGGTCGACATCAACCGGAGCGAGCCTGCTTTCACGGTGGAGGAGTGGTCGCCGGAAGCCTGGGACGCGTTTTGGCGCCATGAAGGCGGCCACCGGCCGCCGTACCCGGCACTGGGCAAGGCGATTCGCATCGGGCTCAAGCAGGTCAAGGGCGTGGGTAAGCCCGTCTACGATGCGATTATGGAAGGGCGGGGCGCCGGGTTCACGTCGCTGCTGGACTTTTGCCGCAAGACCGAGGGGAAGGTGCCGCGCGACAGCCTGGAGGCACTGGTGCTGGCGGGCGCCTTCGACTGCCTGCACGGCAACCGGCGGGAGCTGCTCTGGCAGGTGCCCCATGCGCTGGAAGCCGCCCGGGCAGTCGATTCGCCCCAGGGCATGCTGGAGTTCGAAGTGGAGCGCCGGGCGCTGCCCGACTTCTCGCCGTCGGAGAAGTATCTGAAGGAGTATGAGTTGCTGGGGCTGATGGTCCGGGGCCACTACATGGTCTTTGCCCGCGAAGACTTGAAGCGGCAGGGGTATTTGACGGCAGCCCAGGCCAAACAGGCGGAGCGGGGGGCGCTGGTCAAGGTGGCGGGGGTGGCCGTGCGGCCCCACCGCCCGCCGACGAAGAGCGGCCGGATCGTCGTCTTCCTGTCGCTGGAGGATGAGACGGGGCTGGTCGATCTGACGATTTTCGAGGATGTGTACCAGCGCTACGGGCACCTGATCTTCACGGATCCCCGGCCGCCGCTGGCGGCCCTGGGGCGGGTGGAGCGGCGCGGCGGGCACGTGAGCGTGACGGTGACCCGGGTCAAGGCGCTGGAGTAGAGCGTAGCCGGCGGGCGACGCTCTACTGTCACAGTACGGGCCTTGCATGTGGGAATGGGAACGGGATTTTTACCACGGAAGGCGCGGAAGGGGACACGGAAATCGCGGCAGTGGAAGTGGGAATGTGGTGTGGTCGCGGATGCGCAATCAGCGCCATCGCCATTTTATTGTCCCACTCCGTGTCCTCCGCGCCTTCCGTGCCCTCCGTGGTAAAATGCCTCCACTACCCCACACTAGCAGCTTCAATGACAAATCACCCCTCAGGCCCAGTGGCAGGCCCGAGGGGTGATTCTCTTTCCAGCCGGAGCTACCGCTTCGCCCGGCGAGCCGCCAGGGCCATCTTCTCGACGGTCTCATAAGCTGCCCTGGCCCCTTCCAGCCGCGGCGACAGCCGCGGATCGAGCGCCAGCGAGCCGGCAAACCCTTCGCCGACCAGCGAGGTGACCAGGAAATCCAGCCCGCACATGCCGTCACCGGGCAGCACGCCATGATATCCGCTCGCGGACCGGCCCACATCGCGCAGCCGCACCGAGACGAGCCTGTTCTTGACGGTCATCAGGCCGGAAGGGAAGGGCGCATCGCCGGCCATGAGGCTGACGGCGGGGTCCCAGCTAATTTGCAGCGCATGGTGGCCGACGGCCCTGGTAATGGCGGCCAGATGGGAGCTGGTCTCCGCCCAGCTGCCCGGCTCATTTTCCAGGCCGAGCACGACGCCCAGGTTGCCGGCCAGCTCCGCCGCCTCGGCCAGTACTTCAAGGACGGCGTCCGGGCACGGGTCCTTGGCGCCCGCCGGCCGCAGCGGCGCCCCGATATGGACCACCGGGCACTTGAGCAGCAGCGCCAGATGCAGGCTTGCCGGCAGGAGAATCCGACGGTGATACCGCATCGCCGGATCGTCCATCGCGACCTTGAATGCCTGCGGGGCGATGCCCGACACCGCCACGTCCCAGTGCTCCAGCGTGCCGACCAGACCCGTCAGGAAGCTGGGCGACAGGTTGCTGCCGATCGGTCCTTCGCCCACCACTCGCAGTTCGACATGGTGTCCGCCCCACGAAGTGATCTGCTCGCAGGCGGTATCTACATCACGGCTGATCTGATCGCTAATCACAGCCAGCTTCATCAGGTTACCCCTTTCCACACTGCATCATATACCCCACACGATTTTTTACTACAAAAGGTGCATATTTCCTCCCCATTTTTACCCACTAGAGAAAATTCTCCTTTTCTCGCGGGAACCAAAAGGGTAGCCAGCGCCGTCAAACTGCTGACAGCCGCTGCAGCACCTGGGTCTCGGGTCAATTTTCTGGTATGCTAAAGATCAACATAAGAAAGGATGGGGAGGTATTTGCGTAAGTCCCGCCGCCGCAGCAGGCGCTGGATCTACTGGCTGCTGGCCTGCCTGGGCATGGTCGCCGCCCTGGTGGGCTGCGTCGCCTTTTACCGCCCCTTCGTGTCGGAAACCGGCGGCATACTGGAGGGCGGCGCGCCGCTGCCGAAGGTGCCGGCCCCGCCGCCCCTGCCCGTAGAGCGCACGACGTTCCTGGTCATGGGCGTCGACCGGCGCGAAGACGACACCGGACGTGCCGACAGCACGATGGTCGTCTCCTTTGACATGGAGACGCAGCGACTGGCGGTCGTGTCGCTCCCCCGGGACACGTGGGCCGCGATTCCCGGCCACGGGCATGACAAAATCAACCACAGCTACGCGTACGGCGGTGAGCAACTGGCCGTCGCCACCGTCCAGCAGTTGCTGGGCATCCCCATTGACCATTACGTCACGGTGACCTTCCAGGACTTCGCCAAAATCGTTGATGCGGTGGGCGGCATCGACGTCGACGCCGAAAAGCGGATGTACTACGAAGATCCATCGGATACGTCGATGGGCCCGGGCGGGCTAGTCATCGACATACAGGCCGGTCCCCAGCACATGGATGGAATCACTGCCCTGAAGTACTCCCGCTTCCGGATGGACGAGGAAGGCGACTTGGGCCGGGTCCGGCGCCAGCAGCAGGTCGCCATGGCCCTGATGCGGGCCGCCGCCCGCCCCGCCGTGGTCTCCAGGGTGCCCCAGTTGATTCCCGCTCTCTCCGATGCCATTGACACCGACATGTCCGTCGCGGAGATGGTCAAATACGGCCTGGCCGGCAAGGACGCCATGGGCACGGAACTGCGCACGGGCGTTTTTGGCGGCGAGGAACGGGTAATCGGCGGCGTTTTCTACTTTGTCCCCGACCTGGTGAAGAGCCGCCAGCAGGCCTATGAAGTGCTTGTGGGAGCGCGCCCGACCGAGGCATTCCTCGCCCGAGCGCGGCAAGATCAGTCTGCCTATGCCAAAGTATTGGCCGAAGAAGCGGCCCAGGAGCCTGCCGTGACGGCAAGCACCGAAACGGCTGCGGGCGCGCCGCCGGACGCCGCCGCCGTAACTGCTCCACAGCCGGCGCCGGGCGCCCAGCCCAGGCCGTCGGCTCCGGCGCCCGCCCCGAAACCGCCCCGGCAGCAGCAGCTGACCGTAGCCGTTACCGATGCCTCGGGCAGGCAGATTGCCGCTGATTACGTCAAGAAGCTGAAGGCAGCCGGGTTCCGCGTAGCCAGGGTCTCCCGGTCTGCGCATGTGGTGGCCCGGACGGTGGCCATTGACCATGCCGGACAGCCCGGGACCGAGGAGCGCCTCCAGGCCATTTTCCCCACGGCCCTGATCGTCGCGAAACCCGACAAAACAGCGGAAGAAGCGATTGAACTGGTCCTGGGGCAGGATCTTCTTCAAACGGCGGGCAAGCGTTGATATGTGCAGAAGAAGACCGGCCAGGCGAGCCGGTCTTTTTCCTGCGAATTGAAGGGTTGGCAGCCCAGCCGGCGTCGTACTGTACAGAAGAGCGAAGGCGCCCTTCTTACGTGAAGGAGGTAAACAACATGCGTGAACTGATGCGATCCCGCGACCGGAAGATCCTCGGCGTGGCCGGCGGCTTTGCTGAGTATTTTGATATGGACAAGACGATCTGGCGGGCGATCTGGGTCTTTACCTGCATCGTGATGCCCCCGGCGATCCTGGCCTACTTCATCCTCGGCATCGTGATGCCTGAGGCGCCCGCCGCCCCGTTCCAGGCCCCGCCGCCCCCGCCCGAGCCGGACGTCGTCCCGCCGCCCGTGCAGGAGCCCGTCTACACCCGCACCAGCTACAAGCCCCTGACGAAATCCCATGACAAGTGGCTGTCGGGCGTCTGCGGCGGCGTCGCGGAGTACTTCGGCGTCGACCCGCTCCTGGTCCGGGCCCTCTGGCTGGGCTCCATCTTCCTGCTCGGCACGGGTCTGCTGCTGTATATCGTGCTGATGATCCTGATGCCCGACCCGCCCCGGCGCATGCCCGGCTAAAGGGCCGGCGCGCAACATGCAGAACGGAGCACTCGGTGTGGAAGCCCGGTGCTCCGTTCTGCATGTTGCGAAATGGGGGCCGCTGGTTGACATCCGCCCAACTGCCCGCTACACTCAAATAGGAAAATTACTAGGTATGTCTGGAGGCATTGCCATGACGGTCGATGACGTCCTTCAGCGCATGAAAGCAATGGGCTGCAAGCTGACGCCGCAGCGGCGGATGCTGATCGACGTGCTGCTCGCAGCCGGTGACGCTGATCTGACCGCCGACGAGATCTACCAGCAGATTCGGGTCACCTACCCTGAAGTCGGGCTGGACACCGTCTACCGCAACCTGCGGCTACTGGCGAAGATGGATATTGTCGACGAAGTCAAGCTGACGGGCAAGCTTGCCCAATACTCCCTGAACCGGCAGGCGCACGAGCACGGGCTGATCTGCCTGGAGTGCGGCAAGGAGGTCGCACTGCGGCACTGTCCGATCAAGGAGTTGGAGACCCTGGCGCGCACGGAGCATGGCTTTATCATATCCAGCCACCGGATTGAGCTCTTCGGGTACTGCGAGGAGTGCAGCGGGGCCGGGGGGGCACGATGATGCGGCGGATGGGATTGACGGTTCTGGTGTTCGCACTGCTGGCGCTGGGCGCCGGCTGCAGCTCGACGGGCAAGGCACCTGGTTTCTCGGGAGCGAGCGGAAAAATCAAGGTTGCGGCGAGCTTCTACCCGGTGTATGAGTTTACCCGCGCCGTGGGCGGCGACCGGGTCGATCTGATCAACCTGGTGCCGGCCGGGACGGAACCCCACGACTGGGAGCCGGCGCCCGGGCAGATCAAGGCGCTGAATCAGGCGGACCTGTTCATCTACAACGGGGCCGGTTTCGAGCATTGGGCCGGTGAGACGCTGGCCAGCCTGGACAATCAGGAATTGGTCTCCGTTGAGACGGCAAGGAGCGCTGAGCTGATCTCGGGGGAGCAGGAAGTCGATCCCCATGTCTGGCTGGATCCCGTCAGCGCCGCCCGGCAGGTGGCGGCAATCCGGGATGCACTTGTCACGGTCGATCCGGCCGGGAAAGCGACATATGAAGCGAACGCCGCCGCGTACGTATCAAAGTTGAACGCGCTGGACCAGGAGTTCCGGAACGGCCTTTCCCAGTGTAAGCAGAAAAGCTTCTACACCAGCCATGCGGCCTTCAGTTACCTGGCTCGGCGCTACGCAATTCGGCAGCACGCAATCATGGGGCTTTCGCCGGACGCCGAACCGACGCCGCGGGAGCTGGCCGAGATCGTCGAAACGGCAAAGGCCAATCAAGTCAAGTACATCTTCTTTGAAACGCTGGTCAGCGACAAAGTCGCGAAGGTGGTCGCCCGGGAGACAGGCGCCGGCACCCTGGTGCTCAATCCCCTGGAAGGCCTGACCGACGAGGAGGCCAGGGCAGGCAAGGACTACCTCGGCGTGATGCGGGAGAACCTGGCGAATCTTGCGCTCGCTATGGAGTGTGGGAAATAATGGAGAGCCCCCTGGTGCAGTTGACCGACGTCAGCTTTGGTTACGGCGGCGATCCGGTGCTGGAGGAGATCCGGCTTGCCGTAGGCCGGGGCGATTATCTGGGCCTCATCGGGCCCAACGGGTCCGGCAAGACCACCTTGCTGAAGCTGATCCTCGGTACGCTGCCGGCGCCCCGCGGCGGCGAAATCCGGCTGTTCGGCTTTCCTTCGGCCCAGTTCCGGGAGCGGTGGAAGATCGGGTATGTGGCGCAGAAAGCGGCTTCTTTCAATGCGGGGTTTCCGGCCACGGTGGAGGAAGTCGTGATGACGGGCTTGGCCGCCAGGAGAGGCCTCTGGCGGCTCTTCACCGCGGCCGATCGGCTGGCGGCCCGTGATGCGCTGGAGAAAGTCGGCATGGCGAGCTTCCGGGACCGGATGATCGGGCGGCTCTCGGGCGGCCAGCAGCAGCGGGTCTTCATCGCCCGGGCGCTGGTAAGCCGGCCGGAGCTGCTGATTCTGGATGAACCGACGGTCGGCGTCGACATTCACGCCGAGAGCCAGTTCTACCGGCTGATTCGGGAATTGCGGGGGACGCTGGGCCTGACGGTGATTCTGGTCTCCCACGACATCGGGGCGGTGGCGCACGAAGTGACTTCGCTGGCCTGCCTCAACCGGCGGCTCTTCTACCACGGCTCGCCGGATAACTGGGGATCAGACGAGCAGCTCTGCGAGTTCTACGGCCACCCGGTGCGGTCGGTCCACCATCATCACCACTAGAAGGGGGCGAGCCCATGCTGGAGATGCTTGCGCAGGGGTTCATGCAGCGGGCGCTGCTGGCCGGCCTGACGGTGGCGGTGGTCTGCCCGGCGATCGGTGTCTTCCTGGTGATGCGGCGGCTGGCCCAATATGGAGACACGCTGGCTCATGTATCGCTGGTCGGCGTGGCGGCGGGAGTTCTGACCCGCGTCTTTCCCATGGCGGCGGGGCTGGCCTTTTCGGTGGCCGCATCGCTGGGCATGGACTGGCTGCGGCAGCGGTATTCCAAGTACAGCGAGCTGAGCCTGGCGATAATGGCGCCCACCTCGCTGGCTTTGGCCGTAGCGCTGGCCCGCAGCGATGTGATGAGCTACCTGTTCGGCTCCGTGATGACGGTGGAAGCGGAAAGCCTGTATCTGATCGGCGGGCTCGGCATTGTGGTGATGACTGTGCTGCTCCTGCTGTATAAGGAGCTCTTGAGTGTCAGCTTTGACGAGGAGCAGGCCCGGGTCGGCGGGCTGCCCGTGGGCTTTGTCAATACCGTTTTCATGGTCCTGACCGCCATGACGGTGGCCATGGCCATGAGTGTGGTGGGCGTGCTGCTCGTCTCAGCGCTGATTGTGGTGCCCGTGGCGACGGCCCTGCAGGTCGCCCGGTCGTTCCGCGGCACGCTGATCTGGTCGGTGGCTGTGGGCGTCCTCTCCGTGCTGGTTGGGCTGGTGGCCTCGTACGGATTCGACCTGATGCCCGGAGTGGCCGTGACGCTGACTTCGGTGGCGGGGCTGCTTGTAGTCCTCGCGTATAAGCGAGTGGCCGGCGTGGAGTAGGGGCGTCGGCGCTGATCCGCGACCACACCACATTCCTACTTCCACTGCCGCGATTTCCGTGTCCCCTTCCGCGCCTTCCGTGGTAAAAATCCCGTTCCCATTCCCACATGCAAGGCCCGTACTGTGACATAGAGATCGGCCACCAGGATGTCAGCAACGTGGACGCCGCCCTCAGGGGCGGCGTTTCGCTTACCTACTGCCGGCTCTCACCAGGGGTCAGATCATCTTGCAGGTACATGGCATGTACGTTGAACGCCGCATTGTTGACCGTATGCGCATCATCGATCTGCCCCTGGCCTTTCTCGGGCCCAAAGGCGACGGGCTCCGAAGAGGCAGCTTTGGCGTCCTTCAGGATCTTGTCGCTGTTCTTCTCGCGCTCCATAGACAGCCCCCTTTCCTGGATATAGCTTGCGCGTACCGGCGCAGAAAACTTGACGGAAACAGATGCCAGCGTAAACCGCTGCCGGCGCGGCCACGCTATGAACTGAGAGAAAGTGGGGTGGCACTTCAGTATGCTACAGACGCCTGTGACAGCGTTGCGAACCCTGACCCTCGGCGGCCAGGAAGCCGCCCTGCTCGGCCTGCTGGCGGCGGGCTGCCGCCTGCTCTTTGCGGCGCCCGGGGCGCATCGCTACTCTGAGAACGCCGTGCGGCGCACCGGGCGGCGAGTCGCCCGGCTGGGGGGCAACCTGATCGCGGTGCAAAGCGATGCAGCAGCGGCGGCCATGGCTGCCGGCGCAGCCATGCGGGGCGCCCGGGCGGCTGCGCTGGTCGCCGATGCGGCCGCCGCCGACCTGGCCCTGCGCGGCCTCGACGACCTCACCCCGGTGATCGTTGACGTAAGCGGGCGCCTGCCGCTGGGCCTGATTCATGCCCGGGCGGTCCAGGCGCCTACCACGGCCCAGGGCGCCTATGAGTCGGGCCGGGGCATCTTCGCACAGGTGCGGGCCATGCGCGGGCCGGGATTGATCGCGGGCCTGGAGGCGGCGCCCGGTCCCGTATCGCCGCTCCTTTCCGACACGGCCCAGGAGGAATGGCCGGTGCCGATCCATCACCACGGCCCGGACAACCCGGATTTGCTGATTCTGGGCGCCGGCCCGGGCTTCGAAGCCTGCGAGGACGCCCGCGAGCAGCTGGAGCAAGAAGGCGTGGCCGCCGCTCACCTGCACCTGATGCAGATCAGCCCCTTCCCGGGGGCCATTGTCGCTCCGGCTGTCACCAGCGCCCGCCGGGTGCTGGTGGTGGAGCCGGGCGGCCCGGGGCGGCTGGCGGGATATATCCGCAACTTCCTGGGCGCCCCGGTCCGGCCGATGGGCGAACTGCCACGCCTGTGCGGGGCGCCGCTCGGCCCTCAGGAGATCGCCGCCCGCGCCCGGGAGGTGATGGCCCTGTGATTCCCCTGACCATGGCCCTGCAGGCCGCTGCGGATGAAGGCGCACTGATCCTGGTGGGGCCCGGGGCGCCCGATGAGCTTCCCCCCGCAATCCCGCGGCGGCACGTGCCGCCCGGCGTACTCCTGCCTCTGGCCGAGGGCGCCCGCCTGGCCGACTCGAAAGCGCCGGTGGTGGCCGTCGGCGGCGACGGGGACCTCTATGGCGAAGGGCTGGGCCATCTGCTGCACGCCGTCCGCCGCAATACCGGCGTGGTCTGCTTCGCCGCCGACAACGGCATGGCGATGCCCGGCCTGGCTGCCGTGGGCGCCGGCGAGTATGCGCTCCGGCCCATGGCGCTGGTTCTGGCAGCGGGGGCGACCTTTGCCGCCCAGGTGACCCCGGATGGGGCCCTGGAAGGCATCGCCCGGGAAGCGCTCGCCCACCCGGGGTTCGCTCTGGTCAACATCCGGCACGAGCGCGGCCGGGTGGACGCCGTCAACCTGGACGGCGAGGAAGACTATGACCCTTTCTCCCGGGAGGCGGCCCTGCAAAAGGCCGCCGACCTGGATCATTTCTACACCGGCATCTTCCACCGGGCGCCGGAGCGGGCGGCGTTCGAGACGGTCGCCCTCGGGCAATCGCCGCTCTTTACCACGGTCTCCACGACCGAGTGGGATGACTGGGAGCGGATCATCTTTGAAGAAGGCGGAGGAGGCGGTGACGACGATGGGCCTGACGATTACGGCGCTGGGGCTTAAGTGGCTCAGCATCTGGCTGGTGTTGCTTCCGTTCGGCCTCTCCTTCGGACCGTCGCCGGGCAAGGCAGCCGTCATCGCCGCGGCGGTGGCAGTCGCTTCGTGGGCGGCCGACCGGGTCATTCCGTTTCGGTTGCAGGGTCTGACACGGTGGGCCATCGACGGCGGCCTGGCGGGCATCTCCATCTGGCTGGCGCAGTTCCTCTGGCCGGGACAGGGAATCACCTTCTTCTCGGCACTGTTCGTCGGGTTTGTGGTGGGGGCGATCGAACTGCCCATCCACTTCTACCTGGCCTCCCGGTTCGGTCTGAGGCGCCGCAACGACCAGAACGACGGCGTCCGGTAGGCTTGTCCGGACGGACCATATCCACGGGCACAGCGGTCGCCACCCGAGGCGGCCGCGCTTTGCGTCTGCAGGTAGATGCAGTCTATGGCAAATCACGGGTACGATGAGAATGCACAGACCGTTTCGAACAAAGGGGTATGCGCATGCAGCGAACAGCCGTGATCGTGGCTGACGGTGGCGTCGATCTGCCCGAAGGGTTTGCCGCCCAGTATGAGATTCGGACGATTCCGCTGATGCTCTCGTTCGGCAGCGAAGAGCTGCACAGCGGCGTTGACATTTCGGCCGAGGCGTTCTATAAGCGGCTGCGGGTCGATCCCCACCATCCCACCACATCGCAGCCGTCCGTTGGCGACTACGTGCAGCTTTATCAGGAGGCGGGCAAAGCCGGCCTGCCGATCCTTTCGTTCCACCTGTCCGTGGGATTGAGCGGCTCCTTCCGGAGCGCCCAGCTCGCCAGAGAGATGCTGCCCCACCTGGAGATCATCCAGGTTGACACGGGGACCCTGTCGGGCGCCATGGGCTTGCAGGTGCTCGTGGCAGCCGATATGGCCGTCCGCGGCGAGCCGATTCCCGCCATTTTGGCCGAAGCGAAGCGCATCGGCGAGATGACGGATATCCTTTACACGCTGGAAACGGTGGAGTACCTCCGCCGCGGCGGGCGCATCGGGCGGGTTGCCGGCACCGTAGCCGGGCTGCTTGGCATCCGGCCCGTCATCACGGTCGATAAGGGCACCGGCACGTACGTATCCACGGGCCGGGTCCGGTCCTTCCGCGCGGGCATGAACATGATCGTCGATCAGATCGCCGAGCAGGCGGGCGAAGGGGCGGAGATCAGCGCCATCGTTTTGCACGGCGACTGCATGCCCGAAGTGGAGCGCCTGCTCGACCGGCTGAAGGCGAGGCTGAACGTGAAGTGGCTCCACATCGTGCGGGCCAACCCGGCGCTGGGCGTCCACGTGGGCCCCGACACGGTGGGGGTCGCGTATTACCGGGGGCTGCTGCCCATCTCGGGGGCGGCCATGGCGGAGATCCTGCCTTAGAACTGCACACGGGAACCGACAAGGACCAGGGCGCGGGCCCTGGTCCTTTCCAATGTGGTAGAATCGGAGATGAAGTCGGTGTCTTGGGGGCCAGTCCAATGAAGCGTTCCTGTGCATGGGTGATCTGGGCAGCACTGCTGCTCATCATGAGCGGATGTGCGAAAACCGCCGGGGAGACGCCGCCCGTCGGGGCGCCCAAAGCGCAGCCGGTGCCAGCGGTCGCATCGACGCCCGCCAGGGAAGAGTCGCCCGTTCTGTATCCCGCGTACGTCTTCGAGCTCGGGCGCCCGAAGTGGGGGTACATCGACCGGACCGGCCGGTTCGTGATTCAGCCCGCTTTTGAGGCGGCCGAGGAGTTTGCTGCAGACGGCACAGCCGTCGTCTACCGGGACGGCAGGGCGGGCCTGATCGGCCGGGACGGGAAGTTCCTGGTGCAGCCCCAGTATGACTACGCGTACCTGCCGTCGCCGGCAGGCGAGCGGGTCCTGATCGGACAGGGCAAGGGCGTGGCGGTCGGCCCCGGGGGCAAGGTGCTCTTTGCATCGCCCGAGCTGGACGGCCCGTTCCGGGACGGGCTGGCGCGCATCAAGCGGGGGAACGTCAGCGGATACATAAATACTGCCGGCGCCGTGGTGATCGAACCGCAGTTCCAGTACGCCCACGATTTTGCGGCGGGCAAGGCTGTGGTTCAGATCCGGGAGGGGCAGTTCGCCCTGATCGACAAGGCGGGCGAACGACTGGGCGAGTACGCCTACGAGCAATTGCGCGGCCCTTCGGAAGATCTGCTTGTCTATATGGTGAAGGGACCCAAGTACGGGTATCTGACATTAGCGGGGGAGGTGGCCCTGGCGGCCCAGTTCGGTGACGCCCACCCCTTCGAGGACGGCCTGGCCATCGTGGGCGCCGGCGACTGGTCCGACAACCGCTACGGGGTGATCAACCGCAAGGGCGAATATGTCATCCCGGCGGAGCACGGGCTGATCCGGCGGATGGGCCCGGGGCTGTTTTCGGTGTCGGAGCGGCGCGACCCGCCGTTCTCCCTCAATACCAGGCAAGCGCTATTCAGCGCCGACGGCAAACAGCTGACCGCCTTCCGGTACTACGACATGGAACCGGCGGGTGACGGCCTGGTCTCAGCAACGGATGAGACCGCCACGCTGCTCCTTGACAAGACCGGGAGCCAGGTGCCGGGACTGCCCCGGCTGACGGGCATCGGGCAGATGAGACTCCAGGGGGATCTCGTCCGGGCGGATATCGACCAGACCCTGAGCTACCTGACCCGGGACCGCAAGCTCATCTGGCAGGCCGACCGAAACGTGGCGCTCGCCGGGGGCCTTACGGTCCAGGCGCAGCGGCACCGCCCCAACCGAAACACGCTGATTTACTACCCGGAACTCACGGGCCTGGCGGATCAGAAGATCCAGCAGCAGATCAACACCCGGCTCCGGGCGATCTTCGGTGTGGCTGACGGCGGCGCGAAGCGGATCCCCGGCGAATCCTCCCTGACCGAAGTGTTTGGCGCCCAGCGCCTCGGGAACCTGCTAATCATCAATCGGGACGGGTATGAGTACACGGCGGGCGCCGCTCACGGCATGCCGATCCTCGAATACTACCATTTGGACCTGACCACGGGCGCCGAGTACGCGCTGCCCGATCTGTTCAAGCCGGGGAGCGCCTACACGGACCGCTTGAAGGCCTTTGTCCACCACCGGATTGCCAAGTCGGGCGAGTTCTACCTGAACAGGAGCCCGGAAGTCAAGCCGGATCAGAAGTTCACCGTGCAGGAGGGCGCCCTGGTGATCTACTACTACCCGTACGAAATCGCCAGCTACGCGCAGGGATTCCAGCGGTTCTCGGTGCCCTGGGCGGAGATTCAGGATCTCATCAACACCGAGGGCGCCTTCTGGAAAGCCTTCCACTGACTGCCGGCGCCTGGTCGGACACAAATTGGGAAAGGGGTGAGAGCCATAGCGGCCCTCACCCCTCACAATTACAGCTTGCTATAGTCAAGGCCCCGCGTGAACTTGCAGCTCGGATCCCAGATCATGTACTGGTTAATGCCCAGCTCCTTGAGCGCCCGAATCTGGGCCGCCAGCTCGGCCTGACCGTACCTGATCCCGTCCATGTTGAAATCCTGAATCCACGGGCGGTGCTTCTCCAGGGGCACCCCCGGCGTCCGCTCGATCGCCTTGCCCAGCGAGTTCAGAATCGTTTCGTAGGGGTTGGCGTTGGGGTTGTCCAGCCCATAGGTTCCACGGGCATAGTGCGAGGGGTAGGCCATGGCGCCGATATAGTCCACGATCGCGGCCACTTTGGCGTAATCCTGGCCGATCTCCATATCATCACCGATGGCGACGGAGGTCGTCAGGCCGAACAGGTCGGCGCCGACCACGACGCCCAGGGGCTTCAGCTCTTCATACGCCCGCTTCAGGAAGTTGTTGACGTGGCTGGTCCGGTATTCCGGGCCAGTATTCTTGTTATAGCCTTCCACCAGCTTGTCGGGATAACGAATATAGTCGAACTGAATCTCGTCGACGCCGTGCTTGATGGCTTCCTTGGCGATCTCGATATTGTACGTCCAGACGTTCTCGTTCTTGGGATCCATGAAGGAATAGGGGCCGCCGGGGAAGCCGGGAATGCCCCAATCGGGCCGGGCACGGTACAGGAACTGGTCGTTCATGACGACGACCCGGCCCGCCACCCAAAAACCGCGGTCATGCAGGTCCTGAATCAGCTTGGGGAAATCGGCGATCTTCCGCTCGTTGGCCCCGATCTCCTTGGCGAGCGGAATGTCGGAGACCCAGCTGAGCTTGCCGTCTTCAGCCTTCAGGTCCAGCACTACCGTATTGATGCCGGCGCTCTTCGCCCATTCAAGTGTAGGAATATACAGGTCCGGCGAACCGGCCCACCAGCCGGTCAGAAGAATGCCCCGCACGGGGCTCGGCATCTGACGTCTGGCGGCGGGTTTGGTCGCTTCCGGCGGCTTGGGGGTGTCGGCGGGCTTGGCGGGATCCGCCGGCTTAGCCGGCTCGGTCGGTGCGGGCGGGTTGGTCTTGGCGGGGTCCGGGTCAGGCGCGTCAGGAGGGGTCGCAGGGGCCGGATCAGCCGGTACAGCGGCAATCGGGGGATTCTCTTTTTCTTTCACACCGGCGCAGCCGGACAGCCCGGACAGCAGCAGAGACAGGGCCGAAACCGTAACCAGCGCGGCAGCAGCCTTCCTACGCATAGGCGACCTCCTGATCTATTACCCAATACTATATAAAGGGATACATAATCACATCAGCTAGTTTACCGGAAGCCGGGCGGCGTCCGCTAGTAGGGGCAGATTGTGGAATCCGAAGCTGCCACAAAGTAGACAAGCCGCCGGGCGCGGTGGCATATCTTGCTGCAGAAAACCTTGTGGTCGCGCGCGAGGACTTACCGCTTCGGTGTCGAATCTAACCTGTAAGGTTCTAGCAAAATCAAATAGAAACTGGAATCGGTAGGAGGATGGTGGATGAAGCGGCGCTGGGCGGCTCTTGCACTCGCATTCGGCCTTACGCTGGCGGGATGCGCAGTGGCGCCAGTCACATCACCCAACCTGCCCGCTCCTCCCGAACCGGCAGGGGCCGAAACCCCGGACCGGCCGGCGGAGCAGCCGCCGCAAACGTCACCCTCGAAAGCTCCGGACCCCGGACCCAAACCGGCGCATGTCGACATTCACGGCCTGTACATGACGGGCTGGACCGCCGGCAGCGAGCGCTTTTACGAACTGGTTGCTTTCATGAAGGAGACCGGCCTGAACGCGGTCGTCATCGACGTGATGGATGATGACGGCTACATCTCCTGGGAGACCGAGATTCCCCTGGCCAAAGCGATCGGTGCCCACGAAGCCAAAATTCCGGATATCGACGCCCGCCTGCGGTTCTTGAAAGAGAACGGCATCTATGCGATCGGGCGCATCGTCGTCTACGCCGATCCCCTGCTGGGCGAGAGCCGGCCGGACATGGCGATTCTGGGCGGCGACTTTGTCGATACCCGGGGCATTCGCTGGCCGGACCCGTACAACGAAGCTGTCTGGAAGTACAAGGTCGATGTCGCCAAGGACGCCGCCCGGCGCGGGTTTGACGAGATTCAGTTCGACTATATCCGCTTCCCCGAGCACCGCATTGAGGGCTACAACTACCAGGTCCCCGTCGCCCGGCGTACGGCGGCCATTGAAGGCTTCCTCAGCTACGCCCGCAAGGAACTGGAGCCCATGGGGGTCTTTCTGGCGGCCGACGTGTTTGGCCTGACCACCTCCGTCGAAGAAGGCGACGACATGGAGATCGGGCAGGATTACGCAAACATCAGCCGCATCGCGCATTACATCCTGCCGATGGTCTATCCGAGCCACTATGCCCCGGGCACCTACGGCATCGGCGATCCCAACAGCCAGCCCGGGCAGATTGTATACGAGTCGATGGTCGGGGCCCAGAAGCGGACCTGGAGCCTTGACGTGCGCAAGCACCGACCCTGGATTCAGGACTTCACCTACGGCAAGCAGTACACCGCCGCAGACATTGAAGACCAGATCGCCGGCCTGGCCCGGGCGGGCATTTACCAGTGGATTCTGTGGGACCCGTCCAACCGCTACACACCTGGCGTGGACTACAACTTCGCCGGGTTCAAGGGGCCGCCGGGCCAGTGGCGGGCAGCGTGGGAACAGGAGCGGCTGGACCGGCAGCACGCCGCCATGCAGGAACTGATCTCCGCGGGCCTCCGGGCGGATTGAACTGTCCTTTAGACGGCGCCGTCCCGCAAAGTGTTTCAAGTGCAAAGCAAAAATGGGAGGATCCCGTGGTCCTCCCTTTCCGTTTGGTTAACAGTTTATGGGTATACAGTTTACAGCCCCCATAAACACGGAAGACCGGGCGAAGCCTGTGGCAAGGGGGCCCACTATACGAAGGAGCGTTTACAGTACATGAAGCGCATTCTCATCAGCACGCTGGCTGCCGCCGGCCTGTTCGCCATGCCGGCGCCGGCTCTGGCCGCCACTGCCTACCCTGTTGGTGATGTGTACGTCCGCAGCGGTCCCGGCACGCAAAGTGAGATCATCGCTACGTTGTCTGCAGGGCAGACCGCTGCCGTTCTGGCCCACGAAGGCACGTGGCTTAGAGTGCGCACGCCCGGCGGCGCCATCGGCTATATGGCCGATTGGGTGACCCGGGAAGTCTTCGATGATCAGGCGACCTACCTGCAGGTCACCACCGATGTGCTCAACGTCCGCACCGAGCCCGATGCCCTGGCGCCCACCCTGGGGCAGGTCCAGCAAGGTCAGCAGCTGCTGATTCTTGAGGGCATCGCCGGCTGGTACAAGGTTGATGCCGGGGCCATCATCGGCACGGGCTGGGTGAAGGGTGAGTTCACCTACCGCGAGCCCATCCCGCCGGCCACAGCCTGGCCCACGCCGCCGCCTGAGCCGCCCGCGGCGGAAGAGCCCCGCCAGGTAGCGCCGAAAGACGTGCAGGCGGTGATTGCCGCGAGCATCTACAACGGGCGCAGCGAGGAGTACGATACGATCGCCAGCGTGCGGGCGTGGGAGCATCTGACCTATTTGGACAGCGCCGAAGGCTGGATGAAGGTGGCCACCGCCGGCGGCAAGCGGGGCTGGATTGACGGCGCCGACGTGCTGCTGACCGACAAGGGCGTGGAGTTCTCCCGCCGCGCCTTGTACAGCGCCAAAGAAGGCGACTGGTCGATGCGCTTTCTGAAGGTCCGGGAGGTGGTACCGGGCGGCACCGGGCTGGTGCTCCGCAGCGGACCGTCCTGGCAGGCGCCTCCCATCAGGTCCCTGGTCCAGGGCGACCGCATGAAGCTCCTGGCGGTGCCGGGCGGCGAGTATATTCAGGTGATGTTAACGGACGGCACCACGGGTTGGGTCTCCCGCAACTGGGTCAAGCCCGTTCCGGGGCTGCCGGAGGAATCGGTGCGACTGCAGCAGACCGGCCGGGGCATCCTCCGGCTGGAGATCGCCGGCCAGGTGGGCGCCATCCGGGAGGGCGCCGGGTCGCTTACCGTGGCGCTGCCGGAAAACGCCGACCGCCAGGCCGCCCTGACTGTGGGGCAGTCCGGCGTCAGCAGCATGACGCTGGGGCCCAGGGGCCTCACCGTCCGCTTTGACCATACGTTCCGCCATCAGGTCATCGTCAACGCCGATGGCACGACGGTGCTGGAAATCCGGCCCGTAGTGGAGCAGATCCAGGCTGTGAAAGAGGCCGACCGGGAAATTTACCGCTTGCACGTGGCCGGCGTGGTCGATCCCGTGGCCCGGCGGGAAGGATCGGCTCTCGCCATTGACCTGTTCGGCGCCCGCCTGGGCGAGGGGGTTATGCTGCCCCCGGGCATGACGGCTGAGGCCGACGCCGGCGGCGTCACCTTGCGGGTCGCTTCCGACCGGGCACATGCCATCAAGCGGGGTGCCGGTACTTTCGACCTGGTGCTCCTGGCGCCCGGGCTCGCCGGCAAGACGGTGGTCATCGACCCCGGCCACGGTGGGGTGGAGACGGGCGCCATCGGCCTGAGCGGCCTGACGGAAAAGGAAGCCAACCTGAGCATTTCGCTCAAGCTGAAGGCGCTCATGGAGGCAGCCGGCGCCCGCGTGGTTATCACCCGCACAGCGGACACCCGCTGCGCCAGCCCGGCGGAGCTGCTCAAGTGGCCCACTGCCGATGAGAAACTGCGCTTCGATCTGAGCTGCCGGTCCACGGTCGCTAACACCGTCGGGGCGGACGCGTTCGTGTCGGTTCACAGCAACGCCAGCCCGGACCGGGGCGTGCGCGGCACCGAGACGTACTGGTCGGGCGACAACCTGAACGCCGCCCGCAGCCGGGCGCTGGCCGGACTGGTGCAGGGCGAACTGGTGGGCGCCCTGGGGCTGCGCAATCTGGGGGTCAAGGAGAACATTTTCTATGTGACCAAGTATACCGATGCGCCGGCGGTGCTGGCGGAGATCGCCTTCCTCAGCAACAGCGCGGAGGACGGCCTGCTCCGGCAGGATGCCTTCCGCCAGAAAGCGGCGGAGGCGATCTTCCGGGGGCTGAGCCGGTTTTGGGACTGACAGGATTCGCCGCCTGAACCGTCGAAGAACCGTAGGGTTCTGACGGAGAGGGGGTGGGTCTCGTGCGGCATCGGCTGACAGTCATCGCGGCGATTTGCACGGTCGCCCTCGCGGCCTTGTCGGTCCACGCCGCCCCTACCCCTGATGAGCAGATGGTGCTGCAGGAGCTCTTCACCCTGGGCCGTTCGCTGCAGGAGACCCGTGAGACTATGAACAGCGTCGGCGCCCAGGCCGAGGCGGCGGCCCTGCGCCAGGCGGAAGCGGCTGCCGAGCGGGACCGGCTGGACGCCCGCCGCCGGGACCGGCAGGCGCAGTTCGGCCGGCGCCTGCGCTTCTATCAGGAGCGGGGGCGCATTGCCCCGCTGGCGGTCCTGCTGGGCTCGAGCAGCTTCGTCGATTTCCTGGATCGGGTCGATTTGATGAACCAGGTCCTTCAGCACGATGCGAAGTTGATGGCTGAGCTCCGATCGCTGCGCAGCGCCGTGGCGGCCCAGGCAGAAGCCGCCCGGGCCGCCACAGCCGAGCTCGAGCAGCTCCGCTCCCGCCTGAACGAAGAAGAAGCCCGGCTCCAGGCCGAAATCGCCCGGCGTGAAGCCGTGCTCGCCTCTCTGCAGGAGGACCGGGCGGCGATCGAAGCCCAGCTGGCGGACCTGGAGCGGACTTTTACGGAAAAGGCCGAGCCGATTCTGCTGGCCCTTGGCAGCACACTGCAGCAGGTCGATTCGGCCACGTTTGAGCCGGATCAGGTGGGCATCAGCCTCTTCCCGCCCGGGGCGACGGCGGTGGTCTCCGCAGAATCGCTGACGCGGTTCTTTGGCCAGGTGCCGGCGCTTTCGGGGCTGAAATTCAGGCTGGAACCCGGTGCGGTGCACCTGGAAGGTGAGTTCGAGGGTACCCCCATTCGGGTCGGCGGGCGGTTCGTCGTCGCAGAGAAGGCGATTCTCCGGTATGAGCCGACGGAGATTCAGATCCGGGAGTTCAAAGTGCCGTCGGAGTCGATCGCAAAGCTGCTGGCGGCCAATCAGATCGACATCGACGTGAGCGGCATGATCAGCCCGTGGGTGCTCAAGAGCGTCGATGTTCAGCAGGACGAACTGAAGATCAAGGCCGGCATCAGGTAGGATGCCGGCCTTGATTGCGTCAGACAGTGAGATTGGCCGCCCCTTCGTGTTCGGGCTGCATGGCGGCGCCCACCGACGGTGTCTCCGTCCTTGGGTCTGCCTGCACCAGGGCGGCGATGAGCCGTTCGGCTTCCCGCCAGGAACGGACCCGGTAGCAGTCGTGGAAATCCCGGTTATACGGGTAATCCAGCATGATCCGGGTCGCCGGATGGTGCCGCAGGTTCTTGGGCGCATCGTCGAACATGAAGTCGCCGCGGACCAGATCCTTGCGATAGGTGACGACCACGTTCCCCTTGGGTACCATGGGCAGGTGGCGCTGCACCCAGCGCATTTTGTCGCCCGCCGCCTCCTTGGGGCTGGCGGTCACCACCACCAATTCGCAGACCTCCTGCAGGCGGCGCAGCGACTCGATGCAGCCGTCAATAGGCTCCAGGTCGGCGAAAAAGCCGGGGCGGTTCAGATAGTGGTAGATGCGCTTGCCGCACTCGGGCTTGACGAACCGGTGCCATTCCCACTCTATGATATCCTCTTCGGTGAGATGGTCGTTCCACTCCCGGTTGTAGACGGCCAGCCATTTCTTCATCAAATTGCAGCAAATGCCGTCGAGGTCAAATAGCAGAACCGGTTTCGCCACGGCTGTTCTCCCTCATGCTGTGAAGAGTCGCCGGACACACGGAAGGGGCTAGGGCAGCCAGCCGGCGTTGACCATCGCATCCGGGGCAGCCCGCCGGAGGGCGTGGGCCGCGGTGCGGGTCATTTCCGGCATGCCTCTGGTCACTGCATTGGCAATGGAGACGATGCTACCCGTCGGGACGTACCTGCCCGTTGCGGCGTTCAGGGCCACCGAAAGCCCGGTCGTCATGAACGTCGTGGTCAGCCAGTCGTTTCTGCCCCTTGCGAGTCGGTATACGCCATAGCCAAGGCCCGCGAGGCCGGCGCCCAGTCGCACGGTCCTAGAGAACGCCATCGCGGCACGCTCCTTTCCGTCAATCAAGCTGCCGTGTGTCCGGCCTCTATAGTATGTCCGTTCTCTAGGGCTTCCGCCCGCGGCGCGCCAGCCGTTCGGCGCGTCGCGTGCCGGCTTCCGCATGCATGCGCTTCTCTTCTTCGGTCTCGGGCGCCAGCGGCGGCACCTGCGCCGGCCTTCCCGTCGCCGGGTCGACCGCGACGAAGGTGGTGAACGCCGTCGTGGTGTGGCGGCGCTCGCCGGTCAGCAAGTTCTCAGCGTGGACTTCCACGTAGACCTCCAGCGACGTGTGCCCCGTGCCGGTCACTTTCGCTTTCAGAATGCAGGCTTCGCCCACGTGGATGGGCGTCAGGAAGTCGACGGAATCGAATGAGGCCGTCACGCACGGATTGCCCGCATGGCGAATGGCGGCTACGGCCGCTGCCATGTCGATCAGATGGAGTACCCGGCCGCCCAGCATGTTTCCCAGCGGGTTGGCATCGTTGGGCAGCACCACTTCGGTCATCTCCACGGCCGACAGGCGGGGCGGTTTGGCTTTGAGCGGCTGCGACATCTTTTCTCCCCTTCTACAGGTGCTTGATTACCCTTTAGTCTATCACCTTTTGTGCTATGGCGGCGAGGCGGCGGGAGGAATCCGGGAACAGACCCGGGAGATGGCCCGGGCCTGGGAAGCGATGACGGTGTTGATCGCCCCCGTTTCGGGGGAGGCGTATGAGGACGGCCGGTTTGTCTTCGCGGCCGAGACCGGGTACCTTCTTCTCGAACTGAACATCGGCGCGGGGAGCCGGGGCGCCCTGGAAGTCAAGTATCGGCAGACGGCCACCTGGGACGGCACCCTCCGGGCCAATAAAGTCTGTCAATATCAGTACCCGCGGCTGCCCGAGCAGAACCTGAGCTTCGGCCTCATGAGCCGCAAGGGGATCATCGGGGGAATCGCCGCGATCGGGCCGTATTATTGGACGATTTTCGTCGTGCACCTCGCGGCGTCCGCCCTGATCGGAATCGGCCTGGGCCGCCTGGGCGGGCGGCTTTGGAGCCGGGGCTGGGCCGTGGCGGGGGCGTTTCCCTGGGCGGTTTCCTGGGCGGTTTCCTGCACCTCCTGGTCGCCCTTGGCCTTACGCCCTTCTCCCCGTGATGACCGCTACGACAAGCTGTTCATCGGCCTCGCCAGTGGCTGGTGGGCGTGATCCTGAGGGCGACGCTGGCAGGCATCTGCGCAGCACGGCGGCATGCGAGGCGCGCTGCCCAAGGGTAGCGCGGCCGGACTGGAGGCATGGAGCCGGAGCTGATTGACAGTCCTGCGGAGACCCGACCGGGCAATACCTGGCCTTAGGGGCCAGCCTGCGCTCATTTCCGGGCACCGGGGCGAATCGTCACCATATGTAAGCTCGCAGCGCGTTCGGGCTTTCAAATGGTGACGATTCGGGGCTCAGGGGGCCAAATCCGCAGGGGAAAGAGCCTCTCACGGAGCCAAATGGGGCCCAAAGTCACTGCGAAGGTCGCCAAATCACCCGCGGGAGCCATCAATCGTCACCGTTTGAGTGCTGCGGGCCGCTTTTCCCTGTTCATCCATGATGATCCGGAAGAATCTGTCAAGAAGAGGGATCGACCGCCCCGGACAATCGGAAGGGGTCGGTACCTAGTCCCGTCTTCCGCACATGGCTAACGCCAAGTTTGGAAGGAGTTTCAATGTTGCTCCGCGAACCCCCCTGGAAAGCTTGCACGACGCCAGGGGGCTTGCGGAATGGGTCGCAATCGTGAACGT